>PJUA01000782.1_pt1 | contig 11015 bp, 8 predicted proteins | sample 1512151 | NCBI WGS metagenome assembly PJUA01 (sample SAMN08177678, study PRJNA422409) | Soil metagenome, whole genome shotgun sequencing project. | isolation source: Soil enriched on filter paper: beechwood xylan treatment | place: USA: Madison | collected 2015-01-15
CACTGCTGCAAGCGCGCATCCAGACCGCGGCGGCCGAGGTCTCGCAGAATCTGGTGGGCCCGCAAAACAACGGCGCGGCGGCGATCGGCATCATGCCGTCGCGGCCGCGCCGCCTGAAGACGCCGGCCGGGGCAAGCCCGGCACGGCGCAAAGCCCGAGTATCAGGCCTTGTTGTAGCGTTCTGCGCTCTTGACGATTTCCTCGTGGGCGGCGTCGACGCCCTTCCAGCCCTTGACCTTGACCCACTTGCCCTTTTCCAGGTCTTTGTAGTGCTCGAAGAAGTGCTGGATACGGGCCACGTCTTCGGTCGGCAGGTCTTCGTACGACTTGATGTTGCGGTACGGGGGGTACAGCTTTTCGATCGGCACGGCCAGCAGCTTGGCGTCGATGCCGGATTCGTCGGCCATCTTGAGCACGCCAATCGGGCGGCAACGCACCACCACGCCCGGGATCAGCGGGAACGGGGTGATTACCAGCACGTCCACCGGGTCACCGTCCTGCGACAGGGTCTGGGGAATGTAGCCGTAGTTGCACGGGTAGTGCATGGCGGTGCCCATGAAGCGGTCGACGAAGATGGCGCCGGTGTCCTTGTCCACTTCGTACTTGATCGGATCGGCGTTCATCGGGATCTCGATGATCACGTTGAAGTCATTGGGCAGGTCGCGGCCGGCGGGGACGTTGTTCAGGCTCATGGGATTCTCACTAGGGAAAGAAAACAGAAAGCTTTTTCGCGCAGGCCGTACGGCGGGCCTGATCGCGGAAAGCCGCAATTATAGCGGCAATCGGACTTGGGTCTGCATCTTGGCGGCTGCAACTTACGCCAACATGACAGTCGCCTGCAAAAAAGGCGGAAGGGCTTGCGCCGCTTCCGCCTTGGTCATTCCTGCCTGCAACAAGTTCAACGGATGGCCGTGGCCAGGGCGCATTGCTTGTAGTGGGCGGCGGCCTGGTCCGGCTGGTCCAGCGCTTCATGCAACTGCGCCAGCGCCAGATGCGATTCGCGCACGGTGCGCGGTTCGATGGCGTCCGACAGGGCTTGCTCCAGATGGCGCTGGGCCTTGCCCCACAACTTCTGGCGCAGGCAGAACATGCCCAGGGTCAGGGCCAGTTCGGCGTCGGTGGGATTGCGGGAGAGCCAGGATTCGCAATGCTCGATCTGCGATAGCAGCGCCGGCGAGCCTGCCTCGGCCGTCGATTCGCGGTAGGCACGCAAGAGGCGGATATCCCAGTCGGCCGCCAGGGCGCGTTCCAGCAGGCTGCGCGCTTCGTCATGCAGGCCACGGCTGGAGAAGGCCTGGGCCGCGCGCACGGCGATGTAGGGCTTGAGCTTGTCGGTGCCGGGAACACCGTTCCAGAGCAGGCGGATCGATTCGGCATCGTGCGCCCTGTCCGACAGCAAGGCGTCGTAGGACATCTCGCGCAGGCGGTTGGACAGGGCCGGATGCAGGGCATTGCGCTTGTCCAGGGTCTGCAGCAGACGCAATACCTCGGGCCAGTTCTTGGCTTGCTGGTTGGCCTTGAGCGCCCACTGCAGCGCCTGGATGTGGCGCGTGCCGTTGGCGTTGAGTTCTTCCACCGTTTCCAGCGCCTGCTTGAAGTGGTGTTCATCCACCTGCAGTTCGAGCGCGGTCATCAGGCGCGCCGCCTTCAGGGTGGGGTCGACCTCGGTGCTGGCCAGCCAGATGTCGCGGCGTTCGCCCTGGCGCATGCGATGCGCGGCGCGGGCGGCGATCAGGGCCGCGATGCCGGCATTGTCGGCCAGGTCGCAGGCACGGGTGGCCGACTTTTCAGCCTGGCCGAAGCGACCTTCGAAATAGGCCTTGAGCGCATCGCGCAGGGCCTTGTTGCTTTCGTTCTCGCGCTTGGCACGGCGATAGGCGATCACGCGGCCAGGCAGCTTCTGTGTCAGGCGCACGGCGCGGATGACCACGTAGATCGCCAGGAACACCGCCAGCACGGCGAAGATGAAGAAGTTCAGGGACAGGTCGATGCGGTACGGCGGATAGAACAGCACCACATTGCCCGGGTTGAAGCGTGCCAGCACGGCCAGGCCGATGGCGGACGCGAAGAGGGTCAGGAGCCAGAGCAGTATTTTCATATCAGGTATGCGTCAGCGGCTCAGGGACGGGCCTTGTAGTTGCGCACCGCGTTGAGGCTTTCCGCCAGCGTGGGCAACTGGATGGACAGGTTGCTGCCCTGCACCTGCTTCAACAGCGACTGGGTGGTCTGGACCTGCTTGGCGCGGGTATCGAAATACTTGGCGATGGTGTCCTGGGCCGAGGCCAGATCGTTGCGGAAGGCGAATTCGTTGCGAGACAGCAGCGCCAGGCGGGCATTCAAGAGGCGCAGCTTGAGATTTTCGCGCACGAAATAGGCCTGACCGGGCGAGAGCAGGATCGCCTCGGGCGTCTGCACTTCGCGGATGCGCACCAGCTGGCGCAGCTCGGACCACATCTCGGTGCTCATGCTCTGCCAGGTTTCACGGGCGCCGGCCAGCCATTGCGACCAGGCCGAGGCTTCGGCCGGTGCGGCTTCGGCCTTGGTGTTGGTCTTGGGATGCGCGGCATTGGCCTTGCTGACCGGGGCCGCTGCGGGTACCGGGCTCACGCGCTGCGGACGGGGTTCGGTGGCCGATTCCACCGGACGCTCGTCCACCAGCAACGGCATGTTGTCGATCTGGCCGATGGCGCTGTCCAGGCGCACGGCGATGCCGGCGATATCCACCGTCGGCAGTGCCTTCAGACGTTCGATGTCGCGCGCGATGGCGCGGCGGATGACGATGAACTGCGCCTTGTCCGAGCGCGACAGGCTCTTGTCGGCATTCTGCAGGGCGATCAGGGCGCCCTGGACGTTGCCGGCCAGTTCCAGCTGCTGGTCGGCGGTGGAGAGCACTTCTTCGATCTCGGAGAGGGCCCAGTCGTCGCGGTTCTTGTTGAGGTCCTGGTACATCTGCTCCAGGGCCAGTTGCTGGCTCTGGGATTCGGCCTGCTTGCTGTCGAGCACGCTGACCTTGGATTGCAGTTCCTTGGTGCTTTCCTGCACGCTCTTCAACACGCCCTTGAGCTCATTGCTGCTGTTGTCGCCGCTCTGCAGGCGCTGCGCCACTTCGCTGCGCAGGTCGCGCAGTTCGGAATGCGAGACCCACCACTGCGCACCCAGGCCGGCGATGACCAGCAGCAGCACGACGGTCTGTGCCCGCTGGCGACGGCGGATCACGGCGGTGCCGTCCGGCGTGGTGAAGGTATAGGACGCCTGCGAGGCGGCCGCACCAGCGCTCTGGCTGGCTTGCGGCTGGGGCTCCGGCAATTGGGGAGTGGATTGCTGTTCGTTCATGGGCTGGATTGTAACGCGGCAAATTACGCGGCCACTCAAGTAGCAGAGGCAGCAAGGGCAGCAAGCAGACGCTCATCGCCCGAACCGGTCTGGATCACCTGCACGAAGCCCTGCTCCCGTGCGTTCTCGGCGATCCTGTGGTGCGAGACGAAGATACGCTGTCGTTGCAGTTTTACCACACGTTCCTCGCCCCCGGCTAGTCTTGCCAACTCCAGCAAATTGCGCAAGGCCTCCGAACTGGTGATCACCCAGTCGGCTCCGCCGTCCAGCAAATCCAGCAGCTGCGGGCGAGTTTGCGCATCCAGCGCCGGGGCCAGGCGGCGATAGGCGGTCAGGTGTTCGACCATCACGCCGTGTTGTTGCAATGCTTCACTCAGGAAGTCACGGCCGCTCTGGCCGCGCACGATCAGAGCGCGACGACCGCGCAATTGTTCCAAGGGGAGGGATTTGAGCAATTCTTCCGAATCCATCTTGTCGGCCCGCTGCGGGCCGTAGAGCGTGCCATTGGAAGCCTGTACGCCATGCGCGCACAGGGCCAGCCGACTGCCCTCGCCGACGATGCCTATCGGCAGTTCACTTGGCCAGCCATCCAGGTGAGCGAATGCGGCATCGATGGCATTGGGACTGACGAAGACCACCAGCGCAAACTCCTGCAGGCGCGACAGCGTGGCCCGCAGGGTGCCGGCATCCTCCACCGGCGCGATCTGCAGCAGCGGGAACACCACCGCTTTGCGCCCCAGCTGCCGCACGGCGTCGGCAAAGGCCTGCGCCTGTTGCAGTGGTCGCGTGACCACCACCGGCAAGCCGCCTGCCGGCTCAACTGGCAGCGGCATCGGCCTGGGCCTTGCAGGCGGCCAGGATGGCATCGGCGCCACGGGCCTTGAGCAGATCGGCGACCTGGGCGCCCAGCGCTTCCGGCGCGACTGCCGTGCCTTCGGCTTCGGCGGCAGCGGCCTGTTCGCCGTCGGGCGTGGCGATCATGGCGCGCAGATGCAGGCGATCGCCGTCCAGCGTGGCATAGGCCGCCAGTGGAATCTGGCAGCTGGCACCGAAGATGCGCGAGACCGAACGTTCGGCCGCCGAGACCACGGCAGCGGCTTCGTCATGCAGCGGCGCCAGCAGACGCTTGATGTCGTCGCGACCTTCGGGGATTTCGATGGCCAGCGTCCCCTGCCCCGGCGAAGGCAGGCTCTGCTCGGGCGCCAGGAAGGCACGGATGCGCGCCTTCAGGCCCAGGCGATTCAGGCCGGCCACGGCCAGGATGATGGCGGCATAGTCGCCGCGATCGAGCTTGCCTAGGCGGGTATCGAGGTTACCGCGCAGCGGCTTGACCACCAGTTCCGGATAACGGGCGGCGATCATGGCCTGGCGACGCAGGCTGCTGGTGCCGACCACGGCGCCGTCGGGCAGCTCGTCCAGCGAGGCGTAGTCGTTGGAGACGAAGGCATCGCGCGGATCTTCGCGCTCCAGCACGGCGGCCAGCTCGAAGCCTTCGGGCAGATCCATCGGCATGTCCTTCAGGCAGTGCACAGCTAGGTCAGCGCGGCCTTCGGCCATCGCCACTTCCAGCTCCTTGACGAACAGACCCTTGCCGCCGACCTTGGAGAGCGTGCGATCCAGGATCTGGTCGCCGCGCGTGGTGGTGCCGAGGATATTGATGCTGCACTGCGGATATAATGCCGCCAGACGGTCCCGCACGTATTCGGCCTGCCACATGGCAAGGCGACTTTCACGCGAAACGATGACGATGTTGGAAGGAGGAAATTCTTTCAAGACGGGCTTTCCGATTCAGTCGTGGCACCCGCGGCAGAGGAGACAAGGAAAGCAGGAGACCGGCGAATCCAGACTGTAAAACGATCAAAAACGCAGTTCAGAAGCGAAACGCAACCATAAAAAACGAGGCAAATTCTAGCACGCACACCACTGGCAATCCGATCCACAAGCACGACTTTCCTCCCCGAAAACCGCAGCAACCGTTGATCATGGCAACTACAAATCCAACTACACGCAGTGCCCGCTCCGCTTCCTCCCCCTCCCGTCCGGCTGGCGCCAAGACTGCCAAGCCCGCCACTCCACCCAGCAAACCCGCACGCGGCACCGACAAGGATGCCCCGCTCAAGGAAGATATCCGTCTGCTGGGCCGCCTGCTGGGCGAGGTGGTCCGCGAACAGGAAGGCGATGACGTCTTCGAGGTGGTGGAGACCATCCGCCAGACCGCCGTACGCTTTCGCCGCGAGTCCGATGCCAAAGCCGGTGCCGAGCTCGACAAGCTCCTGAAGAAGCTGACCCGCGACCAGACCAACTCGGTGGTGCGCGCCTTCTCCTACTTCTCGCACCTGGCCAACATCGCCGAGGACCAGCACCACAACCGGCGCCGCCGCGCCCACCTGCTGGCCGGTTCCGAAGCGCAACCGGGCAGCGTGGCCTATGCCCTGTCGCGCCTGGATGATGCTGGTGTTTCCGGCGCCCAGGTGCGCAGCTTCCTCAAGGAAGCGCTGGTGTCGCCGGTGCTGACCGCCCACCCGACCGAAGTGCAGCGCAAGTCCATCCTCGATGCCGAGCGCGAAATCGCCCGCCTGGTGGCCGAGCGCGACCTGCCGCTGACACCCCGCGAACTGCGCCACAACACCGAACTGCTGCGCGCGCGCATCGCCACCCTGTGGCAGACCCGCATGCTGCGCTATACCAAGCTGACGGTGGCCGACGAGATCGAGAACGCCCTCTCCTACTACCGCATCACCTTCCTGCGCGAGCTGCCGGCGCTGTACGACGACATCGAAGCCGAGATCGACAGCCAGTTCCCCTCGCGTGCCAAGGCGCGCGTGGCCGAGCTGCCGCCCTACCTGCAGATGGGCAGCTGGATCGGTGGCGACCGCGACGGCAATCCCAACGTCAATGCCGCCACCATGCAGCATGCCCTCAAGCGCCAGTCCACCACCATCTTCGATTACTACCTCGATGAAGTGCACACACTGGGTGCCGAGCTGTCCATCTCGACCCTGATGGTCGATGCCAGCCCCGAACTGCTGGCCCTGGCCGATACCTCGCCGGATCACTCCGAACATCGCGCCGACGAGCCCTACCGGCGCGCCCTGATCGGCATCTATGCGCGCCTGGCCGCCACCGCCCGCTCGCTGGGCGTGGTCAACATCCTGCGCCAGGAAATCGGCAGTGCCGCCCCCTACGCCAACCCGGCCGACTGCGTGGCCGAACTGGACGTGCTGGTGACGTCGCTGCAGGCCCATCACGGCGCCGCACTGGTCAAGCCGCGTCTGGCCGGCCTCAAGCGCGCCGTGGAAATCTTCGGCTTCCACCTGGCCACGCTGGACATGCGCCAGAGCTCGGACGTACACGAACGGGTGCTGGCCGACCTGTTCGCCAAGGCCCAGGTCGAGGCCGATTACGCGGCCCTGAGCGAAGAGCGCAAGATCGCGCTGCTGCTGGGCGAACTGTCGCGACCACGACTGCTGTACTCGCCCTACGTGCAGTATGCCGACGAGACCGACTCCGAGCTGACCATCCTGCGCGCGGCCCGCGAGATCCGCCGCCGCTATGGCGAGCGCGCCATCCGCAACTACATCATTTCGCATACCGAGACCCTGTCGGACCTGCTGGAAGTGCTGCTGCTGCAGAAGGAAACCGGCCTGCTGCATATCGAAGGCAACCAGCTGCAGGCGCTGGAGCTGATGGTGATCCCGCTGTTCGAGACCATCCCCGACCTGCGCTGCGCCGCCGAGATCATGCGCGGCTGGCTGACCCAACCCCAGGTCAAGGGCCTCATCGCCAAGCACGGCAAGCTGCAGGAAGTGATGCTGGGCTACTCGGACTCCAACAAGGACGGTGGTTTCCTGACCTCCAACTGGGAGCTCTACAAGGCCGAGAACCAGCTGGTGGAGCTGTTCAACGAGGTCGGCGTCAAGCTGCGTCTGTTCCATGGTCGCGGCGGCACCGTCGGCCGTGGCGGCGGCCCCAGCTATCAGGCCATCCTGGCGCAGCCGCCGGGTACCGTGAACGGCCAGATCCGCCTGACCGAACAGGGCGAGATCATCGCCTCCAAGTTCTCCAACCCGGAGATCGGTCGCCGCAACCTGGAACTGCTGGTTGCCGCCACCCTGGAGGCCAGCCTGATGCCGACCAACACCGACAGCAAGGAAGCCAGGAAGCTGGCCGAGTTCGAGCGGGTGATGGAGGAATTGTCGGAACGCGCCTATCAGGCCTACCGCAACCTGGTCTATGAAACCCCGGGCTTCACCGACTACTTCTTTGCCGCCACGCCGATCGCCGAAATCGCGCAACTGAACATCGGTTCGCGCCCGGCCTCGCGCAAGGCCAGCCAGCGCATCGAAGACCTGCGCGCCATTCCCTGGGGCTTCTCGTGGGGCCAGTGCCGCCTGCTGCTGCCGGGCTGGTATGGCTTTGGCAGCGCCGTCTCGGGCTGGCTGGGCGAGGCCGGCCACGCCAAGGAGACGTCCAGGCGCCTGGCGACCCTGCGCGCCATGTGCAAGGAATGGCCGTTCTTCGCCGCCCTGCTGTCGAACATGGACATGGTGTTGTCCAAGACCGACCTCGCCGTGGCCTCGCGCTACGCCGGGCTGGTGGCCGACCGCAAGCTGCGCAATACCATCTTCGGTCGTATCACCGACGAACATGAACGCACCAGCACCGTGCTCTCCACCATCACCGGCAGCAAGGAACGGCTGGCCGCCAACCCGCTGCTGGCGCGCTCGATCAAGAACCGCTTCGCCTACCTCGACCCGCTGAACCACCTGCAGGTCGAACTGATCAAGCGCCACCGCGCCACCGCAGCGGCCAAGCGCACGCCGGAAGAACGCGTGCAGCGCGGCATCCACCTCACCATCAACGGGGTGGCCGCCGGCTTGCGCAATACCGGTTGAGCGTCGCTGCATCAGATGTTTCATCGCAAGCTGCCCGGGATGACCGGGCAGCTTTTTTTCACCCTGCCATGAGAAGAGCGATCCTCGCCGGGAGACGCCCCGTCTCAAGTTCAGGCTTTACATGCCGATAACAGATGGATGAAGTGTCATTTGGCAAGACGGCAAGCTGTTGCGAAGGATGGACAGCCGCGCCCGAGGTTTGTGCAGGATCAGGTTTTTGCAGCGCAAAAAACCGATTTGCCACGCCGACGAGCTCTTCACTTTTGTAAAATAAAGGCTGAACGAATTTAGAACACGTCACCGTCGCAAACCCTGAAGGATATTGCTTCAGAGACCATTTTCCCCGGCCATGGGGCGGGTCCGGAAACAGACGGCACGGCATCGATACGGGGAATCACACACTATGCAACACTGGGGAAAACCGGTAGCCGCGTTCTGCATTGCAGCAACGCTGGCCCTGATCGGCGCACGCGTGCAGGCTGCGCCCACTGCGGCAGCACCGCCGCCACTGGAAGCCCGCCGTGTCTCGCTGACCAGCGTGGACAGCAAGGGTGGCAAGGCGACCGCGCTCTATGGCGTGTGGATCAAGGCGCGCAAGTCGCTCAACAGCAAGGGACCTTATCCCACCGTGATCGCCCTGCATGGTTGCGGCGGCCTCTACAGCATGGTGCGTGATGGCAAGGGCGAATTCACGCCACGCCACCTGGCCATGGCGCGAGTGCTGACCGACGCCGGCTACAACGTCCTGTTCCCCGACAGCTTTACCCCGCGTGGCCGCCGTTCCACCTGCCAGGACACCGTGGCCCAGCGCGAGATCAGTGCCATGAACCGGCGCTTCGATGTGCAGGCAGCCATGCACTGGGTCACCTCCCAGCCGGACGTGGACGTCAAGCGCGTGGCCCTGCTGGGCTGGTCGCACGGCGCCTCGACCCTGCTGGCCTCGATCAACCTGGCGGAAACCGATGTGGCCGTGCGCAAGATCCAGCCGCGCGCGGCCGTGGCCTTCTATCCCGACTGCCGCCCCTATGCCAAGTCCGGCGAAGCCTTCAAGCCGGCCGCGCCGCTCTTGATCCTGATGGGCGAGAACGACGACTGGACCCCACCCCAGGCCTGCGAAGCGATCGAACAGAAGATGCAGGGCAGCGATACTGAAATCGCCCTGCGCCTCTACCCCGACACCTACCACGACTTCGACGCGCCCGGCCTGCCGGTGCATGTGCGCATGGACGTGGCCGGCGTGGGCAAGCGGGGCGAAGGCGTCACCAGCGGCGGCAACCCGGATGCGCGCAGCCAGGCCTACCGCTCGATGCTCAACTTCCTGGACGCCAAGCTGAACTACTGAGCGCAGCGGCCACACTGACCGTACTGCGGAAGCACCAAGACAAAATGCCGGCCCCTTGCGGGAGCCGGCATTTGTCATTTGCAGCCTGCCAGAAGCAGGTAAAAGGCAGGTAAAAGGCGATCAGGCCACCAGTTCCTGCATGCCCTCGCTCAGCTCCGGCAGCGGCGGCATCTCTTCGGTGAAGGTCGCCAGCGTCAGGCCCAGCCTGGCGGCCACCTCGCTGGGGAAGGTCGATTCCATTTCATCGGCGGAGTATTTGTTTTCTTCGGCCCGGGCACGCCAGGTGGCCAGGTGGACGATGGCGGCGAAAGGATCGTACTTGCCTTCCAGCGGCTGCGGGAAGGCCTTGATGACCTGGCTGAACTCGTCCGGGAAGCGCCAGCGGCGGGCCAGTTCGGCGCCCACGTCGGCAAAGTCGTAACCGAAGGACTTGCGTTCCACATCCAGGCGACGGGCATCCAGCGGACCGGCCACCTTGTCCACCTGCAGCGCCTGTTCCGGCATGGCCGCATGCATCACCAGCTGGCCGATGGCATGCATCAGACCCACGGTGAAGGCGAAATCGGAATTGAGCTTGGCCTGCTTGGCCAGCCACTTGGACACCACGGCCGTATCCAGGCTGTAACGCCAGAACAGCTTCAGGTCCACGCCCGGCAGTTTCTTGAAGCTGCCCGCCATGCCGGTGCTGACCACCAGCGTACGCACGGTCATGAAACCCAGCATCAGGACCGCGTCCTCCACCGTGCCGATGGTGCGCGAGACGTGGTAATAGGAGGAATTGGCCAGGCGCAGGATCTTGGCGCTGAGGACTTGGTCGGCGGCCAGTTTCTTGGCGATCTCTTCGATCGAGACTGACTCGTTGTTGAAACTTTCGATGACTTCCTGCACTACCTTGGGAATGCTCGGCAATGCGGTTTGCTGCTGAAACAGTGCTTCCAGATTCATGCTTCTCTCCTGTAAGACGACCCCCAGACATCTTGCTCATGAGCGCTAACAGGACCACCCCCGTGGCAACTGCGGCCCGCCGTCGTCCCGATTTTTGCATCGGTTCATGCCGGCCCGGCCGGAAGAGGTAGCCCTTCCCTCACCGGGATTCCCGCTCCCCGGATCAGTCATCGCCAATCGAGTATAGCCTCAGCTTTTGTCATTGGTACAAGGGTTTTTTGCGCTGCAGGAAGACTTGCGCAAAAACAACAAGCAAAAATGATGCCATGCGGAAATAATCACATTTCATCCAGGCCAACGGAATCTCTCCAACACCATCGGGCGGGAAGGGACGAAAAAAGCGTGCAGGATGACCGCTGGCAAATGCGAAAAATCCGCGCCCCGCAGCATTTCCGGCTGCATTGGCGTGGCCTGGCGCAGTTGTGCTTGCTATAATCGCCCATTCTCCGGAATTCCCAATATGACAGACCAATTTGCTAAAAAGGGCGAAGCCTGGTCGG
>PJUA01000784.1_pt1 | contig 10983 bp, 10 predicted proteins | sample 1512151 | NCBI WGS metagenome assembly PJUA01 (sample SAMN08177678, study PRJNA422409) | Soil metagenome, whole genome shotgun sequencing project. | isolation source: Soil enriched on filter paper: beechwood xylan treatment | place: USA: Madison | collected 2015-01-15
AAAAGGAATTGAGCCAGATTATTCAAGCGGAGCTCAAAGACCCGCGTATAGGCTTTATTACGGTCACCGGCGTTGAAGCAACAAGCGATTTGTCTCAAGCGCGCATCTATCTGAGCGTGCTTGGCAGCGACGAGCAGAAGGAAGCCACGCTCAAAGCGCTTGCCAGCGCGACGGGCTTCCTGCGCTCCGAGCTTGGCAAGCGGATGAAGCTCCGCCACACGCCGGAGCTGCTGTTTAAATTTGACAGCAGCATCGAATACGGCAGCCGAATTGAATCACTGCTGGAAAGTATTAATACAGGGAACGGCGACAAGTGACAGAAGCCGAAACGTACAACAAGCAGCTGGATGACGCATTGGCTTTTATTAGGAAACATTCTTCCTTCCTTGTCGTTTCGCATGTACAGCCTGACGGCGATGCCATTAGCTCTACCGCGGCGGTGTCTTGGCTGCTGGAACGGCTTGGCAAGACGTTTGTTCTAGTTAATGAAAGCCCGCTTCCGTCCAGGCTGGACTATTTGTATCGCTTCCAGGACATCAAAGTATTGAAGGAGTCCCCGTTTGAGGGCTCCTTTGATGCCGTTATAACAGTGGATTGCGCGGATTTCCGCAGGGTAGGCGCAACCAACGCGCTGTTTGCTCCGCAAGCGGAAATATTGAATATTGATCACCATCCCACAAACGATGCGTTTGGTTTGGTGAACGTTATCGTTCCTCATGCGGCGGCAACAGTTGAAATTCTGTATGATTTAATTCTGCGGGCAGGCTTTGTCCCGGATCTGGATTGCGCGACAGCCATTTACACCGGCTTGCTGACGGATACGGGAGGTTTCCGCTACTCCAATACAAGTCCGCGGGTAATGGAAATTGCGGCTAATTTGCTGGCCTTAGGAGTATCCGGCAGCCAGCTTGCCGATCTGCTGCTTGAACGGATGACCATTGCCAAGCTTCGCTTATTGCAAACCACGCTAAGCCGTCTTGTGTTTAGCGACAATTTGGAGATCGGCTGGCTTTATGTCACCCGAAACGATTTAAGCGAAATTGGCGCGGTGCCGGAGGATCTGGAGGGCATTGTTAATTATGCTCTCAATGTGGATGGCGTCGAGGTTGGCATTTTGTTCAAGGAAGCGGAGGATGGCTCGGTTAAAGCGAGCTTGCGCTCCGCCGGCAAAGCGGATGTAGCAGCCATTGCTCAAACCTTTGGCGGAGGCGGACATGTCCGCGCGGCAGGCTGCCGCTTGGAAGGGCCCCTGCAAGAAGCCATGACAGCGATGGTGGAAGCGGTAAGAAAGGCGTTGATTTAATTCATGGACGGAATTCTGGCAGTCTGGAAGCCGGAGGGCTGGACATCGCATGACGTTGTTGCAAAAGTCCGGCGAATTCTCCGCTTGAAGCGGATTGGCCACGCCGGAACGCTGGACCCTATGGTTACGGGCGTGCTGCCGCTTTGTCTGGGTCGTTCTACCCGTGTTGTGGAATATATCCAAGATCGGCCAAAAGCCTATGAAGCGGTGTTGAAGCTGGGCATCTCAACCGACACGGAGGATATGACTGGTCAAATCATTGAGCAGCGTCCCGTCCGTCCATTGACGCAAGGGGAAATACAGGAGGTGCTGTCGCGGTTCCAAGGAACCATTCAGCAGGTGCCTCCCATGTTTTCGGCCGTCAAGGTGGATGGGAAACGTTTGTACGAGCTGGCTCGCGAAGGCAAGCAGGTGGAGAGAAAGTCCAGAGAGGTGACCATTCACGAAATCCGGCTGGTGAATGCAAAGCTGGATATGGAGCAGCCTGAAATTGCATTTTCGGTAGTTTGCTCCAAAGGAACTTATATTCGGACATTATGTGTGGATATAGGCAAGGCCCTGGAGCTGCCGGCTACGATGGCGAAGCTGGTTCGCACCATGTCGGGCGGCATTACGGCGGAAAGCTGTCTAACGCTGGAGAACATTCAAGAGCTTGCGGAAGCGGGTGAGCTTGAGAAGCATTTAATTCCAGCCGATCAAGGGATTTCCCATATCCCGTCCGGCACGGTCAGCCCTTGGGCTGCCAAAAAGGCTTTATTGGGACAAAAGCTGCCGCTTGATAGCGCCGCTGCGACAGAAGCCCTCAATCATGAAGGCCTAATCCGTCTGTATGACGGGAATGGCGCCTTTCTCGGCATTTACCGCAGTGATGTTGAAGCAGGGCTGTTTGTACCCGTCAAAGTATTTTTACCTTAAGAGATTTTCTCATAATACGTATGGCCTGCGGGAGATGGTTGTGTAATCTTCCCCGTCATGGTCACTCAGGGAATGCAGGTGTGTCATCTGTGGAAATCATTCATATCTCTTATCCGCTTTCCAAAACGGAGTCAGGAGAAGGAATTAAGCAGCTTTCCATGGCCATCGGCCATTTTGACGGCGTACATCGCGGTCATCAGGACGTTATTGCGCGTGCGGTTACTGCAGGCAAGGAACGTGGCTTGACGCCCGCGGTGTTAACCTTTTCTCCCCATCCCAAAGAAGTATTGGGTCATGGACAGCATTATTTCAGCTGTCTGACGCCGCCCCGAGTCAAGATGGAGCAGTTTGCCAAGCTTGGCGTGGAAATTGTATACATTATGAAATTCGACCGCGAGTTTGCGGCGCTTCCGCCAAAGTCATTTGTGGATTGCGTCCTAGAGCCGCTTGGCGCCCGACATGCCGTTGTTGGTTTTGATTTTACGTTTGGCAGCAAGGGCGCGGGCAAGGCAGAGACGCTGCAGGAGCTTTGCAGCCCCGCCATTACCGTAAATATCGTGGAGCCGTTCCATCTGGAGAGTCAGAAGGTCAGCAGCACCCGCGTGCGGGAATCGCTTGGCCAAGGCGATCTGGAAGTGGTCAATATGCTGCTGGGAAGACCTTACGAAGTATGCGGCGTTGTTGTGCATGGAGACAAAAGAGGGCGTACGATCGGTTTTCCAACCGCAAACCTGGAGCTTGATGGCTCATACGTTCAGCCCCGGTTAGGCGTATATGCGATCACCGCTTGGGTTGGTGACGAGCAATTTGGCGGAGTTTTGAATTTCGGGATGAAGCCAACCTTTAATGCCGGCGAAATCAAACCGGTTATGGAAGCTCATCTTTTTGACTTCAGCCGTGAAATTTACGATCAGAGCATGAGCATACAGTTCAGGCATTTCATTCGGGCGGAGCGGAAATTTTCTTCTGCGGCCGAATTGATCGCCCAAATCGCGCTGGATCGGGATGCGGCGAAGGCCTGGCTGCATCAGCATTTGCAATAATCAGGCGCCGCCGCTGTACATTGGGATTTATATGTGCTATGATATTTGAGGTTGCGGCTGATTCCCATTGTTTTGCAATGAAGCCGTACATTGAACCTTGGCTTGGTTGATCGTTCTCACCGACGGCGGCGAGGCCAATGGCGATTATAATGAAGGAGGTGAACAAGGATGGCTATCACTCAAGAACGCAAGCAAGAACTGATCGAGACTCACAAGACGCATGCAAGCGACACAGGGTCCCCTGAGGTTCAAGTTGCTATCCTTACGGAAAACATTGTTAACTTGACTGATCATTTGCGGACGCACAAGAAGGATCATCATTCCCGCCGTGGTTTGCTCAAGATGGTAGGTCAGCGCCGTAAGCTGTTGGCATACCTGAAAAACAAAGACGTTAGACGTTACAGCGCATTGATTGAAAAACTCGGCTTGCGCCGTTAAGCATGTAGTGAAAAGCAACCTGATTGTCCTTCCGTCCAGATAAACTGGACAAGGGGGTATCGGGTTGCTTTTTGCAATAGGAAAAGGAGGGATTTACGTACATGATGGAACGTGTTGAAATGACGTTGGGCGGACGGCCATTAATTTTGGAAACAGGCCGCTTGGCGAAGCAAGCAAACGCAGCCGTTACCGTGAGATATGGGGAAACGGTTATTTTGTGTACCGTCACAGCTTCAACGGAGCCCAAGGACCTGGACTTTTTTCCGTTGACTGTAAACTATGAGGAACGTATGTATGCCGTAGGCAAAATTCCGGGCGGCTTCATCAAGCGGGAAGGACGTCCAAGCGAAAAGGCGATTTTGTCCAGCCGTTTGACGGACAGGCCTATTCGTCCACTATTCCCGGAAGGCTTCCGGAACGATGTGCAAATCGCCAATATCGTTATGAGCGTTGATCAGGATTGCTCGCCTGAAATTGCCGCAATGATTGGCACTTCCGCTGCACTGACCATTTCCGATGTGCCTTTCAGCGGCCCGATCGGCGGTGTCGTAGTAGGACGCGTTAACGGGGAGTTTGTCATTAACCCGACGGTTGAGCAAGAGGAGCAAAGCGACATTTTTGTTGTCGTATCTGGAACAAAAGACGCTATCATGATGGTGGAAGCCGAAGCTGATGAAGTATCTGAAGAAGTGATGCTGGAAGCCATTATGTTTGGTCATGATGCGATCAAAGGCATCGTGGAAACGATCAACAAGCTGCAAGCTTCTGCAGGCAAAGAAAAAATGGCCGTCAAGCTTCATAGCGTTAACGCTGAAGTGGATGCTGCGGTTCGCGCCTTTGCATCCGCGCGTCTTCAGGAAGCTATTCGCATCCCTGAAAAGCATGCCCGCCAGGAAGCGATTGACGCTGTTAACAGCGAGGCCGTCGCTCATTTTGAAGCCCAATATGCGGAGACTCCTGAGCTGCTTGGCGATGTGAAGGAAGTATTGTACGACATCGTTAAAGAAGAGGTTCGCCGTCTGATTACACATGACAAGGTTCGTCCTGATGGCCGCGCTTTGGATGAAATTCGTCCTATTGAATGCGACGTTGCCATTTTGCCGCGCACGCACGGCTCCGGCTTGTTCACGCGTGGACAAACACAAGCGCTTAGCATCTGTACGCTTGGCGCCATGGGCGATGTGCAAATTCTGGACGGGATTTCGCCAGAAGAAACAAAACGGTTTATGCATCACTACAATTTCCCGCCGTTCAGTGTAGGCGAAGCAAGACCTCTCCGTCCTCCAGGCCGTAGAGAAATTGGTCATGGCGCGCTTGGCGAACGGGCATTGTCCAAAGTCATTCCCTCAGAAGCCGAGTTCCCGTATGCCATTCGTTTGGTGTCCGAGGTGCTGGAATCCAACGGCTCCACTTCGCAAGCCAGCATTTGCGCAAGCACGCTTGCCATGATGGATGCAGGCGTTCCGATCAAAGCGCCGGTTGCAGGTATTGCGATGGGTCTGATTAAAGACGGAGACCACTTCTCCATTTTGTCCGATATTCAGGGTATGGAAGATCATCTGGGCGATATGGACTTCAAGGTAGCGGGTACGGCAGAAGGCGTAACGGCTATCCAGATGGATATCAAAATTGATGGCATCGACCGCAGCATTTTGCAGCAGTCGCTGGAGCAAGCCCGTCTTGGACGTTTACACATCCTTGGCAAAATGCTTGAAGTTATGAAAGAGCCGCGCGGCAACCTGTCCAAATACGCTCCGAAAATTTTGACGCTTCGCATCAATCCGGACAAAATCCGCGACGTTATTGGCGCAGGCGGCAAAATCATCAATAAAATTATTGAAGAAACCGGCGTAAAAATCGATATCGAGCAGGACGGCATGGTGTTTATTGCTTCCTCTAACGAAGAGATGAACCAAAAAGCCAAGTCGATTATCGAAGGCATCGTGAAGGAAGTTGTTGTTGGCGAGGTTTACCTTGGCACCGTTAAGAGAATCGAAAAGTTCGGCGTATTTGTTGAGATTCTTCCTAACAAAGACGGTCTGGTTCACATTTCGCAGCTTTCAACGGATCGTGTAGCTAAATGCGAGGACGTTGTTAAAATTGGCGATCAAATTACTGTTAAGGTAACTGAAATCGATCAGCAAGGCCGTGTCAACCTGTCGCGCAAAGTTCTGCTGACAGCCCCTGAGACAAGCCAATCCTAATTGCTCCAAAAACATACAGGTTTGCCGAAGAGTCAGAGTCCATCTGTCTCTTTTTGCTGTTCCCTGCTTTTTGGCGAAGTTATATTCTTGTCCGCTCCTTCATAAACTTGATCATAAGAGACAAGCGCAGCAGACCCACGCTGCTGATCGGGAGTGAAGGACATGTTTTTGCGCAAAGCAACCGTAATTGCTGCCAGTATGCTTATGCTGCTTGTTTTTATTAAAATAAACGGGGATGTAAGCTCCTTTATCGCCACGGTGAAGAATAGCGACGCAACAACGGTGCTTGCCGCTCCATTATTGACCGAGGAAGACAAGCTGGAGTTGTATAATACGATTGTGCAACATGCGGAGAGCAGCAGGGTCCCGCCTGTTGATGCCCGGATCGACCGGGTTTGGCGCGCTATACCTGGGTACAACGGGCTTGAGGTGGATATCGAAAAAACCTACCAGGAAACGCTGGCCTCGCCAAGGGGAAGCGGAATAACGTACCGATACAAGGAGGTTGAACCCCGCATCGGCTTGCAGCAGCTAGGCGCTCAACCGATCTACAGAGGAAATCCCGACAAAAACATGATTTCGTTTATGATCAATGTGGCATGGGGCAACGAGTATTTGCCCGGAATATTGGAAACGCTGGAGCGGGAAAATGTAAAAGCGACGTTTTTCCTGGATGGCAGCTGGTTAGCCAAAAACATAGAGCTGGCGGAGCAAATCGCGGCAAAGGGTCATGAGCTGTCCAATCACGCCTACTCTCATCCCGATATGGCGGCGCTAAGCCGCAGCGAGCAATACAATCAAATCAGCCGAACGGAAACATTGCTTAAAGAGAAGCTTGACGTAAAAAATCAATGGTTTGCCCCGCCCTCCGGCTCCTTCAATGGAACAACCGTTCAAGTTGCTCGTGAAATGGGGCTGTACACGGTATTATGGACGATTGACACCATTGACTGGAAGAAGCCGTCGCCAGAATCCATCGTTGCCAAAATCGAACGGAAGCTGGAGCCCGGATCATTGATTCTGATGCATCCCACCGCGTCCTCCAGCGAAGCGCTGCCTGGCATGATAGCAGCGGCGAAACGTAAAGGCTACGGCATAGGTCCGGTAGGGGAAACGTTATCGTCAGCCCGGATGGTCCCCAATGTTGAGGGGATAGGGAGATTCTGATATAGTGATATCATTCAGGACTTTTTGAACACGCACTTATAGGAGGACGCTTGGTGAATAAATACAATCTTAGCAATGGACTTCGGGTCGTTGTGGAATACATACCTACGGTAAGGTCCGTTTCCTTCGGCATTTGGGTAAAAACGGGATCGCGCCATGAAACCAGGGACAATAACGGGATTTCCCATTTTATCGAACATATGCTTTTTAAAGGAACGGCCGACCGTTCTGCAAAGGATATTGCCGATTTGTTTGATGGCATTGGCGGAAATGTCAACGCATTTACCTCCAAGGAATATACATGCTACTTCGCCAAGGTGCTGGATCAGCATTTGCCCATTGCCGTTGATGCGTTAGCCGATATGTTTTTTCATTCGCAGCTGGATGAAGGGGAGCTGGCGAAAGAGAAAAATGTAATTTTAGAAGAAATTTCTATGTATGAGGATACGCCGGATGATAAGGTTCACGATGAAGCCTCCCGAGCTGCATTTGGCGATCATCCCTTGGCCTATTCCATATTGGGACTGGAAGAACGCCTTTCGGCTATGAATGCCGATACGCTTAGAGCCTACATAAACGAACGCTATACGATAGAAAATGTCGTGATCAGCGTAGCTGGAAATATTGAGGAGACAGCGATTCTGGAGCTTCTGGAAAAGCATTTTGGCAGTTTCTCCCGGCATAGCGCTCCCATTGTTCCGGATGCGCCGGCATTCCAGGGCAAATCTATTTTCTACAAAAAGAAAACGGAGCAAAATCATATTTGCCTGTCATTCCCGGGCTGCTCCAATAAAGATGCCAAGCTTTACGCGATGATTTTACTAAACAACGCGCTTGGCGGCGGCATGAGCTCCCGCTTGTTCCAGGAAATCAGAGAAAAACGCGGTCTTGCATATTCCGTCTATTCCTATCATATGGGCTATGCGGATTCCGGCTTGTTTACGATCTACGCGGGCACAGCTCCAAAACAAACGAAGGAAGTGCTGGACCTCACGATGGAACAGCTTGGAGAGCTTTCTGTTAAAGGTCTTTCCGAGGAGGAGCTTTTCCGGGGCAAGGAGCAATTGAAGGGATCTCTAATCCTCAGCCTGGAAAGCACGAGCAGCCGGATGAACCGCATCGGCAAAAACGAGCTGATGCTTGGACGCCATTATACGCTGGATGAGCTTCTCGCCCGAATCGACAATGTGACTATGGAGGATATACAGGAAGTAACCCGGAGAATATTGTCCCAGCCATTTGCGGTTGCAATGGTGGGCAATAGCGATAAAGATGCTTCCGGACTAAGGAGGGACCAATTTGTATCACGTTCTGTTTAAGCGGCTTGAAGGCAATGAAGATATTCAGTTGCCGCGCAAAATGTCGGAGTGGGCAGCAGGTTTTGACCTGCAGGCTGCAGTTGGAGAACCCGTAACGCTGAATCCTGGCGAACGAAAATTGATTCCAACCGGTTTTGCCATGGCTATGCCGGCAAACCTGGAGGCGCAAATTCGTCCCCGCAGCGGCTTGGCCTTTAAACACGGCATAACGTCGTTGAACTCGCCGGGCACCATTGATGCAGATTATCGCGGGGAAGTTAAAGTGCTGTTGATCAATCACGGCCAGGAGCCGTTTGTCATTACAAGAGGCGAGCGAATCGCCCAAATGGTCTTTCATGAAGTTCCGCAGGTGGATATTGTGGAAGCAGAGGAGCTTCCCGATACCGTAAGAGGAACCGGCGGCTTTGGCCATACGGGCGTCAAGTAAATGAAAAAAAGAGCAGAGCCGCGTTTACCGCGCTGTCGTTTAGACAGCCGGGCAACGCGGCTTTTTCTTTTTGGTATTTTTCTCACCCCCGTTTGGGCAGCGGCATAAGATGCTTTATATCCACTGGCAAGAAAGGAGTGAAGCCTGATGCTTACCGGCGTTCAGGTGCTTTTGCTTGGAGGCGACGCCAGGCAGCTGGAGGTCATTCGCAAGCTGGGCATGCTCGACGCTTCCTTGACGGTATGCGGCTTCGACGGGCTGCATTCTCCGCTTGACGGAGCGGTTCACGGGGAGTATAGCGAGGAGCTGTTCGAGGGGATGGACGCATTGGTGCTGCCGGTTGTCGGCACCGACGAAAAAGGCGTAATCCCGGCTGTATTCAGCGATCGTGAGATGATTTTGACCGCTGACCATATGGCAAGACTGCCTTCGCACTGCAAGGTTTATACCGGAATGGCAAAGCCTTATCTCAGCGCGCTTTGCGAGCGCCGCGGGCTCGGGCTGATTGAACTGCTTGATCGGGACGATGTTGCTATTTACAATGCAATACCGACGGCGGAGGGCGCCTTGATGATGGCAATCCAGCATACCGACATCACGATTCATGGCTCCGTCTGCATGGTACTTGGATTTGGCCGGACCGGCTTTACGATGGCCCGGACACTACAGGGCGTAGGCGCGCGAGTCAAGGTTGGAGTCCGTCGTTCGGAGCATTTTGCACGGGCGTTGGAGATGGGTTTTGAGCCATTTTACATGGACAGTTTGTTAGCCGAATCGAGTAATATTGACTTGCTTTTTAATACAATTCCGACTATGATAGTCACAGCACAAATTATCGCTAATTTACCTTCGCGGGCCGTCATTATTGACCTTGCCTCAAAGCCAGGCGGAACCGATTTCCGCTTTGCCGAGAAGCGGGGCATTAAAGCGATGCTCGCACCCGGACTCCCCGGTATCGTCGCACCCAAAACAGCTGGACTTATTATAGCGGACTGCTTGGCTCAGTTGATTATGGACGACAGTAATAAGCGGGGGAATGGGATATGAATTGGAACGGAATTACGGTTGGGTATGCCTTGTCGGGATCTCACTGCACCTTTGCCGAAGTGATGCCGCAAATCAAGCGGTTTGTGGATGCCGGAGCCAATGTTGTGCCGATAGTCAGCCAAACGCTGATTACGACCGACACGAGGTTTGGCACGGCCAAGGAATGGCAGGAGCAATTAACGGGTATTACCGGCAATGAAATTATTTCGACAATCGTGCAGGCAGAGCCGCTTGGACCATCCTTGCTGCTTGATGTGCTGGTTATTGCTCCTTGTACCGGCAATACAACGAGCAGGCTCGCCAATGCAATTACGGACAGTGCCGTGCTGATGGCTGCAAAGGCGCAGATGCGCAATAGCAGACCGGTGGTGCTGGGCATTTCCACTAACGACGGACTTGGTTTAAATGCCGCCAACATCGCAAAGCTGCTGGTGGCTAAACATATTTATTTTGTTCCGTTTGGCCAGGATAATCCCGTTCAGAAACCGAACTCTCTCGTAGCCAAAATGGATTTGATCATGGAGGCATGCGAAGCGGCGCTGAATGGCAAGCAGCTTCAACCCATTCTTGTGGAGAGGGCCCTGTAATGGGCATCCTCGTTCAAAAGTTTGGCGGAACCTCGCTTGCCGATGCGGCAGCACGCGAGCGAGTCATTGGACATATTATTCGGGAACGGAACAATGGGTATAGTCTGGCCGTAGTCGTATCCGCGATGGGACGCAAGGGAGCTCCCTATGCGACGGATACGCTGCTGGAGGCAGGCGGCGGGGGCCTGCTGCCGGCGCGTGAGCGGGATATGCTGATGGCTTGCGGAGAAATCATCTCCGCGACGACATTATGCAGCCTGCTGCTGGAAAAAGGGATTCCCGCGGTGGCGCTTACAGGCGGCGCTGCCGGAATCCGGACCGATGATCATTTCGGAGCCGCAAGAATCAAGCGGATTGAGCCGGAGCATGTAAGCAAACATCTGAACAATGGCGCGGTCGCCATTGTATGCGGATTTCAAGGGATTACGGATAGCGGGGAGTTAACGACTCTTGGCAGGGGCGGCAGCGATACCTCGGCAACTGCACTCGGCGCAGCGCTTCAAGCCGACATGGTCGACATCTATACCGATGTG
>PJUA01000785.1_pt1 | contig 10977 bp, 6 predicted proteins | sample 1512151 | NCBI WGS metagenome assembly PJUA01 (sample SAMN08177678, study PRJNA422409) | Soil metagenome, whole genome shotgun sequencing project. | isolation source: Soil enriched on filter paper: beechwood xylan treatment | place: USA: Madison | collected 2015-01-15
CACGGCAGCCGACCCATCGTTTGCTTCAAATTCCAGTACCAGTTCCTCGCCTTCGGGCGCCCGCAGCACGCCTTCGTAGGTCTTGCGGTTGGACGTGCCGGGCAGCGGCACGCGCAACTTGACCACGGCTTCGCAATCCACGAAACGCACGAAGTCGGTAAATTTCTTCAGGGGGCGATCCAGGCCGGGCGAGGAAACCTCCAGACGCTCATAGATCACGTCTTCCACGGTGAAGACGTGCAACAGCTGATGCGTCGCCTTCTCGCAATCCTCGACGGTGATCGAACGCGCTTCCTCCGCATCAGGATCGAACGGGAAATCGATAAAGACGCGCACCAGACCGCGCGGCGCCTTCTCGAACTCGACCAGTTCGTAGCCCAGGCCCGAAAGGGTGGATTCGATCAGTTCCAGCAATTGCAAGACTTTTTCTCCATGACAACGCTGCTTTGCCGGAGTGGCAGGCAGACATTCAAAATTGAACAGCAAAAAAAAAATGGGCATCTGCCCATCTTTTGTTATCTCTACACAAATCGAGATCACACATCACGCGAACCGCCGGACTTCCAACACATCGGGGCGCAGGCGGATCTATCAATGATTTATCACATATGCGATTCGCGGCAGGTTGCGTTTAACTAACACATTATAACCGATCCAGGTATTGACAGCAAATCCCGAATTGGCAGAAATGTGAAGAAGGCGCCAAAAACGTCCATAAAAAACGTCATTGGCGCCCGCCTGGGGGGTTTATCGCATCTGGCAGGCCGAATTGTCCGTGGCATTGCCGCCGGACAATTCACCGCATCAGCGACCGCCGCGACGGCGATTCATGCCCGGCAGGCCGCCCAGCATGTAGTTGGCCGCGCTGTTGCCGCCACCCCGTTGCGGGCGATTGCCGCGGCGCTGGCCATTGCCGGCGTCGGGGAAGCCCAATGCGGTCTGCAGCGGGTCAGGCTGGCGGCTCTTGGGTTGGCCACCCTTGTTGCCACCCTTGTTACCACCGTAATTGCCGCCGCCGTAGTTGCCGCCCCCGGCATTGCCACCCTGGCCGCCGTAATTGCCGCCCTGGTTGCCGAAGTTGCCGCTGCTACGGCCCTTCTGCGGCCCCTTGTTCTGCATCCCATTACCGCGAGGCGCGTTGCCCTGCGGCTTGCCACCGTTGCCCGACTTGGCCTCGCCAGCCTGCTTTTCCAGACCACAGGCCGCCATCAGGTTGCGCACGGCGTTTTCTTCCAGCTCTTCCCAGCGACCGCGCTTCAAGGTCTGCGGCAGCGTCATGGCGCCATAGCGGGTACGGATCAGGCGCGACACGGTCAGGCCGACCGCCTCGAACATGCGGCGCACTTCGCGGTTGCGGCCTTCGCCGATGGTCACGCGATACCACTTGTTGACGCCTTCGCCACCGCCGTCGGCGATGCGCGAGAACTGCGCCGGACCATCATCAAGTTCGACGCCGCTCAACAGCTTCTGGCGCATGCCCTCTTCCAGCTCACCCAGGGTACGCACGGCGTATTCACGCTCGATGTTGTAGCGCGGGTGCATCAGGCGGTTGGCCAGGTCACCGGAAGTGGTGAACAGCAGCAGGCCTTCGGTGTTGAAGTCCAGGCGCCCCACGGCCAGCCACTTGCCGGCCTTCATGGTCGGCAGACGGTCGAATACGGAACTGCGTCCTTCCGGATCGGCATGGCTGACGATTTCACCGGAGGGCTTGTGGTACACCAGCACGCGCGGCGGACGCTTGCTCACCTTGCGCTGGATCAGCTTGCCATTGATGCGCACGGCATCGGTGGGCAGGATGCGCTGGCCGATGTGGGCCGGCTCGCCATTGACCGAGACACGGCCGGCGACGATCAGCTCTTCCATGTCGCGGCGCGACCCCAGACCTGCGTCGGCCAGCACCTTGTGCAGCTTGGGAGCATCATCCTCGGCGGTCAGGTCGCGGCGACCGTTCTTGCCGCGCATCTGATGTGCCTGGCGACCACCGGCCTTGGCGCCTTCGTCACGGTCATAGGCTTCCGAGGTGACGTAGGAGAAAATGTCGTCCACCGGCTCCGTCGCGCGCAGCCCCAGTTGCGGGGCCTTGGGCTTCTTGCCGTTCTTGTCGAAGTTCTTCTTGCCTTGCTGACCTTGCTGGCCAGGCTGGCCATTATGACCACTTTGACCACCGTGGCCGTTGTTCTTGCCGAACTGGCCGCGCGGCTGTTCCGGTGCTGACGGGCTCTCGCCCTTGGCCGGAGCACCTGTTTCGGCGCCGGCAGCAGCGCGCTGGGCAGCGCGGTTGTTGCGCAGGGCGCGGGGGCCGCGCACACCGCGACGGGCGGGCTTGGCACGGTTAGGGTCCAGCGGGGCGTCCAGCAGCACGGGCGGCGCCACCACTTCCTCACCCACGGTCACGATGACCTTGGGCGGCTCGACAGGCGTCGGTGCCGGTGCCGCAGCAGCCGGAGCCGCTTCAGCCTGGGCAGCCGCCTTGGGCTTGGCGGCGCGCTTGGGCTTGGCCGGTGCGGGCGCGGATTCGATCTCCAGGCTCAACTGGGCCGAAGCGGCCGAGGCGGCGCTCTCGATGGCCTGATCGGCCTTCTTGGCGCGCGGCTTGGTGGCGCGTGGCTTCTTGACCGGCTCGGCAGGCTCTTGTGCAGGGGCAGCTGCAACCTGGGCGGAAGCTTGCTCCACCGGGGCCGATTCCTCGGCCACTGCCTTCTTGGCACGGGGAGCACGCTTCTTCGGCACAGCAGCATCGGCAGCCACGGCTTGCGCCGCCGGCACCTCGCTTGCCTCGGATGCGGCGCTGGCCGCAGGCTTGCGGGTGCGCTTCTTCACCGGCTTGTCGGTGGTGGCGGCAGCAGCCGCTGCGAGTTCGACCTGGGTCTCGTCTTTGGAACTAGTTGGCTTCATTCTTCGAATCTGGATGTGGCGGACGCGCGTCATCTTCCCGCTGATCGGCCCGCTCGGTGGTGTCGTTATGCTCGCCTGCCGCTTCGCCGGCGGCCTCGATGGCGTCTGTGCCAGTTACGGCAACGTCTTGCTCAAAAGGTTCTGGTGCTTCCGGGGAAGCGTCGTCCTGATTACCCGCAGCGCGCTCTTCCCCGGCGGCGGCTGCAATATCCATGTGATCTGCGGAAGCATCGGCTTCGGCCTGCCCGACCAACGCTTCGGTGTCATCGGCGTCAGGCGCGCTGTCAATACCATCCACTGCTTCGGCGATCTCGACGGCTTCTTCGGCTTCTGCAGCCTCTGCAGGCTTTACAGCGTCTGCCTCATCGGCAGCTTCCGGCAGTTCCGGTGTAGCGTCTGCCAGCTCCTCGTCCGGCTCTTCTGCCGCCAGGGCAGCCACGCCGCCCTCAAGGGCCTGCAATTCCAGCAGCGCGCCCTGGGCAGCCGCTTCGCCGCTGACCTGCTGCAGCGGCGGCAATTCCTCCAGCGAGCTCAGGCCAAGGTCATCCAGGAACTTGCGTGTCGTCGCGAACAAGGCCGGTCGTCCCGGCACATCGCGATGGCCGATGGACTCGATCCAGCCCCGGTCTTCCAGCATGCGGATGGTCTGGGTATTGACGGCCACGCCGCGGATCTCTTCGATATCGCCGCGGGTGACCGGCTGGCGGTAGGCAACGATGGCCAGCGTTTCCAGGGTGGCGCGGGTGTACTTGGGCGGCTTCTCCGGATTGAGGCGCTCCAGGTAGACCTTCATTTCCTTGCGGCTCTGGAAGCGCCAGCCGGTGGACAGGCTGACCACCTCCACGCCCTTGTCGGCCCACTCGGTACGCAGCTCGTCGAGCATCTGCCGGATCATCTCGGCATTGACGTCGCTGCTCTCATCGCTCTCGGGATCGACGTACAGCTTCTTCAGGTCATTGATCGACAGCGGCTCATGCGTGCAAAGCAATGCGGTTTCGAGGACTTTCTTGGCCTCAGCAATATTCATGTACCACTCTTGTGCGTCTTGTTGTTAACAAAAGTTCGGCTTGCAGCTGATCTCCATCCCGCAGGGCTGCGACAAACCAGGCCCGCGATCAGGCCAGGTACGGCAAGTCTTGCGCTGTGCTGGATGCGGCGGCGCTACCTTCCGGTGTTTGGAGATTGAATGAGCTGGAATCTAAGACCCGGGCAAATCGGCGTCGCGGAGGTATCGCGCTTTCGCAAAGCCGTCATGTCGCGGGGTTGCGGACGGCCGACTGGCACCTTTTCAACTACCGGCCTTGCGTCATGGAGACTTTGTTGTCCGCACAGGCTGCGGCGGTCGGGCGCAAGGCATTAAAAAGTTCTGCGCGGAGTGTAGCACAAAGATTTCCGCGGATGGAGCCTGTTGCACCCCGAGCACGATTATTTACCTGGCGCCGCCAGGTCGCTTCCCGCACGCCGGGTCAGCCATTCGGTGAAATCGGCCACCGCCATGGGCTTTCCAAAGTAATAACCCTGTACCTCATCACAGGCATTTTCCTTCAGGAAAGCATGCTGCTCCTCATCCTCCACGCCTTCTGCAATGACGCGCAGGTTCAGGATATGGGCCAGGGAGATGACTGCCTTGACGATGGCCGCACTGTCGGCATCGCGGGCGATATCGCGTACGAAGGACTTGTCGATCTTCAGCGCATCCACCGGGAAGCGCCGCAGATACGAGAGGCTGGAATACCCCGTGCCAAAGTCATCCACCGAGATCTGCAAGCCCAGGCGTTTCAGCGCATGCAGGGTCGCCACGCTTTTTTCGGCATCCTTCATGACCACGTTCTCGGTGATTTCCAGTTCCAGGCAGGATGGCGCCAGCCCGCTCTGGGCCAGCACATCGCTGACGAAATCCGGCAGGCTCTGGTTCAGCTGCCGCGGCGACAGGTTCACCGCCACCGGAATGGTCGGCAAACCGGCCTGTTGCCAGCACTTGTTCTGGTGACAGGCGGTGCGCAACACCCATTCGCCGATGGGCACGATCAGGCCGGCATCCTCGGCGAAGGGAATGAATCGGTCCGGCGGCACCATGCCCTGCTCGGGCGATTGCCAGCGGATCAGCGCCTCGGCACCGATGACACTGCCGTCCTTCAAGCTGAGCTTGGGCTGGTAGTACAGCTTGAACTCGTCCTGATCCAGCGCCCGACGCAGGTTGATCAGCATTTCCAGGCGGTTGCTGACCTGGGTATCCATCCATGGGGCGAAGAACTGGAAGTTGTTGCGCCCCTGCTCCTTGGCCCGGTACATGGCCGAGTCGGCCTGCTTCAGGAGGGTTTCCACATCCTTGCCATCGGCCGGATAGCGGCTCACGCCGATGCTGGCGGTGACCTGGAACTCACGGTCTCCGGCCTGCCAGGGGCGCGCCACGGCCGCCAGGATACGTTGCATGACCTCGGCAATGCCCTGCTCGCCGCCGGTCTGGTTCTGCAGCACCAGCACGAATTCGTCGCCCCCCTGGCGCGCCACCATATCGGTATCGCGCAGGCAGGCTTGCAGGCGCTGTGCCACGGTCTTGAGCAATTCGTCCCCGACCTGGTGGCCCAGGCTGTCATTGATGAACTTGAACTGGTCCAGGTCCACGAACACCACCGCCGTCAGACCACCCTTCTGGCGTGCCACCTGGATGGCGCGCTGCAGGTGTTCGTGCAGCATGTTGCGGTTGGGCAAGCCGGTCAGGGCATCGTGGGTGGCCTGGTGACGCATCTCGGCTTCGTACAGCTTGCGCTCGGTGATGGCTTCCACCGTGCCCTCGTAGCAGATCAGCTTGTCGGCGTCGTCGTAGACCGCGCGCGCATTCTCGGAAATCCAGATGATGTCGCCATCGCGTCGGTACACCCGCGACTCGAAATTGGACACCGAGCCATGCTGTTCCATCAGGCGCATGAATTCGGTCCGCCGCTCCGGTTCCACGTAGAGCTGGTGACTGATGTCGCGCAGGCCCACGATCAGGTCTTCCGGCGAGTGATAGCCGTAGATGCGCGCCAGGGCCGGATTCACGGCGATATAGGTGCCGTCGGGCGTGGTCTGGAACACCCCCTCGATGGCGTTCTCGAAGATGCTGCGATAGCGTCGCTCGGCTTCCTGCAGCGCCTGGGCGGCTTCCTTGCGTTCGGTCACGTCCTGCAGGAAGCCTTCCAAGGCCTCCACCTTGCCGGCCGCGTTGTACAGACCCACGCCCCGCTCCCACACCCAGCGCAGGCTGCCGTCGGCATGCACGATGCGATATTCGATATCGATGCGACGGCGCTCGCGCAGGCATGTCTCGATATGCGCGCGCACCATGTCACGGTCATCCGGATGGGTCAGCTCCAGGAAGGACAAGCGGCTGTTGAGCAACAGGTCACCCGGGGCGTAGCCGGTCAGCGCCTGGCAACCGTCGCTGACGAATTCCAGGGTCCAGTAGGCGTCGTCGCGGCAACGGTAGACCATGCCATCGAGGTTGGCCAGCAAGGTTTCCAGCAGGCGCGGCGGGCGCGCCATGGCCACGACGGCCTGGTCCCGGCCGGGCTCATGGCGGCACAGGGCGCGTGAAGCAACTGTTTTCATAACGACATCGTGTCTCTCGCCTCTGCTGAGCAGGAGCTGGTGTGGTTGTGGAGATCGAGGACGCCGGGCTGCCGAATCCCCAAGGCGACCAGCGTGATGATTCGACAAAGCAATAAGGATGCCCACCGCCAGCGTAACGGGCCCGCGTGCCGGCAGCGTCGCTCCTTACCGCTAAATCGACGGGAAACACCCCTCAGTTCGTCCCGCACGCGGCTGGCCCCTGGGCGTTAGAATCCTGCTAACCCCGCCTACTGACCAGCCGGTCGGTACCGGTTCAACAATGACAACAAACGGACTTTTCCATGTGGGCAAATCGGTATCTGGTTTTCTGGGCGGTGCTCGTGCTGACCCTCGTGCTGCTGGCTCTGGCGTCCACCCATGCCCTGAACTGGGCCTGGGTCGTGATTCCGCTGGCCTTGAGCGTGCTGGGCATCCATGACCTGGTACAACGGCGCCACGCCGTGCTGCGCAACTATCCCCTGATCGGCCATTTCCGCTTCATGTTCGAATCGATCCGTCCGGAGCTGCGCCAGTATTTCTTCGAAGATGAAATGGACGGCCGGCCGTTCTCGCGCAAGAAGCGCAGCATCGTCTACCAGCGTGCCAAGGCCGAGGTCGACAGCCGCCCCTTCGGTACCGAACTGGACATGCAGCAGGCCGGCCACGAATGGATCGGCCATTCGCTGTCCCCGACCAAGATCGCCAGCCACGACTTCCGCGTGACGGTCGGCGCTGATCGTGCCCAGCCCTATTCGATGTCGGTCTTCAATGTCTCGGCGATGAGTTTCGGCTCGCTCTCGGCCAATGCCATCCGGGCACTGAACCAGGGTGCCAAGAAAGGCAATTTTGCCCATGACACCGGCGAAGGCTCGGTCTCCGAATACCACCGTGAATTCGGCGGCGACCTGGTCTGGCAGATCGCCTCCGGCTATTTCGGCTGCCGCAATGCCGATGGCAGCTTCAATGAAGAAAAATTCACGGCCCAGGCGCAGTCACCGCAGATCAAGATGATCGAGGTGAAGCTGTCGCAAGGCGCCAAACCTGGCCATGGTGGTGTGTTGCCGGCGGCCAAGATCACCCCGGAAATCGCCGCCACCCGTGGCATTCCCATGGGCGTGGACTGCATTTCGCCAGCGGTGCACTCTTCCTTCTCCAACCCCATCGGGCTGCTGGAATTCATCGAGAAGCTGCGCGGCCTGTCCGGCGGCAAGCCGGTCGGCATCAAGCTGTGCGTGGGCCATCCCTGGGAATTCTTCGGCATCGCCAAGGCCATGCTCAAGACCGGCATCGTGCCTGACTTCATTACCGTGGACGGCTCCGAAGGCGGCACCGGCGCCGCGCCCCTGGAATTCGTGGACCACGTCGGCATGCCGCTGCAGGAAGGGCTGGTCATGGTGCACAACACCCTGGTGGGCATCGGCTTGCGCGACAAGGTGAAGATCGGCGCCAGTGGCAAGATCGTCACCGCCTTCGACGTGGCGCGCACGCTGGCGCTGGGAGCGGACTGGTGCAATTCGGCGCGTGGCTTCATGTTCGCCCTGGGCTGCATCCAGTCGCAGAGCTGCCATACCGACCGCTGCCCCACCGGCGTGGCGACCCAGAACGCCCATCGCGCCCGCGCCCTGGTCGTGCCGGACAAGGCCGAGCGCGTGCATCGCTTCCACCAGAGCACCCTGCACGCGCTGCAGGAACTGGTGCAGGCCGCCGGGCTGCCGCACACCTCGGCCTTGCGTCCGCATCACATCGTGCGGCGCATCAACGATCACGAGATCCAGCTGATGTCCAACGTGCTCAAGTACCTGCAGCCCAACGACCTGGTCGATGGCAATTACCGCTACCGGGTCTATGAGAAGTTCTGGCCCATTGCTCGCGCCGAAAGTTTCCACCCGGAATTCTGAAACGCCCGGGCGGCTGCTCGACCGCCTGGCGACGGACAACAAAAAACCCGCAGCTCGGAGAGTTGCGGGTTTTTTCATGCTGCCAGCCATCGCTGGCATGGCAGAAATCTACTTGCGCTTCATGAAGAAGATGAACTCATGTTCATCATTCTGCGATTGCTCCAGCAGATCGTTGCCGGTCTGCTTGGCAAAAGCCTGGAAATCGCGCACCGAACCGGTATCGGTGGCGGTCACCCTGAGCACCTGTCCACTGGCCATATCGGCCAGGGCTTTCTTGGTCTTGAGGATGGGCAGCGGGCAGTTAAGACCGCGCGCATCAAGTTCCCGGTGAAATTGAATGGTCATTACTTCGACTCAAAATGGATCACGACGAAAACGATTTTACTGCAAAATGCGCCGACTTGATGCATTGCACAAGTTCTGTTGTTTTCGCCGCACTAAGCTTGTGCAGAAGCAAGCTTTTTGCAGCAACGGGCGTCGGCACCGCTTTGTTGTCGCCTTGATTACTTCAGCACCACCGGCGCCTCGATGGGCGTAGTGGAACCGGCAAACCCCACATACTGCACCGGCAGATCGCGCTGACGCATCCAGTCGGCCACGGCATGACCGGTACCGGCCGGCCAGGGTCGCAGGTCGGCCGGGGCCGACAGGCGATACTCCACCAGCTCCGGCGAGAGCTTGATGACCCCGCTGGCCTTGACGTAGTAGGCGATGATCAGCTCGTTCTTGCGCATGAATTCATAGACACCGATCAGCTCGATGTACTGGGCGTCCAGATCGGTCTCTTCCTTCAGTTCGCGGGCGATGCCCTGCTCGGGCGTCTCGTCGCGTTCCATGAAACCGGTGATGAGGGCAAAGCGCCCCTCAGCCCAGGCGGCATTGCGTGCCGTCAACATCTTGCCGTCGATCTCGACCAGCGCGGCCAGCACCGGCAGCGGGTTGTCCCAATGCGTCCAATGGCCGTCGGGACAGGCCAGGCGGACCTTGCCCGCCTCGCCTTCATCGGCGCGCAGCACCAGCGATGCTGCGCAGACCGGGCAGAACTTGAAATCGCTCATGAGTGCTCCGCGCCGGTGTCAGCTTACAGCTTGGACTGGACCCAGCCCGCCACGCCCTGCAGGGCGCCCGGGAGGGCCGCCGGCTCGGTACCACCGGCCTGGGCCATGTCGGGACGACCACCACCCTTGCCGCCCACCTGCTGGGCGACGAAGTTGACCAGTTCGCCGGCCTTGACCTTGGCGGTGGCATCGGCCGTCACACCCGCGATCAGGCTCACCTTGCCATCCTTGACGCTACCCAGCACGATGGCGGCGGTCTTGAGCTTGTCCTTCAACTTGTCCATGGTCTCGCGCAGGGTCGCCACGTCGGCGCCTTCCAGCGTTGCTGCCAACACCTTGATACCGTTGATGTCGACGGCCTGGCTCACCAGTTCGTCGCCCTGGCTGGAAGCCAGCTTGGACTTCAGCGATGCCAGCTCCTTTTCCAGCGCCTTGACCTGATCCTGCACCTGGCCGATGCGCGGCAACAGTTCTTCCGGCTGGGTCTTCAGGGCGGCAGCAGCCTCGGCCACCCGGGACGACAGCGACTGCACCAGCGCCAGGGCGCCCTCGCCGGTGACCGCCTCAACCCGGCGGATGCCGGCCGCGACGCCACCTTCGGAGACGATCTTGAACAGGCCGATATCACCGGTACGGGTCACGTGAGTACCACCGCACAGTTCGGTGGAAGTACCGATGGAGAGCACGCGCACCTGGTCGCCATATTTTTCGCCGAACAGCGCCATGGCGCCGGCGGCAATCGCATCGTCGTATCCCATCAGCTGGGCGCCGGTGGCGACGTTGGCCAGCACTTCGCGGTTGACGATGTCTTCCACGCGACGGATTTCGTCGGCGGTCATCGGCGCGTTGTGGCTGAAGTCGAAACGGGTCTTGTCGGCATCCACCAGCGAACCCTTCTGCGACACATGCGAACCCAGCACTTCACGCAGGGCCTTGTGCATCAGGTGGGTGGCCGAGTGGTTGCGCATGGTGCGCGCGCGCTGGTCGGCATCGACCTTGGCCTCGACAGCGTCGCCGATGGCCAGGCTCCCCTTGATCAGTTGACCATGGTGACCGAACACATCGGCCTGGATCTTGTGCGTATCGGCCACGGCGAACAGGGCATTGGCCGCTTCCAGCGCACCGGCATCCCCCGACTGGCCGCCAGATTCGGCGTAGAACGGGGTGGTATCGAGCACCACGATGGCGTCCTGGCCGGCCTCGATCTTCTGCACCGGGCTGCCGGCCACGTACAGCGCCACCACCTTGGCCTGCTGGACCAGGGATTCGTAGCCGACGAAGCGGGTCCTGTCGCCGGTGTACTCGATGGCAGCAGCCATCTTGAACTTGCCGGCGGCGCGGGCGGCGCTCTTCTGGCGTTCCATGGCGGCGTTGAAGCCGGCCTCATCCAGTTCGACATTGCGCTCGCGGCAGATGTCGGCGGTCAGGTCCAGCGGGAAACCGTAGGTGTCGTACAGGGTGAAGGCAGTCTCGCCGTCCAGCTTGCCGGTATTGGCGGCCAGTGCGGCTTCCAGGATCTTCATGCCGTGTTCCAG
>PJUA01000788.1_pt1 | contig 10883 bp, 10 predicted proteins | sample 1512151 | NCBI WGS metagenome assembly PJUA01 (sample SAMN08177678, study PRJNA422409) | Soil metagenome, whole genome shotgun sequencing project. | isolation source: Soil enriched on filter paper: beechwood xylan treatment | place: USA: Madison | collected 2015-01-15
CGAACTTCTCGATGCCGGTGAACAGCTTCAGCGCCACCGACTGGATCGGCACGTCGGTCATGGTGAAGAGGAAGGTCAGTACCGTCAGGCCCAGCGAGATCGAGATCGGCATCCCGGTCAGCATCAGCCCGAACAGCAGGACGAAAATGATCAATGCATTCATGCTTTACCTCCGCTGGTTTCTTCGTCCAGACCTTCCACGTGGGAATGGTCATGCTTGGGCAATTCGCCGGTCCGGTGGAAATTCCACGCGACCTGGAGGAAACGGAAGCACATCAGATAGGAACCCAGCGGCACGGCCAGGTAGACGATCCACATCGGCACTTCCAGCACTTCGGAGGTGCTGTCGTGCTGAGCGATGTCATAGACGAACTCGGCGCCGAAGGTGCCGACGATGCCAGTGAAGAGCGCGCCAGCGAACAGGCCGAAGAGCACGAACTTGTTGCGCCACGGGGTGTTGAGGCGATTGATGAGCACGTCGACGCCCACGTGGATGCCGGTGCGCACGCCATAGGCGGCGCCGAACTTGGCCATCCACACGAACATGAAGATGCACAGCTCCTGCGCCCAGCTCATGTTGATCTGGATGAGCTGGTCCTGTAACCAGGGAATGTCGAGGCCGGAGGCGTAACGATGCACCACGGCCACGAAGATGATGAAGGTGGCCGCGGCCATGAGGAACGCGATCAGCCACTCTTCCAGATGGTCGAGTAACTTCATGGAATCTCCTTGCGCCGGCAGGCCGCTCCCATGCTGGTAGCGGCCGCTGGCTTAGCTTGTTCTGATTGTTTTAGAGGGTGGCGCGGCGCACGCCGGACGGGCGCGCCGCGCACAGGTACCGAGCCCGATTACTTCTGGCCCAGCGCTGCCGATTCCTTGTTGACGGCGTCGATCAGCTCCTTGCCGATACGGCTGGCCATCTGCTGCTGCACCGGCAGCAAGGCCTTGCGCCATTCGGCCTTCTCGGCATCGGTGAGACGGTAGACGGTGGTCTTGCCGGTCTTTTCCACGGCTGCCAGGGCGGCATCGTTTTCCTGCTGGGCGATGGCATTGGCGTACTTGGTCGCGTCCTTCATGGCGCCTTCAAGCTGGGTACGAACGTCGGCCGGCAGGCCATCCCAGAACTTCTTGTTGACGATCACCGCATAGCCCAGATAGCCGTGGTTGGACACGGTCACGTGCTTCTGCACTTCATGCATCTTCTGGGTATAGAGGTTCGAAGGCGGGTTCTCGGTGCCATCCACCACGCCGGTCTGCAGCGCCTGGTAGACCTCGGAGAAGGCCAGCACCTGCGGGTTGGCGCCCAGTGCGCGCATCTGCGCGTCCAGCACCTTGGAGGACTGGATGCGCATCTTCAGACCGCGGAAGTCGGCCGGATGATGCAGCGGCTTGTTGGCCGACATCACCTTGAAACCGTTATCCCAGTAGGCCAGGCCGGTAATGCCCTTGGGCTCCAGCTTCTTGAAGAGATCCTTGCCGATGGGCCCTTCGGTCACGCGGTAGAGCACGTCCTTGCTGGGGAAGATGTAAGGCAGGTCGAACACTTCGAACTCCTTCACGCCCAGCGGGCCGAACTTGGCCAGCGACGGGGCCAGCATCTGCACGGCGCCCAGTTGCAGGGCTTCCAGTTCTTCCTTGTCCTTGTACAGGGTGCTGTTGGGATAGACCTCGACCTTGACGCGGCCCTTGGTGGCCTTCTCGGCCAGCTCCTTGAAGCGCTCGGCGGCCTTGCCCTTGGGCGTGTCGTTGGCCACCACGTGGCTGAACTTGATGATGATGGGCTGCTGTGCGAAGGCGCTCGCAGTCAGGCCGGCGTTGACGATGGCAGCGGCCGACATGGCCAGCAGGATGGACTTCAGTTTCATGCGTGTCTCCCCAATGAGATGTAGATCGTTTTGGTGGTGTGATTGTTTTAGTTGTAATGGCTCTGCTTGGCGCGGGCCAGATTATGCCCGCGCATTTTGCTCGGTGTCACCAAAATGGGGCAAGTGTGGATAACCACAATGCTCCCCGAACCACACTTCCCTGCATTTTCCCGCCGCCCGGGATGCTGGCGCTCGCCCCGGGCGGCAGCTACACTGGCGGCGACATGAAAACCATCCCGCCTCCGCCGATCTCGCCCCAGCCCAATGCCGCCTCGCAATTGCAGGCCTCGGGGCGCAAGACCACCATGCGCTGGCTGATTCCCTTCCTGCTGCTGTGCCTGTTCCTGGCCACCCTGATCTGGTTGCCGCGCCAGGCCCAGCAGATGGAGGCCAGCGAACGGCTGGAGCAGTTGATCGCCGATTCGCTGTGGGTGGAACAGGCGATCCGTTTCCAGTTGAGCCGCGACGATGAAAGCATGCGCATCATCGGACGCGAGATCATCACCGGCCGCCTGCACCAGGACCACTTCCGCAGCCGCCTCAATGCGCTGCTGCGCAACAACCGCGAGTTCTATCGCGTGACCTGGTTCAATGCCGAAGGGCGGCCGGTGGCCTCCACCGACGACTTCCCCATCAGTCGCAACGATCTCTCGCAATCCTCGCTGATGACCGGTGACCGCGCGCGCCAGATGCACCGCCCGCTCTACAGCCCGCCCGCCGTGCCACCGGGAATCGCCGAGCCGATGCTGATGGACTATCACGTGCCCCTGTTCCGCGACAATCACTACGTCGGCAGCCTGGTGGCCAGCTATGCGGTGGCGCGCATCCTCAATGAAATGGTGCCGTGGTGGTTCGCCCAGGACAACGAGATTTCGCTCACCGACACCGACGACAACGTGGTGGCACGCCGCACCTCGGGCGGCCCCGGCCTGAATGTCTACACCCACCGCCGCGAACTGGAACTGCCCGGCCTGACCCTGGTGCTGCACACCAACAGCACCAAGAGCGCGCCCAAGCTCTTGCCCAACCTGCTGGTGGGGTCCGTGATCGTGCTCTCGCTGGGCCTGCTGTGGAGCCTGTGGGCGCTGTGGCGGGACATCACCCGCCGCACCAAGGCCGAGAAGGCCCTGCTGAACGAGGCGGTGTTTCGCGCCGCGATGGAAAACTCGCTGGTCACCGGCATGCGCGCACGCGACCTGGAGGGACGCATCACGTATGTCAATCCGGCCTTCTGCAAGATGGTCGGCTTCGCCGCCGAAGAACTGGTGGGCAAGATCCCCCCCATGCCCTACTGGGCGCCGGAAGCCATGGACGAATACCAGGAGCGTTTCTCCAACGTCCTGGCCGGACGCGCCACACCGCAGTTCGAGACCATCTTCCAGCGCCGCGACGGAGAACGCTTCCCGGTGCTGATCTTCGAGTCTCCGCTGGTGGACCAAAACGGCAAGCAGACCGGCTGGATGGGCTCCATCCTCGACATCTCCGAACGCAAACGCGCCGAAGACCTGAATCGCACCCAGGAAGAGAAATTGCAGGCCAGCGCCCGCCTGGCCAGCATGGGCGAGATCGCCTCCACCCTGGCGCATGAACTGAACCAGCCGCTGGCGGCCATCTCCAGCTTCACCACCGGGGCGCTGAACATGATGCAGCAGGGCCAGGCCGACCCCAAGGCGCTGCAGCCGGCGCTGGAAAAGATCCACGCCCAGGCGCAGCGCGCCGGCCACGTGATCCGCAGCGTGCACCAGTTCGTCAAGAAGCGCGAACCGGCGCGCCAGCGCCTGCAGGTGAGGCAGCTGATCGACAACGTGACACCGCTGATCGAACTGCAGGCCCAGCAGTTCTTCGTGGTGTTGCAGTTGCAGGTGCCCCGCTCCCTGCCGCCTATCCTGGGCGACCAGGTACTGCTGGAACAGGTAATCCTGAACCTGACCCGCAACGGCATCCAGTCCATGGCCGCCGTGCCCTCGGCACGCCGCATCCTGCGCGTGACGGCCGAGCTGACCCGCAACGACGATGGTGTGGAATCGGTCACCGTCTCGGTGATCGACCAGGGCCACGGCATTGCCGAGGACGTGGCGGCGCGCCTGTTCTCGCCCTTCTTCTCGACCAAGGCCGAGGGCATGGGCATGGGCCTCAACATCTGTCGCACCACCATCGAATTCCACGGCGGGACGCTGACTTACACCGATAACCCGGCAGGCGGTACAATCTTCCGGTTTTCGCTGCCCGCCCAGAGCGGCCAGCCACAATAAAGAGACCGCCGCCCCACGGCCCCACTGATCTGGCCCCACCCCGCACAACAATGCTGCACATAGTCGACGACGAAGAAATCATCCGCGATTCGCTGACCTGGCTGGCGCGTTCCCGCAACATCGCCGCCACCGCCTATGAAGGTGGTGCTGCGGTCCTGACCGCCCTCGGCGCGGCCGGCGGTATCGATGCCGAGGGGGAATGCCTGCTGCTGGACGTGCGCATGCCCGGCACCAGCGGTGTGGCGCTGTTCAATGAACTCAAGACCAAGGGTCTGCTGCACCGGCGCCCGGTGATCTTCCTCACCGGCCATGGCGACGTCCCCATGGCGGTGGACATGCTCAAGAACGGTGCCTTTGATTTCTTCGAAAAGCCCTTCAACGACAACCAGTTGATGGACCGCGTGCTGGAAGCCCTGGCCAGCTCGCGCGCGGGTGGCGCCGAGGATGCCGTCCAGGGCCGCCTGGCGGCACTCTCGGCACGCGAACGCGAGGTGCTGGATCTGATCCTGGCCGGCAAGATGAACAAGGTCATCGCCGATGAACTGGGCATCAGCATGCGCACCGTCGAGGTCCACCGCGCCCACATCTTCGACAAGATGAATGTCAAGACCGCCGTCGAACTGGCGCGGCTGCTCAAGTAAGGTGGAAATCCTCAATCTCCTGCTGCCGGACTTCAGCCTGATCGTGCTGGGGGTGCTGGTCTATCGCATCTCCAACTGGGGCGACGAATTCTGGGCCGGCATGGAAAAGCTGGTGTACTTCCTGCTCTTCCCGGCGCTGCTGTTCTATTCCACCGCACGTCTGAAGGTCGACCTGGGGGTCACCGGTGGCCTGGTGCAGACCGGAGTGCTGTCGCTATTGGCCGGCATCGTACTGACCTGGCTGGGCAAACCCCTGCTGCGGGCCACGCCGATGACCTACGAATCGGGCATGCAGTGCGCCTATCGCTTCAACTCCTACATCGCACTGGCGCTGGCCACCCGCATGGCCGGCGAGGAAGGGGCGGGCCTGATGGCGATCCTGTTGGGCTTTGGCGTCCCGCTATGCAATATCGCGGCGGTCCATGCGCTGGCCCCGAAGAACAGCAACCTCTTGCGCGAACTGGCCAAGAATCCGCTGCTGGTGGCCACTGCCGGCGGACTGACGTTTTCGGCACTGGGGCTGCATCTGCCGGAGGCGGCATCGGTGGTGCTCTCGCGCCTGGGCGCGGCCTCCATCGCGCTGGGCCTGTTGATGGTGGGTGCCGGCCTGCGCCTGTCGGGCCTCAAGGAAAGCAAGCTGGTGGTGGGATGGTTCATCCTGATCAAGCTCTTCGCCGTACCGCTGGTGGCCTACCTGATCGGTCGCCATCTGCAACTGCCCCCGCTGCAGTTGCGCATCGTGGTGCTGTTCTGCAGCCTGCCCACCGCCTCCAGCGCCTACATCCTGGCCGCGCGCATGGGCGGCAATGGTCCGTTCACGGCCTTCCTGATTTCCTTCGGCACGCTGCTCTCGGCGCTGACCATTCCATTCTGGCTGGCGCTGGTGCATTGATCCTGCCGCATCAGGCCAGCCCTGCGGCTTATCGCAGCGGCTGCACGATGATGCGGTGCGCGGTCACGTTCTCGATGGCCCCGCGTGAATACAGCAGCGGCAAGCAGCGCGCCGTGCAGGTGGACAGCCGCGCTTACTGCGCCGGCACCACGATCACGACCCGGCGATTTTCCGCCCGGCCGGCCACGGTGCGGTTGTCGGCGATCGGCTTGCTCTTGCCCAGGCCACGGGTGGCGATGTGATCCCGGGCGATCCCGATGCTGGCCAGCGCATCGGCGACGGCGTCGGCCCGCTGCTGGGACAGGCGGTTGTTGTAGGCATCGGCGCCGGTATTGTCGGTATGACCGTCCACCCGTAACTCGGTAATGTCCACCGAAAGCAGCGCGCGGCCGATCTTCCCGACCGCCGTGCGGCTCTGTTCGGTCAAGGCGTAATCATCCACCGCAAAGAGCAGCTTGTCGGCAAAACTGAGCTCCCAGCCGTCGTCGGTGAGATGGAAACCCTGCTGCTGCAACAGGGCGACCTGGGACTGCGTGAGGCCGGCCTGGGGCGCGGCGGGAGGCGGCGTCTGGCATCCGCTCAGCAGCAGGGTGCTCCCCAGCAGCATGGCCGCCAACAGGCGTGAGGAGAGGGAAGAGGTAGCGAGCGTCATGATTGGTTTTCCTTGTTCATCTGATCTTGGAGAGCGAGCTGATAGCTGCCCCGCTGTGTGTTCTTGGCCCGGTACATCGCCTCGTCGGCCACTGCCAACACCGTCTGCGCGGTGCTGCCGTGCTCCGGGAAGATGGCGATGCCGATGCTCAGCGACGTGGCGATCACCTCGCCGCCCGGCAGGACGATGGGCAAGCGCATCTCGGCCAGGATCTTGGCGGCGATCTGCAGCGCATCGTCGCGCTGCCGCAATTGTCGCAACAGCACGGCGAATTCATCGCCGCCCAGGCGCGCGACCAGGTCGTCTTCGCGCAACTGGCTCTTGATGCGGGTGGCGATGGTCACCAGCACATGGTCGCCGGCGGCATGGCCGTAGGTATCGTTGATCTGCTTGAAGCGGTCGCTATCGATGAAATACACCGCCGCCAGGTTGCCGGTCAGCCGCGCCAGCTGCACTGCGCGCTCCAGCTGCTCCTCCAGGAAGGCGCGATTGCACAGGCCCGTGAGACTGTCGTGACTGGCCTGGTAGGACAGGCTGGCATGCTCTTGCTGGACGTGGGTCTGCCAGGCTTCCAGTTCGTCGAGCAGGGCGTTGAAGTCTTCATTGAGATCGTGGATCTCGGCGATGGCCGCCGGCCCGGCGCGCAGGGCGAAACTGCGTTCGCGCCGCACGCCGTGGGCGATGCGCGCCAGCTCGTGCAACGGTCCACTGATGCGGTGCTGCATGCGGCGCGCCAGGCGCAGCGCGATCACGGTACTGATGACCAGGCTCAACAGCACGCACAGCAGGCCGGTGGTGATGAACCGCAAGGGGCCGCTTCCGCGCGGTACCAGGTGGATCCGGCCTATCCTGGCCTGCTCCCGGATGATGGGGTAATCCAGTGCCGGCGGCAGGATCCAGCCCGCCAGCATCTGCTCCAGCAGCGGCACCGTGCCGCCCGCATGACGCGTCCAGTGCGCCAGCGGCTGGTCGTTGCGACCCGTGAGCAGGACTTCGTCGATGTCCTCGTTGCGGCCGATCAGGGCGATGGCCTCCCCGGCCGCCGCGGCATCCCCGAACACCACGGCCGCCTCCACCGTGTAGCTCATGGAACGGGCGATGAGGCGCAGGTTCTGCTCGGAATAGAAGCGCAGCGCGAACAAGCCGGCCACCGTAATGGTGAGCCCGACCATGAGCGCCGTCACCAGGGCCACGATCAGGTGGGCCTTGCTCAGGACGCTGTCCAGGGCAGGACGCGCCATTGGAATGGACTCGGTATTCATGGCGACGGTTTGCGGCGGGCGAGTTGGAGAACGCTAGGATGAACGCGCAACCCGCTACGCGCGATGGCATCCAGGTTTGCATCGAAGGCGATCTGCTTGTCCCGTGACTTGAGGCAGAACATGGAACCGGTGTCGCACGACACGTCCGCCTCGGTAAAGCTCAGTACCGGATGATCCACGACCTGCGGCAGCAGCTTGCGATAGTCGGCTTCGGACAACTTGCCGATGTAGACCAGCCGGCAGCCCTCCAGTGCGGCGGCGGTGAGGTCGGTCACCAGGCGCGGCGTGATGCGCTGACCGGGCGTGGACAGACGCTCCTCGGTAAGCTCCTGGGCATACCGCGTGAGACCGACCAGGCATAGTTGCAGCTGCGGCTGTGGCTGCGGCCAACGCACATAGCTGATGATGCCGGCCACCACCCGGGCAGTATCGGCCGCACGACCTGCGTCATCGGGATCGCCCTGGGCGTGACACGGCAAGGCGCCTGCCACCATCAGCGGCGACAACACGGCCAGCAAACACCGCCTCACCCGGAGCAGACCCGGCTGCACGGCATCGGCCGTGCGGAGGAAGGGGGCAAGCCTGTTTGCGGGCGCTGTCATCGGCATCATGGTGTGGGTCGGGATGATGAGGGTGCAGAGGCGCATGGATGGACTGATCAGTCACGCAGAATGCTTGATTTCCGATAAAGATAGGTATTGTCAATTCTATAATTAAATTGGACCTCATCAGGACAAGCTCGTCAATGACTAATTAGCGTGACGCCTCGCTGCCGGGGGATTGACTGAAGGAAAGACAGGCAGCAGAGAGCCCTTGCAGCCAGCCACGAAGGCCCGCCATGCATGGATGGGCCTGAAGGCAACAGCCTTGCATGACGGGCAGCGGTGGGCGATATCGGGAATCGACCGGATTCCCTCGGCGTGGAAATCCGGTGACAGTCAGGCCGCTCCATGCCGGGCCAGCGCCCACGCCACATGCTCGACCACCAACGCTGAAGGATGAGACAAGCGCGTCCGCAAGGACGCCACGATGGCCGCATCGCCCCGGTGCGAGGGGCTATCGGCGGCATTGCCCAGGCCCACGGCCAGGTTGCGCAGCCAGCGTTCATGGCCGATGCGGCGGATCGCGCTGCCCTCGGTGTTCTTCAGGAACTGCTCTTCGCTCCAGGCGAACAGGTCGACCAGGCTGGCGCTGTCCAGGCCATGGCGCGGGTCGAAGTCGGGCAGGCTGGCGCGCTGGGCGAACTTGTTCCAGGGGCAGTAGAGCTGGCAGTCGTCGCAGCCGTAGATGCGGTTGCCGATCAGCGGCCGCAGGTCGGACGGGATGCTGCCCTTCAATTCGATGGTGAGGTAGGAGATGCAGCGCCGCGCATCCAGCTCATACGGGGCGACGATGGCCCCGGTCGGGCAAGCCGTGATGCAGGCGCTGCACTGGCCGCAGTGCGGGGTGACCGGGTCATCGACCGGCAGCGGCAGATCGGTCAGCATCTCGCCCAGGAAGAACATGGAACCGGCCTCCCGGTGCAGCAGCAGGGTGTGCTTGCCGCGCCAGCCCAGCCCAGCCTTTTCGGCCAGGGCCACTTCCATGACCGGTGCCGAATCGGTGAAGACGCGGTAACCGAAGCTACCAATGCGTTCCTCGATGCGGGTGGCCAGTTGCTGCAGACGGGCGCGCAAGACCTTGTGGTAGTCGCGCCCACGTGCATAGATCGAGACCTGGGCCGCCGACGGGTCGCCGCTGCGGGCCTCTTCCCGGGCGCGCCAGTCGGCCTGGCCGGGGTCGGTAGCGGCCGGCAGATAGGGCATGCGCACGCTGACCACGCGCACCGTCCCCGGCACCAGTTCGGCCGGCCGCGCCCGTTTCAGGCCGTGGCTTGCCATATAATCCATCTCGCCGTGGTAACCCTTGTCCAGCCAGGCCTGGAAGCCCGCCTCCCGGTGCGACAGATCGACATCGGCGATGCGCACCTCGGCAAAGCCCAGTGCACGGCCCCAGTCCTTGATGGCGGCCGCCAGGGCGGCCAGGCTGGCGGGGTCGGCAAGATCGACAGGGGTGGTGTGAGCGGACATGAAGCGATTGAACCAGTGAACAAGTCATCTCGGATGACGTAACAAACCAGGATGTATATGCAGCGACTCCACCTCCACCTGCCCGACGAAACCGCCACCGCACGCCTGGGCGCCGACCTGGCGCAGGTGCTGGCACCGGGCCTGGCGATCTACCTGCACGGCGACCTGGGCGCCGGCAAGACCGCGCTGACACGTGCCTTGCTGCATGCAGCGGGCTATTCGGGGCGGGTCAAGAGCCCGACCTACACCCTGGCCGAACCCTATGACGTGACACTCGCAGGGCGCATGGTAACAGTCATCCACTTCGATCTGTACCGCATGGCCAGCCCGGAGGAATTCCTCGATGCCGGTTTCCGTGAACATTTCAACGAAAACTCCGTCTGTATCGTCGAATGGCCAGAAAAAGGCGATCCGGTGTTGCCGCCGCCGGACATCCACGTCAACCTGTCTCTTGCAGGGAACGGTCGTGATGTAGAATTGCGTGCGTTGTCCGACAAGGGTCATCAATGCCTCGCTCGACTGAAATTCGCCCCCAACCTGTGAAGTCCAAAAGCCGCCGCACCATCCTCAAAGCCGGCGGTGCGCTGTTCGTCTCCGTCGTCACTCCCCTGCCCGCCCTCGCCTCCCAGATCCTGGCCGTGCGTGTCTGGCCGTCCGACGACTACACCCGCGTCACGCTGGAAAACGACAGCGACCTGAAGGTCACCCACTTCGTGGTCAAGAACCCGGAGCGCCTGGTAGTGGACATCGAGGGCATCGACCTCAATTCCACCCTGAAGGACCTGGTCGCCAAGATCCAGCCCAACGATCCCTATATCAAGCAGGTACGCGTGGGCCAGAACCGGCCCAGCGTGGTGCGCCTGGTGTTCGACCTGAAGGATGAAATCAAGCCGCAGGTGTTCACCCTCGCCCCGGTAGGCGAATACAAGTATCGCTTCGTGATCGACCTGTACCCGTCCAACCCGCCGGACCCGATCGCCGCCCTGATCCAGAAGGGCGACTGGAACAAGGAAGCCCCGGCCACCCCGCCGCTGGCGCAGGCACCGGCGCCCAAGCCGGACCCGGTACCGCTGGCGGAAATCAAGCCACAACCGGACGACAAAAGCGATCGCAATCCGCGAGTGGTCCCGGAAGAGCCGCGCATGCAGCTCACCCGCATGATCACCATCGCGCTGGACCCCGGCCACGGCGGCGAAGACCCCGGCGCCACCGGCGCGCGGGGCAACCGCGAGAAGGACGTGGTGCTGTCC
>PJUA01000789.1_pt1 | contig 10867 bp, 10 predicted proteins | sample 1512151 | NCBI WGS metagenome assembly PJUA01 (sample SAMN08177678, study PRJNA422409) | Soil metagenome, whole genome shotgun sequencing project. | isolation source: Soil enriched on filter paper: beechwood xylan treatment | place: USA: Madison | collected 2015-01-15
AGGATGATTACGACATCTATTTCGCCACCGACGGCGAAAAGGCGCTGGATCTGGTCCAGTCGCGGATGCCCGACCTCGTCCTGCTGGACATCATGATGCCGGGGATGGACGGGTTCGAGGTGTGCCGCCGCATCAAGGACGATCCCACCACCCACGACATCCCCGTCATCTTCATTTCCGCCAAGAGCGAGGTGGAGGACGAGACGCGCGGGCTGGAGGTTGGCGCCATCGACTTCATCACCAAGCCGATCAGCCCGCCCATCGTGAAGGCGCGGGTGCGCAACCACCTGCTGCTGAAACGGCAGACCGACCTGCTGCGCAGCCTGTCCTTCCTCGACGGGTTGACCGGCATCGCCAACCGCCGCCGCTTCGACGAGGCGATGGCGCGCGAATGGCGGCGCTGCGCCCGGTCGCACCTGCCGCTGTCGCTCGTCATCCTCGATGTCGACCATTTCAAGGCCTACAACGACCAGTACGGCCATCAGACCGGCGACGAATGTCTGCGCATCGTGGCCGAGGTGCTGGCGGAGCGGGCAAGGCGGCCGAGCGACCTTGTCGCCCGCTATGGTGGGGAGGAGTTCGTCTGCCTGCTGCCGGAGACAGACGGCCCCGGCGCCACCCGCGTGGCCGAGGGGTTCCGGGCCGGCGTCGCCGAGCGCCGCATCCCGCATGCGCAGTCGCCGGTCGCCCCCTTCGTCACCATCAGCCTGGGCGTCGCCACCGTGATCCCGTCCGCCGAGAGCAGCCCTGAAGAGCTGGCGGAGATGGCCGACCAGCTGCTCTACCGCGCCAAGCGCACCGGCCGGAACCGCGTGCAGGACGCCACGGTGCCGGCGCTGTGACCGCCCCGCCTCCTCCAACGCCTTTCCATGACGTCCGCAGTCGCGGCTTCGCCCGCCGCGTGCCGCTGACGGACGCCTGGAATTGGGTCGATGCCCGGGTTGCCCCGCCGCCTGCAAGGACTTTGCCCCTGGCGGAGTGTGCCGGGCTGCGGCTGGCCGATGCGGTCGCGGCGACGGGCGACTGGCCGCCGGCCGACCGGGCGGCGGTGGATGGCTTTGCCGTGGCGGCGGCCGACACGCTGGGGGCCGGCTCCTACAACCCGGTGCCGCTGACGGCTGCAGTGGCGGTGAGCGCCGGCGATCCGCTGCCGCCGGGCTGCGACGCGGTGATCCCGTTCGAGGCGGCGCAGGCCGTCGGCCCCTTCATCGAGGCGATCGACGCGGTGGCGCCCGGCAGCGGGGTGGAGCGGCGCGGCGCCTGGACCGTGGCCGGAAGTCCGCTGCTGCCGGCCGGACGGCGCCTGCGTGCCGGCGATCTCGGCCTGCTCGCCGCCATCGGTCATGGGGTCGGCCATGGGGCCGGTCATGGAATGGTGGCGGTCCTGCCGGCGCCGCAAGTGCGCATCCTGATTGCCGGCGGACCCAAGGCCGGCGCCCCGGAGCAGCTCGGCGCGATGCTGGCGGCGCTGGTTGGGCGCGACGGCGGTGTGGTCGTGGCGGTCGAGGAACTGCCGGCCGACCTCGACGCCCTGGCCGAGGCCTTTGCCCGGCCGGGCGCCGACCTGATCCTGTCGGCCGGACGCACAGGCACCGGTCCCGACGACGTGGCGCCATCCGCCCTGGCGCAGGCCGGCAGCCTCGACCTGCACGGCATCGCCATGCGGCCGGGCGGCAGCGCCGGGCTCGGGCTTGGCGGCGGGCTTGGGGGCGGCGTCCCGGTCCTGCTGCTGCCGGGCGAGCCGATGGCGGCGCTGGCCGCCTATGAGCTGCTGGCCGGACGCGCGGTGCGGCGTGCCGCCGGCTTGCCGGCCGTTCTGCCCCATGCGACGGTCGAGGCGGTGACTGCGCGCAAGCTGGTGTCGGAGATCGGCAGCTTCGACCTGCACCGGGTGCGGCTGGACGATGACGGCAGGGTGGAGCCGGTGGCCTCGCCCGGCTGGCCGGGACTGGCGGCGGCGGCGCGGGCCGACGGCTTCGTCCTGATCGGGGCGGACAGCGAAGGCGTGCCGGACGGCGCTGCAGTCATTATGTATCGTTTCGCCTGATCTTCTTCCGCCCTGATCTTCTTCCGTAAGGGTTTGCCGCGTGCACAGCTCCGACCGCAGCCGTGAGGACATCCGCCGTTTCGTCGCCCAGGCCGCCCGCCAGGACCAGTTCCTGGAGGTGGTCAGCGGGGAGGAGGCGCGTGCCCGTTTCCACCGCCACCTCGCCCTGTCGCCGCGGGGGGAGGAGCGGGTGCCGCTGTCCGCCGCATTGGGTCGCGTGCTGTCCGCCGATGTGGTGGCGGAGGTGGACGTCCCCGGCTTCGACCGCTCGGTGGTCGACGGCTTCGCCGTGCGCGCTGCCGACACGGTGGGCGCGGCGGAGGATCGTCCGGTCGCCCTGCGCCTGAACGACGAGGTGCTGGCGGCCGGCCATGCCCCCGAACTGACGGTGGAGCCCGGCACCGCCACCGTGATCGCCACCGGCGGCATGCTGCCGCGGGGCGCCGACGCCGTGGTGATGGTGGAGACGACCGAGGCGGTGGAGCGGCCCGACGGCCTGTTCGTCACGCTGACCCGCCCGGCGACCCCCGGCGCCTTCGTCGCCGCCGCCGGCTCCGACATCGGCCGGGGCGAGGTGGTGCTGCGCCGGGGCCAGTCGCTCACCTCGCGCGAGATCGGCGTGCTGGCCGCCATCGGACTGGCCGAGGTGCCGGTGGTGCGCCGGCCGCGCGTCGCCATCCTGTCGACCGGCGACGAGATCGTGGCGCCGGGCCAGCCGATCCGCACCGGGGCGGTCTATGACAGCAACGGCGCCATCCTGGCCGCCGCGGTTTCCGAACTGGGCGGCGAGCCGGTGCCGCTGGGCATCGCCCCGGACGAGGACGCGGCGCTGGAACGGCTGGTCGCCCAGGGGCTGGAGTGCGACGCGCTGCTGCTGTCGGGCGGCACGTCGAAGGGGGCGGGAGACCGCTCCCACCGCATCGTCGCGCAGCTGTCCGATCCCGGCATCGTCGCCCATGGCGTGGCGCTGAAGCCGGGCAAGCCGCTGTGCCTCGCGGTGACCGGCGGCAAGCCGGTGGTGATCCTGCCGGGCTTCCCGACCTCGGCCATGTTCACCTTCCACAGCTTCGTGGCGCCGGTGATCCGCGCCATGGCCGGCCTGCCGCCGGCGCTTGCCGAAGAGGTGCCGGCCACCCTGCCGGTGCGGCTGGGGTCGGAACGCGGGCGCACGGAATATGTCATGGTCTCGCTGGTCCATGGGGCCGGTGGGGGCGCCAACGAGGACGAGCTGGTCGCCTATCCGCTGTCCAAGGGATCGGGCGCGGTCACCGCCTTCAGCCATGCCGACGGCTTCCTGGCCATCGACGCCCAGGCGGAGGCGGTGGAGGCCGGCACGCCGGTGTCGGTCCAACTGCTCGGCCGCTCGCTGGCTCCCGCCGACCTGATCGTGGTCGGCAGCCAGTGCATCGGGCTGAACGCCGTGCTCGGCCGGCTGATCGGCGAGGGAATGACGGTCAAGGCGCTGAATGTCGGCTCGATGGGCGGGCTTGCGGCGGCGCGGCGCGGGGAGTGCGACATCGCCCCGGTCCATCTGATGGACCCGGCCACCGGCGCCTACAACACGCCCTTCCTGGCGCCGGGGCTGGACCTCGTCACCGGCTACCGCCGCATGCAGGGCATCGTCTTCCGCCGCGGCGACCCGCGGTTCGAGGGCAGGACGGCGGCGGAGGCGGTGGCCGCGGTCGCCGGTCTGGCCGACTGCATCCTGATCAACCGGAATGCCGGCAGCGGCACCCGCATCCTGACCGACCGGCTGCTGGGGCCGGCGCGGCCGACCGGCTATTGGACGCAGGCCAAGTCGCACAATGCCGTTGCCGTCGCGGTGGCGCAGAACCGCGCCGACTGGGGCGTCGCCATCGAAACCGCGGCGAACCTCTATGGGCTGGGCTTCCTGCCGCTGCAGGAGGAGCATTACGACTTCGTCATTCCCGCCGCCCGCCGCGACCGCCCGGCCGTCCGCCGTTTCGTCGAGGCGCTGGAGACGCCGGAGGTGGCGGAGGCCCTGCGCGCGATGGGGTTCATGCGATAGAGTCTGACCAAATCGTCCGGCAAATCCGAACAAAATGCCCCAGGTCGGGTTTTTTCGTGATCCAACGGTCGGGCGGTTGCGTACCGAAGGTCACGATGCGACATAAAGCCCGGCGAGACTGCCGGTGGGGTGCAGGGCAAAGTGCAGGATTGACGCAGCGGCCTTGAAAAAGGGGGGCGCTGCCGCGAATTCCGGGGATGGGTGCCATCCCCGGCTTGTGCGGCGGCCGATGTTCCCCTTGAATGGGACCATGCAGGACCAGCACACCCCCGCGGCCGACACGGCCCCCAGCCTGGAAACCCTGCTCGTCGCCGTCGGGCGCGAGCGGGACAAACAGGCGTTCGGGGTGCTGTTCGGCCACTTCGCGCCGCGGCTGAAGACGTATCTGCGCCGGTTGGGATGCGATTCCGGTGCGGCGGAAGAGCTTGTTCAGGAGGTCATGCTGTTGGTCTGGCGTCGTGCCGAAACCTATGATCCGAGTCACGCCTCGGCCGGCACCTGGGTGTTCACCATCGCCCGCAACAAGCGAATCGATGTGTTGCGCCGCGAACAGCGGCCGGAGATCGACCCCGACGATCCCGCCCTGGTGCCCGAACCCGACGAGGCCGCCGACCGCCGGATCGAGGCGAAGGAAAGCAGCGGGCGCCTGCGCGCCGCGCTGAAGGACCTGCCGCAGGAACAGGCCGAGCTTCTGCGCATGGCTTATTTCGAAGACAAGCCGCACAGCGTCATTTCCGCGGAGAACGGCATCCCGCTCGGCACCGTCAAATCGCGCCTGCGTCTGGCGATGGAACGCCTGCGCCGGTCGCTGAAGGATGTCGGATGAGGCATTTCCGATGAACCGGCCGAGCCACCACCCCGGCGACACCCTGCTGATCGACTATGCCGGCGGCGCCCTGTGCGAAGGCGCCTCGCTGGCCGTTGCCACCCACATGGCCTTCTGCCCGGCTTGCCGCCACGCGGTGGCGGAGATGGAGGCGATCGGCGGTGCCCTGCTGGACGATCTGGAGCCGGAACCGCTGTCCGACGGCTGCCTGGAAGCGCTGATGGCCCGCCTGGACCACGAGCGGCCGGCGCCCTGCCGCCCGGCGGTAAAGCCGTCGCCTGAGAAGTCGCGTTATCCGGAGCCGTTGCGCAGCTATCTGCGCGGGCGGCTCGACCGCGACGGGCGGATCGGGGAGGGTGGCTGGCGTTTCCTTCAGCCGGGCATGCGCTGCATGGATTTGCTGTCGGGTCCGAACGGGACGACACGGCTGATCCGCATGAAGGGCGGGGTCGGCGTACCGCAGCACACCCATGGCGGGATCGAGTTGACCGTGGTGCTGGAGGGTGGCTTCTCCGACGAGTTCGGCGCGTTTCTGCCCGGCGATCTCGCCATCGGCGACCCGTCGCTGGTCCACCGGCCGGTGTCGGACCCGGAAGGCTGCCTGTGCCTCGCCACCACCATCGGCGGGCTGAGGCTGACGGGGCCGTTGGGGCGGTGGTTCAACCGGTTCGTGAAGTTCTGAGAATTTGCGATTGCTGCTGAGAGGCGCCTGAAGTTTGAAGCGCTTTGCGTCGGATTCATCGTGACCGCTTCTCGACCGTCATTCCCGCGAAGGCGGGAATCCAGCCGATGCCGAAGCCTGGACGCGGAGCCGCCTGGATCCCCGCCTTCGCGGGGATCACGGCTGATAAGAGCCTCTGGAAAATCATAAGATTTGAGGGTTGATGGGCGCCGGAGCGCCCATCGCACGCGCCTTATTGAAACGCGATCTTCGCGTTGTCGCCGGGATTGGGCGACTGGCCGGTCAGCTTCGCCTTCACATAGCCATAGGCGTAGACCATGGTGCTCGACGGGCTGTCCCAGTATTCGGCCTGATCGACCGACACCTTCAGCAGCGCCACCTCGGGGTCGTCCGGACCCTTGGGGAACCAGGTGCTCATGATGTCGCGCCACAGGAATCGGATCTTGTCACGGTCGCGCACCACTTCGGCGACGCCGGAGACGGACACGTAATCCTGCTTGTCGGGGTTGGCGTAGGCGAGATTGACGCGCCAGTGGCGGTCGATCTCATCCACCTTTTCGGAATGGGCGCGGGTGAAGAACCATAAGGTTCCGTCTTCGAACCCCGCATGGGACAGCGTCGCCATCGGACGGGAGTTCATCCGGCCGTTGTCGTCCAGCGTCGTCATCATCGCGACCTGGACGCCCTTCATCATTTCCCAGAGCTTCTTCACTTCGCCCTGGTCCGGATTGTGGCCGGCGGTGGTGCTATGGACCATGGTCTGCCTCTCGTTCGGTAGCCCAACGGAGACTGGGGAACGCCCGCCGCGGTCAGAAAGTTCCGACCTGCTGATTCACTCCCCCGACAGACCAGGATCCTGTCCCGGCGTGGTAGTGGTCGATCCGGGTCAGCGACCAGGGGTCGATCCGCAGCCGCAATGCCGCCTCCGGCGTGAGATCCAGCGCCAGCGCCAGCGCGCCCCGGATGCTGCCGGCGTGAATCACCGCAACCAAATCGCGTCCGGCATGGTGATCGGTCAGCCGCCGCAATGCCGCCGCCGTGCGCTCCATCACCGTGGCGAAGCTCTCGCCGCCGGGTGGGGCGTGGCGGGCCGGGTTGCGCCAGAAGCGGGCCGCCGCCTCGGCGTCGCGAAGGGCCGCAGTGTCGTGGCTGATGCCCTCCCACTCGCCGAAATCCTGCTCGGCCAGCGCCGGCTCGACGACGGCGGTGTCGGCGAGGCGTGGGTTGCGGCTCCACAGCGCCTGGGCGGTCTGGCGGCTGCGGCGCAGCGGGCTGGTCAGCCACAGGGCGTCGGCGGGGAGGCTGGCCGCGAGGGACGCCGCGGCGGCACGGTTGCCGGTGTCGGCCTCGCGGTCGCTCGCCCCACAGATCACGTTGTGCGGGTTGTGGACCGGCGCATGGCGGATCAGCCACCAGCGGGTGACGGTCAGGGGGGTGAGGCTCACCGCGCTCATGCAACGGCTCCGATAAACGCCGACAGGGTCAGCAGCACCGCGGCCTCCGCCACCTGCTGCGCGGCGCCGAAGACGTCGCCGGTGTGCCCGCCGATCTGCCGCCGGCCCAGCATCGCCACCACGATCACCGCCAGAAGCGAGGCCGCCAATGCCGGCAAGGCCAGCCCGCCGAGGGCAGCCGCCGCAATCGCGATACCGGACGCGAGCGCCAGCAGCACCGTCGCCATCGCCGGCCGGCCCTGTGCCGCCGCCAGCCCGTCGCGCCGCGCCGGCGACAGGACGCGCGCCATCGCCGCCAGCCCGCAGCGCGACAGGGCGCCCGCCGCCGCCAGCCCTGCTACCGCCGCCGGCACCGGCAGGGCGGCCAGCGCCGCCGCACGGATGCCGATGGAGAAGATGAGCGCCAGCACACCATAGCTGCCGACCCGGCTGTCGCGCATGATCTCCAGCTTGCGCGCCACGTCGCGCCCGCCGCCGAAGCCGTCGGCGACGTCGGCCGCACCATCCTCGTGCAGCCCGCCGGTCAGCCGCACCGTCGCCGCCAGCGCCAGCAGCGCCCCGGCAAGCGGCGGCAGGTGCAGCGTAGCGGCAGCGGCGAACACCGCTCCGCCGGCCAGCCCGACCAGCGCGCCGACCAGCGGAAACCACCCCATCGCCCGCGCCGGCGCGCCCTCGGCCAGCGGGCCGTTGAGCGGACCCAGGGGCGGGAAGGGCAGGCGGGTCAGGAACACCAGCGCCAGGGCGGCGTCCTGGGTCCAGCGCGGGGAGGGGGAGGGGGCGGTGGTCGCGTCAGGCATGATCGGCATCGACTACGCCCAACCGGCGTCCGGCGCAACCCTGCTCGGCGGGTGGTTCCGCACCGTTCGTACAGGTCCGGTTCCTTGACCAGAACACTCGGTCCGCCTACTTTGTCCGTTTGAACTCCCCCTACCAGCATCGAGCACCCATGGCCCGTCTTCCGATCCTCGTCGCCCCGCATCCGATCCTGAAGCGCAAGGCGCAACCCGTCGCCGAAGTGGATGCGCGCGTCGTCAAGCTGATGGACGACATGGTTGAGACCATGTACGACGCCAACGGCATCGGTCTGGCCGCCCCGCAGGTCGGCGTGCTCGACCGCGTCATCGTCGTCGACGTCCACGAGAAGGGCGAGCCGGCGAACCCGATGCGCCTCGCCAACCCGGAAATCGTCTGGTCGTCCGACGAGAAGTCGGTGTGCGAGGAGGGCTGCCTGTCGGTGCCGGAGCAGTATGCCGAGGTCACCCGTCCCCAGCGCATCCGCGTCCGCTATCTGGACGAAAAGAACCAGCAGCAGGAGATCGAGGCCGACGGCATGCTCGCCACCTGCATCCAGCATGAGATCGACCATCTGAACGGCGTTCTGTTCGTCGATTACCTGTCGATGCTGAAGCGGAACATTCTGCTGAAGAAGGTCCAGAAGATGCAGAAGGCGACGGCCTGACCGGCCCAAAAACAGAACTGCGATTTGATCCGATGACCCCGCTCCGTCTCGTCTTCATGGGCACGCCGGATTTCGCCGTGCCCAGCCTTGCCGCGCTGATCGAGGCGGGGCATCAGGTCGTCTGCGCCTACAGCCAGCCGCCGCGCCCAGCCGGCCGTGGCCAGCAGGTGCAGAAGTCACCCGTCCACCGCTTCGCCGAGGAGCACGGCATCCCCGTCCGCACGCCCAAGAGCCTGCGCAATGCCGAGGCCCAGGCGGAGTTTGCGGCCCTTGAGGCCGATGCGGCGGTGGTCGCCGCCTATGGCCTGATCCTGCCGCAGCCGATCCTGGACGCGCCGCGGCTGGGCTGCGTCAACGTGCATGGCTCGCTGCTGCCGCGCTGGCGCGGGGCGGCGCCGATCCAGCGCTCCATCCTGGCCGGCGATGCCGAGACCGGGATCACCATCATGCAGATGGACATCGGGCTCGACACCGGGGCCATGTTGTCGAAAGAGGCGGTGGCGATCACCCCCGCCACCACCGCCAGCAGCCTGCATGACGAACTGGCGGCGCTCGGCGCCCGCATGATCGTCCCGGCGCTGAAGGGGCTCGCCGCGGGCACGCTGGCCGCCGTGCCGCAGCCGGAAGAGGGCGTCACCTACGCCGCCAAGTTGACGCGCGAGGATGGCCGGCTCGACTGGACCAAGTCCGCCGCTTATGTCGAGCGGCAGGTCCGGGCGCTGACGCCGTGGCCCGGCTGCTGGTTCGATGCCGCGAATGGCGAGCGCATCAAGGTGCTGGCGGCAGAACCCGCGACCGGCACCGGCACGCCCGGCACCTTGCTGGACGATCGGCTGACGGTCGCCTGCGCCGACGGGGCGGTGCGGCTGGTCAAGGTGCAGCGGCCGGGCAAGGCGCCGGTGGATGGCGCCGCCTTCCTGCGCGGCTTCGCGCTGGCGGTCGGGCAGCCGGTCTCCGCCGAAGCTGTTGCGGACTGACCGCCGTGCAGCGCTGGAAACTGACTGTCGAGTATGACGGCCGCCCCTTCGTCGGCTGGCAACGCCAGGACAACGGCCCCTCCGTCCAGCAGAGCCTGGAGGAGGCGGTGCAGCGCCTGTCGGGCGAGGTGGTGCGCGTCCATGGCTCCGGCCGCACCGACGCCGGTGTGCATGCGCTGGGACAGGTCTGCCATTTCGACCTGGAGAAGCCCTTCACCGGCCTGAAGCTGCGCGACGCCCTGAACTTCCACCTGAAACCGGCCCCCATTGCGGTGCTGGAGGTGGAGGCGGTTGCTGAGGACTTCCACGCCCGGCTGACCTCGACCGGCCGCGCCTATATCTATCGCATCGTCAACCGCCGGGCGCCGCTGGCGCTCGACGCCGGCCGGGCGTGGCACGTCACCCGCCCGCTGGATGCGGAGGCGATGCACGCGGCGGCGCAAGTGCTGGTCGGTCAGCATGATTTCACCAGCTTCCGCGCCGCGCTGTGTCAGGCGAAGTCGCCGGTGAAGACGCTCGACCGCCTGGATGTGGAGCGCCAGGGCGAGGAAATCCGCGTCCATGCCGCCGCGCGCTCCTTCCTGCACCATCAGGTCCGCAACATGGTGGGCACGCTGGAACTGGTCGGTGCCGGCAAATGGACCCCCGCCGACGTGCGTCGCGCGCTGGAAGCCCGCGACCGCGCCAAGGCCGGGCCGACCTGCCCGCCGGACGGGCTGTATTTCATGGCGGCGCGTTACTAAAGACATAGTAACTACGACCTAGAAATACTGAAAAAAGCTATCGCAGGATTTGCAGCAAAATTGTTCCCACTGAGCAGGGACTGATATATGAAATCCTTCTGAAAACGCTTTGATTTTGAGGTGCGTCCTCTTGGCGTCCTTGCTGAAAATAGCCGAGAATTAGCTTTTGCTTTTCCGGAAAATTGAGGGCTTGGATTGAGTATGATTTGCCAGGGGTGACGGCATCTGCAGGCGGATGTGGAAGGAAGATCTGCAAGAATGTCATTTTGCAACCCTCGGATCAGTGTCTTGCTGCTTTCGGTTGCCAAACCTGAAGTTCGCAAGCTCAAGGATTTGGGGGGTGGCGCCAAGCAAAGCGCTTGCCCCGCCGATGTCCGATCGCCGACCTGGATCGGATGATGCAGCCGCCATCAAGTAGGCTCCATCCTCAGCCGCCGCGATCACGGCGGCTGAGGACCTGGCTCATCCTGCTGGTTACGGCCGTGGCCGTGCCCCTCGTCCTTTTTTCGGGGTTCCTGCTCGTTCGGAACGTGACGGCCCAAGTCAGGGAAACCGAGCGGCTGGTCCGTGACAGGGCGCGCCTGCTGGCCGAGGACATTGACCGGGAGGTGGCGCGGCTCGTCGCCGCAGCCGAGGTCCTTGCCACCTCC
>PJUA01000790.1_pt1 | contig 10856 bp, 8 predicted proteins | sample 1512151 | NCBI WGS metagenome assembly PJUA01 (sample SAMN08177678, study PRJNA422409) | Soil metagenome, whole genome shotgun sequencing project. | isolation source: Soil enriched on filter paper: beechwood xylan treatment | place: USA: Madison | collected 2015-01-15
CGACCCCAACGCCGACTTCCTGTTCGCCGGCCAGATGGAGGTGCTGAAATCCGCCATCGACCGCGGCGACGTGAAGAATGTCGGCGAGGCCTATACCGACAAATGGCTTCCCGCCATCGCCCAGCAGAACATGGAGCAGATCCTGACCAAGACCGGCAACAAGGTCGATGCCGTGGTCGCCTCCAACGACGGCACGGCGGGTGGCGCCGTCGCCGCGCTGGCGGCGCAGGGCTTGGCCGGGACCGTGCCGGTGTCGGGCCAGGACGGCGACAAGGCGGCGCTGAACCGCATCGCGCTCGGCACCCAGACGGTCTCGGTGTGGAAGGACGCCCGCGAACTCGGCCGCCGCGCCGCCGAAATCGCCATGGAGCTGGCCGGCGGCAAGAAGATGACCGACATCGCCGGCGCCACCAGCTTCGACGGCGGCCCGAAGAAGCAGAAGATGACCTCGCTGTTCCTCACCCCGATCGCCATCACCAAGGACAACCTCGGCCAGGTGATCGACGCCGGCTGGGTGACCAAGGACGTGGTCTGCCAGGGCGTGAAGCCCGGCAGCGTCAAGGCCTGCAACTGATGGCGGAGCCGTCCTCCCTGTCCCCGGCGTCGTCCTCCTCGGAGGCGCCGGCCGGCCGGCGGGCCGGCATCGGCGACGCCCTGCGCGCGCTGGAGCTGGACACCCGCATGGTCGGGATGATCGGGGCGCTCGCCGTCGTCTGGATCGGCTTCGACATCCTGACCGGCGGCGCCTTCCTGACCCCGCGCAACCTGTGGAACCTGTCGGTGCAGACCGCGTCCGTCGCCGTGATGGCGACGGGCATGGTGCTGGTCATCGTCACCCGCAACATCGACCTGTCGGTGGGCTCGATCCTGGGCTTCACCGGCATGGTGGTCGGCGTGCTCCAGGCCCGCGTCCTGCCGGAGATCTGGGGCTTCGACAATCCGCTGACCTGGGTGGTGGCGGTGCTGGCGGCGATCGCCGTCGGCGGGGCGGTGGGGGCGCTGCAAGGTGCCGTCATCGCCTATCTCGGCGTGTCGTCCTTCATCGTCACGCTGGGCGGGCTTTTGGTCTGGCGCGGCGCCGCATGGTGGGTGACGACCGGCCAGACGGTGGCGCCGATGGACGGGCTGTTCAAGCGGCTGGGCGGCGGCTTCGACGGCGCCATCGGTGCCGGTCCCAGTTGGGCGGTCGGCATCGCCGCCATCCTGCTGTCGGTCGCCGCAATCGTGATGACGCGGCGGCGCCGGGCCGGCTTTGGTTTCCCCGTCCGGCCGCTGTGGGCGGAGGGGGTGGTGATCCTGCTGGTCGCCGCCGCGATCACCGGCGCCGTGCTGGTGGTCAACGCCTATCCCCTGCCGATGCCGGTGGTGCGCCGGATGATGGAGGCGCAGGGTCTCGCCACCGACGGCACCCTGCCGGTCGTCGCGCACGGCTTCGCCATCCCGGTGCTGATCGCGCTGGCGGTCGGCGTGGCGGTGACCTTCCTGTCGCGGCGCACCCGCTTCGGCCGCTATGTCTTCGCGCTCGGCGGCAATCCGGAGGCGGCGGAGCTGTCGGGCATCAACACCAAACGGGTCCTGGTGATGGTGTTCGGCCTGATGGGGGCGCTGTGCGGCCTGTCCGCCTGCATCGCCACCGCCCGGCTGAACGCCGCCACCAACGCCAACGGCACGCTGGACGAGCTGTATGTCATCGCCGCGGCGATCATCGGCGGCACCTCGATGGCCGGCGGCGTCGGCACCATACTGGGGGCGATGCTCGGCGCCATGGTGATGCAGTCGCTGCAGTCCGGCATGGTGCTGCTGGGGGTGGACGCGCCGATGCAGAACATCGTCGTCGGCGTCGTGCTGGTCGCCGCGGTCTATATCGACACGCTCTATCGCAGGGGGATGAAATGACCGGCCTTGCCATGGCGGAACCCCAGGCCGCGACCCGCCCGCTGGTGGAGATGCGCGACGTCTCCATCGCCTTCGGCGGCATCAAGGCGGTGGACGGCGTCAGCATCGACCTCTATCCCGGCGAGGTGGTCGGGCTGCTCGGCCACAACGGCGCCGGCAAATCGACGCTCATCAAGATCCTGTCCGGCGCCTATGCCGCCGACCATGGCGAGATCCGGGTGAACGGCGAGCCGGTCCACATCGCCAGCCCGCGCGACGCCAAGCGCTGCGGCATCGAGACGATCTACCAGACGCTGGCGCTGGCCGACAATGTCGACGCCGCTGCCAACATCTTCCTCGGCCGCGAGAAGCTGACCCCCTGGGGCACGCTGGACGACCACGCGATGGAGGCGGAGGCGCGCAAGGTGATGGGCCGCCTGAACCCGCATTTCCGCCGCTTCAAGGAGCCGGTCAAGGCCCTGTCCGGCGGCCAGCGCCAGTCGGTCGCCATCGCCCGTGCCATCCATTTCGACGCCCGCGTCCTGATCATGGACGAGCCGACCGCAGCATTGGGTCCCGCCGAAACCCAGCAGGTGGGCGAGCTGGTGAAGCAGCTGAAGCAGGAGGGCATCGGCATCTTCCTGATCTCCCACGACATCCACGACGTGTTCGATCTGGCCGACCGCATCCATGTGATGAAGAACGGCAAGCTGGTCGGCACCGCCCGCGTGTCGGATGTGACCAAGGACGAGGTGCTGGGGATGATCATCCTCGGCAAATGCCCGCCGGGCGCGGTGCCCGGACCGGGGGCGGCGGCCTGACCCCCGGGCGCAGGCGCGCTGCCCCCTATTGCGGCGACCGCGCCTGCCACAGCAGGAACTGCTCGAACAGCTTTTCCGCCTGCTGGGGCGGCACCCCGCGCTGTTCGACGAAGCTGCGGAACTCCTCCTTCCTCGCGGCGGCGGTCTGCGGCTCCTTCGCCGCCGACGCCTGACGCAGCCACTGCTCGGCCGGCTCGAAGCGGGTCCAGCCGGGCACGTCCGCCGCCAGATTGACCTCCTTCCATTTCGGATGGCGCGGCGGCTTCAGGAACTCGTCGAACTTGCTGAAGAAGGCGTCGACGAAGCGGGCGACCTTGCGATGGCGGTCCACGTCGCGGTCCCAGCCATAGACCGCCATCACCGCGCCGACCGCCACCGTGTCCACCTCTTCGCCGGGCTTGACCAGCCCCTCATAGTCGGTGCTGGTCAGCCGCGACGGCAGATAGGTGTCGAGCAGGGCGGCGCTCATCGGGATCGACAGGAAATGCAGCCCGTCATTCCCTTTCAGGTCGCGGAACAGCCGGGTCGGCTTGCCGGCGACATAGGCCATCGCCGCGATCTCGCCCCGGCGCAGCTTTTCCAGGGCCAGGGCCTGGTCGTCCGCCTGCGGTTCCACCTTGATGCCCAGCATGTCGAAGACCAGCGAAGCCGTCATGCTGGTCCCGCTTCCCTGCACGTCGACATTGACCTTGCGGCCTGCCAGATCCTCGATCCGCGTCACCCCGGGGCCGGCGAGGATGTGCATTTCCTCGTTGTAGAGCTTGGCGATGTATTTGATCCGCCGGTCGAGATTGGGCAGAAGCCTTTCGCGCTTGGCATAGGCGAGAACGTCCGACTGCACGATGCCGACGTCGATCCCCTTCAGCAGCACGATGTCCTTCAGGTTCTGGACCGACCCCTTGCCCAGCATCGGCAAGACGCGCAGCGTGTCGCCGTCGTCCAGCACCGACGCCAGATCGGCGGCGATGCGCACATAGGTCCCCTCGACGCCGCCCGACACGATGCCGACGGTACCGCTGTTGGCGTTGACGCCGCGCGCATCGGCGGCCGACGCCGTGCCGGCCCCCGCCATCGCGCTGCCGGCGATGCATGCTCCCAACGCAAGCATGCGGCCCAAAAGAAGAATACGGCCAAAAAGAAGACTATGGGCGACCGATGCCTTCATGATGCTCCCCCCTCGATGGCTCCGCCTGCGCCCGGCTATCTGGACTTGCCGGCGAGCCAGTCGGTCAGTTTCTTCAATTGCTGTTCGGCGTCGCCGCTGCCGGCGGCGACCGCCCGCCGGTACCAGGAGGCCGCCTGCTCCGGATCGGGCGGAAGCCCGCGGACATGCAGCCGCTCATGGACCAGCGGATCGTGGGTGCGGCCGAGCGCGAAGGCGGCCTTCGCACTGCCGGTCGCGGCCACCATCTCGTAATAGAGCCGCGCCCCCGCCAGATCGCCCTGGGCGAACAGGTCGTCGCCCCGCTTCATCAGCGCCGCCTCGGGAATGCCGGACGGCAGCTTGGGCGGGCGCTGCACCGCCACCTCGCGCTGCTGCGGCGGCGAGGGGGAGGGCGGGGCGGCCACCGCCGGCGCGGCCGGAAGGGCGGCGGTGGTGACCGGCGGTTCCGGCACCGGCGGCGCGGCGACAGCCTCCTGAACAGCGGCCTGCACGGTCACTTCGGGGACGGCGTCAATCTCCCGATCCGGCGATTCGACGGGTGCCGGATCAGGGGTGGCCTTGCTCGCCACGGCTTCGCTTGGCGGCGGTTCCTGCGGCGACGGTGACGCGGCGCTTCCCGATCCCACCGGCCCCGTATCCGGACCGGTCGCCGCCATGGCCTGCTCCATGGTCGGGGACGAGCCCCCATGCGCCGGCGGCGTGTCCGGCACCGACGATTCGGCGGCGGCGACCGCTTGGGAGACCGGGATCGCCAGGGTCACCGCCTGTTTGGCGACCACGCCGCCGCCATGGTCGGTCACCGCCGTGATGCGCAGTGTCACCGGATCGGAGCTTTCCGGCGGCAGGGTCAAGGTCAGGTCGGGCAGCCCTTCCAACTGCACCTTCCACGCGCCGTCCGCGCCCCTCTCGCCATTCGAAAGACGGGCCTTCGCCGGCAGATTGTCGATCAGCACATAGGTGATCGCTTCATGCTGCGGGTTCGGCTGGCCATAGGGGGCGGTGACGGCGATGGACAGCAGGATCGGCTGCCCCGTCCCGCTGGCGGAGGCCTGGGCGGCAACGAACGGCATCAGCCGCCAGTCGGTCTCCGCTCCGTCGCTCTTGGTCCCGGCTCCTTTGGCCTCTTCCCGTTTCGGGATCACCATCGTGCGCGTGGCGACGGCATCCGCCGGCGGGGCGGTGGCTGGCTGGGCAATGGCCGGCGGCTTCTCGCGCACGACGAGCCAGGAATCCAGCGTGCTGTCCGCGCCGCCCTCCTCTCGGCCATCCTCCCCCTGCGCCATTCCGGCAAGCAGCACGCCCGACCGCCAGGAAACGCCGTCCAGTTGCACCGGCAGCGCCAGGACCGTCAGCACGGCCAGACAGGGGCGTAAGGAGCCCGGACTCCGCGGTCTGGCGTCACCATGCTGAAAACCGCGCCGCAAATCGGCACGATGCAGGAAAGGGCGCAGAAAACCGGACCGCATCTCGCGCATGGCGGCATCCTCCCAGACAAAATCCCTCAAGACCAGCCTTGCAGCCGGACCGAATTTCGGGACTTTTGAAAGATATGCGGCGATGTTTTACGCCGTCAGTTGTTTCGATTTCTTTATTATCTTACCGACCGCTTTAAGGTCGTTTTATTTTAAGATGTAGCGGGGGAAAAACAACCATCCCGTAGAGGGCATTTCCCGCTTTACGGCAAAGGGTGGATTACTTCCTTAGATCCGAATCCGGAACCGATCGGGCGGCACCCATGCCGGCCGGGCCGGGCGATGCCGGAACGGGGTGCCGACATCGCGCAGATCCGCCTCACCGGTCCTGACGCGAACCGGCGGGACGGCATTCAATCCGGAATGCTTTGACAGATCACCCTTCGCCCTGGGCGCCCAGCAGGCTGCCGCGGCGGCGGCGGATCTCGACGCTCTGGCCGGGGGTGATCGGCAGGAACTCCCGCGGGCGCTCGTCGCTACCGGCCAGGGCGCGGTAGGTGGCGGCGTTCGCCTCCTGCACGTCGTTGCCGCGGCGGACCTGATCCAGGAACTTCTTGCTCGGCATCATGATGTATTCGATGTCGTTGATGCGCCGGCCATCCTTCGACACCGTCTTCTCGACATGGTCGAGGATTCCCTCCTCCACCAGAGAATCCACGGCCAATGTCACGGTGCGCAGCGTGTCGCGCCGCCGGCTCCACTCGTTCATGCCGCTGTTGTTGATGATGTCGTCGGCCGACAGGATCATCGGCGGCACGCCGTCCGGCATCCGCGTCAGGTCGAGGTCGCCATACTCGATGGACAGCCGGTTGTAGAGCCAGCGCGCCACCGGGCTCTTCAGCCGCATGATCCACTGGTAGGAGATCGGCTTGAATTCCAGGTTGCGGATGGCCGAGGCGACCAGCGCGTTGAACTCCAGATAGGTGTCGTTCTCGTCGTCCTCGCCGCCCTCGCCGGTGCGCGGACGGATGTAGAGGGTGGGGAAGACCGAGGATTCCAGGACGGGCCGCGCCGACTTGCGGCCGTTCTCCGGCACCTTGCTGATGATCATGCGGGTACGGGCCAGGATCTCCAGCGCCTCGCGGATCTCCGCCGTGTCCATGGTGCGGTTGACCGCCCGCAGTTCGCGCCGGATCTCGTACAGCGAGAAATGCACGCGCACCCGGTCCTGCTTGTCGCCCATCAGCGACAGGCGCGAGCGGTCCATGGCGAGGCGGCGGACCACCTGCTCGACGATCTGCTCGCGCTCCGACGGGAACACCTCATATTCGACCATGCGCTTGTCGGCCGGATCGTCGCCGGGGCCGGGCTTGGCCGGGCGGTAGATGCGGGCGGGCTGCAGGGTCAGCGAGAACAGGGCGTCCTTGAAGGGGAACTCCTTGTGCACCGACTGGACGAACGCATTGGCGGCCGGCAGCTCCGGCTCGGTCCCGCGGCCCTTCGACACGAACACGAATCGCGGCGCCGTGTCGTAAAGCGCGATCATATGGGACTGACTGCGGTCCTCCATCTCGAACAGAGTCAGCTGGACCGCGTTCGCCTTGCTCATGGCTCATCCCTCCTCGCCAACCGCCACGATAGGGGCTGGCGTCGGACGGACGCAACCGGCGGCTCCTATCCGCCGCCAAGCCCTGTGTCCCGTTTGGCCGCGCTTGTGTAGGAATTGCCCGCGCCTGTGTCCCGAATGCCCGCGCTTCGACCGGATCGTCGCCGCCCGACCGTCCCGGAACCACCCCGATCGTCCCGAATCGGGAGCGGAACGGCGAAGCGCGAGCATTTGGGACAGAGACTCGGGAGCCCCAATTCTCCCGCCAGCACGACGAAACGCGGGCAAATGGGACAGCCCGGATCGCAGCGGACTCCAAAACGCGAGCATTCGGGACACAGGCTTGACCGCATAAGCTGTGACAGCGGGCGCAAACGCGGGCAAATGGGACCGAATCTCTTCTCTCCTCCGCGAGCCCACACGACCATCCGCCCGTCCAACCGCGAGCAAGCGGGACAACCCGCCCCCACAAAACGCGGGCAAACGGGATCGAATCCGATTCGCAAGCCTGCCGCGGCCAAATGGGACCGCTTCGCGACCAAAGGCGACACAGGCGCGGGCTGATGGGACACAGCTGCGGGCGAAGGGGACACACCGGACTCGGTCCCATTTGCCCGCGATTCGACGCCCGCGCCGACCGGCGGAATCCTTCGCGCAAGTTCACCGGCCGTCCAGTTGGCTCACTCCAGCTGGCCGCCAGCCGGTCCCGATGCTTTGCGGAGTTTCCCATGTCGCACCCGACACCACATCCGGCACCACATCCGATGGCCGGCCATCCCCTCGACAATCGCAGATGGGGCCGGATTCCGGCATGGTGGCTCGACCACCCCGGCCTCGACGCCGATGGGTTCGCCGTGCTGGCGGCGCTGGCCACCTTCGCCGACGACGGCGGCCTGTGCTGGCCGTCGCAATCGACGCTTGCCGCCAAGCTGAAGCGGTCCCGCCCCACCATCAACCGCATCATCCAGGGTTTGAGCGACCTCGGTCTGCTCAGCGTCGAGCATCGCCGCGGCCGTGACGGCGCCCGGCTGTCCTGCCTCTACCGCCTGCGCTTCACCCCGTCGGATGTGGAATCGCCGGACGTCGCCGCCGCGACCCGCCCTGTTCCGGCCGCCGACAGGCCTGTCCCAACGGACGACAGGGATGACTCGGCGACAAACACCCCCTGTCCGCCGACGAGTCAGGAACAGGTCCATTCCAAACAGATTCCGGACTCGCACGCCCCGGGCGAGCCCACGGACGGACGCGGGCCCATGGACACACGCGAACGGGCACAGCCGGTTCCGGAGGACTGGATGCCGACCGCCGCCGACCTCGCCTGGGCCAAGGCCCGCCATGCCGACATCGACCTTGGCCGCCATGTCGAGGGCTTCATCTTGCGCTGCCGCGCCCATGGCTACCGCTACCGCGACATCTCCTCGGCCTGGAGGGCGTGGCTGTCGCAGGACGCTGCCGTCGGCAAGGCGCCGGTGTCCCGCGACCGCTCCCCGATAACAGCGCCGGGCCGCCCCACCGCCACCGCCGCCGAACAGCGTCTCACCGCCTGGAGCGCCGCCGCCGCCGAACTGCGCCAGCGCTCCACCCCCTCCTGGTCATGAAGGGAAAGCCGATGACCGCAAGACCCGCAAGCGCCCGCACTGGAAACTCCCCCTCTGGCAGCGCCACCATCACCGCCCTGCCACGCGCCCACAGCCCCGCCGCGCCGGCCGCCGCCTTCGACCCGGCGCTGCCCGCTCCCCAGCGCCGGATCCGGCTGACCGCCGCGCTGCCGCCGCCGCTTCAGGAGCTTCTGGCCCGGGGCCGCACCGACCGCCGCCCGCGCTTCGGCGAGGATGGCTTCGACGGCATGATCGAGCAGTGGTCTCCCCCCGCCGGCGTCACCGCCGCCCAGTCGGCGCTCGCCCGGCAGACCCTGGAGGAGCTGTCCGCCACCGTGCTGGCCCCGGCCGACAGCGACCATCTGCTCGGCCGTGTGCTGACCCTGCTCAGCCATTTCCCGGCCAAGGGCCTGTCTCCGGAGGTGGAGCGGATGATGGCGCTCGACTGGGCCGACGATCTCGGCGAATACCCGGCCTGGGTGATCGACGCCGCCGCCCGCAACTGGCGCCGCAGCCGCAAATGGCGGCCTTCCATCGCCGAGATGCGCGCCCTGTGCGAGGAGATCTGCGCCCCGGAACGCGCCCTGGCCGACCGGCTGCAAGCGCTCGCCGACGCCGCCCCGCGCGAGGCGGCCGCCCCGGATCCGAGGGTATTGGCGACGGGAGCGCTGCGCCGCATGGGGTGATGCCGCCTGCGCCCGGCCTCGCGGTGGAAGCCGCAGTGGAAGCCCGGTATCCGCGGTCCATATTAAGCGGCCCGTCCGCTTCCTCATGCCGTCCGATGCCCGACAGCTCCTCCCTGCCGCTCCCGTCCGCCGCCCGTTTCGGCTGGTGCTGCCAGTTTGTCCCGCCCGATGGCGACGCCGCCCTTGCCAAGCGCATGAATCCCGGCACCGTCACCATCGCGACGCTGAGCAAGCTGAGCCCCGCCCGCGCCGAGGAAAAGCTGACGGAGGTGCTGCGCCGCAATCTCCACGCCCTGCACCTGCAGCTGGACGAGGTCGCCCGCCATCCGGCCTACCGCCGCCTGCTGCGCGTCAACAGCGGCCTGCTGCCGGCCTACACCCATGAGGTCGGGCGGCCGCTCTACCAGCAGCCCGGCGTCCAGGCGCTGGTGCGGAGCGGGCTGGAGCATGCCGGCCGCAAGGCGATGGAGGCGGACATCCGCATCGGGCTGCATCCGGACCAGTATTGCGTGCTGAACAGCGCCAACCCCGCCACCCTCACCAATTCGGTGGCGGAGCTGGAATACCATGCCGACATCCTGCGGATGATGGGTCTGGCCGGCGGCTGGCACCCGCGGGGCTCCCACGTCAACATCCATGGCGGCGGGCGCGGGGAGGGGACCGCCGGCTTCCGCCGCGGTCTTGCCCTGCTGTCGGAGGATGCCCGCAACCTGCTGACCGTCGAGAACGACGAGATGTCATTCGGCCTGGACGATCTGCTGCCGCTGGCCGACGCGGTGCCGGTCGTGCTCGACCTCCACCATCATTGGGTCCGCAGCCAGGGCGAGTATCTGCGCCCCGATGATCCGCGAATCGCCACCGTGATCGGCTCCTGGCGCGGGGTGCGGCCGGTCGCCCATATCAGCGTGTCGCGCGAGGATCTGCTGCCGGACTGGCCGGCCGACAGCCTGCCGGACTATGCCGCGCTGGCGGCGCGCGGGCTGACGACCAAGGATCTGCGCGCCCATTCCCAGCGCATGTGGAACCACGCCGTCAACCGGCTGGTGGCCGACCACCTCACCTGGGCCGATTTCGAGGTGGAGGCCAAGGCGAAGAACCTCGCCGTCGACGACCTGGAGCAGGACGCCCTGCGCAGCGGCGCCGTGGCCGCCGCCACAGGCGGGCTCCCCTGATCGCCAGCCCCCTGATTGGCAGTCTTGACCAACGGTTGCACTCAACTACTCTGTGACTGAAGAGGGATGAGAGGTCGAGGGTGAGACGTGGCCAGCAACAATAACGGGCTCGATAACCGGCCCGGTGACCGGGAAGACAACCGGGGTGCCCTGTCGCAGTTGCAGGCGATGCTGGACACCGTGCCCGACGGGGTCGTCATCATCGACGCCCGCGGCCGGATCACGTCCTTCAACCCGGCCTGCGAACGCCTGTTCGGCTGGACCACGGCAGAAGTGGTCGGCCGCAACGTCAACATGCTGATGCCCTCCCCCTATCGGGAGGAGCATGACGGCTATCTGGAACGCTACCACCGCACCGGAGAGCGGCGGATCATCGGCATCGGCCGCGAGGTGACCGGCCAGCGCAAGGACGCCTCCTGCTTCCCCATGCACCTGTCGATCGGCGAGGCGGCGCCGCACGGCCTCCCCGCCTACCTCGGCATCACCCGCGACCTCTCCGCCGCCCACCAGGCGCCGACGGC
>PJUA01000791.1_pt1 | contig 10830 bp, 6 predicted proteins | sample 1512151 | NCBI WGS metagenome assembly PJUA01 (sample SAMN08177678, study PRJNA422409) | Soil metagenome, whole genome shotgun sequencing project. | isolation source: Soil enriched on filter paper: beechwood xylan treatment | place: USA: Madison | collected 2015-01-15
CCTGTCGCTGCCGGGCAATGGCACCATCGTCGCCACCCACGCCGACCGCAAGGAACTGTTCCTGCGCGCCGGCCGCCTGATCGTCGAACTGGCCAAGCGTCACTACGAGCAGGACGACTATTCCATCCTGCCGCGCAACATCGCCACCAAGGAAACCTGGGAAAACGCCATGACCCTGGACGTCTCCATGGGCGGCTCCACCAATACCGTGTTGCACCTGCTGGCGGCCGCGCACGAAGCCAAGGTCGAATTCACCATGGCCGACATCGACCGCATCTCGCGCAACGTGCCCTGCCTGTGCAAGGTCGCGCCGATGACCAACAAGTACCACATCGAAGACGTGCACCGCGCCGGTGGCATCATCTCCATCCTGGGCGAACTGGCCCGGGCCGGCCTGCTGGATACCTCGCGTCCCACCGTGCACAGCAAGACCCTGGGCGAAGCCATCGAGAAATACGACATCCGTGTCTCCAGCGATCCGGCCGTGCACAAGCTGTTCCGCGCAGCACCCGGTGGCGTTCCCACCCAGGTGGCGTTCTCGCAGGCAGAGCGTTTCGAGGACAACGACCTGGACCGCGCCAACGGCTGTATCCGTGACCGCGAGCACGCCTATTCGCAGGACGGCGGCCTGGCCGTCCTGTACGGCAACATCGCCGAGAAGGGTTGCATCGTCAAGACCGCCGGCGTGGATGAAAGCATCCTCAAGTTCTCCGGCACGGCCCGCGTGTTCGAAAGCCAGGACGCCGCCGTCGATGCCATCCTGGGTGACAAGGTCAAGGCCGGCGATGTCGTCATCGTGCGCTACGAAGGTCCCAAGGGCGGCCCCGGCATGCAGGAAATGCTGTACCCCACCTCGTACATCAAGTCCAAGGGCCTGGGCAAGGCTTGCGCCCTGTTCACCGATGGCCGCTTCTCCGGCGGCTCCTCGGGCCTGGTGATCGGCCACGCCTCGCCGGAAGCGGCCGAAGGCGGTGCCATCGGCCTGGTGGAAGAGGGTGACCTGATCGACATCGACATCCCCAACCGCAGCATCAACCTGCGTGTGACGGCGGACGACCTGGCCAAGCGCCGCGCCGCCATGGAGGCCCGTGGCGATGCCGCCTGGAAGCCGGCCGAGCGCACCCGCGTGGTGTCGCAGGCGCTGCAGGCCTATGCCGCGCTGACCACCTCTGCCGATCGCGGTGCGGTGCGCGACCTGTCGCAACTGAAGCGCTGAGAATTGTCCACGTCCTGCTGATGCCGCTGATTGGCGGCAACAGCAGACGACAATGCCGCCCGCTTTCAAGCGGGCGGCATTTTTTTTTCGCCAGGATCTTCTGCTCCGGCCCCGGAGACTTTTCGCGCCGCTCAGACCTTGATGGCCGGGCGCATATGGGTGGACGCCAGCGCCAGCCCTTCCTCGAAGGAAGACAGCACCATGTCCACCTGCTCCTTCACGGTTGCCGCGTCCACTTCCTCATTGAAGAAGGAGGGGCGGATTGTCACCAGCAAGGCCTGCGGCAGGTTGCTGCGCAGCGTCCCCACCACCGCCATCCAGGCGTCCAGCCGTTCGCGGGTCGGATAGACCAGGAAGACGATCGATACCAGTTCGGCCTTGCTGCTGTCCGGGCGTTCGTCTTCCGGCTGATCCAGCGTGATGCTGCGGGCATCGATGCCGGACACGCGCAGGGCATGCACCAGCAGTTCGGAGAGCAGGTCGTCGCGTTCGCCCTGCAGACCGCCGCACAACACCACCGATCCCAGTGGCACGTCCAGCGAGCCCTGCCAGCGCCCCAATCGCGCCAGGCGCAGTTCGCGCAGATGCGCGCCCACGCCGCTGTTGAGCAAGGGGACTTCGCGCCGGCGCCGCAAGCTGCGCGGCGCGCCGGGGGTTTGCGTGAGTACCTCGGTCAATTGCGATACCGAACTGCGCAGCCGTTCCTGCTGGGCTGTCTCGATGCGCCCGTGGCGCAGGTCCAGCGCCGCCAGCGCCAGCCCAGGCAGCAGGATCTGGTCGCAGTACTTGGCAAAGCTCTGCTTCTGCAGATGGCTGCGGGCGTCGCGGATGATGGCGTCGGATTCGCCGGCCAGCGCGCGCTGGTAGAAGCGTTCGGCGTGGCTCATGTCAGGGGCCTCGCCCAGCAGGATGGTGATCGGCTCCAGCGCCGCCACATGACGGCCGGCCACCACCAGGCAGAGCGTCAGCGGCGTTGAGAGCAACAGGCCGATCGGCCCCCACAGCGAACCCCAGAACAGTGCCGAGACGATCACCGCCAGCGGCGACAGGCCGGAGCTATGACCATAGATGCGCGGCTCGACGAAGTTGGCCACGATCACTTCCAGGCAGACATAGAAGGCCAGGAAGGACAATGCCAGCCACCAGCCGGGATCGATGGCGGCGATGAAGATGGAGATCATCAGGCCCGACGCCAGAGCACCCAGATAAGGCACAAAGCGCAATACGCCAGCCAGCGTACCCCACAGCACCGCGTGCGGCACGCCACCGGCGGCCAGCACCGCGCCCATGATCAGGCCGAACGCCAGATTGACCAGGAACTGCGAAAAGAAGAAGCGCGACACCCCCTCGGCCGCGTCGCCCAGGGCCTGCATGGTCCGGCTCATTTCCGTCAGGCCGGCCAGGCGGATCAGGCGTTCGCGCAGCGACTCCTGTTCCAGCAGGATGAAGACCAGCAGCACCAGCACGATGCCGGCCTGGCCGATCGGCCCCCAGGCCAGCGCGAATAGCCGTCGCAGGGCACCCCTGACCGACATGCGGGTATCGGCCTCCGGCGTGGGTGTGGCATTGGCTGCGGTCGCTGCTGCAGCTGCTGCGTGGCTGTTCTTCTTGCCGCTGCGACTGACCTCCGGCACCGGCTGCGGAATGACCGCGCTCAATTCGGCCTCCAGCCGGGCGAAGGGGCGCTCGGTGATGGCGCGCACGCTCTCCACCTTTTCCTGGATGGCTTCGCGGTACTGCGGCAGGTCACTGGTGACACTGACCAGCTGGAATGCCAGCACCACCGCCAGCGCCACCAGGCAGGCACCCACCAGCAGCACCGAGATGATGGCGGCGGCGGCGCGGTTGATGCCCAGGGCGTCCAGCTGGCGCACCAGCGGCAGGATGATCAGGCTGGCAATGCCGGCCACTGCCAGCGGTGCCAGGATGTCGCGACCGAAGTAGAGCATGCCCAGTATCACGGCCGCGCCGAGCAGGGTGGTGGAACTCAGGCGCGAGAAGGCGGAAGTCTTGAGGTTTGGCATGGGAGGGGCGGGAGCAATGTCTTTGGCGGGGCCGGCGGCGTTGTCGGGATGGTTGTCAGGATCGCGCCGGGTCGATCACTTCGTAGAGCTCCAGCGGCAGGCCGTCGGGGTCGGCGAAGAAGGTAAAGCGGCGGCCGGTGTATTCATCCACGCGGATATCCTCCACCGCCACCCCCTGTTGCTCCAGTTGCTCCTTGCAATGCTGTACATCGGCCACCGCGAAGGACAGGTGGCGCAGACCGCAAGCCTCCGGACGCGACGGCCGGGCCGGCGGCGCGGGAAACGAAAACAGTTCGATCTGCGTGCCATCGGGCAGGCCCAGGTCCAGCTTCCAGGAGTCCCGTGCCTCGCGATAATGCTCGGCGATGACGCGCAGGCCCAGCAGCCCGACGTAGAAGGCCTTCGAGCGCGCGTAGTCGGAACAGATGATGGCGACGTGATGAGTGCCTTGTAGTTGCATGGCGGTCTTTCAGAGGGAAGAGGTAAGCGTGGACATCAACGTCGCGGCCCGGTGCGCGCCAGCTCTGCGCAGACGCCGCGTACCTTCTCGCGCAGCCAGCGATGGGCCGGGTCCAGTTCCACGCGCGGATGCCACATCAGCGATACCACGATGGGATCGGTCGCCACCGGCAGTTCGAACAGATGGATGCCGGAGGCGCTGCCATCCTTGCGCGGCGCACCGGCCGTGGTCAGGAAGGAGTACGGCACCATGGAGACCAGGTCCGACGAGCGCACCACCGCCAGCGCAGCGGGAAAACTGGGGACGATGGCCACCACCTTGCGCGTCAGTCCGCGTTCGGCCAGCGCCGCATCCAGCGGGCTGCTGCGGTCGCCCCGTGGCGATGCACTCACGTGTTCGAAGCTGCAATAGCGCTCGGCACTCACGCGGCGCAATGCCGCCAGCGGATGACCGATGCGCACCGCACCCACGAAGCGGTCGCGGAACAGGGTCTGCAGCCGCACTTCCGGCCCCATCTCGCTGGCCACGCCGATCTCCAGGTCGGCACTGCCTTCGCGCAGCGGCAGCGGGCTGCGTTCCACCTTGGGCGCGAAGCGCAGGCGCACCAGCGGCGCCTCGGCTGCAACGGCGCCGATCAGGGCGGCACCGCAGGCTTCGATGAAGCCCTCGTTGGCGCGCACGGTGAAATCCCGCTCCAGTCGCGCCAGGTCCAGCTCCGGGACGGAGGGGCGCAACACCGAGCGGGCTTCATGCACCACGTTGCGTACCCGCTCGCGCAGCGCCTCGGCGCAGGGCGTCAGCACCATCTGGCGGCCCGCACGCACCAGCAGATGGTCGCCCGTGGCCTGGCGCAGCCGGGTCAGCGTGCGGCTCATGGCCGAGGCACTCAGGCCCAGGCGGCGCGCGGCCCCGGCCACGCTGGCCTCGGCGATGAGGGCATCGAGCGCGATGAGCAGGTTGAGGTCGGTTTCGGTCATGCCGGCATCCTAGCATGGCCGCAGTGACATGGCGTCGCATGCAATGATCCAATGCAAGCCGTGCGTCTTCCGCCTTGTCTCGTGGGTGGCTATAGTGAAGACCTGATTCGATCCTCCAGGAAATTTTCCCATGGAACTGTTTTCCGACCTGCCCGGCGACGAAGGCCTGCCGGGCGTGCGCCGCCGTCGCGCCATGCTGGCGGTGATGACCGCCACCACCATGGCAGTATTCGACGGCACCATCATCAATGTCGCCCTGCCGCAGATCGGTCTGGCACTGCAGACCTCGGCCGCCGCCTCCGTCTGGGTGGCCAATGCCTACCTGCTGGCCACCGCCATGACGCTGGCGGCCTTTGCCGCCATGTCGTCGCGACTGGGATTTCGCAACCAGTTCACGGCCGGGCTGGCGGTGTTCACGCTGGCCTCGCTGGGCTGTGCCCTGTCGCCCACGGTGGAATGGCTCATTGCCATGCGCGTGCTGCAAGGGCTGGGGGGCGCGGCCATGCTCAGTATCGCGCCGGCGATCCATCGCACGGTTTTTCCGAATCGCCTGCTGGGCCGCATCCTCGGGCTCAACGCAGTGCTGGTGGCGGCCGGCACCGCCATCGGCCCGGTGCTGGGCGGCACCCTGCTGGCCGCGCTGAGCTGGGAGTGGATCTTCCTGATCAACCTGCCGCTGGGCGTGGCAGCGGTGCTGCTGTCGTGGAGCGCCATCCCGGACACCCGCCAGCGTGGCCGCCTGCGCCCGCCCTTCGACATGGCCGGCGCACTGTGGTCGGCGCTGGCCATGGGTGCGGTCATCATGGCCGCCGACACCTGTGCCCACTTCGCCGACCCCGGCCAGAGCGCCCACGCGGCGCTCACCGCCGCGGCCTACGCGCTGGTGGCACTGGTCTCTGCACTGGCCTTTGTGCGCGGCCAGCGCCGCGTGCGCGAACCGCTGTTGCCGCTGGACATCTTTTCCAATGCGCGCTTTTCCCTGGCTGCGCTGACCTCGCTGGCGTCCTTCGTGGGCCAGGGGATCGCCTTCGTCGCTCTGCCGTTCCTGTTCCAGAATGCCTACGCCTACAGCGCCTTCGAATCGGCGGCCCTGTTTACGCCCTGGCCGCTGGGCATCGTACTGGTGGCGCCGCATGCCGGACGCCTGGCCGACCGTCATTCTCCAGCCCTGCTGTCCAGCCTGGGACTGGCCGTATTTACCGTCGGCCTGATGTTGCTGGCCCTGCTACCCGATCACGCCCAGGCCTGGGACATCGGCTGGCGCGCTTTGGTGTGCGGCATGGGCTTCGGTTTTTTCCAGAGCCCCAACAACCGCGAGATGCTCGGCAATGTCTCGCGCGAACGCAGTGGCAATGCCTCCGGCGTGCTGGCCATCATGCGCACCTTCGGCCAGTGCCTGGGCGCCGCGCTGCTGGGCGTGATCCTGGCCGTCCATACTGCCGGTGCCGTGGCCCACGGTGAACTACAGATGAGCCCGGTGCAGGATGGCGAGGCGATCCGTGTCGCATTGTGGGTGGCCGCGCTGGCCACGGCCTTGGCCACGGCGGTCAGCGCCAGTCGCCTGCGCCGCAAGGCGCAATCGCCCGCCTGATGCGGCAGAGCAAGCCATGCTGCAGGACAGCTCAGCAGTAGCGCCGGCATATGGACAAAACTGAAAGGTACGTAAAAACCTAACTTTTTAGTGACCGGATAAATCCTCGCTGATTCTCGCTTTGCCCCGTCGAGTGGAGACTTAGACTGCTCCTGCTTGCCGCTGCGCCGGTTGCTGCGGATGTCCATCACAATGACAACAAACAGCACATCCTTTGCCGCCAGGTTCATGCGACCTGGCGTCGCAGCCTCCCTGCGACAAGCTCCGTCAAACTCTCCCCGACCCACTCGAGACCGGCCGGGGGATACCGCAAAGGGGGCAATACCATGGGCAAATTCAAAGTCGTGACCAGGCTGGCATTGGGCTTCGGCCTGATTCTCGTGTTTCTTCTGGGCATTTCCTTGCTGGGCATGATGGGCATGTCGCGCATGAACGACGCCCTCACCGACATCACTGCCATCAACAATGCCGAGACCAGGCTGGTCACCGCCATGCGCAATGCACTGAGCCAGCGCGCCATTGCCATCCGCAATATTGCCTTGCTGGACGACCAGGAAGGCATGCGGGTCGAAGCGCAGACGCTGGCACGCCAGGAAAAGCTCTACGGCGATGCACGGGTGGCACTGGAGAAGATGTTTGCCAGTGAAACCGCCACCACCGACCGCGAGCGCCAGTTGCTGGCCCAGATCAAGGCCGATGAAGCGGCCACCGTACCGCTGATGGCCAAGGCCTTGCAGCTGGGGCTGGAGAACAAGCCGGCCGACGCCGTCAAGGTCCTCATCACCGAAGTGCGACCCAGGCAGCAAGGCTGGATCAAGTCGCTCACCGACCTGTCCGAGTTCGAAGAACAGCTCAATGACGAGGCTGCCACCAGCGCACGTGCCACCTATGAATGGCTGCGCGGCATCATGCTCAGCGCCGTGGCGCTGGCCTTGCTGGTGGGCGTGGCGGGATCGGCCATGATCGCCCGCAGCATCCTGCGCCAGCTGGGCGCCGAACCTTCCGAAGCACAGGCCATCGCGCGCGACATCGCCAGCGGTGACCTGACCGCCACGGTGCGACTGCGCGAAGGCGACGGTTCCAGCCTGATGGCGTCCATCGAACAGATGCGTCACCAGTTGAACGTGATCGCCCACGGCATCAAGTCGGCCGCCGAAACCATCTCGGTGGCCAGCGGACAGATCGCGCAGGGCAACTTCGATCTGTCTCAACGCACCGAGGAACAGGCCGCCTCGCTGGAAGAGACCGCTGCCAGCATGGAAGAGCTGACCACCACCGTGCGCCAGAATACCGAGCACGCGGGTGAGGCGCTGCGTCTGGCCAGCGGTGCCTCGCAGACCGCCAGCGCCGGTAGCGAGGCTTTCGATCGCGTGGTAAAGACCATGGACCGGATATCGGCCAGCTCGGGCAAGATGGCCGACATCATCAGCGTCATCGAAGGGATCGCCTTCCAGACCAACATCCTGGCCCTGAACGCGGCCGTGGAAGCGGCCCGTGCCGGCGAGCAGGGACGGGGCTTTGCGGTGGTGGCTTCGGAAGTGCGTTCGCTGGCCCAGCGCAGCGCGGTCGCGGCCAAGGAGATCAAGGACCTGATCGGCGAATCGATGGCCCACGTGGGCGCCGGGTCGCAGCTGGTGGCCAGCGCCGGACAGCAGATGGGCGCGATCGTGGACTCGGTACAGCGCTTCGGTGAAATCATGAACAGCATCGCCGCCGCCACCCAGGAGCAGGGCAGCGGTATCGAGCAGATCAACACCGCCGTGGTGCAGATGGATCAGGTCACGCAGCAGAATGCGGCGCTGGTGGAGGAGGCCAGTGCGGCCGCGCAGTCGCTGGCACAACAGGCCAGCGGCTTGCTGAAGGTGGTCTCGATCTTCAAGATCCGCCAGGACAAATCGCTGACGACGATGCAGGACCAGGCTGCCATGGGCAGGTCCGCGCCGATGCCGGCACTGCGCTGAGCGCAGACGGCGGTGCAGGCAGGAATGCCGATCTGGTAATGATTTGACGGCTGATCGGGGATCAGCCGTTTTTCATGAGCCCGATGTCGGTGTCGGGCCCGGTTTTAGTTTTACGCTCAGGCCGAAGGGCCGCCTTCATCGTCCTCGTCCTTGGGCACGAACACCATGCCGGTCTTGGCGTTGTAATCCATCAGACCGGCATAGCGGCCCCAGGCGATCATGGTCTCGAAGGTCTTTTCCGGATTGTCGTAGGGCAGGGCGCTGCCGATGTCCTTCAACACGCGCTCGGCCTCGATTTCCTCGGCCTCGCCCAGCACCGCCAGGATGATGTGGAAGATGCGCAGCTTGTAGACCTGTTCGGCGAAGATGGCGCGCTGCCCCAGCCGGTCGGCCGCCACGAAGCGGTGCCCGAGCTCGGTGAGGAAGACTTCCTGCTTGGGCGTATCGACCAGTTCCAGGATTTCGGCGGCCTTGACGGTGGCGATGGTCTCGCCGAATTCCTTGCCGATCTCGTCGGAGATGTCGTAGATGTTGTTCAGTTCCGGCTCGTCGTGCAGCAGGCTCATCAGCCCCAGGATCTGGCCCACCGGGATCAGCGGGATCGACTCCATGCGCTTGCGGCCACGCGAGATCGGCTCGCCCGGCATATGCACTTCCGGCGGCAGGTCGGGCAGGGTCAGGGTGGTGATCGCTTCGTGGATGATGTTGACCAGACGCTGGAATTCCGGGCTCTTGCTGTCGCGCGGGTAGGGCAGCGGGTTTTCCAGCACCAGGCCCAGGCGGCCCGGGCGCGGGAACACCACCACGATGCGGGTGGCCATCTCCACCGCTTCCTCGATGTTGTGGGTGACCATGAAGATCGAGGTCAGGCCGCTGTCCGGTGCGCGCCACAGGCTGATCAGTTCCTGCCGCAGGTTTTCCGCGGTCAGCACGTCCAGGGCGCTGAAGGCTTCATCCAGGCACAGCAGCTTGGGCTTGGACACCAGGGCGCGGGCGATGCCCACACGCTGGCGCATGCCGCCGGAGAGTTCGCGCGGATAGGCGCTGTGGTAATTGCCCAGGCCGATCAGTTCGATGGCGCGGTCCACCGCCGCATCGCGCTCCTCGCGGGTCGGGTTGTGCGACATCAGGCCTACCGCCACGTTCTGTTCCACCGTCAGCCAGGGATAGAGTGCAAAGGTCTGGAACACCACCGAGGCATCGCGATTGACGCCATAGAGCTGCTTGCCGGCCGCCATGGTGTGGCCCGAGCTGGGTTCCACCAGCCCGGTCAGGCAGCGCAGGATGGTCGACTTGCCCGAGCCGGACTGGCCCAGCAGGGCCAGCAGTTCACCCTCGTGCACGGCCAGGTCGATGTTGTCCAGCACCTTCAGTTCATGGCCGCCGGCGGTGTTATAGGATTTGCTGACCGCGCACAGTTCGGCGACGGCGGGACGTTGTTGCGGAGAGGTCATGGTCATGGCTGGGCTCAGGATCAATCGAGGCGGAAACGGCGTTCGGCGAAGGCATACAGGCGACGCCAGACAAACTTGTTCATCACTACCACGAACATCGACATCACACCGATGCTGGCGATGATGAGCGGCGTATCACCGGACTTGGTGACCGCCGAGATATAGGCACCCAGGCCGTCGGCCTTGAGCGAGACATCGCCCCAGCTGGCCAGTTCGGCCACGATGGAGGCGTTCCAGGCGCCCCCGGCGGCGGTGCAGGCCCCGGTCACCCAGAACGGGAAGATGGCGGGCAGGATCAGGGTCTTCCACAGGTTCCAGCGCGACAGGCCGTACATGCGGGCGGCCTCCTTCAGGTCGTTGGGGATGGCCATGGCGCCGGCGATGACGTTGAAGAGGATGTACCACTGCGTGCCCATGGCGATCAAGAGGATGCTGCCCCAGTTCATGCTGACGTTGCCCGCCACGAACCAGCCCACCACCAGCGGGAAGGTCATGTTGACCGGGAAGGACGCACCGATCTGCGCCAGCGGCTGGGCGAAGCGGGCGATGTGCGGCTTGGATCCGATCCAGACCCCCACCGGGGTCCAGATCAGGGTGGCGATCACGGTCATGGCCAGCACCCGCAGCATGGTCAGGAAGCCCAGCCACACGATATGCCCGAACAGGCTCCAGCTCATTGCCCCGTGCAAGGCGTCGATGGCGGCCACCAGCCCGCGCAGGGCCTCGAAGATCAGCAGCGCGCAGATCAGGCCGCTCAGGATGCGATGGGTCCAGCGCCGACGCGCGATGCGGGCCGGGGTGGGAACACCGGGTGACGTCGGCCGATGGCGCGCCAGCCAGTCGGCCAGCGGCTGCCACAGCTTTTCGTCGAGCCAGGTAAAGACATAGGAGCCGCGCAGCAGGTCGAAGACCCAGGACGTCGGTGCCGATCCCGATTCGGTCAGTTCGATCTTGAACTTGTCGGCCCAGGCCAGCAGCGGCCGCCATACCAGCTGGTCGCTGATGAGGATCAGTGCCAGCATGGCGATCACCGCCCATAGCGCCGCCGTGTGGTCGCCCTGGTCGATGGCCTGCGCCATGTAGGAACCCAGGCCGGGCAGCTTCAGGTCCTTGTTCATGACGCTGATGGCCTCGCTCTGCGCCACGA
>PJUA01000792.1_pt1 | contig 10808 bp, 8 predicted proteins | sample 1512151 | NCBI WGS metagenome assembly PJUA01 (sample SAMN08177678, study PRJNA422409) | Soil metagenome, whole genome shotgun sequencing project. | isolation source: Soil enriched on filter paper: beechwood xylan treatment | place: USA: Madison | collected 2015-01-15
CTGCGCGGCGTTCTTCTGGGTGACGAGCAGGATCTGCTTGTCATCCTTCATCACGTCTTCCAGCGCGCGCACGGACTTCTCGCGCCCGACGAACAGCGGCACGATCATGTGGGGGAAGACCACGATGTCGCGCAGCGGCAGGACCGGGTAGAGGGCACCACGGGAGAGTTCGATCATGGGCAGGGCCTCAATGAATGGATCGCCGCCAGCCCGGAATGGGCCTGACACAGCCCCCGCCTCGGGTTGAGCGCGGGGATCGCCTACGGCACCGGACTAACGTGGCACACGGCCATGCGCCCTTCAAGGGGCTGCGACCGTCTTCCCGCCGTTTCCGCAAGGTGAAACGGCCGTTTGGCTGGCCAAGACCGCCTTTGCTCCCCTTTCGGACGACATAACAGACGGTTCGGGCCGGTTTTACGCCACTTCGACCACCCAAACGGAAGCTTTGCGGCGTCATTCACCCTGTCAGCCGCAGACGATCCGCTCCAAAGACACTGGAGGAGCGACGATTCGGAATGACCAGTCCGGGTGCCATGCGCCGACCGCATTTGAAATGGGCCGAAAAAGAAAAAGGGGCGCCGAAGCGCCCCTCTCGTCGTCCCGTCACAAAGAGTGCGACGGCCTGTCGTCCGATCACGCGCCCGGCGCTTCGCTGCGCCGTTCGGCATGGACGTAGAGCGGCTTGGCGCGCCCTTCGACCACTTCCTTGTTGACCAGGATGCTCTCGATGCCGGTGAGGCCCGGAAGGTCGAACATCGGGTCGAGCAGGATGGCTTCCATGATCGACCGCAGACCGCGGGCGCCGGTCTTGCGGGCGATGGCCTTGTGGGCGATGGCGCGCATGGCGTCCTCGGAGAACTCCAGATGGACGTCCTCCATCTCGAACAGACGCTGGTACTGCTTGACCAGGGCGTTCTTCGGCTTGCTCAGGATCTCGACCAGCGCCGCCTCGTCCAGGTCGGACAGGGTGGCGAGCACCGGCAGACGGCCGATGAACTCGGGGATCAGGCCGAACTTCAGCAGATCCTCGGGCTCGACCTCGTGCAGGATCTCGCCGGTGGCGCGCTCGTCGGCGGAACGGACATCGGCGCCGAAGCCGATGCTGGTGCCCTTGCCGCGCTGGGCGATGATCTTGTCCAGGCCAGCGAAGGCGCCGCCGCAGATGAACAGGATGTTGCTGGTGTCGACCTGCAGGAATTCCTGCTGGGGATGCTTGCGCCCGCCCTGCGGCGGCACGGAGGCGACGGTGCCCTCCATGATCTTCAGCAGGGCCTGCTGCACGCCCTCGCCCGACACGTCGCGGGTGATCGACGGGTTGTCGGACTTGCGGCTGATCTTGTCGACCTCGTCGATGTAGACGATGCCGCGCTGCGCCCGCTCGACATTGTAGTCGGCGGCCTGCAGCAGCTTGAGGATGATGTTCTCGACATCCTCGCCGACATAACCGGCTTCGGTCAGCGTCGTGGCGTCGGCCATGGTGAAGGGAACGTCGATGATGCGGGCCAGCGTCTGGGCCAGCAGCGTCTTGCCGCAGCCGGTCGGGCCGATCAGCAGGATGTTCGACTTCGCCAGTTCGACGTCGTTGTGCTTCGTCCCGTGGGCGAGGCGCTTGTAATGATTGTGGACCGCCACCGACAGCACGCGCTTGGCGTAAGACTGTCCGATGACGTAATCGTCGAGCACCGCATGAATGTCGCGCGGAGTCGGGACCCCGTCGCGGGACTTCACGAGGGTCGTCTTGTTCTCCTCGCGAATGATGTCCATGCACAGTTCGACGCATTCATCGCAGATGAACACCGTCGGACCGGCAATCAGCTTGCGGACCTCGTGCTGGCTCTTGCCGCAGAAGGAGCAGTAGAGCGTATTCTTCGAATCGCCGCTGCTGGACTTGCTCATCGGTACTCCGTCATCTCGCGGGAGGCGTGGACCCCTAGGACCATGCCCGTTCGCGGCGCCCCCCGACGCCGGTCCTACTCAGGTTATCGCGGACGACGTCCGCGACAAGGTCACGCGCCGGTTTAGCGACGCATTACAATCCGCATACCGGACATGCCACAAGGGGCTTCCCCTATGACCGGCCCCTATGACCGGATCGTGTCACTGCCATTCAACATCAGCGTCACGACCCGATCAACCCTTTGTTGGGAGGGCCCTAGAAGCGTGGGTTACGAATGGTGATCGACGCCCGGGCGCTTCTCCACCACCTCGTCGATCAGACCGAAGGTCTTCGCCTCTTCCGGCGACATGAACTTGTCGCGCTCCATGGCGGACTCGATGGTGTCGAGATCCTGCCCGGTGTGCTTGGCATAGATGTCGTTCAGGCGCGAACGCAGCTTCAGGATTTCCTGGGCCTGGATTTCGATGTCCGAGGCCTGGCCCTGTGCGCCGCCCGACGGCTGATGGATCATGATGCGGCTGTTGGGCAGCGAGAAACGCTTGCCCGGCGCACCGGCGGCCAGCAGCAACGAGCCCATCGAGGCCGCCTGCCCCATGCACACCGTCGACACCTGCGGACGGATGTACTGCATGGTGTCGTAGATGGCGAGGCCGGCCGAGACGTAGCCGCCCGGCGAATTGATGTAGAGCGCGATGTCCTTGTTCGGGTTCTCCGACTCAAGGAACAGCAGCTGCGAGCAGATCAGGCTGGCGACGGCGTCGTTCACTCCGCCGATCAGGAAGATGATCCGCTCCTTCAGCAGGCGCGAATAGATGTCGTACGCGCGCTCGCCCCGGTTGGTCTGTTCGATGACCATCGGGACCAGAGCATTCATCTTCGGCTCGAAGTCGTACATGTGTTCTTCCCTGCCCCCGCAGTTGGCTGAACCGGTGATCGTTGCCGGCACGGAACCACATATAGGAACCTTTGGGGGCGGATGGTAGTCCGCCCCCACTCCTTTCGGGGAGTTAGGCCGCTTCAGACTCGTCCTCGTCCTTGCTCAACTCTTCGACGCTGACGGTCTTCTCGGTCACCTTGGCCTGATCCAGGATGTGATCGACGACCTTGTCCTCGAAGATCGGGGCGCGGAGGTTCTCGAGCGCCTGCTGGTTCTGCTTGAAGAACTCGAAAACCTGACGCTCCTGACCGGGGAAGCGGCGGGCTTCATTGATCAGGGCGCGGTTGACCTCGTCCTGGGTGACCTGGATGTTGTTGCGGCGGCCGACTTCCGACAGCAGCAGACCCAGGCGGACGCGGCGCTCGGCGATCGAGCGGTACTCGGCCTTCAGCTCGTCCTCGGACTTGTTGGCGTCCTCGCCGGCGGTGCCGTTCTTCAGCTCTTCCTGCAGGCGGGCCCAGATGCCCTCGAACTCGATGTCGACCATGCCGGCCGGCACCTCGAAGGAATGAGCCTCGGCCAGCTTGTCGAGCAGCTGACGCTTCACGCGCAGGCGCGACAGGCCGTCATACTCGCCCTTGATGCGGTCGCGGATCGCTTCGCGCATCTTCTCCAGGCTCTCCATGCCGAACTCCTTGGCGAGTTCGTCATTGACCTCGGCCGGGACGTTCTTGCGCAGCTCCTTCACGTCGACCTCGAAGACCGTCGCGGCGCCCTTCAGGCGCTCATGCGGGTAGTCTTCCGGGAAGGTGACGTTGACGGTGCGGTGCTCGCCGACCTTGGCGCCGACCAGCTGCTCCTCGAAGCCCGGCACGAAGCGGCCGGCACCCAGCTCCAGCGGGTAGTCCTTGCCGTCCATGCCCGGCAGGGCCTCGCCGTCGACGCTGCCCGCGAAGTCGATCACGGCGATGTCGCCGGTCTCGGCGGCGCGGTCCTCGGTGACCGGGGCCTGGGTCGAGTGGGCCGAGGCCAGACGGGTGAGCGCCTCCTCCACCGACTCGTCGGTGACCTCGGCAACCGGCTTCTCCAGCTCGATGCCCGAGAAGTCGCCCGGCTCGACGTCCGGCAGCAGCTCGACCGCCATCTTGTAGGTCAGGTCGCCGCCGTCCTCGTACTTCTCGACTTCGATCTTCGGCTGCAGGGCGACGCGCAGGCCGCGCTCGCTCAGCGCCTGGCGCGAGCTGTCGGAGATGGCGTCCTCCAGCACCTCGGACAGCACGCCGCCGAAATAGCGCTGCTTGATCACGGTGACCGGCACCTTGCCCGGACGGAAGCCCGGCAGCTGGACCGTGCGGCGCAGCTCTTCCAGCTTGCCGTTCACCTTCTCTTCGATGTCCTTGGCGGAAATGACGACCTGAAATTCGCGCTTGAGGCCGTCGGTGCTGGTCTCGGTGATGTTCATCGGAACGAAAGCCTATCTCGTTGTTCCGGCCCGGCGGCGCCCGTCCGGGCGGCCCGAATCCGTGTTGTCCATGCGGTCCAAGGTGTTGCCATGGTGCGGGCGAAGGGACTTGAACCCATACGACCGAAGTCACTGGAACCTAAATCCAGCGCGTCTACCAATTCCGCCACGCCCGCGTTCATGGCAAAGGCAGCCGCGACGGGTGCCGAAACACCCGCCGGACCGCCGGCGAAGTCCGGTCTATAGCACAGCGCGCCGGAAGCAAACAGGCAAAATGGCCCCACGCAAGAGAGTGAGGCCCGCTCTGTTCGCGTCAGCCGCCGGCCTTCCCCGCCGCCTTGCTCCCCGCCTTGTCCAGGGACCGCACCGCGGACGAGGTGATGATGCGTCCCTCGCCGGTGTAGGCCTCGTGATTGGCGTCGATCTCGCCCAGCCGGTAGCGATAGTTGATCATCATTCCCAACGACTGCTTCAGCCCCTTGGCCGAGCGGTCCGCCAGCCAGTTCAGCCGCTCCATCCGGGCGCCGTTGGTCAGGTGGAAATGCGCCACCGGGTCGAGCGCGCGGGGGCGGCCATTGCCCTTCGCCTCCTGCACGCTGGACAGGTAATGGACGCACATCCGCATCAGCGGGCCGCGCAGGTGCTTCTGCAGCTCTTCATCCTCCGCCCAGCCGGGACGGGAAAGAGCGCGGGCGAGCAGCGGCGATTCGTCGGTGCCGACGCCGCCTTCGGTGGTCGCCTCGCCGTCGTCGGCCTGCTCCAATTCGGCCAGTCGTTCGGCGATCCGCTCGGCCTCCGTGTTGGTCAGCAGGGCATCGCCGTCGCGGTCCAGCGACCGGTCGAACCAGCGGCGGAATCCGGGGATCGGCGACAGGGTGGCGTAGCACTTGATGTTGGGGAACTCGGTCGCCAGCCCATCGACCACCCGCTTGATCAGGAAATTGCCGAAGCTGATGCCGGCCAGCCCGACCTGCGCGTTGGAGATCGAATAGAAGATGGCGCTGTCGGCGCTCTTGGGGTCGCAGACCGGGGCGGTGGGGTCGAGCAGAGCCTGCACATTGTCCGACATGCCTTGGACCAGCGCGACCTCGACGAAGATCAGCGGCTCGTGCGGCATGCGCGGGTGGAAGAAGGCGAAGCAGCGGCGATCCGAATCGAGCCGGTCCTTCAGGTCCTGCCAGCCGCTGATCTCGTGCACCGCCTCGTACTTGATCAGCTTTTCCAGAAGCGAAGCCGGGCTGTCCCAGGTGATGCGGTGCATCTCCAGGAAACCGACGTCGAACCACGCCCGCAGCAGGTTCTTCAGATCGTCTTCCAGCGCCTGCAGCAGCGGTTCGCCGCGCGCCATCTCCATCAGCTCTGCGCGCAGGTCGACCAGGAACTTGACGCCTTCCGGCAGCGCGTTGAACTGGGTGAGCAGCCGCAGGCGCGGCGGTTCCAGCGCCCGGCGCAGCGCCCGTTCTGCATGGCCGCGCGCCACCGGGTCGGTGGCGGCCTGGAAGGTCGCCATCGCGTCCATCACCGCATCGCGGTCGACGTCGAAGTCGCGCGCGAGCATTAGTAGGAAGTTGCGCCGACCCTGGGGATCCAGCGCCAGATAGGTGCGACCGAGCTGGGCAGCGCGGGCGCGGGCCGAGACCTCGCCGCCCCGCGATTCCAGGCAGGCCTCGATCTGCTCCTTGAGGCGCTCGGCGTCCTCCTTCGGCAGATGGGTGCGCGGCGGCGCGCCGACGGCGCCGCGGGCCGATGCCGCGATCTCGCGCCAGCGGGTGCGCAGGTTGTCCAGCGCGCGGTCGAAGAAATTGGGCTGCGCGGCCGGAGATGGCGGCACAGGCTCCAGAGTGGTGGTGTCGGGTGCGTCGCTCATGCCCCGGAGTCTGGCCCGACCGGAGCGCCGCCGCAAGAGGGCGCGCGAACGCCGTCGTCAGGGGTACCGCGGACGTCGACTTATGGGCCGGTCCCGGCGGACCTCAACCCTGCGCCTTCAGCGCCTTCAGCACACCGGGCAGCGCCCCCGCCAGATCGTCGGAGATCAGGCCGGGGCCGAGCGCGCGCCCCGCCTCGCCATGCAGCCAGACGGCGGTGCAGGCGGCCTCGAACCCGTCCATTCCCTGCGCCAGCAGGCCGAGAACGATGCCGGCCAGCACGTCGCCGGTGCCGGCGGTCGCCAGATCGGGCGGCGCGTTGACATTGACGACGGCACGCCCGTCGGGCGCCGCGACCACGGTGTCCGCCCCCTTGAGGACGACGACCGCGCCGGACCGCGCGGCGGCGGCCCGCACCCGCGACAGCTTGTCGCCGTCCATGCCGACCGAATCACCGAACAGCCGGGCGAACTCCCCCTCATGCGGGGTGAGGACGCAACGCTTGTCGAGCCGGTCGAGCAGTTCGTCGGCCGACTCGGTGAAGCTGGTCAGCGCGTCGGCATCCAGGACGCAGGCCCGCCCGGCGTCCAGTGCCGCCATCACGGCAGCGCGGGTCTGCGCGCCCCTGCCCGCCCCCGGCCCGATCAGCACGGCGTTCTTGCGCGGGTCCTGCAGCCGCTTGGCGAAGGCGCCGGCATCCTCCAACGGATCGACGATCACGCTGGCGCAGCCGGCGGCATAGATGGGGAACGCTTCCGGCGGGCAGGCGATGGTGACCAGTCCGGCCCCGGCCCGCAGCGCCGCGACCGAGGCTAGGCGCGCCGCGCCGGTCATCCGCGCGCCGCCCAGCACCACGGCATGGCCGCGCGCATATTTGTGGCCGTCCAGCGCCGGCCAAGGGAAACGGTGGTTCCAAAGCGACGGCTCGTTCACCGCGGTCTGCGGGGCGATGCTGTCCAGAGCCTGCTCCGGGATGCCGATGTCGGCGACCACCACCTCGCCGCACAGGGTGCGGCCGGGCAGCAGCACATGGCCGGGCTTGCGGCGGAAGAAGGTGACGGTCAGCGCCGCTTGCGGAGCGGCTCCCAGCACCCGGCCGCTGTCGCCGTGAAGGCCGCTCGGTACGTCCACGGCGACGACGGTGCGCCCCTCCATCGCCTCGACGATGGCGCGAGCAAGCCCGTCGAGCGGCCGGGACAGGCCAGCGCCGAACAGCGCATCGATGACCAGCGGGTTGCCCTTGAGGATGTAGGGATCGGCCGCCTCGATCGGGCCGGGCCAGCGCTCCGCCGCCACCGCCGCATCGCCGGTCAGCGCCGAGCGCGTGCCGAGCAGCGCCAGCCGCACCGGCCAGCCGGCCTCCAGCAGAAGCCGGGCGATGACGAAGCCGTCGCCGCCATTGTTGCCGGGGCCGCAGAGCACGGCGGTCGGGTGCGGCGCCCAGCGCTCGCACACGGCGCGGACCACGGCGGCGCCGGCGGCCTCCATCAGGGCCGGGCCGGGCACCCCGGCGGCGATGGCCAGCTGGTCGGCCCGATACATCTCCGCGACGGATAGAAGCTCATCCATCCCCCACTCCCCCCGACCCTGGCTTGCCTTGCCGTTCCTTGGGCGGGCGAAGATGCGTACGCCCGCTCTACCCGTAGGCAGTGTCTTCACCCGGAACAAATGATGCGGACAAGCATAAACGTCCGCAAAACGGCGGGCCAGCCGTGCGGACGTTTATAAAACCGAAATTTTCCAAGACGCGAAGAAGAAGATGGGGCGATGGATGGGACTCGAACCCACGACCGCTCGGACCACAACCGAGAGCTCTACCAACTGAGCTACCACCGCCGCCGTCAGCGTTTCCGCCGTCGGGAGCCGCGTTATGCTCCACCGCGGCTGGTCGGTCAAGCGCCTTTTTCACGAAAAGTGAAAAAACTTCTTTCGGGGCGGAACGGCACCCCTTTCGCCCGGCCAAAAAGGCCGTGACACGCCCGGCGCCGCGGAGCGCTTGCACCAGTTGCACAAATATTGTTCACTCCGCTGAATCCTTTGGCAGCACCCTGCCCCATTGGACGGCACCCGTCCGTCTTATGACCAGCGTCGATGCCGCCGGATCGGACCGGCCGAATGTGGCACGCTCCATGCTTATCGTCGTCGCTGTCGGCAGTGCCGTGGACGGTGCCTGCCGGCGTTGGCACCTCGTACACGAGAGACCCCTGAAGAAGATCGAAGCCATCATCAAGCCGTTCAAGCTCGACGAGGTGAAGGAAGCCCTTCACGAAGTCGGGATCAAGGGGATCACCGTCACCGAAGCCAAGGGCTTCGGCCGCCAAAAGGGCCACACGGAGCTTTACCGCGGCGCGGAATACGTCGTGGACTTCCTGCCGAAGGTGAAGATCGAGGTGGTGATGGAGGATTCCCTGGTGGAACGGGCGATCGAGGCGATCCAGCAGGCCGCCCATACCGGCCGCATCGGCGACGGCAAGATCTTCGTCACGCCCGTGGAGGAGGTGGTCCGCATCCGCACCGGGGAGAAGGGCGCCGACGCGATCTGATCGCGCCTGGATAGCATCGTCCACCGGCTCCTCCCTTCCGACCGGCACCCTCCCGACCAGCATCCGCCAACATGCGCCACTTTCCCCATCACCTCCTGCCGGCCCCGGCCGCACACCTCGCCGAACGGCCGATGGCCGCCTATGGCGAACGTGCGACTTTTTGGGTTGGCGCGTTGTGCGGGGAAGAAAGGCGTGAGATAACGTCCGCCGCGAGCGCCGCCCTCCGCCGCCAAGACCCCGACGGGGCTTGGGCAGCGGCTTGACGCAGCGGGATCCAACCCTCTTAAAGCGTGGAAAAAGAGACATGTCCGACATCAGCAAGGTCTTCGACCTGATCAAGGAACACGACGTCAAGTACGTGGACCTGCGCTTCACTGACCCGCGCGGCAAGCTGCACCACACGGCCCAGCACGTTTCGACCATCGACGAGGACGTGTTCGAAGACGGCATCATGTTCGACGGTTCCTCGATCGCCGGCTGGAAGGGCATCGAAGAGTCGGACATGATCCTGAAGCTGGACCCGACGACGGCCATCATGGACCCGTTCGCCGCCCAGCCGACGCTGAACATCCTCTGCGACGTCTATGATCCGGGCACCGGCGGCTCCTACGCCCGCTGCCCGCGCGGCATCGCCAAGGCCGCCGAGAAATACACCGCTTCGGCCGGCATCGGCGACACCGTCTTCTTCGGTCCGGAAGCCGAGTTCTTCATCTTCGACAACGTGAAGTACACGGTCGAGATGAACAAGGTCTCCTACCAGTTCGATTCGGACGAGGGCACCTACTCGTCCGACAAGGACTATGAGGACGGCAACCTGGGCCACCGTCCGGGCACCAAGGGCGGCTACTTCCCGGTCGCCCCGATCGACAGCTGCAACGACCTGCGCGCCGAGATGCTGAGCGTCCTGGCCGAGATGGGCGTTCCGGTCGAGAAGCACCACCACGAGGTGGCCGCCGCCCAGCACGAGCTGGGCATCAAGTTCGACACGCTGGTCCGCACCGGCGACAACATGCAGTACTACAAGTACGTGGTGCACAACGTCGCCCACGCCTACGGCAAGACGGCGACCTTCATGCCGAAGCCGGTCTTCGGCGACAACGGTTCGGGCATGCACTGCCACCAGTCGATCTGGAAGGACGGCCAGCCGCTGTTCGCCGGCAACCAGTATGCCGACCTGTCGGAACTGGCTCTGTACTATATCGGCGGCATCATCAAGCACGCCAAGGCGCTGAACGCCTTCACCAACCCGTCGACCAACAGCTACAAGCGTCTGGTCCCGGGCTATGAGGCTCCGGTGCTGCTGGCCTACTCGGCCCGCAACCGTTCGGCCTCCTGCCGCATCCCGTACGTCGCCTCGCCGAAGGGCAAGCGCGTCGAGGTCCGCTTCCCGGATCCGTCGGCCAACCCGTACCTGGCCTTCGCCGCCATGCTGATGGCCGGCCTGGACGGCATCCAGAACAAGATCCATCCTGGCGACGCGATGGACAAGAACCTGTACGACCTGCCGCCGGAAGAGCTGGCCAAGGTCCCGACCGTCTGCGGCTCGCTGCGCGAAGCCCTGAACTCTCTGCGCGAGGACAACGAGTTCCTGCGCAAGGGCGATGTCTTCTCGCAGGACATGATCGACGGCTACATCGACCTCCGCACGGAAGAGATGATGGCCTTCGAGACCATGCCGCACCCGATCGAGTACAAGATGTATTACTCGGTCTGATGTTGCCTCGCGGCGTCCGGAAGCGGGCGCCGCGGCCGGCATTGCATCAATCGAAAGCCGTTCCCGGTTCGCGCCGGGGGCGGTTTTCTTTTTTGGCCTGTTCGTTCCAGACGCCGACATCAGGCGGCGCACCGCCCGCCCGCTCCGCGCAATCCGCCTTTGCGCAATTGCAGGCCGGGAACAGGCAGCCGTCGCCGTTCAGATCGGTCGCCCGCACCGCGAGGTCATAGCGCACGCCACGCATGATGGCGGGGCCGGCGGTGCTGTGGCGCTCGTAATGCTCGACGACATGGCGGACGCGGGTGAGCAGTTCGCGCCGTTGATCGTGTCCCGGGTCCATGCCTTCGCCCCCAATCGCCAGTGATTGCAGCCATGAACAGGGACGCCGGAGAGCCGCGTCCTGTTCCAGCATCCATGCGCAGTACGGCGCATGGGGAACTCAACGCACAG
>PJUA01000794.1_pt1 | contig 10792 bp, 11 predicted proteins | sample 1512151 | NCBI WGS metagenome assembly PJUA01 (sample SAMN08177678, study PRJNA422409) | Soil metagenome, whole genome shotgun sequencing project. | isolation source: Soil enriched on filter paper: beechwood xylan treatment | place: USA: Madison | collected 2015-01-15
AGGCGGGCGAGCTGAGGACGGCCTTCGGTGTTGACGTAGACCGCGTTCTTCTCGGTGTAGGCGGCGCCCGGCAGGATGACGTCGGCGCGGTGGGCGCCGGCATCGCCATGGTGGCCCTGGTAGACGACGAAGGCGTTGCCAAGCTTGGCCATGTCGATCTCGTCGGCGCCCAGCAGGTAGACGAAGTCGATCTCGCCCTTCGACGCGCCGTCGAGGATGCCGTGGGTGTCACGGCCACCCTCGCCCGGCAGGAAGCCGGCCTCGATGCCGCCGACACGCGCCGCGGCGGTGTGCAGGACGTTGAAGCCGTTCCAGTCGTCGCGGAACATGCCGTAGGCCTCACCGACCAGACGGGCGGCGGCCTGGACCGCGAGACCGTCGGCGCGCTGGAAGGCGCCCATGCCGACGATGATCATCGGGTTCTTGGCGGCGCGCAGCGTTTCGGCGAACGGATGGCTGCCGTCGACCAGCTGCTGCAGCGTGTCCGGACCGGAGCCGATCACGCTGTAGGGATAGGTCAGGTCACGCTGCTCGCCGATGGAGGCGATGGTGACGCCACCGGCCAGATAGCGCTTGCGGATGCGGGCGTTGACCAGCGTGCCTTCCCAGCGCGGGTTGGTGCCGACCAGCAGGATCACGTCGGCCTTCTCGATGCCGGCGATGCCCGAATTGAACAGGTAGCCGGCACGAACCGAGGTGTCGAACCGCGCACCGTCCTGACGGCAGTCCAGGTTCGTCGAACCGAGACGCGACAGCAGCTCCTTCAGCGCGAACTGCGCCTCGACATCGACCAGATCGCCGGAGATGGCGGCGACACGGTTGCCGGGCAGGCCCTTCAGGCGCGCCGAGATGGCGGTGAAGGCCTCGGCCCAGCTGGCCGGGACCAGCTTGCCGTTCTGGCGGATGTAGGGGCGGTCGAGACGCTGGCGCTTCAGACCATCGTACGAGTAGCGGCTCTTGTCGTTCAGCCACTCCTCATTGATGTCGTCGTTGACGCGCGGCAGGACGCGCATCACCTCGGCGCCACGGGCATCGACGCGGATGTTCGAGCCGACGGCGTCGAGGACGTCGATGGTCTCGGTCTTGCGCAGCTCCCACGGACGGGCCGTGAAGGCATAGGGCTTGTGGGTCAGAGCACCCACCGGGCAGACGTCGGCGAGGTTGCCCGACAGCTCCGAGCCGATCGCCTTCTCGACGAAGGTGGTGATCTCCATGTGCTCGCCGCGGTAAACGGCGCCGACATCGGGAACACCGGCCACTTCGTTGATGAAGCGGATGCAGCGGGTGCAGTGGATACAACGGGTCATGATGGTCTTGATGACCGGACCCATATACTTGTCCTTGACCGCCCGCTTGTTCTCGCCGTAGCGGCCGCGGTCGAAGCCATAGGCCATGGCCTGGTCCTGCAGATCGCACTCGCCGCCCTGATCGCAGATCGGGCAATCCAGCGGGTGGTTGATCAGCAGGAATTCCATGACGCCCTTGCGGGCCTTCAGGACGGTCTCGCTGTTGGTGCGGACGACCATTCCGTCGCCGCAGGGCATGGCGCAGGACGCGACCGGCTTGGGCGCGCGCTCCATCTCCACGAGGCACATGCGGCAGTTGGCCGGCACGCTGAGGCGCTCATGATAGCAGAAGCGCGGAATCTCGATCCCCAGCTGCTCGCAAGCCTGGAGGATCGAGGTGCCCGGCTCGACCTCGATCTCGATCCCGTCGATGGTCAGTTTCGGCATGGGAACGGGAACTCCTTACTCGGCCGCCAGCGGGGCGCTGTTGCGGTAGGCCTGGATGCGCCGCTCCACTTCCGGACGGAAGTGGCGGAACAGGCCCTGGATCGGCCAGGCGGCAGCGTCGCCGAGCGCGCAGATGGTGTGGCCTTCGACCTGCTTGGTGACCTGCAGCAGCATGTCGATCTCTTCCAGGCGGGCGTTGCCGGTGACCATGCGCTGCATGACGCGGTTCATCCAGCCGGTGCCTTCGCGGCACGGCGTGCACTGGCCGCAGGACTCATGCGCATAGAACTGCGACAGGCGGGCGATGGCCTTCACGATGTCGGTGGATTTGTCCATCACGATCACCGCGGCGGTGCCGAGGCCCGACTGCACTTCGCGCAGGCTGTCGAAATCCATCAGGACGGTGTCGCAGATCGACTTCGGCAGGACCGGAACCGACGAGCCGCCGGGGATGATGCCCAGCAGGTTGTCCCAGCCGCCGCGCACGCCGCCGGCGTGGCGTTCGATCAGCTCCTTCAGCGGGATGCCCATCTCCTCTTCCACGTTGCACGGATTGTTCACGTGCCCGGAGATGCAGAAGAGCTTGGTGCCCGAGTTCTTCGGACGGCCGAGGCCGGCGAACCAGGAGGCGCCGCGACGCAGGATGGTGGGAACAACCGCGATCGATTCGACGTTGTTCACCGTGGTCGGGCAGGAATAGAGACCGGCCTGGGCAGGGAACGGCGGCTTGTTGCGCGGCTGCCCCTTCTTGCCCTCGATCGACTCGATGAGCGCGGTTTCCTCGCCACAGATGTACGCGCCCGCACCGCGGTGGATGTAGACGTCGTAGCTGTAGCCGGTGCCGCAGGCGTTCTTGCCGATCAGCCCCGCCGCATACGCCTCGTCGATGGCGCGCTGGACGTTGGAGCCCTCGTTGTAGAACTCGCCGCGGATGTAGATGTAGCAGGCGCTGGCACCGATGGCGAAACCGGCGATCAGGCAGCCTTCGATCAGCTTGTGCGGATCGTGGCGCAGAATGTCGCGGTCCTTGCAGGTGCCGGGCTCGCCCTCGTCGGCGTTGATGACGAGATAGACGGGCTTGTCGGTCACGTTCTTCGGCATGAAGGACCACTTCATGCCGGTCGAGAAGCCGGCGCCGCCACGGCCGCGCAGCCCCGATTCCTTCACCTGATCGATGATCCAGTCCCGGCCGTTGGCCAGGAAGGATGCCGTGTTGTCCCAGTCACCGCGCTTGCGGGCCGCCTCGAGACCGAAGTCCTGGTAGCCGTAGAGGTTGGTGAAGATGCGGTCCTCATCGCGAAGCATCGCTGTCCCCTCCCCCTCAATCGTCCGCTTGCGCGGTGGTGAAAGCCTTCAGCGTCGTCGGGCCGCCGACCGGCTCCGAGGACTGACGGCCGATCTGCGAACCGGGCTTCGGCGTCTCGCCGCGCGCCAGCGCGTCGAGGATGCGCTCCATATGCTCCGGCGCCACGTCTTCGTAGTAATCGTCGCCGATCTGCACAACCGGCGCGTTGACGCAGGCGCCCGAGCACTCGACCTCGCCCAGCGTGAACTGGCCGTCGGCCGTGGTCTCGCCCACGTCGATGCCGAGCTTGCTCTTGCAGGTGTGGACGATCTCGTCCGACCCGCGCAGCCAGCAGGGGGTGGTGGTGCAGACCTGGATGTGGTGCTTACCGACCGGGTTCTTGTTGTACATCGTGTAGAAGGTCGCGACCTCGTACACGCGGATGCGCGGCATGCCGAGCAGGTCGGCCACGGCGTCCATGGCGACGCGCGGCAGCCAGCCGCCGTTCTGCCGCTGGGCGACGTCCAGCAGCGGCATGCAGGCGCTGGCCTGCTTGCCCTGCGGGTACTTGGCGATGATGCGCTTCGCCAGCTCCAGGTTTTCCGGAGTGAAGGTGAAGCTGGTCGGCTCGGCGTGGCCGTGATCGGAAGCGGGCGCGCTCATCGATCGATTTCTCCGAAAACGATGTCCATCGAGGCGATGTTGGCGACGGCGTCGGCCAGCATGTGACCCTTCGACATGAAGTCCAGGCCCTGAAGGTGGGCGAAGCCCGGCGCGCGGATCTTGCAGCGGTAGGGCTTGTTGGTGCCGTCGGACACCAGATACACGCCGAACTCGCCCTTGGGCGCCTCGATGGCGGTGTAGGTCTCGCCGGCGGGAACGTGGAAGCCCTCGGTGAAGAGCTTGAAGTGGTGGATCAGCGCTTCCATCGAGCGCTTCATCTCGCCGCGCGGCGGCGGGGACACCTTGCGGTCCTGGATCTTGTAGGGACCGGCCGGCATCTCCTTGCAGCACTGGCGGATGATGCGCAGCGACTGCTTCATCTCCTCCATGCGCACGAGATAGCGCGCCCAGCAGTCGCCGGTCAGGCCGACCGGGACGTCGAACTCCATGCGGTCATAGACTTCGTAGGGCTGCGACTTGCGCAGATCCCAGGCGACGCCGGAGCCGCGCAGCATCGGACCGGTGAAGGCCCAGTCGAGCGCCTGCTCCTTCGTGACGATGCCGATGTCGACCGTGCGCTGCTTGAAGATGCGATTCTCGGTCAGCAGGCTTTCGAGGTCGTCCATGAACTTCGGAAAACGCTCGGTGAAGGCCCAGATGTCGTCCAGCAGCCCGTCCGGGATGTCCCAGGCGACGCCGCCCGGCCGGAAATAGTTGGCGTGCAGGCGGGCACCCGATACGCGCTCGTAGAACTCCATGAGGATTTCGCGTTCCTCGAAGCCCCACAGCGCCGGGGTGATCGCGCCGACGTCCAGCGCACCGGTCGTGATCGACAGGATGTGGTTCAGGATGCGCGTGATTTCCGAGAACAGCACGCGGATGTACTGGGCACGCAGCGGCGCCTTGATCTGCAGCAGGTTCTCGATGCCGAGCACATAGGCGTGCTCCATGCACATCGGGCTGACGTAATCCAGGCGGTCGAAATACGGCACGGCCTGGACGTAGGTCTTGTACTCGATCAGCTTTTCGGTGCCGCGGTGCAGCAGGCCGATGTGCGGATCGCAACGCTCCACCACCTCGCCGTTCAGCTCCATCACCAGACGGAGCACGCCGTGGGCGGCCGGGTGCTGCGGCCCGAAATTCATCGTGTAGGGCTTGATCTGCGTCTTGGTCTCCGGACCGGAGGCGCTGATCGCCCCGCCCAGACCAGTCATTGCCGGACCAGTCGAGACGACGCCGGTCGCCGATTCGGTCGAAACGGTCATGCTCACGGCTTCTTGCTCCCGTCCTGGAGGGCCGCCTTCTCATCGCCGGGCAGCATGACGTTGGTCATGCCTTCCCACGGGCTGAGGAAGTCGAAGGCGCGGAAATCCTGGGTCAGACGGACCGGCTCGTAGATCACGCGCTTCTGGTCCTCGTCGTAGCGGGCTTCGACGTAGCCGGTCAGCGGGAAGTCCTTGCGGAAGGGGTGACCCTCGAACCCGTAGTCGGTGAGGATGCGGCGCAGGTCCGGATGGTTCTCGAAGAAGATGCCGAACAGGTCCCACACCTCGCGCTCGAACCAGTTCGCGGCGCTGAAGACGGCGACCGCCGACGGGACGGGCGTGTCCTCGTCGGTGGCCAGCTTCACGCGCATGCGCCGGTTGTGGGTGTAGCTGAGCAGCTGGTAGACGACCTCGAACCGCTCCGCGCGGTCCGGGTAATCGACCGCGGTGATGTCGGTCAGCTGCTCGAACCGGGTGGCCGGATCGTCGCGCAGCGCGGTCAGCACCGCCAGGATGGCCGGCCGTTTGACCGTCACCATCAGTTCGCCGAGCCTCACCTCGACCTTCAGGACGTCGCCGCCGATCTTGGCGGCGATGACGTCCCCGAGTTCCTTCAACGCCTGTTCGGACATGGGTGGGACCCTGCCTTCCTACTTGTCTTCAGCGCGCTTCTCTTCCGGCCACGGGACCGGAGCCTTGTCGGCCCCGGCCGGTCCGGTCCGCTGGGATCAGCGGGCGATGCGGTTGCCGCGCTTGATCTTCTTCTGGAGCTGGAGGATGCCGTAAATCAGCGCCTCCGCCGTCGGCGGGCAGCCGGGCACATAGATGTCCACCGGCACGATCCGGTCGCAGCCACGCACCACCGCGTAGGAATAGTGGTAGTAGCCGCCGCCGTTGGCGCAGGAACCCATCGAAATGACCCAGCGCGGCTCCGGCATCTGGTCGTAGACCTTGCGGAGCGCCGGGGCCATCTTGTTGGTCAGGGTGCCGGCGACGATCATGCAGTCGGACTGGCGCGGGCTGGGACGCGGAATCACGCCGAAACGGTCCAGGTCATACCGGCTCATATAGGCGTGGATCATCTCCACCGCGCAGCAGGCCAGACCGAAGGTCATCGGCCACAGCGAGCCGGTCCGGGCCCAGGCCAGCAGGTCCTCGTACTTCGCCAGCACGAAGCCCTTGTCCTGGATCTCGTCCGAGACCGCGCGGATGTAGGCGTCCTGTTCCGGTCCGGGCGGAATCGGCGCCAGCGGCTTGGCGACCTCTACTCCCATTCCAGAGCTCCTTTCTTCCACTCATAAATGAAGCCGATGGTCAGGATGCCCAGGAACAGCATCATCGACCAGAAGCCGAACAGCCCGATGTCACCCAGGGCGACCGCCCACGGGAACAGGAAGGCGACTTCAAGGTCGAAGATGATGAACAGGATCGAGACCAGGTAGAACCGCACGTCGAACTTGGTGCGCGCGTCCTCGAACGGCTCGAAGCCGCATTCGTAGGGGGAGACCTTCTCGGCGTCCGGGTTCTTCGGGCTGATGACGTAGGATGCCCCCACCATCACCGCGGCCAGCGCGATGCCGATCAGCAGAAACACCAGGATCGGAAGATACTCAATGATCAGCGGAGTCGACACCGCGTTCCTCCCATAAGCCCACGACCACGGGCGCCGTTCCGGCCGGGAAATCGGCGGAAGCGCAAAGCCGTGGCAGCCATGCCTTGGATTAGCCCATCAGACGGGCCGGAATATATGCCGAGACCGTGGGCAAGGAAAGCGCTTTGAATCGCTTTTCACCACGCGGAAGGACAAGCCGGTCCCCGCGCGAGAGCTTGGTAATACCACGTTTTTAAAACGGGGAAAAGGAAAGACAATACGCATGCGAAAAAGGACCCGCGGTTTGCGAGTCCTTTGCACATACTGGCGCGTTGCGCGCAATTTGAAAAAGGAAGTGGCGCGAGTGACGGGACTTGAACCCGCGGCCTCCGGCGTGACAGGCCGGCGCTCTAACCAACTGAGCTACACCCGCGCAGAGCGACTTGTTTCAAAACACCGCACCGTCACAGAGCCAAAGGCTTGAACCGCTTAGTGTTTTTAACTGGAACCGTTTAAGGCCCCCGTCGTTCGGTGGGCGGTTTGTAGTCGCCCCGGCCGCCGCCTGTCAATCACCAAATTGAAAAAAAAAATCACCGGAGCTGACGCCTGCGGCATCGTGGTGCCCCGCCCGCCCGCTCAGGGCAGACGGTGGGCATCGCGACGCAGGGCCTCCAGCCGGTCGAACGCCTGCAGCATGCCCGCCGACAGTTCGCGGTGGTCGACCGCATCCGGTCCGCCGAAGCGGGTCAGCGTCTCTTCCAGCGCGCGGGCCAGATGTTCGGCAACGTCAAGATGCTTCTGTTCCAGGGCCAGCTCCAGCGCGGCAAGGATGCGGTCGCCGAGCCGCCGTTCATTCAAGGTCATGCGTTTCCCCACCCATATCCGGCAACGGGCGGCGAGGCGCCGTCCCGTTTGCGTTTCCGACCGAGAATAGCAGCTTCGCCATTCGTGCGCGGTGGGATTCGCATCGCTGCGACATTTCGGAGGCAGCCCTTCCGGAACCGCCCTACCCCGTGCGATAGTCCGGCCATGACGTTCCGCGACTCGCCCCTCTTCTGTCTCATCGCCGTTCTTCCGGCCCTCGCCGTTTTCGCGGCGGCGGGCCCCGCCATGGCGGCCGCCAACGTATCGGCCGCCCAGGCCGAGGCGAAGGAGATCGCGAAGTCGATGGGCAACTGCACGCCGGCGAAGGTCGAGGTCCTGCGCTACACCGTCGGACGGGAAGGGTCGACGACCTTCAAGGTCGGCTGCACCGAGGACAAGGACGCCTTCGTCGTCGTGCAATGCCGGGCACGCATCTGCACCCTGCTTCGTTGAGGCAAGCCCCACCGGCGAATTCACCGCTCGTTAACCGGGGTCACGCGCAATGTGCAGGATTGGGTGGCCCATGTTTGGCAAGAGCGCTTGGCGAGAGGAATTGCAGGATGATGGGCGCAGGTATGGACGCGGCGCGAATGGGGTCCAGGCGGGGGCGGCTTGTCCTGTCGCTGGCGATTTCGGCGTGGGCGCTGACCGGCTGCACCTCCCCGCTCGGGCTGGCGGCGGCTGGTGCCGATGTCGTGACGCTGAATGCGACCAAGAAAACGATCGGCGATCATATCGTGTCGGCGGCCACCGGGCGCGATTGCTCGATCCTCAGCTTCGAGAAGGACGGCGATTATTGCCCTGACAAGGTCGAGGTCGACCGGTCGCGGCTCTATTGCTACCGCACGCTTGCCGACGTCGAGTGCCACCACATCCCGGACCCCTACCGCAACGGCAACACCGCGCTGGCCAGTCCGCCGCCGGACGTCCGGACGCTGCCGCGCAAGCGGGGCTGGTTCGACGACGCCACGCCCTATACGCCCAACAACGGGTCGTAAGGCGTCAACGCACCTTCTTGGCGACGAAGGCCTTGGCGATCGCCATCATCGCCTTCTCATGATTCGGCCCGCCGGCCGGCGCATTGTGAATGGTGGTGCCCTTCCCCGCAGGCGCTGACTTGCCGGTAGGCGTTGCACGCTGGGGAGCCGGCTGTTCGTCCGGCTCCCGGCCCAGCTGGTTCAGCAGGTTCTCGAGCGCATCGCGGCTGAGTCCGGAGGCCGACGGGCGCCCGCCCCCTGCCCCACCGGCGGCGGCCGGGCGTGCCGCCGGCCTGCTGCTGGCCGGACGGCCGGCCCGTTCGATGGCGGCGGCGGCGATGGCCTTCAGGAAGGGTTGGGCGATGCCGCGCAGCAGGTCGGGATCCTCGACAGCCCAGGCCATCAGGATCTTCTGCGCATTCATCCGGCTGCCCTTGGCCGCCAGGATCGCTTCGCGCACCTTGCCGTCGACATAGGAATTGCTCATCGGGAATCGCCCACCGGGATGTGTCCGCCGACCATGCAAATATCGGCGGTACTGTTCAGGACTGTTGGGCCAACTCGGTTAACAAACGGTTGCGGGTCCCTTCTGGCCGGCGGGAAGAGACCGAAGAAGCGGTTGCTCCAATTGGAGGAGGCGCGGATAGTGGCGGCATGCTGATCGAAACCTTTGCCGACCTGATCTGCCCCTGGTGCTACATCGGCAAGCGCCGGCTTGACCGGGCGCTGATGCAGCGGCCGAACCTGCGCCCGGAAATCCGCTGGCAGCCATTCCAGCTGAACCCGGACATGCCGCGCGGCGGGATGTCGCGCGACGACTATCTCGCCGCCAAGTTCGGCGGGGCGGAGCGGGCGCGGCAGATTCACCGGGTGGTGGAGGATACCGCGGCGCGCGACGGATTGCCGCTGGCGCTCGACCGCATCCAGCGCACGCCCAACAGTTTCGACGCGCACCGTCTGGTCCGCATCGCCGGCCGCCTGGGGCTGGGCAATGCCATGGCCGACGCGCTGTTCGCCGCCTATTTCGTCGAAGGTGTGGACATCGGCGACCCGGACGCGCTGGCCAGCGTCGCCGCCGGACTGGGGATGGACTTCGTCGAGATACGGCATCAGCTCTCCACAGATGCCGAATCGGCGTCAGTCCTTGCCGCCGATACGCTGGCCCGCCAGATGGGGCTGCAGGCGGTGCCCTGCTATATCTTCAATCGCCGCTACGCGCTCTCCGGCGCGCAGGAGCCCGCGAGTTTCCTGCCGCTGCTCGACCTCGGCAGCGAGGAACCGGAGAACCTGTCGGTCGTCTCATGTTGATCCCGGCCCCAAAATGAAGAAGGGCGGCCCGAAGGCCGCCCTCTCCCGCTTTTGGCGTGTCAGGCCGACGTGCTGCTGGCCTTGGCGTAGCCCAGGGTCTTCAGCGCGTCGGCGATCTCCGGCAGGATGCCCGGATCGTCGATGGTCGCCGGCATCTTGTAATCCTGGCTGTCGGCGATCTTCTGCATGGTGCCGCGCAGGATCTTGCCGGAGCGGGTCTTCGGCAGGCGGTCGACCACCAGGGCGCGCTTGAAGTCGGCGACCGGGCCGATCTGCTCGCGCACAAGCTGGACCACCTCCTTGACGATCTCCTCGTGCGGGCGGGTGACGCCGGCCTTCAGGCAGACGAAGCCCAGCGGCACCTGCCCCTTCAGATCGTCGGCCACGCCGATCACCGCGCATTCGGCGACGTCCTTGTGGCTCGACAGCACCTCTTCCATGGCGCCGGTGGACAGGCGGTGGCCGGCGACGTTGATGATGTCGTCGGTGCGGGCCATGACATAGACATAGCCGTCATCATCGACGAAGCCGGCATCGCCGGTCTGGTAGTAGCCGGGATAATCGGCGAGATAGGATTTCTTGAAGCGCTCGTCGGCGTTCCACAGCGTCGGCAGCGTGCCCGGAGGCAGCGGCAGCTTGACGCAGATGGCGCCGATGTCGCCGCGCGGAACCTCCTTCAGCTCGGCATTCAGCACGCGCACGTCCCAGCCCGGCATCGGGCGGGTGGCGGAGCCGTACTTGATCGGGAACAGGTGGACGCCCAGCGGGTTGCCGGAGATCGCCCAGCCGGTCTCGGTCTGCCACCAGTGGTCGATCACCGGGACGTTCAGATTGTCCTCGGCCCAATGCAGCGTGTCGGGGTCCGAGCGCTCGCCGGCCAGGAACAGGGCGCGGAAGTGCGACAGGTCGTACTTCTTCAGGTAATTGGCGTCCGGATCCTCGCGCTTGATGGCGCGGAAGGCGGTGGGGGCGGTGAACAGCGTGCCGACCTTGTGCTGCTCGATCACGCGCCAGAAGGTGCCCGGATCGGGGGTGCCGACCGGCTTGCCCTCGAACACCACGGTGGTGCAGCCGGTCAGCAACGGCGCATAGACGATGTAGGAATG
>PJUA01000795.1_pt1 | contig 10783 bp, 6 predicted proteins | sample 1512151 | NCBI WGS metagenome assembly PJUA01 (sample SAMN08177678, study PRJNA422409) | Soil metagenome, whole genome shotgun sequencing project. | isolation source: Soil enriched on filter paper: beechwood xylan treatment | place: USA: Madison | collected 2015-01-15
AACGCCGCGCAGGACGATCCGACTCCGGCCGACATCTACAGCGTCGGCACCGTCGGCACCGTGTTGCAGCTGCTCAAGCTGCCGGACGGGACCGTCAAGGTGCTGGTGGAAGGTGGCCAGCGCGCCGCCATCACCAAGTTCGCCGACAATGAGGAGTTCTTCCAGGCCCAGGCCGAACTGGTCGAGGAAAAGACCGGCGAGAACCAGGAGCTCGAAGCCCTGAGCCGCGCCGTCGTCTCCCAGTTCGAGCAGTACATCAAGCTGAACAAGAAGATCCCGCCGGAGGTGCTGGTCTCGATCAACCAGATCGAGGAAGCCGGCAAGCTGGCCGATACCGTCGCCTCGCATCTGGCGCTGAAGATTCCGGAAAAGCAGCAGCTGCTGGAATGCGCCACCGTGTCTGAGCGCCTGGAGCGGGTCTATGCCTTCATGGAAGGCGAGATCGGCGTGCTGCAGGTGGAAAAGCGCATCCGCAACCGCGTCAAACGGCAGATGGAGAAGACCCAGCGCGAGTACTATCTGAACGAGCAGCTGAAGGCGATCCAGAAGGAACTCGGCGAGACCGAGGACGGCCGCGACGAATCGGCGGAGCTGGAAGAGAAGATCAACAAGACCCGCTTCTCCAAGGAAGCCCGCGAAAAGGCTCTGGCCGAGCTGAAGAAGCTGCGGTCGATGAGCCCGATGTCCGCGGAAGCCACTGTGGTCCGCAACTACCTGGATTGGATGCTGTCCATTCCGTGGAAGAAGCGCACCAAGGTGAAGCGCGACCTGAAGCTGGCCCAAAAGGTGCTGGACGACGATCATTATGGTCTGGAGAAGGTCAAGGAACGCATCCTTGAGTATCTCGCCGTCCAGAACCGCATGAACAAGGTCAAGGGGCCGATCCTCTGCCTCGTCGGCCCGCCCGGCGTCGGCAAGACCTCGCTCGGCAAGTCGATCGGCAAGGCGACCGGCCGCAACTTCGTCCGCATGTCGCTCGGCGGCGTCCGTGACGAGGCCGAGGTGCGCGGTCACCGCCGCACCTACATCGGCTCGATGCCCGGCAAGGTCATCCAGGGCATGAAGAAGGCCAAGTCCTCCAACCCGCTCTTCCTGCTGGACGAGATCGACAAGCTCGGCGCCGACTGGCGCGGAGACCCGTCGTCCGCCCTGCTGGAGGTTCTGGATCCGGAGCAGAACGGTACCTTCAACGATCATTACCTGGAGGTCGACTACGACCTGTCCGACGTGATGTTCGTCTGCACCGCCAACACGATGCGCATGCCGCAGCCGCTGTTGGACCGCATGGAGATCATCCGCGTCGCCGGTTACACCGAGGACGAGAAGGTCGAAATCTCCAAGCGTCATCTGATCGAGAAGCAGGTGGAGGCGAACGGCCTGAAGAAGGGCGAGTTCGCCATCTCCGACGACGCGTTGCGCGACCTGATCCGCTACTACACGCGGGAAGCCGGCGTCCGTTCCCTGGAGCGCGAGATCGCCAACCTCTGCCGCAAGGCGGTGAAGGAGATCCTGCTGAAGGGCGGCAACGCCAAGGTTTCGGTTACCCGCCGCAACCTGGACAAGTATGCCGGCGTCCGCCGCTTCCATTACGGCGAGGCGGAGCTGGAGGATCTGGTGGGCGTCACCACCGGTCTGGCCTGGACCGAGGTTGGCGGCGAACTGCTGTCGATCGAGGCCGTCGGTCTGCCCGGCAAGGGCCGCGTCACCACCACCGGCAAGTTGGGCGACGTGATGAAGGAATCGGTCCAGGCGGCCGAGAGCTACGTCAAGTCGCGCGCCGTCGCCTTCGGCATCAAGCCGACGCTGTTCGAGAAGAAGGACATCCACGTCCACGTTCCCGAAGGCGCCACGCCGAAGGATGGCCCGTCAGCCGGTGTCGCCATGGCCACCTCCATCGTCTCGGTGCTGACCGGCATTCCGGTCCGCAAGGATGTGGCGATGACCGGTGAGATCACGCTGCGTGGCCGGGTCCTGCCCATCGGTGGACTGAAGGAGAAGCTGCTGGCCGCTCTGCGTGGCGGCATCAAGCATGTGCTGATCCCGAAGGACAACGAGAAGGACCTGGCGGACATCCCGGACAACGTGAAGCGCGGGCTGGAGATCATGCCCGTCGGCACGGTGGACGAGGTGCTGCGCAACGCGCTGGTCCGTCCGCTGGAGCCCATCGAGTGGACCGAGCCGGAGGTCGATCCGGCCGCGGCGAAGGCCCAGGAGAAGGGTGCCGACGGCGAGGTCCTGCGTCACTGATCCGGGGCCAGAACGGCCATGATCCGATCATAGCCGTCGCGGGGCAGTCGGCTTTTGGGACAATAGGAGCTTTGTCGCCCGTCGGGAATTGACGGGCGGCAAACGCTGTGCTTATCCTTTGCTTCCAAAAAGTCGTGGACGAAAAGTCCTGGGGCGGCTTTTGTCTTTCAGTATTTGCTGAATTTCGAAGGGGGATTGCGTGAACAAGAACGATCTCGTGGCGCATGTTGCCGAAGCGTCCGGTCTGTCCAAGACCGACGCCACGAAGGCCGTCGACGCCGTGTTCGACAGCATCGCCGAATCCTTGAAGAACGGCGATGAAGTCCGTCTTGTCGGCTTCGGCACCTTCGCGGTGGCTGAGCGCCCCGCGACCGAGGGCCGCAACCCGCGTACCGGCGAGAAAATCGACATCCCGGCATCCAAGCAGCCGAAGTTCAAGGCGGGCAAGACCCTCAAGGACGCTCTGAACTGAGCGTGAGGTTCAGCAAGCTTGAAGTTTCCGGCCCGCTCAGGGCATAGTGCGGCCGGCCGGGCAACCACCCGGCCGGCTTGCATTTCAGTGCATGATTTTTCAGGTACGGGCGATTAGCTCAGCGGTAGAGCGTCTCGTTTACACCGAGAATGTCGGGGGTTCGATCCCCTCATCGCCCACCATCATCCCCATTGCTGTCCATGCAGTCAGGCCCCGTTCCGGGGCTTTTTTCATGTCCGCATGGTGTGGGGCGCCGGACGGGCGCCCCTTTGCCGGTTACTGCTCGCCGCAGGGATTGGGCTGGTCCTTCATGCCGACATACCCCTGCTTGGCGTCATACAGGAATTGGTATTGGCGCAGAAAATGGCGGCCGGTGTTGATGAACGGCGCCTTCTTGGGAGCGGGTGGGGGCGGTTCGGTGCTGGAGGGGATCACCTGTGCCGGCTCGTTCGGAGCGCCGGCCCCGACGATGAAGGTGTCGGTGGCGATCGGATCGCCGGCATTCGGAATCTGGACAGCCACCGACGTGTTGGGCGCCAGTACCCACACCATCTTTGTCGGCTCGCTCAGATCGGCCTGCTCCACCTTGTCGAATTGGATCGCAGGCGGCAGCGTCATGTAGCTCTGCGGGATCCCGGTATCCACCAGGATGTTGGCCGTCGTGCAGACCGGACCGTCGGCATTGCGGTTCACCTCCGGATTCACCGTGATGCAGCCCTGCGGCATCATCCAGTCGCCGGGATATTGCGGGTAGGGGGCCAACTGGGCGAAGCGGAAGCCGGATGTGTTGGCGGCGGTCAGGCCGACCTCGATGCCCTGGCGGCCGATGATGTAACCCTTGTTCAGCGTGCCATCGGCGATGGGCTGGCCGTTCACACTGCGCAGGTTCAGCAGGACATTCTTGTCGGGCGTGCCTTGCGGCTGGAAATCGGCCTCCTGGCCGAAACCGACGCCCATATACAGCACCGGCTTCTCCGGCGCGGGCAGGTTGGAACAAATTTTCTGGTCGGTCTGGTAACTGTCGCAGCGGCCTGATTGCTCCACGCCCAGGATCAAAACATCGGAGGTCGCGACCGGCTTGTTGCCGCGGTCATAGAGCGTGACCGTCATCGGCACCCAGGTGCCGACCCACAGAACCTTGCTGCTCGACAGGAACTGCGTGCCCGGCTTGGCGCCCGGCGCCGTTTTCAGCGTCTCATAATTGGGGATGTTGGTGGCGGACATGGCGACGCCGACCGATCCGGTGTCCATCGTCACCGTGTGGATGGTGCTGTCGCCGGCAATGCTGAAATTCAGCTTCGGCGGATCGGTGAAGGACACCGATTGGAAATTCGCGAACGGGATACATTGCGTCACGCTGGTGCCGCCGTAGTTCGGTTGGCTCTGGGCCAGCGCAGGGGCTATCGCCACCAGGGTCAGCGCGGCTGCGATGACGGTCCGCGAGGTTGGGCTGGAAAATCTCATGGGAAGCGCTCAGCATTGATTGAGACCGCCATGAGAGTTACCGACCAAGCAGGTCTCGTCCAGCAATCAATATAGCCGAAATCGCGCAAATCTGCGCTGGTACGCAACCGGTAGCCCGGTGGTTGGGCTGTGGTCAGCGCGCGTGCTGATCCAGAAAACTGCGGCATTGATCGAAATCGCGCAGGCACGGGTCGGGCAGGGCGATGCCCTTGCGTTCCGCCAAGCTGCGGGCGAAGGCAACCATACGCTCAGTCGGCTCACGACGGCGCCGCGACTCCGGAATGGGCGAAGCCTCTGCCGGCGCGCTCTCAGCCGCTGCGGCGGCAGGCGGGGCGCTGCTGGCTCCCTTGGTCTTGCGGGTGCGTCGCGGCTTTGGCGCCGCCGCGTCCCCCTCGGCGGGAGCCGCAATCTTGCGGGTCCGCCGTCGCGCAGGTTTCGCCACATCGCCCGACACAGCGGCGCCGCCCCGCGTCGTCGTGCTTCGTCCCGCGGCGCCGCGCCGGGCGAATCGGACCTTGACGGCGGGCAAGCCGAGATCCAGCGTGGCACCGCGTTGTCCGATCAATGCGCCGATCAGCCGGTCGGCCTCGCTGGCGATGGCGTCGATCACATGGCGGAAATCGGCGCGGCCGGTCACCACCTCGTCGAGCTTCATCTCCCACAGCGCGGTGGTGCCGGGATCGACCAGGGTGGGGGCGGCGGCGCGCAGTGTTTCGAACAGATGGAGGCCGGCGGGGGTCGGCACCAACCATTTGCCGTCCGCCCCCAACAGGTTCTGCTTGCGCAGACCCTTTATCACCTCGGCGCGGGTGGCCGGGGTGCCGATTCCCTTGGCCTCCTTCAGCCGGTCGCGCAGAGCCGGATCCTCGACGAACCGCCAAGCGTTCTGCATGGCGTCGACCAGCGTGCCTTCGTTGTAGCGTGGCGGCGCCTGTGTGCGCTTCGCCTCCACCTTGGGATCGCTCAGGGTCGCCAATTCGCCGTCGGTCAGCGGCGGCAGGGTCTGCTCGGCCTCTTCTTCCGCCTTGCCGCCGGAGCGGTCGTCGCTCTCGGCGGAGCCGAAGGCGGCCTTCCAGCCCAGCTTCAGCGGGATGCGGCCGACGGCGCGGAAGGTGACCGGTTTGCCACCTCCAGCCGATGGCACCGGAACCGGCATGGTCACGCTGGTCTGGCGATACTCGTAATCCGGCATCACCGCGGCCAGATAGGAGCGGCATATCAGCGCGAACAGCCGCTTCTCGTCGTCGGTCAACCGGACCAGCCGCGATTCCAGATCGTCCAGCACATTGACGTTGGGGATCACCGCATGGTGCGACACGCCTTCCAACGCCTTGTCGCAAAAATGGCCGGACTTGCCCTTGCGGATCACCGGCCGGGCGATGTCGAGATGGGCGAAGCCGCGCAGCCTGGTCAGCGCCCCGACGATGGCCGGCGCGTCGGCGATCTGGTTCTCCGACAGGTAGCGCGCCTCCGCGCGCGGATAGGTGATGAGCTTCTTGCCCTCACCGTCATACAGTTCCTGCGCCACCGCCAGCGTACGGTCGGCGGTCCAGCCCCAGCGCTGGCCGCAGGTCTTCTGCAGCGAGGGCAGGTCGTACAGCTTGGGTGGCGCCTGCCGCTTCTCCTCCACCGTGACGGTCAGCGGGCCGCGGTGGTTGTCGGCGGCGCGGGCGATGGCCTCGGCGGCGGCGCGGTCCTTGATGCGGTCCTTCGGCGCCGGGGCGTGGCGCATCAGGAAGCTGCCCTCCGCCACGGTGGCAGTCGCCACGACCTCGAAATAATCCTCGGGCTTGAAGTTGCGGATCTCAAGCTCGCGCAGGCACACGATGGCCAGTGTCGGCGTCTTGACCCGGCCGATGCCGATGACGCCGCGGGTGCCGGGTGCCAGCAGGGTCTTGGTCGCGGTGCGGGTCAGCGACAGGTTGTAGATCTGGTCGGCCTGCTGGCGCGCCACTGCCGCCTCGTAGAGCGGTCGCATGGAGTCGTTGGACTTCAGCGCGGCGAAGGCATCGCGCAGGGTCTTCGGGTCCTGCGCTGTGAAAAGCGCGCGCCGCACCTTGCCGCGATAACCGACATGCTCCAGGATCTCCTGGCCGATCAGCTGGCCTTCGCGGTCGCAGTCGGTGGCGAGGATCACCTCGTCGCAGGCGCGCAGCGCGGCGGTGATCGCCTGCAGCTTCGCGGCCTTGTTGCCGCCCTGGTCGGGCCGGGTGGGAAAGAGCCCATCGGGTTTCAGCAGCGTCGGCGACCAGCGCTTCCAGGCGGGGTCGACCTCATCCGGCTCGGCAAGCCGCAGCAAATGGCCCTCGGCCGGCAGGATGCGGCCGTAGCGGTCGCCCAGGGCCGCGCGCAGGTCCTTCGCCTGGCTGGATTTTTCGGTGATGATCAGCGTCGCCATGAGTCGGAGGATACGGGATTGAGGGAAACGGAGCAAGAACATGCGTGGGCTCGGCGCAGCCCTGGTCTTGGCCTTATGGTCGCAGCCGCGCTTGCTCTCGTGGTGTCGGTCGTCGCCTCCGGCGCCCATGCGGAACGGCCGCTGCTTCCCGGTGTCGGGCCCGGGGACCGGCGGGCGCCGGTGGATGCGACCGCGGAGCCTTGGAACAGTATCGTCCGGGTGCAGACCAATCTGGCTGGCCGCTGCACCGGGGCGTTGGTCGGCCGGCACACGGTGGTGACCGCCGGCCATTGCCTGTTCAACCCGCGCACGCGGCGCTTCCTGCAGGCGTCCTCCCTGCATGTCCTGTTCGGTTATGACCGGGGGGAGTTCACCCGCCATGTCACGGTGGCGCGCGTCGCGACCGACCCGGCCTATGATCCCGCATCAGCGACTCCCAAGGTCGCCGCCGACTGGGCGGTGCTGACCCTGTCTCAGCACGCGCCGGAGTCGGTTCCTCCGCTGCCCCTCAGCGCCGGACAGCTGCCGCCGGGAACGCCGGTGATGCTCGGCGGATACAGCCAGGACCGGGCGCAGATCCTGATGGCCGACAGCGATTGTCATCTTCTGGGGGAAAGCGCCGGCCTGCTGGTGCACGATTGCGACGCCACGCGCGGAACCAGCGGCGGGCCGCTGCTGGTGCGGACACCCAGGGCGAACGGGGAGGGTTGGTCGGTCGCCGGAGTCGGCGTTGCCGCCGGGGTCGGCCCGGCCGTGCGCAATTTTGCAGTCCCGTCCGCGCGTTTCGCCGCACTTTTGGCGAAGGATGGCGCTGCGGGTCAGCCCTGAGCGGCTGAAACGCATTTTTCGCTTCGCGCGCGGCCCCGAATGGCATAGACGTACCCCCGTCTTTTTCGAGCCCCCCGGAACCCGGAGTCTTTCCGCAATGTCGATCCAGCGCTTCCACACCGGACCGCGCATGAGCCAGATGGTCGTCCACAAGGACACGGTCTATCTCGCCGGTCAGGTCGCCGACGAGCCGACGCCCGACGTCGAGCGTCAGACTGCCCAGATCCTGGCCCAGATCGACGCCTTGCTGGCGGAAGCGGGCAGCGACAAGAGCAAGCTGCTGTCGGCCACGATCTATCTGGTGGACATCGCCAGCTTCGGCGCGATGAACAAGGCTTGGGAAGCCTGGGTCGATCCGGCCAATCCGCCGGCCCGTGCCACGGTGGAAGCCAAGCTGGCCGCTCCTGAGTATCTCGTTGAAATTCAGGTCACCGCTGCTAAATAAGGCGGCGGAAACGGGGCGACCCGGCAGCCTCGGTTGGGGTGTGCCGGCGTGGCCCGAACGCTGTGAGGGCCGCGCGCTTCAATATTCCGACAAATTGCTTGTCGGTTTACGGAATGTTAATGACGCCTTAACAGATCGCCCGTAAAACCCCGACCAACCTCTGCCGCCGAAGCGGACGACCCTGACGGTCGCGCTTCGGTTGTCGCGTTACTGCAATGGAACCGCAACATGCCGCGCCAAACGCCACTGTCTGACATTCGGAACATCGGCATCATCGCCCACGTCGACGCGGGCAAGACGACGACCACCGAACGTATTCTGTACTACACCGGTCGCAAGCACACGATCATCGACGTCCACGAGACGAAGGATCTGAAGACGTCGACCACGACCGACTATATGGAGCAGGAGCAGAAGCGCGGCATCACCATTCAGTCCGCCGCGGTTTCGGCCTTCTGGCGCGACAAGAAGATCAACGTCATCGACACCCCCGGCCACGTCGACTTCACCATCGAGGTGAACCGTTCGCTGCGTGTCCTCGACGGTGCGGTCGTGGTGTTCGACGGCGTCGCCGGCGTGGAGCCGCAGTCGGAGACCAACTGGCGTCTGGCGGACAACTACAACGTTCCGCGCATCTGCTACGTCAACAAGATGGATCGCTCGGGCGCCAACTTCCAGCGCTGCGTCAGCATGATCCGTCAGCGCCTGAACGCCCGTCCGGTCTGCATCCAGGTTCCGCTCGGCTCGGAAGACAACTTCCGCGGCATGGTCGACCTCGTCGAGATGAAGGCCTATGTCTGGTTCTCGGACGACAAGGACGCCAAGTGGGAGACCTGGGAGATCACCGACGATCTCGCGGCCAAGCTCAACCTGACCGTCAAGGAAGACCTGGACAACGTCGCCAGCATTCCGGCTCTGCGCGCCGAACTCGTCGACACTGCCCTGGAGCAGGACGACGCGGCGATGGAAGCCTACCTGGAGTCGGGTGAGGAGCCGTCGGCCGACGTGCTGCGCGCCTGCCTGCGCAAGGGCACCATCACCAGCGCCTTCACCCCGGTCCTCTGCGGCTCGTCCTACAAGAACAAGGGCGTCTGCCAGGTTCTGGACGCGGTCGTCGATCTGCTGCCGGCCCCGACCGACGTCGAGGCGATCAAGACGGTGGACGAGGACGGCAACCCGAACGGCGAGCGTCTCAGCTCCGACGAAGCGCCCTTCTCGGCGCTGGCCTTCAAGGTGCTGAACGACACCTACGGCTCGATGACCTTCATCCGCGTCTATTCGGGCGTGCTGACGAAGGGCATGTCGATCCTGAACTCGACCCGCGGCAAGCGCGAGAAGATCGGCCGCATGGTCGAGATGTTCGCGAAGGAAGCCAACCCGATCGAGGAAGCCCGCGCCGGCGACATCATCGCGCTCGTCTCCCTGCAGGAGACCGAGACCGGTGATACGCTGTGCGACGCCGCCCACCCGGTCATCCTGGAGCGTATGCGCTTCCCCGACCCCGTCATCAGCGTCTCGGTCGAGCCGAAGACCAAGGGCGAGCAGGAGAAGTTCTCGATCGCTCTCGGCAAGATGGTCCGCGCCGATCCGTCGCTCCGCCTGGAGACCGACCGTGAAACCGGCCAGACCATCCTGCGCGGCATGGGCGAGCTGCACCTGGAAGTGACGCTGGACCGCATGCGCACGGAGTTCGGCGTGGAAGGCAACATGGGCAAGCCCCAGGTCGCCTACCGCGAGACGATCACCAAGCCTGTCGAATACACCTATACCCACAAGAAGCAGACCGGTGGTTCGGGCCAGTTCGCCGAAGTGAAGATCATCTTCGAGCCGCAGGAGCGTGGCGCCGGCTTCAGCTTCAAGGACGAGACGGTTGGCGGTTCGGTTCCGCGCGAATACGTTCCGTCGGTCGGCAAGGGTCTGGAGATGCAGAAGGAAGACGGCGTCCTCGCCGGCTACCCGACTGTGGACTTCAGCGCCCGCCTGGTGGACGGCAAGTACCACGACGTCGACTCGAACGCCCTGACGTTCGAAATCGCCGCCAAGGCTTGCTTCCGTGAGGCCCTGCCGAAGGCCGGCCCGATCCTGCTGGAGCCGGTGATGAAGGTCGAGATCGTCACGCCGGAGGATTACCTGGGCGACGTCATCGGCGACGTGAACCGTCGTCGCGGCACCGTCCTGGGCCAGCTGGAGCGTGGTTCGAACATCGCCGTCGAGGCCAATGTCCCGCTGAACGAAATGTTCGGCTACATCGGCCAGCTGCGCGGCATGACCTCGGGCCGTGCGTCCTACACGATGGAGTTCAGCCACTACGAGCCGGTGCCGCGCAACGTCACCGACGAAATCGTGGCCGGCCGCAACAAGGCCGCCTGATCGTCTTCCGGACGATTGGGACACATCCGGTAAAGCAGACGGCCGGCGGAGCAATCCGCCGGCCGTTCGCCGTTTCCGACCATTCTTCGGCCTGTACCAATGGTATAGGGGGGCATAGGCCTGCGGCTCTAAAGCCCAAGGGCAGCGCCTCTGACCAATTCTTTAGCGTTTTGCAACCAAAAAATAGTTGGCAGCTCGCCGAATCCGTGCCCAAATTTGGAGCATGATGATTCGACGCTTCTTTTCCTTGACAGTGCTTTTGCTGCTGACCCTCGGGGTGCCGGCTGGCGCGGGGCAGGGAAACATGCGTCTCGACAGTCTTTTCCAGGCCTTGCACAGCGCCACCGACGCCGCCTATGCCGAATCGGTGGAGGAGCATATCTGGGACTTCTGGCTGGAACATCCCGACCCGGTGATGGTGCGCGACATGCGCGCCGGGGTGCTCAGCCTGAACGGCGACGACTACGAGTCGGCGCTGCACGCCTTCGACGCGGTGATCGCCCGCGACCCGTCCTATGCCGAAGGATGGAACAAGCGCGCCGCCGCCCATTACATGCTG
>PJUA01000796.1_pt1 | contig 10765 bp, 9 predicted proteins | sample 1512151 | NCBI WGS metagenome assembly PJUA01 (sample SAMN08177678, study PRJNA422409) | Soil metagenome, whole genome shotgun sequencing project. | isolation source: Soil enriched on filter paper: beechwood xylan treatment | place: USA: Madison | collected 2015-01-15
CGCCCAGAGTCCACAGCCGGATCAACTCGTCATAGGAGAGCTTCCATTCCGTTTCCAGCGCCAGCACGATGGTGAGGAACAGCGCCGACACGATGTGCATCAGCGAGTGCCCGACCCAGGCGAACCCGACGGACAGCCGCGCCGAGGTCGGCGACGGCAGGGCGGCGGAAGGGTGGCTCATGGACCGTCTCCGACCCCGGACCTGTTCGGACCGGGAAATGTTTCACAGGCAAGCGAAAAACAAAGCTGGCACGGGATGGTTGAACCGTCCAATGCGCCTGCCTCATGGCGGGCATGCCGCGTGGAATCGAGTGGTGGCGTTGTCGGGCAACAGGGCTGGACATGATGTGGTAGACCGCCATATGTGGCTTTACCACATCATCGGGACGGCTTATCTTAGGGCATGAACAAAGCCGTGCTCCTCCTGTCCCGTAAGACCCTCTACGACGACGGAAGCATCATCAGGTGCGGGTCTGGTCAGTGGCGGCTCCCGTACCGCCATCGGAGCATGGCTACAAGTACAGTCTGTTTTACGGTAGAGCCGGCGAACGGATCGTCGGGTACGACAACGAGAAGGGCAAAGGTGACCACAAGCACATCCAGGGCCGGGAGACGTCGGTTCGATTCGAGACTATGGATCAGTTGATCGACCAGTTTTTCGCCGATGTCGCGGCGGTCAGGGAGGGAAGGCTATGACGACGCTTCAGATCCACATCGGGATCGACCTCCAGGCCGAGGCCGCTGCCATCAAGGATGCGCTCCGACGCCATTCAGTCGGGGAGACCGTCCGTGAGCACCACATCACCTTCGAGTCCTTCGAGGGGATGGCGCGGATCCTTACGCCGAAGCGGCTGGAGATCCTCCGGCATCTTCATCGCAATCCCACCGCGAGCATCCGGGCATTGGCCGGCGCGCTGGGCCGCGATTACCGGAATGTCCATCTGGATGTGACCGCATTGGTCGAGGCCGGACTGATCGACGATCAGGACGGTTTGCGAGTGGATTATGACGATGTCGAGATGAAGATGGCGCTCTGACGGGAAGCGCTCAGTCGTGAACGTTCCCGCGCATCTTCTTCACCTCCGACCGCTTGGCCTTGCCCTCCAGTCGCCGCTCCTTGGATCCCTTCGTCGGCTTGGTCGGGCGGCGGGGCGGCGGCGGCGGGGCGGCGGCTTCGCGGATCAGGTCGATCAGGCGCTCGCGGGCGTCTTCGCGGTTGCGAATCTGCGAGCGGTAGCGGTCGGCCACCAGGATCAGCACGCCATCCTGGGTCAGGCGGGACCCGGCCAGCCGCTCCAGCCGGTAGCGCACCGGGTCGGGCAGGTTCGGCGAACGCCGCACGTCGAAGCGCAATTGGACCGCGGTCTCCGTCTTGTTGACATGCTGGCCGCCGGGGCCGGAGGCGCGGATGAACTCCTCCTGCAACTCGTTTTCGTCCAAGCTGATGCGGGGGTTGACCCGGATCATGTCGACTCCCCCGTTGGCGGCTCCAACGGATGGCGGGCGCGGAAGGCGCGGGCCAGGGCGGCGAAGCCGGCGACGTCGACCTCCTCGGCGCGGGCGGTCGGGGCGATGCCGGTTTCCTCCAGCAGGGCCTCGGCATTGCCCAGCGACTTCAGGCTCTGGCGCAGCATTTTGCGGCGCTGGCCGAAGGCGGCGGCGGTGACCTGTTCCAGCGCGCGCCAATCCGCCGGTTCGGGGTTCACCCGCGGGGTCAGGTGAACGACCGTCGATTCGACCTTCGGCGGCGGGGTGAAGGCGCGCGGCGGCAGGTTGAACAGCACGCGGGCGTCGGAGCGCCACTGGGTGATGACAGACAGCCGGCCATAGGCCTTGCTGCCCGGTTTCGCCACCAGCCGGTCGGCGACCTCCTTCTGGAACATCAGGGTCAGGCTGACATAGGCCTCGATTCGCGCCAGCCAGCCGAGCAGAAGCGGGGTCGCGATGTTGTAAGGCAGGTTGGCGACGATGGCGCGCGGCGCGGGGGCGAGGTCTTCCGGGTCCACCGTCAAGGCGTCGGCCTCGACGATGCTCAGGCGGCCCTGCGATGCCTCGATGACGTCCTGCAGCGCCTCGATGAAGCGGCGGTCGCGTTCGATGGCGATGACCTTTACCGCATTGGTCGCCAGCAGCGCGCGGGTCAGGCCGCCGGGACCGGGACCGACCTCGATGGCGGTGGTGCCGGCCGGCAGATTGGCCGAGCGCGCGATCCGCCCCGTCAGGTTCAGGTCGAGCAGGAAGTTCTGCCCCAGCGACTTGCGCGCCTCCAGCCCGAAACGCGCGATCACGTCGCGCAGCGGCGGCAGGGCGTGCGGGTCGAATGCAGCCGGGGTGGATGCGGGCGCGGCAGGGGCGGAGATCGGGTCGGTCATCCCCGACTTATAGGCATCCCCCACGCGCTTCACCAGACGGCAGTTTGCAACAGTGATTACAGCAGGCGGCGCAGCAGCACGACGGCGACCACGCCGGCCACCACGGCGACCACCATCGGCACGCGCCGGGCGATCAGACAGACGAAGGCGGCGGCCAGCGCGTCGGACGGGCGCGACAAGGCGGCGGGCGCCACCAGGGCGACCAGAACGGCGCCGGGCGTCGCCTCCAGCGCAGCATTTGCCGCCCGGCCCGGCCGGATCCGCGCGATCAGCCACGGCCCGCCGATCCGCGTCATCCAGGTGACGAGCGCCCCGCCCAGCACGATGGCGAAGACACTCCAGTCCAGGTGCAGCGACTCAAGCATTGCGCGCCCTCCCCTGCCCCTTCGCTTGAAGGGCGGCGACCGCGCCACCGGCCAGCGCGCCGGCCAGGATGTGCCAGGTCCCACCCGGCGACAGCGTATGGACGGCCAGCGCGGCGGCGGCACTCGCCAGCCAGGGCGGCAGCGAACCGGCTCCGCGCCAGAACCCGGCCAGCAGGCACAGGAAGACGGCGATAAAGGTGAAATCCAGCCCCCAGGCGGTCGGGTCGGCGATCAGCGCGCCAGCCAGCGTTCCGGCCACCGTGCTGGTGAGCCACGCCAGATACAGCGTCGCCGCCACACCGTACCAGTAGGCCAAGGTCAGCTCAGGTCCTCGGCGGAGCGCCAGCGCCCATTGCTCGTCGGTCATGAAGAACAGCGCCAGCCCGGCCCGTGCCCGCGGAACACCGCGGAAGCGCGGCTCCAGCGTCGCGCCCATCAGCAGGTGGCGCAGGTTGACCAGCAGGATGGCGCCGACCACCGCCAGCCCGGCGCTGCCCTTGTCCAGCAGTTCGACCGCGACGAACTGGGAACTGCCGGCGAAGACCAAGGCGCTCATCAGCCCCATGTCCAGTGCCGACAAGCCCGCCTTGGCAGCGAGGCTGCCCAGCAGGAAGCCGAAGGGAACCGCGCCGGCCACGATGGGCAGGCAATGGACGACGCCTGCCGCGAACTCCTGCCGCGGGGATGCCGGTAAGGTGTAGCTACCCATGCTCATGTGCTTGCTCATGGCTGCGAAACTAGGCGGCCGCGGCGGGTGCGTCTTGGACGGGATTGCTGCCGCGCCGGTATTGGCCGGGGGAGACGCCGACCCGCCCCTTGAACACCCGGTTGAAATGCGCCTGATCGCAGAAGCCGCAGGTCAGCGCCACGTCGGCAAGCGGCAACGGGCCGGCGAGCAGCCGCTTGGCCTGGGCGACGCGGCGGTCGGTCAAATAGCCGTGCGGTGTGGTGCCCACCGCCGCGCGGAAGACGCGCAGCAGATGGAAGCGGCTGAGCCCCGCCGCCTCGGCCAGATTGGCCAGTTCCACCGGGCTGTCGAGATGGGCGTCCAGATACTCCCGCGCGCGGCGGACCGCCGCCGGCTCCTGCCCCGCATCTTGCGGGCGGGCGGTCAGGTCGCCATGGCGCAGGGCCAGCGCAGTGAAGGCACGCAGCGCGTCGGTGTCGGTGCGCAGCGGCTCGCGGTACGGCCCCTCCAGCCCATGGTGCAGGCCGCGCAGGGCCTGAAACAACTCCGGGTCGTCCAGTTCGGTGGCGGCGAAATGCGGGGTGACGGGCCGGCCCAGCGCATCGGCCATCGCCTGTTCGAACAGCGCCACCGACGGGTAGAACATGCGGTAGGCATAGCCGTCTTCGGCTGGGCGGCCGTCATGCAGAACCTCCGGATCCAGAACCACGACCTGTCCGGCCCGCGCCACCCGCTCGGTGCCGCGGCAGCGGTACAGCTCGGTCCCGGCGGTGATGACGCCGACCACATAGGTTTCGTGCGTGTGCGGGGCATAGCTGTGGCGCTGGAAGCGGGCGTTCAGGCATTCCATGCCGTCGAAGCGCGCCTCCCGCCACAAACGGGCGAAATCGCCGCCGCCGGCCGGAGTCTGGCTTAGTGCTGATTGCTGGTCCATGCCGCAGTCTAACAGGAGGGCGTGACGGTCGTCTTGGACAGGATTGCGGGCGGAGCGGCCGATAGCATGCCGGCCGGCGCGTTACACACTGTTACACAGCCGCACCCCGCCGGATATTGTCCAGTTACAGTCGCGCGCGATCATGGCCGCCAACAAGAAACGACACCGGATCGAGGGCGACTGCCATGACCATCTCGAAGACCATGACCCGCGACGTGGTCACCCCCGTCACCATCGTCACCTTCGTCGTGTCCACGGTGACCGGCGTGATGCTGCTCCTGCACTGGAATACCGGGCTGGTGCGCTTTTCCCACGAATGGCTGAGCATGGCGTTCTCCGCCATCGCGCTCTGGCATCTGGTGAAGAACTGGCGGGCTTTCCTGGGCTATCTGAAGCGGTACGCCGCGAGGGCCGCCTTCGTCGCCACCATCGTCGTATCGGTGGTCTTCACCGGCATGACCGGCACCACCGGCGGCGGCAGCGTCAATCCGGGTGCGGTGTTCGGCGCGCTGTCGGGGGCGACGCTCGAAGCCGCCGCCCCGGCGCTGGGCCTCACGCCCGACAAGGCGGTGGAGGTGCTGAAGACCGCGAACATCGACGCCGCGCCGGGCGAGACCCTGACCGCCATCGGCGAGCGCGCCGGCAGGAACGGCGCTGCCGTCGCCAGCCTGCTGGCGGCGAAGCGGGCGCACTGAGGCCAGCGCCTATTCCTCCCCGTCTTCCTCGCCGTCACCGAGCAGATAGTCGATGTCACCGCCGTCGAGAGCACTGACCAGCCCCTTGCCCTCGATGGTGGCGGCGGACAGGCTGCCCTTGCGGCGCTGGAGGTCGAGGATGCGTTCCTCCACCGTATTGGCGGCGATCAGCTTGTAGACGAAGACCGGCTTGTCCTGGCCGATGCGGTAGGCGCGGTCGGTCGCCTGATCCTCAGCGGCCGGATTCCACCAGGGATCGTAATGGATCACCGTGTCGGCGGCGGTCAGGTTCAGGCCGCGCCCGCCGGCCTTCAGGCTAATGAGGAAGACCGGAACCTCGCGGTTCTGGAAGCGGTTCACCGGCTCGGCGCGGTCCAGCGTGCGGCCGGTCAGCTCGACATAGGGGATGTGCGCCTTCTCCAACTCCAGCTTGATGAGGTCGAGCATGGTGGTGAACTGCGAGAAGATCAGGATGCGCCGGCCTTCCGGCACCATCTCCTTCACCATTTCGGTCAGGGCGTGCAGCTTGGCGCTCGGCCGTGCCTTGCCGCCCAGCGCGGCGATGGATTTCAGCAGGCGCGGATCGCAGCAGACCTGCCGCAACTTCAACAGCGCGTCGATCACCGCGATGGCGTTCTGGCCCAGCCCCTTGCCGCTGGCGGCCAGCGCCGCGCGCACAGTCTCGTTCACCGACAGGCGGATGGTCTCGTAGAGGTCGCGCTGGTCGCGCTCCAAGTCGATGCGCACCACCACCTCGGTCTTCGGCGGCAGTTCCTTCGCCACCGCCTCCTTGGTCCGGCGGAGCAGGAAGGGGCGGATGCGGCGCATCAGCAGGTTGGCGCGGGTGTTGTCGCCGCGCTTCTCGATGGGAACGCGGTAACGCTTGCCGAAATCCTTGCGGTCGCCCAGCAGGCCCGGCATCAGGAAGGCGAACTGGCTCCACAGCTCGCCCAGATTGTTCTCCACCGGCGTGCCGGACAGGCAGAGCCGATGCCGCGCCGGAAGCGCCGCCACCGCGCGGGTCGCCTTGCCGTCGGGGTTCTTGATCGCCTGCGCCTCGTCCAGCACGATCATGTGCCAAGTCAGCCGCTTCAGCAGGTCGACGTCGCGCGCCACCACGCCATAGGTGGTCACGACGATGTGGGCGCGGTCGATCTCCGACAGCTTGCCGTGGCGGTCGACTCCATGCAGCACAACGACTCGCAGATGCGGGGTGAAGCGCTCCGACTCCGCGACCCAGTTGGGCACGAGGCTGGTCGGGACGACCACAAGGCAGGGTTCGGTCAGCCGGCCCTCATGCTCCTCCATGGCGATGTGGGCCAGCGTCTGGGCGGTCTTGCCCAGCCCCATGTCGTCGGCCAGGATGCCGGCGACGTTGTTGGCGCGCAGGCTCTGCATCCAGGCCAGACCGCCGCGCTGGTAATCGCGCAGTTCGCCCTTGAAGCCCGGCGGCGGGGTCATGTCGCCCGGCATCTCGTCGGCGCGCAGGCGCTGGAGATAGCCGTCGATCTGCGCCGTCTCGTCGCCGCGCCGGGCGATCAAATCGTCGATGTCCAGCAGCGAGTCGGCCTCGGCCAGCGGCACCTTCAGCCGGTCGCCGCTGCTGCGCCCGCTGTCCAGCATCGCTTCGAGAACGCTGAGCAACCGCTCGATCCGCTCGGCCGGCAGGGCCAGGACATTGCCGTCGTCCAGCACGATGTGGGCGCGGCCGTCGATGACACGGGTGGTCGACAGGCCGCCCTTTTCCACCAACCGGGCGAGGATCGGCAGAAGCGGCTGGCGCTCGCCATCGATTTCCACGCCGACATCCAGATCGAACCAGCCATCGCCGGCATCGCGGACGGCAACCTCGACCTCCGCACCCGGTTCGATGACCTTGGTGCCGAAATCGGCGCCGACCTCCATGATCCAGCCGGCCTTGGTCAGGGCGGGGACCTCGTTGGTCAGGAAATGCTGCCAACGCTCCTCCACGTCCCGGCCGGTCAGCCAATGGACGCGGGAGCCGCGGGCGTTCAGCACGCCCTTCGGCGGCTCGATCCGCGCTTGGGCGAAGCCTAGGCCGGACAGCCGATCCAGCGCCGCCTGCTCGTCGGCCTTGTCGCGGCGGACGAAGGTGACATCGCCGAAGTCGTCCTCATAGCGGGCGAACTGGCGCTGGTCGTCGGGCTCGATCTCCACCGCGCGGCCGGGCTCGCCATAATCGAAGGAGAGGCGCAGCACGTCGACCAGCCCGTCGGCCGGCGTCACAACGCGGCCGAGGCGGGCGATGATGCGGGGGGAGCGCTCGACGATGGCCGCCGCATCGGCCGCCCCGCTGCGCACGCCGGGGATGGCGTTGTCGCGGAAGCTGGATGTCGCGATGGAGGGCGGCGGCGGGGTGATGCGCGGCATCGACGCCACACCACTGCGCGACGGACCGAACAGGCGGGACGGGGGCGATTTGGACGGAACCGGCGGCGGTGGCGGAGCGGCCGGTCCCGGCTTGGCCTTCGGCACCTCCACCACCTGGAGGTCGACCGGGAAGACGGTGCCGGAGGCACTGTCCACGCACCAATAGGACTGACCCTTCACCAGCACGCTGCGTTCGGGCAGGCCGGTCGGGCGCAGCTTGCGGGTGGCGGGGTCGCGGAAGGCGCGGACGGTGCGGCCCGGCCCCTCGGCCAGCGGGGTGCCGTCGCGCCAGCGCAGGCGGCCGGTGGACAGCAGGCGGCGCAGCAGGCGGTCCACCGCCTCTCCCCGGCTCTTGGCAACGGGGGTGCGTTCGGTCCCGCCGCCGCCGAGCAGCCGGGCGATGGCACGGTCGGCGTCGCCGTCAACAGAGCGCGGCGCCTTGGCCAGCACGTCGCGCGGAGTGGCGGGGCTGGCGTCGGCCGCCCCCTCCGCCACGAATTCCACCAGGATGTAGCAGGCGACGTCGCCCTGCCCCGGCTCCAGCGTCCAGCGCAGGCTGCGCACCGGCTCCGGCTTGGGCGCCGGAGGCGGAGGCGGCGGAGGCTGGGGCGCCACGCTGCGGATCGGCGGCGGGACCGGCGGGCGGACCAGGGTAAGCGGGGCCTTGGGAGCGGGCGGTGCAGAAGGGGCCGCTGCGGCCGGGGTGGGCGCGACGGGTACAGGCGGCGGAGGCGGAGGCGGTGCCAGCGGCGCCTTCACGTCGGCGACGTCGAACAGGGAGGCGCGGCGCCATTCCGGCCGGCTTTCCAGCGCCAACATCGCCGCCGCAGCCATATGGGCGCAGGCGTTGCGGCCACAGGAACAGCTGCGGTCGAGCACGATGCTGCGCTTGCCCTGCACCGGCGTCACCGTCACCGACAGCCGCCGTCCGAGGTCGCTGACCTCCGCCTCGATCCGGTCGCCGCCGGGAGGACCCAGCGTCACCGCACCGGTCATCATCAGCGTGCGGCCCCGCTGCAGCGTCTTGGCATCGAAGACGCGCGTCAGGTCCTCCTGACCGAAGGGGACGGCGGCGCCACCCGACGAAGGGCCACGCGGCAGGGCATCGAAAAGCGACATGCGGTGCGAGGTGACCAGGCGAAAGCTGATGGAATGGGGCGGAACGGAACGGAAACGGGGCGTCGGTATAGGATCTTGCGCGGCGTGGCGCAAGCCTTAGGCTCAAGCATTGACGCGAACGGTGCCGCAACGGCGGAACCGGGCGCGGCCGTCCGTCATAGCACAGGACGACAGCGGCTTCACCCCGGTTGGTGATTTACCCGCGATTGCCGGGGAATACCCGGCTGGCCAGTTCGCACAGGCCGCCCTCGCTGTCCAACTGATGGGCGGCCCAGCGGATCGTTCCCTCGACGAAGGACGGATCGCCGGCATGGACCAGAAGGGCCAGCCCCAGCGCCATCGCCCCCGCCAGCCAGGGAGAGGGACGCAGGCGCGGGACGGCATCCTTGCGGCTGCTCCACAGGAACAGCAGGGCCGACAGCCCGCCGATCATCAGCCCGGCCACCACCTCCGCTCCCGAATGGGCGGAGACGGCGACACGCGAGGCGCCGATGGCCAGCACCAGCGACACCGCCGCCAGCGGCAGCGCGATGCGGAGCCAGCGCGATCGGGCACTGCGCGCCGCCAGCGCCGACACCGACCCGTAGAAGACGGCCGAGAAGGCGGCATGGCCGCTGGGGCTGACGAAACGGTCGCCGGAGAACAGAGACGGGAACAGCGGGAAGTCCGGCAGACCACAGCCATGCCCCACCAGCTTCAGCACCACCATGGCGCCCAGGCACAGCGACAGGGCGAGCAGCCAGCGCAGCGCCAGCGGCGCCGAATGGTGCCGCCACAGCGCGGTCGCATAGAGGGCGGAAAGCGGTACGAGAAGGCTGCTGCTGCCCAGATGGGTGATGGCGCCGCTGGCGATGGCGAGCATCGGTCCCCCATGGATGCCGGTGATAACGAACGGCTTTGCCAGATGGTGCGGCGCAGCAGGATCGGCAAGAGGACGAGTCGAAAGCCCCGCCCCTACCCCTCCAACTGGTCGGCGCGGGCGTCGGCGATGACGCAGTTCCGGCCCGACCGCTTGGCTTCGTACAGCGCTTCGTCGGCCCGGCGGACCAGCCCTTCGGCGGTATCGCCCAGCCGTCCGCCGATCGAGATGCCGACGGACACCGTCACGTTGATCTCGCCGTGGCCGGTCGACACGGCGAAGGGCGTGTCGGCGATGCGCGAACGCAAGCGTTCGGCGACGATCAGCGCGGCTTCCCCGTCGGTGTCCGGCAGGATGACGATGAACTCCTCGCCACCCAACCGGGCGACGAGGTCGAAGGTGCGCAGGTTGCGGCTGGCGCGGGCGGATACCTCGCGCAGCACCTCGTCGCCGATGGCATGGCCGTAGGTGTCGTTGACCACCTTGAAATGGTCGATGTCGAACATCAGCACCGACACCGGCTTGTGGCTGTCGATGGCGCGTTCCAGCAGCCGCGGCAGATGGGCGTTGACGTAACGGCGGTTGAAGACGCCGGTCAGGCTGTCGGTCAGCGCCATCGACAGGCTCTGCTCGTAATTGGAGCGCAGCCGTTCCTGATAGCGCTTGCGCCGGATCTGGGTGCGGGCGCGGGCCAGCAGTTCGTTCCGGTCGACCGGCTTGACGACGTAATCGTTGGCGCCGAGTTCCAGCCCCTTCGCCACCTGCCCCAGGTCGCCGTCGTCCACCATCAGCAGGATCGGCACCTGCCGCGTGCGCTCGTGCGAGCGCAATTGCGAGCAGAGGCGCAGCCCGTCTTCGTTCAGCAGGGTCAGGCTGACCACCACCAGATCGAGCGGCGTGCCCAGCGCGCGTTCCAGCGCCTTGACGCCGGTGTCGGCGGAGAACACCATGTTGTGGTCGCGCTGAAGCGTCTCCGTCACCTTTTCCAGGTCGAGGGCGGAGTCCTCCAGCACCAGCACATTGGCGCGCTCGAAGGATTCGCTCAGCATGGTGCCGCTGCGCTCGATAACGCCGAACTGGCCGGACGTGCTTTCGCGCAGGCGCCATTCGTCCATCATCATCTTCAGCCGAACCAGCGAGCGGACGCGCGCGAACAGCGCGATGTCGTTCACCGGCTTGGTCAGGAAATCGTCGGCCCCGGCCTCCAGGCCACGGACGCGGTCGGCGATGTCCGACAGCGCCGTGACCATCACCACGGGGATGTGCATGGTGGCGGGATCGGAGCGGATCTTCTCGCACACCTCGAACCCGTCCATGCCCGGCATCATCACGTCCAGCAGGA
>PJUA01000797.1_pt1 | contig 10746 bp, 13 predicted proteins | sample 1512151 | NCBI WGS metagenome assembly PJUA01 (sample SAMN08177678, study PRJNA422409) | Soil metagenome, whole genome shotgun sequencing project. | isolation source: Soil enriched on filter paper: beechwood xylan treatment | place: USA: Madison | collected 2015-01-15
GCTCGGAATCCCGGCTTAGAAAAGCCGCGAGCTCTTCGAGATGGCGGGTTGATGTATCTACATCCCGCTGGAGAATTGCTTTTAATTCCATATCGGAAATTAAAGCCTGCATCGTTTTGGCTTTAGTTAGAACTACCGTTTTGAAGGTCGTAATTTCAAGCATTTCCAACGTTTCATGCAAGGCATACATGATTATGAACCTCCTATCGTTAAATTAAGGCTTGAGCAGCACTTTGATGCAATTATCCTGTCTTTGATCGAACAGCTCGTATCCTTGTTTGGCTTCCCCGAGAGGCAGGACATGCGTCACGATGTCGCCCGGATCGATTTTACCCGTAGTGATCAGTTCATACATGTAAGGCATATAGTGGACAACGGGCGCTTGTCCCGTCCGGATATTGATGTTGCGCTGGAACAGATCGCCGAACGGAAATCCGTTGTATCGGCCGCTGTATACGCCCGTCACCTGAATCGTCCCGCCTTTTCGCACGGCTTGCGTAGCGATAACAAAGCCGCCAAGCGCGCCGCCGTGCAATTTGAGGCCAGATGCGATGGACTCCAGCGGCGACATTTTGCCGCTCATGCCGGAGCAGTCGATGACGATATCGGCTCCTCCTTTTGTCATTTCCCTTAAAACGTTTCCGATATTTTCATCGGATTCAATGTTGACGATTTCCACGTGATTTGTCCGCTTGGCATGCTGCAGGCGATAGTCGAGTAAATCGACTGCAATTACTCTTTTGGCGCCTTTGAACCATGCGAATTTTTGCGTTAACAGCCCGACTGGCCCGCAGCCGATAACAATCACCGTATCGCCTTCCTTAACGCCGGCATTATCCACGCTCCAGAATGCAGTTGTCATGGCATCGGAAACAAGGCACAGCTTCTCATCTGGATGCTCGCAATTTTCCGGTATTTTGAAATGCGTGAAATTGGCATACGGCACCCTCAAATATTCAGCTTGTCCGCCGGGATAACCGCCGGTTGTGCCCGAATAACCAAAATAAGCGCCCATTTCGCCATTATCGTTGGAGTGGTCGCATTGGCTTTCAAGCTGATGCCGGCAATAAAAGCATTCGCCGCATGCAATATTAAACGGAATAATGATGCGATCACCTTTTTTTAGTTTTGTTACGCCGGGGCCAACCTCTTCAACAACGCCCATTGGTTCGTGCCCCACGACGTAATCCTCCTGCAGGTTCGGTATCATCCCATGAAAAAGATGCAGGTCAGAGCCGCATATGGCCGTAGATGTAATCCGAATAATCGCATCGTCGTCCTTTTCAATTTTCGGGTCCGCTACTTCCTTTACTTGAACATTTTTGATGCCTTGGTAGGTGACGGCCCTCATGATTGCATTTCCTCCCGATTTTCATCTGGCGTACGATCGAACAAGCCTTTGCGTGTATGATCGTCGGGGAACAGCTTCATTTTGCTGATTTCAACTGTACGGCCCGCTGACAACTGGTCCAATTGATATTGCTCTTGAAGTCCATAGGGATGAAACCATTTTTTTCGCATCATGAGATCCGTGATTTCACGATGAAGCGCGATGCCCCGGCGAAGCTGCGCCCGAAGCAGGTTTCTTGCATCGGGAGTAATGGTTTCCGTTAATGCGGCGGCCGTGTTGCGCACGCCTTCCTTAGCGCGGACAAGGAAATCCATAGCAAAAGTCATGTCGGCCATTTCTGGCATGTTCAAGGCGTTGGCGGGATCGAGGTCGTCCATTTTGATCGAGGAGCTTCTTTGATCCATTGCAGTTATCCTCCTAATTCAGAATGGGTGTTGGCCGAAATTCGGGAATCGCCGTCTGGAACGGCGCATGCTGATAGACCGCCTGCAAATCCGAGATATCCTGCATCACCTGCTGTACGTCCTTTTCCATCAGATCCCTTAATTCCTGATCAAACACCAAACCTTGCATAAACTTGGATTTAACCAAGCACAGCGTTTTGAAGTTAAGCATCTCGTGAAGCTCAAGCGACTCATGGTTGGCTAAGCCTAGCGGCGTTTTCAAGAGGAATCACCTGCTTTCGTGTTTAGTGGTAGCGGGGCATTGCCAATTCGTCGAAGCTTTCGCACAGTTGCTGCAATCCCTTGGTTAAAGCTTCTCCTTCGGCAGGTTTGCCGTGTCCGGTGATTGCGGTTGCTGGCTGGAGCTTAGCAAGCTTCTGCACGGAGGTTTTGGCAGCACGCCAGTCTGAAGTAAAGTATTTCGGAGGGCCGCTGATTTCAAATTCCTGAATCAAAACCTTGTAGATGGATTCTTGCTTCACGGTCACAAAGGCATCTCCGGCAATCAGGGAACGGGTATTTTCCCGAAACAAAGAGATGTGTCCGGGCGTATGCCCATTGGTGAGCAGCCACCTCCATTCCGGCAAATGGGGGAGAGCTCCATCCTGCGGCAAGGGGCGAACGATGTTGCCCAACTGCACGGGCTCGTTGGGGAACCAAGGGGACATTCTCGCGACCAGACCCGGGTCTGCAGTTGGGTCCGGTTCCATATAGGAGGTTTGGCCCGTCAAAAAGGGCAGTTCCGCTTCATGTGCCCATACGCCGACGTTCCAATGCCGGATGCATTCAATAATCGAACCTACATGATCAAAGTGGCCGTGAGTCAACAAAATGGCTTTAGGCGGCGTGTTGATGCCGAATCGTTCTTCCGCCGCTTCGATGATTGTATGGGCATGATTGGGCAACCCGGCATCCACGAGCAGCCAATCTCCCTGTTCGGGATCACCGATGAACGCTACGTTAGCGATTTGCACGGTCAACTGGTACAAGTCGCGTTCAACCTCGACTCCTTTGCCGCTTGTTATGGAGGTCACGGGAAGGGAGTGATAGTCGCTTCCGTAAGTCATTTCTGTTTCCATTTCACGCACCTCGGTATCTGGTTTATCTATCGTTTTGTTCGGTTTAGAATGTGCTATTCACCATGAAGTTATGAGACATCTTCCTCAAGGAGGATGTCTTTTCCTGTTCTAACTGGGACAAGTATCCAATAAAATGTACAAGTCGTCTCTTACAATTGGGGGTGTTATGTTCGTGGGCATTTTTTTAAGCTACGTTTTGCTTGGTTTTTCTTTGGCCGCGCCAATCGGCCCGGTAAATGCCGCGCAGATCGAAAAGGGGATCAAGCACGGTTTTTTGCATGCCTGGTTAATCGGCTTGGGCGCTATGGCCGCAGATGCGATCTTTATGCTCTTGATCTATTTTGGCCTTGCTCATTTTCTGGAAACTCCATTTGCCAAAACCTTTCTATGGTTATTCGGCGGCTTTATTCTTATCTATACAGGAGCGGAAAGCTTCAAAAGGAGCAGCGCTTTACAGTTTTCGGATAAAAGATCCGTTCAGTCGCACGCCAAATCCTTTTCGTCCGGCTTCTTTATGACCTTTTCGAATCCGGTCAGCATCTTGTTTTGGCTTGGCATTTACGGTTCAATTCTTGCTACAACGGCCCAGCGTTTCGGAACGTTTGAATTGCTGCTGTACAGCTCGGGCATCTTCCTCGGGCTGCTGATCTGGGATGTGGCTATGGCATCCGTTTCCAGCCTGTTTCAGAGGTTTCTGCATGAAGGCGTTCTCTTGTGGATTTCGCGATTGGCTGGAGTTTGCCTGCTTGGTTTTGGCGTTTATTTTGAATGGCAGGCGATTAAGATGCTGTTTCTTTAGCCGACCACTGTTTTCGCATGAAAAAGGTAACGGCTCCAATGATGAAAATAAAGGCAAGGCTGATGAAAAAGCCGGTTCTTGTGGCATGATTGAACCAGGTACCGACGACTGCAGCCAGCAGCAGTCCCATGGCGATATAGATTTGCGCGCGGCCCCAGGCTTTTGGCTTTAATAGTTTATGTGATGCGCAAAGGATGTACAGCCAGGTATATAGCAGCATAAGGCCGCCCGCTGTTGTGATGAACTCATATACCCGGTTGGGCAGCGCAAGAGCAACGGTTATGGAAATGATCATGCCTGAGATTGTCAACAGGAGCGAGGCATAAGGGAACTGGCGTTTTTTTGTTTTTTTGGCAAAAAACTTGGGAGCGTCGCCTTCATCCGCGATCATCGACATGACTAGCGTGACAGAGTAGAGGGAGGCCACCAGTCCAGAAAAGCCCGCAATAATCAAAATGCCGTTAAAGATATGGACCAGTACCTCATAGTTCAAGTCCTTTAACGCCGTTACAAACGGACTTTCCTGAGTTGTAATTTCTTCCAGCGGCGTTACGAGCAGCGCTAATCCAATCGAGGCTATAAAAAGCACGGTTATTGCGATAATCATAAACCGGCCGGATTTTGGAGCTTCTTTGGGGTCCTTTAATTCCGCTGCCATAATGCCCATAACTTCGATGCCGGAAAAACAGAAAAAGACATAAATCAGGCTTGTCCATATTCCCATGGCGCCGCCTTTAAAAGCGGATGAAAAGGTTTTTGGCGCATGCATATGCGCATTTTCCGCGCCGAGAAATCCGGGAATGACGAGGCAGGCCAAAATAATAAACATGACGATTGCCGCCACTTTTACGATAGCCAAGAGGTTAACGGTTTTTTCAAACCAGGCCGTTCCCAACAGAACAAGTCCAACGCCCAAAATGGCGTATCCGCTGGTAAGCAGCCAAAGTGGTAAATTCGGAAGCCAAAATTTTGTAAATAATCCGATGGCAGTCAACTGACTGCCCAATATAAGCATTTCGGAAGACCAGTACACCCAGCCGTGGCTGAAGCCCGCCCAATGGCCAAAAGCCTTGCGGGAATAAGTACGAAATGAGCCTTTCTCTGAGTGTTGAGCAAACATATTAGCGAGCGCCTGAAACACAAAAAAGGTGCCAATTGCCGCCAATATAAAGTTCAGAATGACCGAAAACCCGCTTTTTTCGATGGCCAGGCTGGAGCCAAGCAAAAATCCGGTGCCTGTGGTCGTTCCTAATCCGAATAACGAAAGCTGCCACCAGGTCAGATGACCTTTGCTAGTAGCTTGTTTATCTGAGTTAGCGCTCATACAATTCGACTCCTGTTCATTGAACCATTGTAGGCAGAGATTACGTTGCCTTGTTTACTGTTCGTCAAAATGCATTTTCTATGCCTGCATCGAAGAAGCAGTCAAGCATTTAAAGAATGAAGCAACAGAATCATGGAACAGAGTGAAGGGGGCCAGCACCCCTATTTTGTTTGTCTGCGATGTTTTTTACCAAAAGATATACGAATATTAGTTCGTTAGTCAGTTGTTTCAGAGCAAAAAAATGACCTACAATAGGGGCGATAGTTAAATAGAGTAGAAAATTTTAACATTTGCTTTGTTTTATCATCCAACAAGGACAGATGCAGAAGAAAGGGAGATAAAAATGCCGAATGATAAAAAGGATCCTCCCCATAACGGTCCGATAACTGAGCCCGGCCGTTATCCTATCGATTTGACTGGACCTCATAGTCACACCTTGATTATTAAGCCCGGAGTGGGCAGCTTGTCCATAGGACCGTCTGATTTAGGGACGAAAGCTGACCTTCATGCTGCTGCTGATGCGGATTTGAATTGGAGTGTATTTGAAGCCTTTGCGACGCCAGCAGGCTCGCCATGGCCGCGATATCTGTACTATACAGGCAGCGATACAGGCTTTTTTGAATGGGCGAAAAACCGCCCCGTTGAAGGGATGACATGGAGCCCTGTTTTGTCAGCGGACACGGAGGTAGATGCGACTCTATCCAAATTTCATGGCTTGAGTATTAATCTCGACCAGCCAGGTGGCAGGCTAAGCCTGAAGCTGCCAAAGGAATATTATCGCCTCGGCGTATCCGGCGATTTGCTGCGGTTTTCCGCAACTGGCGATTTGCCATCCATGCTGGTGCTGGCGCCGCATACTAGCCGGCGTAAAAATGCAGAGCCTTACCTATTACCCGACTTGGGAGAGCTGCATCAGGTTACGAACTTGACGCTTCAAAATGAACCTATGTCACAGCCTATTTCATTAACATGCATGAGCCGGTTTCCTAACCTGACTTCATTAAGCCTGTGGGGGAATTTCTGTGATTTGGGCACATTGGCCGAGCTGGAAGGTCTGGTTAATCTGGAGCTGCGCTTTATGCCCGATCTGACTCATCTGCCTACGCTGGATTCCTGGCCGCTGCTGGACCGGTTTATTGCCTTTAATGTAGAGGAGGATATGGGCAAGCAGCTAAAAAAACAAATGAAAGCTCGCGGCATAACCCGTCCATGGGACGATTACGCATCAGTGAGCAAGCTGCGAAAGGCGGAGTGGTGGACAACGGAATATGGCCGTCCATTCTCGTCATGGCCGAAACGACTGGCCAAGGCGGCTAACGAAGCGTATGATGTGGCAAAGGAAGCACTGGCACAGGCCAAAAGCTTAACCGAAGCCGAAGCTGCCATTACCGGCTTCGCCAAACGCTTCAATACACTCAAAGGGATTGAAACCACCGAACGCGAAGACCTTGGTGAAGCGGTTTGGCAGCTTAGCCAAGGCGATCATTTGATTGGCGAGCCAATACCAGAGGAGCTGGCTCAGCGCTGGTTTGATTCAGCGCGCGATTACTGATTGGGCGGAGATCGATTAGTCATATTTATTTACGATACGAAGTAAATAATGACGGAAGTCAATAGCATAGGATTGGGGCTCTACAATTTTTAGATTTTCGCCAAAACTGGCCAAAAATTGAAATCCCATAGTGCCTTGAGGAAGATGGATGGTTGCCAGGATCAAATCAGAGTCAGGATTCTCTTCAATGCTTTTTCGGCCGTACCTTTCAATGAATTGATCCCTGATGCCGGGAGAAATGAGCGCTTTGACTTGTATAAGTTCCGGCTGATAGCTTGTTTCCTGCTCCTGATCCCGCCAATCCTCCCGCAGACTGAACGTTTTCTCCTTCATCATGTCAAGACGATCGATCCGGGACAATTTAAAGGTTCTATACCCCATGCGCTGCAAACAAAATCCTCTGACATACCAGCTCATTTCGCTAAAATGAACCTGATAGGGCTCAATCATCCTTTTTGTCACAACGCTGTTTTTATCGATATAGTCGAAGGAGAGCAAGCATCTTTTGGAAATTGCCGCCTGACAGGTCCTCAGGATTTGTTGAATCTCGGATCGACCTTCCCACTCATAAAAAGAAAGATGAATAGAATCTTTAGGAGCTAATGGGCTAACCATAGCTTCTATTTTTTTGATCGTCATTTCGACTTCTTCGCTCATTAGAATTTGCTCCAGACCGCCAAGCGCAGTCCATATATTCACTAGGTCAGAGGTGCTTAACAGGCGTTTATCAACCTTGTATTCATTCATAATGCCAAAGCCGCCATTAACGCCATGAACCGCATAAATGGGTATATTCGATAAACTTAAGGTTTCCATATCGCGAAGAATCGTTCGTTTGGAGACGTTAAACAACTGTGCAAATTCATTGCTGGAAACTAGCTCCTTTTTAAGCAAAATCATAATAATAGAGATAAGTCTCTCGATTTTTTCCATTTGATCTCCTTTTTTTATGCATCAGAATGAAATGGCGACATATAGTAGTCACCTATTGTAGATTATACTACAGGCATAACAAAAGGAGGTTATCATATATGTCAGCTATTGCTTATTTGCAATTTGATGGAAATGCGGAGGAAGTGATTGGATTTTATTCGGAGGCTTTAAAGGCAACGGAAGTCAAAATGGTTAAATTCGGGGATATGCCGCAAAATCCAAACTACCCGTTGCCGGAAAAGGAGTTAAACATGGTCATGGAGTCGTCCATCGCGTTTGCAGGCGGAAAAATCATGCTTTCCGATCTTTTGCCTTCAATGAAGGAGGCGACAGGCGAGCTGGTAAAAGGAAATCAGATCATGATCAGTTTGGTCATAGACGATAAGCAACAATTGAAGGAATACTTTGATCAGTTGTCACTTGGCGGACATGTCATCATGCCATTATCCGATACTCCGTGGTCCTCCTGCTTTGGATTGCTAGTTGATAAGTACGGAATTAACTGGAAATTCAATAGCGATGCGGAGCGGTTTCTTGATCAAATCCTTTCCAGCAAGCAGTAACTCATGCTGATAACCAGCTAATGACTAAGGAGGCTGTCCGAAAAGCCTCATAAAATAGGGCCAGGCGGGAAACGTTATGTTTTCTCGCCTGCCTTTTTTTGTGCCAGTATACCTTTTTTAGTTGTTGTTGTGTCTGTATTTCATAATTAATGCCAGAATAATGACGATTAAAACCAACGATAGGCTGTTAGTGATCAGGAATGCAAAACCCACGCCATCCATCGCGAGGCTGACAGCGTAAACCTCCATTAATCCAATTCCCGTTAATAATAACCAGAATGTATTTGGATTCAGGTCTTTGGAGGATTTTGTTTTTACCATTTGTATAATTTGGGGTATCCAGCCAAAGGACAAAATAATGCCGCCAACCAACTGAAATAGAGCAACGATCATGCAATCCACCTCCAGCTTCTATAAAAGGATATGTTCCTTCAGCCCATTTTGCGACCGTGCACTGAATCTCCGCTATTCCTGCTTAACCGAAACGGCCAGTCGCCGCTCAAGCAACGGCTGGCAGGCGTTACATTTGTCATTGAACAAAAAGAGGGAATTTTTAATAATGGACTGTAACGATTTATTGGGAACGGACGAATAAGAGGGGACATGTCAAAAAGTTGAAAGGCGGAGAGGGTGGGATGCACCAGGAGGAGGATAAGCTTAAACGGTTTGTTCAGGGCAGTCATGCTGCCTTTGAAGATATTGTTTTGGCTTACCGGGAGCCTGCAATCTGTTTTGCTTGCCAATATGTCCATGATCCTTACATAGCGGAGGACCTGGTTCAGGATTGTTTTGCCTACTTGTATGTATATCCATGGAAATACAATTTCCAAGCTTCCTTTAAAACCTTTTTGTTTACGCTGATTCGCAACAAATCCATTGATTATTTGCGTAAAAAAGCAAGAAGGCGGGAATGCGCGGAGCAAGAGGAGGAAGCAAACAGCAGGATAGGGGATACGGCTCCGGGGCCGGAGCAGAGGGTGCTGGATAACGAAAGACGGCACTATTGGGAGCAGCTTCTCAATGGACTAAGCATAGAGTACAAAACAGCTCTATACATGGTCGATGTAGAAGGGATGTCGCCCAAGGAGGCCGCCGCCGTACAGGGGAAAACGGCGGCGGGCTTTAGAGTTACGCTTTTCCGGGCAAGAAAAAAGCTGAGGACGCACGCAGAAAAGGAGGGGTGGCATGGAAAGGCGGAATGGGACTGAAAGTGGCAAAAACGGGAATCAAGACGATAACGGACGCTTTTTACGCGGCATCTATCGAAAAGCGGTAATTCTGGAATACGAACGAATGGAAAATGAACGGGTATTGGCTAATCGCAAAAAATTGCGCAAGCAATGGCTCATTCGAACGGGTACGATGATGGCTGCCGGCATTGGATTCGTTTTGATGATGAAGATGAGCTCTTTTGCTATGACGGCTGTTCTGCCTCTTTCCTCGGTCCTCATTATATTGGGTCTGCTGCTGGAGCATATAGAGCTGAGAATGACCGCCAATAAGGAATAGAAGCTAAGCTGCAAAGGCATATAATGGAGCGTGAATATAATGGAGGTAACTCTGGATCAGTTGACCAAGCAGTTTGGAAATAAAACCGCGTTAAATGGCGTTACGCTGAAATGGGAGGAAGGGGTGCAGGGACTACTTGGGCCTAACGGCGCCGGCAAAACAACCTTAATGAGATTGCTGGCCACTTTGCTTTCGCCAACGTCAGGCAGCGCTACAATCGATGGGGTTCCGCTGAAGGAGAAGCATGCAATCCGGGAGCTGATCGGTTATTTGCCTCAGGAATTTTCGTTTTATCCCGGCATGACTGTGGTGGACGCATTGGACTATTTGGCCATTCTTTCAGGGGTCAACGCAGCGGCGCGCCGGAAACAGAAAATAAACGAATTGCTGGAAGCCGTGAATTTGGAAAACCATCGAAAAACAAAGGTTAAAGCGTTGTCCGGCGGCATGAAGCGAAGGCTGGGCATTGCTCAAGCGATGATTCACGAGCCCAAATTGCTTATTGTGGACGAGCCTACCGCAGGTTTGGACCCGGAAGAGAGAATACGGTTCCGCCAGTTGCTTGCCAGTTTTTCCAGTAATCGGATCGTCCTTTTATCTACCCATGTTGCGGAGGATATTGAATCCTCTTGCCGGGAAGTCACTGTGCTGACAAAAGGTTCGGTTCCCTTTCAAGGCAGTGTTGCTCAGCTGGCGGAGCAAGCCAGGGGAAAGGTGTGGGCGGCCGAAATGGATATCTCTGAATGGCATATGGTAAATCAGTCATTCAACATCATTTCAGCAGTAGCCAAAGGCTCCCGCATGAGCGTCCGGCTTTTATCCGAGTATTCTCCGCTAGCCGGGGCAGAGGCGGCAGAGCCAACAATGGAGGACGGCTACTTATGCCTGGTCAAGTCGGGGGGGAGCCTCCAATGAGCTTTTTGACATTGCTTTGCAAGGAAATGGGCATGTTGAGTCGGAATAGGGTGCTGTATCTGCTATTGGCCGTTATTTTGGTGTTCTATTGGTCTAATTACGCAACAGAGGAAAGCTGGAGTGAGGGCAAGCCGCCTGCTCCGCCTGTAGAAATAACAGAAAAAGCACCGACAATGGATGGGGAAACAGGGGATGGCGGCGGATCGCAAGGTGTGCCTCCGATGCCCGTTTACGGTTTTCAGAAAGCAACCGACCCTGGGTTTATAGCGGAGCGATAC
>PJUA01000799.1_pt1 | contig 10727 bp, 10 predicted proteins | sample 1512151 | NCBI WGS metagenome assembly PJUA01 (sample SAMN08177678, study PRJNA422409) | Soil metagenome, whole genome shotgun sequencing project. | isolation source: Soil enriched on filter paper: beechwood xylan treatment | place: USA: Madison | collected 2015-01-15
ATTCCCTCTCCCGCCCAGCTCTCGCACAAAGCTTCGCTTTGTGCTGACGCGGCAGGCGGACCGAAGGTCCGCTGAGAGCGGGGGAGGGCTAGGGAGGGGGTCTAACTCCGACGGGCCTTCATCTCCCCCCGGTCCAGGGCCGATCCCCCCTAAGCCCTCGCACCGTCTCCACCCGGATGCCCTCCTCCGTCACCGTCAGCGTATGCGCTCCCTCATGCCGCAGCGCCCATCGGTCGACCACCAAACCGGCCCGGCACCCGCGCGCCACCGCCGCCGTCACCACCGCGTCCGCCGATCCGCAATCCTCGTCCAGTGCATCGGGCAGCCGCGGCAATGCCACCGTCTTCCCCCGCACCCGGTACAGACACCCCAGCGCATCGCAACTCAGCGACCGCCCGCCTTCGCTCCATCCGCCCGCCGCCGGCCAGGGCTCCGCCGCTGCCCGCTCCCCGTCGCGCTCCCTCCAGGTCTCGGTCAGCCGCCCGCCGCCCTTGCCCGAGCCACTGAGCCGCCCGTCCGGCAGCCTCACCGCCACCACCGTCCCGTCCCCCGCCACCAGCACGTCCGGCCGTTCCACCAGCATCGGCGAGGCCAACCCCGCCAGGATCGGCAGCATCCCCAGCCAGCGCCACCGCCGCGTCCATACGCACAGCCAGAGCCCGCCCACCACCAGCGCCGCGAATCCCTCCACCGGCATCGCCGGCACCGTCAGCGAAGCCCAGGGCAACCGACCGAAGAACTCCGCGGTCCAGATCACCGCCCGATCGCCCCAATTCATGGCAATCAGCGCCGGCGCCTCCAACCCGAGGGGCAGCAGCGCGTAGGCGATCAGGCTCCACGGCATGACCCAGAAGGACGTGATGGGAATCGCGATCAGGTTCGACAGCACGCCATAAAAGGCAATCTGCTGAAAATGGAAGAGCGAGAAGGGCAAGGTCGCCAGCGTCGCCACCACGCTGGTCAGCAGGATCCCGCCGACATAGAACAGCCCGCGCACCAACCATCCCGCGTCGCGCCGCCACTCCGCCAGCCTGACACTGCCACGCTCGAACGCCGCGATCAGCGCCACCACCGCCGCGAAAGACATCTGGAAGCTCGGCCCCAGCATCCCCTCCGGGTCCATGGCGATGGTGACCAGCCCGGCGAAGGCGACCAGCCGCATGCTCAGCGGATGGCGGTCCAGCATGATCGCCCCCATCACCATGCCGGTCATCAGCACCGACCGCACCGTCGGCAACGGCGCTCCGACCAGCAGCGTGTAGGCGAGCGCCGACAGGATCCCGAACAGCGCCGCGATCTTCTTGATCGGCCATCGCAGAGCGATATAGGGCACCGCCGCCAGCAGCGCCCGCACCACATAGAACAGGATGCCCGCCGCGATGCCGACATGCAGGCCGGAAATCGACAGAAGATGCGCCAGCCCGCTGTTGCGGAAATCATCCAGCGTCGCTTCGGGAATGCCGAACTCCTCGCCATTCAGCAGCGCGGTGGTGACGCTCGCCTCCACCGGGTCGCCGATCGCCGCCGCGACGCGCTCCGCGATGGCTCCCCGCGCCCGTTCGAAGGCGATGGCAACCGTGCTCCATCCCGTCACCGGCGGCGCCTCCACCTGCTCCACCGCCCCTGTGGCAAAGCCGGTCCCACCCAGACCCATGAACCAGGCCCGCCGCTGGAAGTCGAAGGCACCGGGTTCCGCCGGCGCCTGCGGCGGCAACAGCGTCGCCCGCAGCCGAACCACCGATCCCGGAGCGGGCGCGGGGTTGCGGTCGGACAGGCGGATTCTCAACGCGGCCGGCGTCTGCTCCGGTGCCAGTCTGCTGACCGTCACCTCCCGCATGGTGATGCGCACAGCACCCGGTCGCCGCTCCACGGCCATCACCCGCCCGGTGACGGTGGCGCCCGCGATGCTTCGGGTCAGGACCGGCGCCGCCATGCGCGCCGTATGCGCCTGCGCCACCAGAAATCCGGCTGCCGCCATCAGCAGAGCCGTCGCTACCCCGGCCAACGCGAACCAGCGCCGCACAGCCAACAACAGGATCACCGCCCCGCCGACCGCCGCGAGTCCGCCCCACCAGACCGGTTCCTGCCGCAACCCGAAATACAGCGACACCCCCGCCCCAAAAGCGACGGGCAGCCACAGAACCCAACGCTCCCCCTCCGCCCCTGCCAACGCCGCGAGTCGCCTGCCGGCGCGCGCCAACAGGCGCCGCCATCGTCCGCTGAGCGCCGGTGGGTTATCCGTCTCCTCCTCCGGCCAGCCGGCGGCGGTCACCGGCAGCGGCTTCCCGGCGCAGCGATGCCGCCCGCGGGCCCTTCAACGACCGTCCATGCACGCATCGCATTGCCTCCAAGCCGGGTGGCTGTGTTAAACCACGGTGTCGAACCACCGGCGCATCATACCAGCGCCGAACCGGAAATTGAGAGACCGATGACCGTCGTCACCCGCTTCGCTCCGTCGCCGACCGGCTTTCTGCACATCGGCGGTGGCCGCACCGCCCTGTTCAACTGGCTGTACGCCCGCAACACCGGCGGCAAGTTCCTGCTGCGGATCGAAGACACCGACCGGCAACGTTCGACCCAGGCGGCGGTGGACGCCATCCTCGATGGGCTGAAGTGGCTGGGGCTCGACTGGGACGGCGACGCCGTCAGCCAGTTCGAGCGCAAGGACCGTCATGCCGAGGTGGCGCACCAGATGCTGGCCGCCGGCAAGGCTTATCGCTGCTATTGCAGTCCGGAAGAGCTGGAGGAGATGCGCGCCGCCCAGAAGGCGGCCGGGCAGCCGATGCGCTACGATGGCCGCTGGCGCGACCGTCCCGATTCCGATGCCCCTCCGGGCGTTGCTCCGGTGATCCGGCTGAAGGCGCCGCAGGAGGGCCAGACCGTCCTGAACGACCTTGTCCAGGGCGAGGTGACGGTGCAGAACGCCCAGCTCGACGACCTGATCCTGCTGCGCGCCGACGGCACCCCGACCTATCTGCTGGCTGTGGTGGTCGACGACCACGACATGAACGTCACCCACGTCATCCGCGGCGACGACCACCTGACCAATACCTTCCGACAGATCCAGATCTTCAACGCCATGGGCTGGGACCTGCCGCGCTTCGGCCATATCCCGCTGATCCATGGCCCCGACGGCGCCAAGCTGTCCAAGCGTCACGGCGCGCTGGGCGTCGATGCCTACCGCGACATGGGCTATCTGCCGGAAGCGGTCCGTAACTATCTGCTGCGGCTCGGCTGGTCGCATGGCGACGACGAGATCATCTCGACCGAACAGGCCATCGAGTGGTTCAACCTGGAGAGCATCGGCCGCTCGCCGTCGCGCTTCGACTTCGCCAAGCTCGAGAATCTGAATGCCCATTACATGCGGCTTGCCGACGATTCCCGACTGTTCGGTCTGATCGCCCCGCGCCTGGAGGCGGAACTCGGCCGCGGCCTGAGCGACGCCGAACGCGACCTTCTGACGCGGGCCATGAACGGCCTGAAGCAGCGCGCCCGCACCGTGGTCGATCTGGCGCAGAGCGCACGCTTCTATGTCGCGCCGCAGCCGCTCAGCTATGACGAAAAAGCGTCCGCGCTGCTGGACGAAAAGGGCCGCAATCTGTTGAAAGAACTGGCGGCTGCCTTCGCCGAAGTGCCGGATTTCACCGCCGCTGCGCTGGAATCGCAGGTTCGCGCCTTCGCCGAGGCACGGGGCGAAAAGCTGGGCAAGGTGGCTCAGCCGTTGCGCGCCGCGCTGACCGGATCGACGGTGTCGCCGCCGATCTTCGAAGTGGCCGAACTGCTGGGCCGCGAAGCAACGCTTTCTCGCATCCGCGATGCAGCGGGTGCAGCATAATGGTCACTTCCGTGCGTTGCCATCGGGCAGCCTTGGAACTATGCTGCGCCGACGAAAAAAGGGCGCCAAGCCCGACCCTCAACGATAAGGACGTGCCGAGATGACCCAGACTGAGGACGGCAAGGATACCGTAACCCTCATCGACAATAAGACGGGCAAGCAGGTCACGATGCCGGTCCTGCACGGCAGCGTCGGGCCGAGCGTGATCGACATCCGCAAGCTCTACGCCGAGACCGGCCACTTCACCTACGATCCGGGCTTCACCTCGACGGGCAGCTGCGAGTCGCAGATCACCTACATCGACGGCGACGAGGGTGTTCTGCTGCACCGCGGCTACGCCATCGACGATCTGGCCGAGCATTCGACCTTCCCGGAAGTCTGCTTCCTCCTGCTCAACAACCATCTGCCGACCGCGACCGAGCGCACGGAGTTCGAGAACATCCTGCGCCGCCACTCGATGGTGCACGAGCAGCTGACCAAGTTCTACAGCGGCTTCCGCCGTGACGCCCACCCGATGGCGATCATGTGCGGCGTCGTCGGCGCCCTGTCGGCCTTCTACCACGACTCGCTGGACATCAACGATCCGCAGGCGCGCAAGATTGCCGCGCACCGCCTGATCGCCAAGATGCCGACGATCGCGGCCATGGCCTACAAGTACTCGACCGGCCAGCCCTTCATGTATCCGCGCAACGACCTGTCGTATGCGGAGAACTTCCTCTACATGACCTTCGGCACACCCTGCGAGCCGTTCAAGGTCAACCCGATCCTGTCCAAGGCGATGGACAAGATCTTCATCCTGCACGCCGACCACGAGCAGAACGCCTCGACCTCGACCGTCCGTCTGGCCGGTTCGTCGGGCGCCAACCCGTTCGCCTGCATCGCCGCCGGCATCGCCTCGCTGTGGGGTCCGGCCCATGGCGGTGCGAACGAAGCCGTTCTGAAGATGCTGGAAGAGATCGGCTCGGTGGATCGCATCCCCGAGTTCGTCCGCCGCGCCAAGGACAAGAACGACAACTTCCGCCTGATGGGCTTCGGCCACCGGGTCTACAAGAACTACGACCCGCGCGCCCAGGTCATGCGCCAGACCTGCCACGAGGTCCTCGGCGAGCTCGGCATCAAGGACGAGCCGCTGCTGGACATCGCGATGGAGCTGGAGAAGATCGCCCTCTCGGACGAGTACTTCATCGAGAAGAAGCTCTATCCGAACGTCGACTTCTACTCGGGCATCATCCTGAAGGCGATGGGATTCCCGACCAGCATGTTCACCGTGCTGTTCGCGCTGGCCCGCACCGTCGGCTGGATCAGCCAGTGGAAGGAGATGATCGAGGACCCGGTGCAGAAGATCGGCCGTCCGCGTCAGCTCTACACCGGCCAGACCAAGCGGCCGTTCGTGCCGCTGGCCGAGCGTGGCTAACCGGCCCACAGCCCACATCGGAATGGGCGGCTCCAACGGAGCCGCCCAGGACCCGACTGCGTACATCGTTCCGGCCCGGCGGGTGCGTCTGCGCCCGCCGGCCAACGACAACAGGGCGCCACTCGGCTGGCGCGTCCGCCGCCTGATCGTTTATCTGCTGATCCTGGCACTGATCGCCGGGATCGTCTTCATCTGAGGCAACGCCTCAGTTCTCGCACTCCAGTGCGAAGCCTTCGTCGATCCACCCCGTGATGCCGCCGATCATCAGTTTGACCGGCCGTCCAATCCTTGCGAGGCGCAAGGCGGCGCGATCAGCACCGTTGCAATGGGGTCCGGCGCAGTAGACCACGAACAGCGTGCCGTCCGGCCAATCCGCCATCCGACGCTCGGTAATCTTGCCGTGCGGCAGGTTCAGGGCTCCCGGTATATGTCCACGCGCGAATGCTGCCGGTCCACGCACATCGAGCAGAATGAAGTCCGGTTTACCGGATTTCAGCGTGTCGTGAACATCCCAGCAGTCGGTCTCCAGCGACAGCCGCCTGGCAAAGTGAGCCGCCGCAATCTCAGACGGGGCCGCGGGAATTTCGGTGACGAGACTGGGCATGGGGTCCTCGTTGCTGGGGTCTGATTGGACGTGACGCCCCCATCATTCCAATCGCTCCTTCGGCTGGAAAGTGGCGCAACCGCCAGCTATCGTGCAGATCATGCCAATCGCCACGCCCCCGCTGGTCGTCGCCCTCGCCTATGACGGCCTCTGCACCTTCGAGTTCGGCGTCGCCGTCGAGGTGTTCGGCCTGTCGCGCCCGGAACTCGGGCCGGATTGGTACAGATTTGCGGTCGCCGCCCTCGATGCCGGACCGCTGCGCGCGGTGGGCGGCATCCGCGTGGAAGCCGATGGCGGACTCGACCTGCTCGACCAAGCCGGCATCATCATCATTCCGGGCTGGCGCGGCGCACGGGAGCCGGTACCCGGCGACCTGATCGCCGCGTTGCGCCGGGCCAACAAGCGCGGCGCACGGATCCTGTCGATCTGCTCCGGCGCGTTCGTTCTCGCCGCCGCCGGACTTCTGAACGGACGCCGGGCGACCACGCACTGGCGATATACCGCGACGCTCGGTGAACTTTACCCCGATATACGGGTGATGCCCGACGTGCTGTATGTGGATGAAGGCAACATTCTGACCTCAGCCGGCAGTGCCGCCGGCATCGACCTCTGCCTGCATCTGGTCCGCCGCGATTTCGGACCGGAGGCGGCAAACAGCGTGGTCCGCCGTCTGGTCGTCCAGCCGCATCGCGAAGGCGGGCAGGCACAATTCATCGAAACGCCGGTGCCGACCGCCCGCGAAGGAGCCCGCTTGGCTCCCCTGCTCGATCATTTGCGGGAGAGGCTGGCGGAGGAACACAGCCTGTCCGGCATGGCATCGCGGGCGGGGATGAGTGTCCGCACCTTCCTGCGCCGGTTCCAGTCCCTGACCGGCACCACGCCCGGCGACTGGCTGCTGACGGAGCGACTGGGTCGCGCCCGTGACCTTCTGGAATCGAGCAGCCTGCCGGTGGAGGAAGTGGCGACCCTGACCGGCTTCGGCTCCGCCGCCACCCTCAGGCACCATTTCCGCCGCCGGCTGGGACTCAGCCCGGCCAACTACCGCGAACGGTTCCGCCGTGTGGCCGGAACTGCGCCAACGAAAAGGGGCGCGGTCATCACCGACCACGCCCCTCCTCATGACCTTTGACCCAATGGCCGGTCACTTCCTCTCGATCAACTCCACCTTGTAACCATCCGGGTCTTCGATGAAGGCGATCACGGTGGTGCCATGCTTCATAGGACCCGGCGGGCGCGGAATCTTGACACCTTCGGCCGCCAGCTTCTCGCAGGTGGCATAGATGTCCGGCACGCCGAGGGCGATATGACCGTAGGCAGTGCCAATCTCGTACGGTTCCTTCTGATCCCAATTGTGGGTCAGTTCCAGGACCGCAGTGTCGGACTCCTCGCCGTAACCGACGAAGGCGAGAGTGAAGCGGCCGCCCTCATAGTCATTGCGACGCAGCAGCTTCATGCCGAGCAGCCGCGTGTAGAAGTCGAGCGACTTCTCCAGGTCCAGCACGCGCAGCATCGTGTGCAGCAGACGGAATTCACTCATGATCTCTGATCTCCCATTCAGGGTTTGCCCTCCAGGGGCCTGTTCAAGCGTCGCTCCGCAACGACGTTCAGGATCGTACGGGCAGCCCGCTCGCTGGGCGGTGTGTCGCCTTGCCCCAGCCAGCGGGCCACCTCGGCAACGCCATCGATCTGCGCCTGACGTGCCGCCGGATCATCCAGCAGGCGGCCCAGTTCGGTGGCCAGTCTTTCCGGCCGGCAATCCTGCTGCAGCAGTTCGGGAACCAGCATCCGATCGAGCATCAGGTTGACGAGGTTGACGTATTTCACCCGGATCAGACGCCGATAAAGCGCGACCGTCACCGGGTTCAGCCGATAAGCGATGACCGTCGGCAGCCGCGCAAGAGCCAACTCCAGAGAAACGGTGCCGGACGCGGCGAGTGCCGCTTCCGCCGCGGTGAAGGCATCGTATTTTTCGGCGTCACCTTCCAACAGCACAGTTCGAACCGGCCAGTCGGCGATCGCCGCCGCCACCCGGTCGCGTACCGTGGCCACTGTCGGGATCACCGCCACCAAAGTCGGGTGGGTCGGTTGCAACCGCTCCAGCGTTGCACGGAAATCCGGCAGCAGCCGCGACACTTCGCCTTTGCGGCTGCCGGGAAGAACCGCGACCACGCGGTCGGTCGACGCAATCCCGTGACGATTACGGAAGCCGGCACCATCGCCCTTCCCTGCCCCGCCCTCGACCACCGAATGACCGACAAAGGTGCAAGCCAGCCCCTCTCTCTCGAAATAGGGCGGCTCGAAGGGAAGCACAGCAAGCAGATGATCGTAGATGGCGGCATATTTCGCCGCACGCTTCGGCTTCCAGGCCCAAACCGTCGGTGCGACATAGTGGATCAATGGGATGGCGGGTGCCGCCGCACGCACCTTCTTTGCCACGCGCACGGTGAAGCCCGGCGAGTCGATACCGACCACGGCGTCGGGACGTATACGGATGATCTCCGCGACCGTTTGGTCGATGCGACGGATCAGGTTCGGCAGGTGCGGCAGCAGTTCGAAGATGCCGAACAGGGTCAGTTCCGCCATGGGAAAGAGGCTGACCAGCCCCTCCGCCATCATCTTCTCGCCGCCGATGCCGACGAACCTCACCTTTCCGCCGGTCAGCCGCTTGGCCGCAGCCATCAGCCGGGCGCCCAGCGCGTCGCCGGACGGCTCGCCGGCAATCAGGAACAGTGTCGGACCGTCATCGGCCGCAAGCGGGCCACTCATTGCGGAATCTCGATGCCGACAACGAACAGGCCGAGGCGATCCGCCGCCTCGGCCACCGCAGGTCGGTCCACCAGCAGGCTGCCGCCGGCCTCGACCGCGATCCCCCGCAGACCGGCAGCCGCAGCCTTTTCCACCGTGGTGACACCCATGGTGGGAAGGTCGATGCGGCGATCCTGCTTCGGCTTCCTCACCTTGACCAGCACGCCACCGGGCCCCGGACGCGCCAAGGCGGCACAGCGATCGAGCATGGCGTCGGTTCCCTCGATCGCCTCGACCGCCAGAACGATTCCCTGCTGAACCACCGCACCCTGCCCGACGTCCAGCACCCCCATTGCGCGGGCGACTTCGACCGCACGGGCAATGTCCCGCTCCGCGTCCACGTCGGGCGCGAGACGGCCGACCGGTCCGGCAACGGTCAGCAGATCCTTCAGCAGGTCATGCAATCCGACCACACGGAACCCGTCATCCTCGACTTCGCGCACAACGGCGCGCAGCAGGCCGTCATCGCCGAGTGCGCGGGTGCCGACGCGGGCAAGGAAACGCGCGGTGCGCCAATCCGGCATCAGTTCGGTGAAAGAGGGACGCTTCACCGGCCCGGCAAGAACGACCTCTCCCACGCCCTCCTCATGCAGACGCCGCAGGATCGTGCCGGCGGCACCGAAGCGACTCCAGACATGGGGCGCCCCGGCAACCGTCTCGGGATCGGTGTGTCCATCGAAGGCCACGATGAAGACCTCACGCCCCTGCCCGCGCACCGCGTTGGCGATGCGGGCCGGGAGCGTACCGCCGCCGGCCAGGATCGCCAGCTTCGGACCCGCTGGCGGCGATCCGGTGCCTTTTGTTGTATCGGCCATAGGCCGGTCGCCTCAGCTCTCGCGCGGCTGGCAGAGAGACCGGGCTTCCTTGGCCCGGATGAAGGAGAGCACGTCCGAAATCAGCGCACGCTCGCCGAAATCGCGACCGACCTCATCCACCCGCTCGGCGAAGGTCCCCTCCGGACCGAACAGCATGCGATAGGCGGCACGCAGGGCGTGGATGTCATCCTTCTTGAAGCCGCGGCGCTCCAGGCCGACCAGATTCAGGCCAGCCAGCCGGGCGCGGTCCCCCATGACCAGGCCGAAGGGAATCACGTCGTTCTCGACGCCCGACATGCCGCCGATCATGGCATGGGAGCCGATGCGCACGAACTGGCGCACCGCAGACAGTCCGCCGATGATGACATAGTCACCCAGCGTGACGTGACCGCCCAAAGTGGCGTTGTTGGCCATGATGACATGGTCGCCGACGATGCAGTCGTGGGCCACGTGCGAGCCCATCATGAACAACCCGTCGTCACCGACGCGGGTGATCATGCCGCCGCCCTCGGTGCCCGGGTTCATCGTCACATGTTCGCGGATCTGGTTACGGGCGCCGATGACGAGTTCCGATGGCTCGCCATGGAACTTCAGATCCTGCGGCCGGTGCCCGATGGACGCGAAGGGATAGATGACGGTTTCGGCGCCGATGCTGGTGCGCCCGTCGACCGCAACATGCGAAACCAGCCGAACGCCGTCGCCCAGCGTGACGTCGGGACCGACGACGCAGAAGGGGCCGATGCTGACCCCCTCCCCCAGCTTGGCAGCGGGATCGACGATGGCGGACGGATGGATGGTAACGGTCATTTTTCGTCCAGAATCATGGCAGAATAGACGGCTTCAGCGACGAGGACGCCATTGACCTTGGCCTCGCCCTTGAACTTCCACACGTTGGCGCGCTGACGCTGCTTGGTGACGTGGATGTGGATGGTGTCGCCAGGGGTGACGGGGCGGCGGAAGCGAGCCTCGTCGACGGTCATGAAATAGACCAGCTTGCCTTCGGCGTCGGGACCCAGGGTCGCCACGACCAGCACGGCAGAGGTCTGGGCCATCGCCTCGATGATCAGCACGCCGGGCATGACCGGGCGCGACGGGAAGTGGCCCTGGAAGAATGGCTCGTTGATCGTGACGTTCTTCACGCCGGTGGCGCCTTCGCCCAGCGTCACATCGATCACCCGGTCGATCATCAGGATCGGGTAACGATGCGGGATCATCTTCATGATCCGCGTGATGTCGATGTCGTCGATCTTGTTG
>PJUA01000800.1_pt1 | contig 10721 bp, 9 predicted proteins | sample 1512151 | NCBI WGS metagenome assembly PJUA01 (sample SAMN08177678, study PRJNA422409) | Soil metagenome, whole genome shotgun sequencing project. | isolation source: Soil enriched on filter paper: beechwood xylan treatment | place: USA: Madison | collected 2015-01-15
CGGATCAGGTCGGTGCCGCGGGCGATGTTGCCGGTGGCATCCTTCACGCCGACGATGCCCTTGACCTGCGCCAGGCGCAGGATGGTCTCGTTGCTCATGTCGGCGACCGTACGGCCGGGCACGTTGTACAGGATCACCGGCAGATCCACCGCTTCGGCGATGGTCTTGAAGTGCAGGTACATGCCTTCCTGGGTCGGACGGTTGTAGTACGGCACCACCTGCAGCGAGGCATCGGCACCGACCTTCTTGGCGAAGGCGGTCAGTTCGATCGCTTCGGCGGTGGAATTGCCACCGGTGCCAGCGATGATGGGGATGCGCTTGGCCGTGTGCTCGACCGCGACCTTGATCAGTTCGCAGTGCTCTTCCATCGAGACGGTGGGCGATTCGCCGGTGGTACCGACGATGACGATGCTGTCAGTTCCCTCGGCGATATGCCAGTCGATCAGCTTGCGCAGGCCATCGTAATCGAGGCTGCCGTCCGGATGCATGGGAGTGACGATTGCAACAATGCTACCCTTGATCATGGTGTGCGTGCTTTAGGTAATGGTCAAAATAAAGGCCTGATTGTAGCGGATAGACGCCTCAACAGGTCAATTTTGCCGGTGCTTCAGATGAAGGCCGGCGTAAAAATACGGGAAGAACACCGGTTTTCGCCCTCACCGGTCGGACTTGCCGGAGCTCAATAGCCCAGCCCCATCGCCTCGCGTACGTCACGCATGGTGTCCTGGGCCAGCTTGCGGGCCTTTTCGCAGCCATCGGCAACGATGGCGCGCACCAGCGAGGGGTCGTCCAGATAAGGCTGCGCGCGCTCCAGCATCGGTTGCTGCTCCTGCAGGATGGCATCGATCACCGGCTGCTTGCATTCCAGGCAACCAATGCCGGCCGACCGGCAGCCCTTGGCCGCCCAATCCTTCACATCCGCCGGGGAATAGACCTGGTGGAATTGCCATAACGGGCATTTCTCCGGATCGCCCGGATCGCTACGGCGCACCCGCTGCGGGTCGGTCGGCATGGTCTTGACCTTCTTGGTGACCGACTCCTTGTCTTCGCGCAGGGCGATGGCGTTGCCATAGCTCTTGGACATCTTGGCACCATCCAGGCCCGGCAGGCGCGAGGCCTCGGTCAGCATGGCCTGCGGCTCGGTCAGGATCAGTTTGCGGCTGCCTTCGAGATAGCCGAACAGACGTTCACGATCGATCATCGACAGGTTCTGGGCATCGTCCAGCATGGCCTTGGCCTGCTCCAGCGCCTCGTCGTCGCCCTTTTCCTGGAATTGCGTACGCAGCTCCAGGTACAGCCTGGCGCGCTTGCTGCCCAGTTTGCGGGTCGCGGCCAGGGCCTTTTCCTCGAATCCCTTTTCCTTGCCGTACAGATGGTTAAAGCGGCGCGCGATCTCGCGCATGATCTCGATGTGCGGCACCTGGTCCTCGCCCACCGGCACCTGGCTGGCGCGGTAGATCAGCACGTCGGCCGCCTGCAGCAGCGGATAGCCGAGGAAGCCATAGGTCGCCAGGTCGCGGTCGGCCAGCTTCTCCTGCTGGTCCTTGTAGGTGGGCACGCGCTCCAGCCAGCCCAGCGGGGTGGCCATGGACAGCAGCAGGTGCAGCTCCGCATGTTCCGGCACGCGCGACTGGATGAACAGCGTCGCCTGGGCCGGATCGACACCGGCCGCCAGCCAGTCGATGACCATCTCCCAGGTGCTGGTCTCGATCACCGAAGGATCGTCGTAATGGGTGGTCAGTGCATGCCAGTCGGCCACGAAGAACAGGCAGGGCAATTCGGATTGCAGCTTGACCCAGTTCTTCAGGGCGCCATGATAGTGGCCCAGGTGCAGCGCGCCGGTGGGGCGCATGCCGGAGACGACGCGATCAGGATACATGGCAGTAGGCTAGGTGGTAAGGAGGGGAAATCATGCGGATCATCACGTTGGCCGCTTCAGTCAGTGGAACAGCAAGGTGATCGGATAGGTAATGAGCTGCAATACCAGACCGGCACCGTACATCACCGGTGCCATCCACCAGGTATAGATCACCTTGAGCAGCACCAGCGCCATGACGATGAAGAAGCCATAGGGCTCGATCTGGGCGAATTTATAGGCGTACTTGTTGGGCAACAGGCTGGTGAGGATACGACCGCCATCCAGCGGCGGGATCGGGAACAGGTTGAAGGCGAACATCACCAGGTTGGTCAATACACCGGCCTTGGCCATGAGGGTGAAGAATTCTTCTTGCACGCCCCCCAGCGCCAGGGCGTAGATGGCAATCATCCACAGCAGTGCCATGAGGAAATTGGCAGCCGGACCGGCCAGCGAGACCCAGGCCATGTCGCGCTTGGGCTTGCGCAGGTGGCCGAAGTTGATCGGCACCGGCTTGGCATAGCCGAACAGGAAGGCACCGCTGGTGGCGAAGTACAGCAGGATGGGGATGAGGATGGTGCCGAAGGGATCGATGTGCTTGAGCGGGTTCAGGCTCATGCGGCCCATGGAATAGGCGGTATTGTCGCCGAAGAACTTGGCGGCATAGGCATGCGCCGCCTCGTGCAGGGTGATGGCGAAGAGCACGGGCAGCGCGTAGACCGCGACAGTCTGGATGAGATCGTTCATGGGCGGGGATTTTATCAGAGGGGCAACATGGCGCTTGGGAATTCAAGCCCGGCGGGCTGTTGAAGCAAGAAATCGCCAGCTCAGGCGGCTTGCAGACCGAAGATGCCGGCATCTCCCCTGCCCTGGCGCACCAGCACCGGCTGTTCATCGTCGGTGAGGTCGATGACGGTGGTCGGCTCCAGGCTGCAGGCGCCACTGTCGATGACCAGGTCGATCTGCTTTTCCAGATGGCTGCGGATATCGTCGGCGCTGGTCAGCGGCAGGTCTTCATCCGGCAGGATCAGGGTGGTGCCCAGCAGCGGCTGGCCCAGTTCTTCCAGCAGCATGTGGGCGATGCGGTTTTCCGGCACGCGCAGGCCGATGGTCTTGCGCGAGGGATGCGACAGGCGGCGCGGCACTTCCTTGGTAGCTTCCAGGATGAAGGTATAGGCACCCGGCGTGGCGGCCTTGAGCAGGCGGTACTGGCGATTGTCGACCTTGGCGTACTGGGCGATCTCGGAGAGGTCGCGGCACAGCAGGGTCAGGTGGTGCTTGTCGTCCACGCCGCGGATGCGACGCACACGCTCCACCGCGTCCTTGTTGTCGAGCTGGCAGACCAGTGCATAACAGGAGTCGGTCGGCAGGGCCACCAGGCCGCCCTTGTGGATGATCTGCGCCGCCTGCTTGATCAGGCGCAGCTGCGGGTTGTCGGGGTGAATCTCGAAAAACTGGCTCATGATGCGGTTTCCGTTTCCATTTCCAATACCAAATCGATTTCAATTCGTAAAAAGCACAACGGCGGTGTCGCCACCGCCGTTGTCGCTGCCCGCCGGGCTTAACGCTGGCCGCGCAGGGCGGCGATGCGCTGTTCCAGCGGCGGGTGCGTCGAGAACAGTTCCATGAAGCCGGGCTTGTCGCTGATGCCCAGGGCCGCCATGTTCTGCGGCAGGCCTTCGGGCGAGAAACCGCCCAGCCGCGCCAGCGCATTGATCATCGGCTGCGGCGTACCCAGCAGTCGGGCCGCGCCGGCGTCGGCACGGAACTCGCGGTGGCGCGAAAACCAGGCCACGATCATCGAAGCACCGATGCCGAAGACGATCTGGCAGACCAGCACCGTCACGGTATAGCCGATGCCGGGACCGGATTCGTCGTTATTGCGGCGCAGGGCCGAATCGACGAAGTAACCCACCACGCGCGACAGGAACACTACGAAGGTATTCACCACACCCTGGATCAGCGTCATGGTGACCATGTCGCCATTGGCGATGTGCGCCACCTCGTGGCCCAGCACGGCTTCCACCTCGTCCTGCGTCATGCCCTGCAGCAGCCCGGTGGAGACCGCCACCAGGGCCGAGTCCTTGAACGCGCCGGTGGCGAAGGCATTGGGCTCACCGTCATAGACCGCCACTTCCGGCATGCCGATCCCGGCGCGCTGGGCCAGCTTGCCGACGGTCTGCAGCAGCCAGGCCTCGGTGCCGTTCATGGGCGTCTCGATCACCCTGGCGCCGGTGGACCACTTGGCCATGCTCTTGCTCATCAGCAAGGAAATGATGGAGCCCGTGAAGCCGACCACCAGCGAGAACACCAGCAGCATCGGCAGGTTCAAGCCGGACCGGGTCAGGAAGCGGTCCACGCCCAACAGCGACAAGATGACGCTCATCACGACCAGCACGGCGATATTGGTCGCAATAAACAACAAGATGCGTTTCATGGGGAAAACTCCTATCGGGAAAGTGGTTATTAGATAGGAGTCCGGCCCCGGAAATCAAGGGCAAGCTCGGCCATGGGAGCAGTTTTCGCCGGCCTGCAGCCCCGGCTTGCAGCTCCGACTTACAGTCCCCAGTCGTGCCACACCGGCTTGACGCCCGTCGGCAAGGCCGGCAGGCCGCCCAGGTCCACACGCGACTCGCCGGGGCCATGGAAGTCCGAGCCCATCGACGCCAGGAAGCCGTAGCTGCGCGCCACCTGGGCGTATTCCTGATACTGCTCGGGGGTATGGCTGCCGGTATTGACCTCGATGGCGGCGCCACCGAACTGCTTGAACTCATCGAACAGCGCGCCGAACTGGGTCTGGCTGTACTTGTAGCGGCCCGGGTGAGCGATCACCGCCACCCCGCCGGCCCCGCGGATCCAGCGCACCGCCTCTTCCAGCGTGGCCCAGCGGTGCGGCACGTAGCCCGGCTTGCCTTCGGTGAGGTAGTTGGCGAAGACTTCCTTGGTATCGCCACACTGGCCGCACTCGACCAGATAGCGGGCGAAGTGGGTGCGCGAGATCAGGTCCGGATTGCCCACATGCTTGAGCGCGCCTTCATAGGCGCCGCAGATGCCGTACTGGTCCAGCGCCTGGGCGATCTCGCGGGCGCGGCGCTCGCGGCCGTTGCGGGTGGCGGCCAGCCCCTCGACCAGCGCGCGGTTGGTCTCGTCGATGCGCAGGCCGACGATGTGCACCGTCTGCCCGGCCCAGGTGACCGAGATTTCCACCCCGCCCACATGTTGCAGGCCCAGCGCCTGCGCCGCCGCCCGGGCACGCGCCACGCCACCGACTTCGTCGTGATCGGTCAGCGCCCACACGCCCACGCCGTTGGCCTTGGCACGCGCGGCCACCTCCTCCGGTGGCAACAGGCCGTCGGAGACGTTGGAGTGGCAATGCAGGTCGAACTTGAGCTCAGACATAGGAATGCGCGATGACTCGGGCCGGTCGCTTGTGGCTACCGCCGATCAGGGAATGCGGGGTGATTGGAATACCTTCATTCTACGCCCTTCCTCCCTGCCCCGCTCAGGCCGGCCGTGCCAGGAAGGTCTCGATCAGTTGCGCCAGCCGCTCTGGCTGGTCGTGGTGCAGCATGTGGCCGGCCTGGTCGATCATCTCGACCTGGGTGCGCGGGATGCAGGCGATGCGACGATCGATTTCCTCGCGCTTGAGCGAGGCCGGGCCGAAGAAGCGGCCGATGTCGCTGTCGGTCGCTTCGACCCATAGCACCGGCGCGGTGATGCGGCGCCAGCAGGCCATCATCTCGTCCACCCGATACAGGATGGGGCTGACCTGCTTGTGCGCCGGATCACCCAGGATCTGCCACAGTCCGCTGCCATCCTGCTGCGCCCAGTGTTGTGCCAGGAACGCGGCACGCTCGTCGGACAGGCGCGCATTGTTCTTCTGCTGGCGCGTGGCCACTTCTTCCAGCGTGGCATAGCCGCGCAGCAGTGGCGGGTTCTTGATCTCGTCCAGCCATTGCACAAACCTTCCCGGCGCCTGCTCAGGCTTGGCGGTGGGCAGACCCAGGCCTTCCAGATTGATCAGGCGGGCGATGCGCTCCGGGCGCAAGCCGGCATAGAGCGTCACCACATTGCCGCCCATGCTGTGGCCCAGCAGATTGATGGCTTCCCCGGGCGCATGGTGGTCGATGATGGCCTCCAGATCGGCCAGGTAGTCAGGGAACCAGTAGGCATCTGCCGGGCTACGCTCGCTCAGGCCAAAGCCGCGCCAGTCGGGCGCGATCACGTGCCACTCGCGCTGCAGCGCATCGACCATGAACTGGAACGAGGCCGACATATCCATCCAGCCGTGGAACATGAAGATCTTGGGCGCCTGCGGGTCGCCCCAGTGACGGATGTGATAGCGCAGGCCGCGTACGGTGAGGAATTCGGAGCGTGAAGCGTGCTTGGCGATGGTCGGATGCATGTCGTTTTCTTTGTTATCGGTGCTGCAAGGCGGGACTACGAAAGATCAAGCAGCAAAGTATAGACAAAAGTGAACGATCGTGCGTGAAGACCCTTGATCCGGTGGTTCAGGGCAGGAAGCGTCCCAGGTCGAAGGTGGAACGGTGGCCGATCTCGGCGAAGTTCAGCTCCAGCCACTCGGAGGCGCGCTCCCGCCCCTGCTGGAACAGGCTGCCGATGAAACTGGCCTGGGTATTGAGCTTGGACAGGTTGGTCAATTGCTCCATCAGTTCGTTGGCATCGATCATGTGGATATTGAGCTGGCGCAGGCGTCGCTCCAGCGCTCCGAAGGCCAGGGTGGAATTCTCGGCTTCGCGCTTGGCCAGGGCCAGTCCGCTCAGTTCGGTGAAGAAGGCCGAGCTGAAGCTGATCTCCGAAAGACGCTGGCCGATGTCGTGGCTGCTGGTGGGCGTACCGGCACGGCGGCTGGGGTGCAGCAGCACCACCATCACATCGCGCGCCGCGCAGGCATGCAGCAAGGGGAAGATCGGGGGATTGGCAGTGAGGCCGCCATCCCAGTAGGCCTCGCCATCGATCTCGATGGGCCGGTGCAGCGAAGGCAGGCAGGCCGAGGCCAGCAGCACCTCCACCGACAGGTCGGCATTGCGGAAGATCTTCAGGATGCCGGTGCTGACCTGGGTCGCGGCGATGAAGAGCTTCAACTCGCGCTGCCGGCGCAGACGCTCGAAATCCACCTGCTCCAGCAGGATGTCGCGCAGCGGGTTGATGTCCAGCGGATTGAGTTGCGTGGGCGAGAAGAAGCGGGTCATCGCCAGCAAGGCCTGCATGCCCGGCATGGGCGTGGGATTGGAGATCACCGGAGCGCCCTCGGCGCCGAGATGATCCAGCGGCGCACCGGTGGACAGCGCCGTCCAGAAGCGCTCCAGCGCCGCCCGCGCGCCATCGCGACCATCCTGCACATAGCCCTGGGCCAGCACCGCCGCATTCATGGCCCCGGCGGAGGCACCGCTGATGCCTTCCATGTCCAGCCGCCCGTCTTCCAGCAGGCGGTCCAGCACGCCCCAGGTAAAGGCGCCGTGCGAGCCACCACCCTGCAGAGCCAGACTGACGATCTTGTTCGACATGATGTCCTTTTCCTCGGTCACATCCTGCGGGCTGTCATGCCCGGGTCACCACATAAGCTTATGCTGCACTGCACTATCATGGTATAACACGAATACGGCTGTCGAAAAGTGGCTGCCAGCAGGCAACAGTGAGGCCACAAAAGGCAACATGCCGGCGCCCACAGGAAACAGCTCGGCCATTGTAACGAAGTAAAGACGTCACGACGGACACTGCAGAGGACACATGAAATCGATTTGCGTATATTGCGGCTCTTCCCCCGGTGCATCGCCCGCCTACGCCGAGGCGGCGCGCAAGCTGGCGCAGGAAATGGTGAAGAACAACATCGCCCTGGTCTATGGCGGCGGCAATGTGGGCCTGATGGGCATCATCGCCAGCGAAGTCATGAAACTCGGGGGCGAAGCCACCGGCGTCATCCCCAAGGCCTTGCTGGACAAGGAACTGGGCCACCACGGCCTGACCCGCCTGCACATCGTCAAGGACATGCACGAACGCAAGGCCATGATGGCCGAGCTTTCCGACGGTTTCGTGGCCATGCCGGGTGGCATGGGGACGCTGGAAGAACTGTTCGAGGTGCTGACCTGGGCGCAGTTGGGCTTCCACTACAAGCCGATCTGCCTGTACAACGTGGAAGGCTTCTACAACAACCTGATCGCCTTCGTGGACCATCTGGTGTCGCAGCGTTTCGTCAGTTCCGACCAGTCCGGGCTGATGATGCATGAAGCCGATCCGGCCACGTTGATCGAGCGCTTCCAGAGCTTCAAGCCGACCTACAAGACCAAATGGGCCGATCGCGAAGCGGTGGCCAATCTGGTGCCTTGATCCAAACCCGGTCGCGCCTGCGGCCCTGGAGCGGCTGCAGGTTTTGCAGGATTCATTTCCGTTTCTTCACATTCCTGCAGCAAGCAAAACGCCCGTCCCTCCTGCGAGGCGACGGGCGTTCTCATTTCTTCACTTCTGGCCCAAATCGGGGCCTAAGCAGGCTTTTAGGCTCTCAGGCCTCCAGCGCCTGACGGAAGTCGGCCACCAGATCCTCGGTATCTTCCAGGCCCACCGAGACGCGGATGAGCGACTCGGCAATGCCCATGCTGGCACGGCGCTCGGCGCCCATCTCGTAGAAGATGGTGTGGGCCACCGGGATCACCAGGGTGCGGGTGTCGCCCAGGTTGCTGGCGGCCACCGCCAGATGCATGCGGTTGAGATAGTCGAAGCAGTCGATGCCGTCCTTCAGTTCGAAGGACATCAGGCTGCCGAAGGAGCGGAACAATGCCTTGGACAAGGCATGTTGCGGGTGCGATTCCAGCCCCGGGTAATAGACAGCTGCGACGCGCTCATCGGCTTCCAGCATCTGCGCCACGGCCAGGGCGTTCTTGCATTCGCGCTCCTGGCGCAGGGCCATGGTCTCGGCGCCGACGGCGATGTGATGCGCTGCTTCCGGCCCGAGCGTGGCGCCGAAGTCGCGCAGCGCCTTGGCGCGGATCTGCGCCATGCCCCACTGCGGCGCCGGGTTCTTCTTGTAGTTGTCGGCGATGTGCGGATAGCGGGTCCAGTCGTATTCGCCGGTATCGGTCAATGCTCCCCCCAGCGCATTGCCGTGGCCGCCGATGGACTTGGTCAGCGAATTGACCACCAGGCCGGCGCCGACCGTCTTGGGACGGAACAGGTAGGGCGAGGTCATGGTGTTGTCCACCACGTAGAGGATGCCGCGCTCACGGCACAGTTCGCCGATGCGCTTCAGGTCCGCCACCTGGGTGCGCGGATTGGCGATGGTCTCGACGAAGACCAGACGGGTATTGGGGGTGATGGCCGCTTCCACATTCTTCACATCGGTGGCGTCCACCATGGACACCTTGGCGCCCTGCGCGCCGACTGTCATCCACAGGCTATTGGTATTGCCGAACAGGAAAGCCGAGGACACCACATGGTCGCCCTCGCGCAGCAGGCCCTGGACGATGGCGCCGATGGCGGCCATGCCGGTGGCGAAGCAGATGGTGGACTTGCCGTCTTCCATCTTGGTGATCTTCTCTTCCAGCGCCGACACCGTCGGGTTGCCCTGGCGGCCGTAGCGATAGCCCGGCTGCTTGCCCTGGAAGACTTCGGCCAGCTGGCGCGCATCTTCATAGCCGAAGGTCACCGAGGTGTGGATGGGCTTGTGCAGCGAGCCATGCTCGATGCCCTTCTGGCGGTCGCTGTGGAGGATGGTGGTGGTGAAGCCGTAGGTCTTTTTATCGTTCATCTCGTCATCGGAAATACAGGGTGAGCGGCACAGGCAAGCGCAGGGCCAAAGGCAAAATGATAAGCCAGTTTCCCATCGGCTGCGCATGAACGAAAAACGCCGGCGCCGCAGAAGCGGCCACCGGCGTGCTGTTCCAGCCTCTGGTCAGGCGCGGATCAATCCACGCGGGCCAGGTTCAGGTTCAGCTGCGAACGGACTGCATCTTCCAGTGCCGGCTTGGGATTCTTGCGGGCATATTCGATGCGGTCCAGGTATTCCTGGGTGATGTCGCCGGTGATGTAGTGACCGTCGAAGCAGGAAGCCTCGAAGTTGCGCAGGGCCGGGTTGGAGTCGGCAATGGCGCGCTTCATGGCTTCCACGTCCTGGTAGACCAGGGCATCGGCGGTGATCTCGCGGCACACTTCCTCTTCGCTGCGGCCGAAGGCGATCAGCTCGTCGCGGGTCGGCATGTCGATGCCATAGACGTTAGGGAACTTCACCGGCGGCGCGGCCGAAGCGAAGATCACGTTCTTGGCGCCGGACTCGCGCGCCATCTGCACGATTTCGCGGCTGGTGGTGCCACGCACGATGGAGTCATCCACCAGCAGCACGTTCTTACCCTTGAATTCGCTGCCGATGGCATTGAGCTTCTGGCGCACCGACTTCTTGCGCAGGGCCTGGCCCGGCATGATGAAGGTACGGCCGATGTAGCGGTTCTTGATGAAGCCTTCGCGGTACTCGATGCCCAGCTTCAAGGCCAGCTCCATGGCGGCCGGACGCGAGGAATCGGGGATCGGCATGACCACGTCGATCTCGCCATGCTTGAACTGCTTGCGGATCTTCTCGGCCAGGAACTCGCCCATCTTCAGGCGGGCACCGTAGACCGAGGCGCCGTCGATGATGGAGTCCGGACGGGCCAGGTAGACGTATGCGAAGGCACAGGGGTTCAGCGACGGGTTCTCGGCGCATTGCTGGTTGTACAGCTTGCCGTCGTTGTCGATGAAGATCGCTTCACCCGGGTTGACGTCGCGCAGGAAGCGGAAACCCATGCCTTCCAGGGCTACCGATTCGCTGGCCATCATGTATTCGATGCCCTTGTCGCTCTCGTTGAAGCCCAGGCACATC
>PJUA01000801.1_pt1 | contig 10683 bp, 7 predicted proteins | sample 1512151 | NCBI WGS metagenome assembly PJUA01 (sample SAMN08177678, study PRJNA422409) | Soil metagenome, whole genome shotgun sequencing project. | isolation source: Soil enriched on filter paper: beechwood xylan treatment | place: USA: Madison | collected 2015-01-15
CGAGGATTCCAATACGCGTGCGTTCCACTTTCACAGAGGAAAGCGGCACTCTGGTAACGGACAAGGGGGAGCATGACGGAAGCTCCTTGGTTAAGGATCGGCATGTTACAGGCATTGCGCATGTTTCCGGAATTACGCAAATTTCGGTTAAGGCGCCCAATGATGCGCAAGACATGCAGCTCCATGTTTTCCAAACGATGGCGCGCCATCATATTAGCGTTGATTTTATTAATGTGACGCCAAGCGGGGCGCTCTATACGGTCTTTGACCGCGATGCGCAAAAAGCGGTGGAGCTACTGGAAGCGGCTGGCTTTGCCCCGGTTGCAGTGCCGGGCTGCGCGAAAGTATCCGTCATTGGCGGGGGCATGAACGGGCAGCCGGGCGTTATGGCCAGAATCGTTGAAGCGCTGGCAGAGCAAGGAATCCCCATTATGCAATCGGCAGATTCCAATACCACGATTTGGGTGCTTGTTCGCGAAAGCGACATGGTGAACGCTCTGCGTTCGCTGCATGCCAAGTTTGAGCTGCATCTATCACTGTAGGCATATAGGAGGAGTCTCAATGGATTTCGGAAGATTGATTACCGCAATGGTAACCCCCTTCGATGCGGAGGGGCAAATTGACTGGAGCGCTACGGAAAAACTGGTTGATTATTTGATTAATGAGCAAAAAAGCGACAGTCTTGTCGTGTGCGGAACAACGGGTGAATCCCCAACGCTTAGCGATGAGGAGAAAACATCCTTGTTTTCGTTTGTCGTCAAGTATGCTGCCGGCCGCTGCAAAATTATTGCAGGAACAGGAAGCAACAATACGGCTCATTCCATTCATTTGTCCAAAGCTGCCAAGGCTTGTGGAGTAGACGGGCTGCTATTGGTTGCTCCCTATTACAACCGTCCGACTCAGGAGGGGTTATACCAGCATTTCAAAGCGATTGCCGAGGCCGTTGACCTGCCGGTTGTTCTGTATAATGTCGAAGGACGAACGGCCGTCAATATTTCTGCTGAAACGACGCTTCGCCTGGCGCAAATCCCCAATATCGTTGCAACCAAAGATTGCGCGTCGCTGGAACAGCTTACGCTGATTGCCGCCGGCGCACCTGACAGCTTCCGGATTTACAGCGGCGACGACAGTGTCGGCTTGCCGGCTATGTCGGTTGGTGCCTATGGCATAATTAGCGTTGCCAGCCATGTGGCCGGCAAGGAAATGAAAGAAATGATTTTTGCCCACCTGAATGGTGACACCAAGCTGGCTGCTGCTTTGCACGGCAAGCTGTTTCCTATATTCAAAGGCCTTTTTATCTGTCCAAATCCGGTTCCTGTCAAATATGCTCTTGGCCTGCAAGGCGTTCCTGTTGGCGGCGTAAGGCTGCCGCTTGTAGATGCGGATGAAGCCGAAAAGCAATTCCTTCGTGAATTAATTCAATAATTCCCATAATTGTTGCATAAAGCCGGTGCAGATCGCATCGGTTTTCTTTTTGAGGAAATCTATTTTAAATTTAGGCGCAGTCAGTCACTTGTGTTGAAGCTTTTTCATCATGTATAATGATTTCAAGTGATTGGGTGCGGCAAGTGAAAAGTTGGAAGAAACCGTCAGAGCGGCATCTGACGTTTACTTAATATTGCTTACTAATAACTGTCAGGAGGTATAGATTCAATTGTCAAAAAAGAATAACCAGGACAAGCTGCTTATATTTGCACTAGGCGGTGTAGGCGAAATTGGCAAAAACATGTACGTTGTCCAGTACAATAACGATATTGTTGTAGTAGATGCCGGGCTTAAATTCCCGGAGGAGGATATGCTGGGCATTGATATTGTCATTCCCGATATTTCGTACTTATCGGAAAACCGCGACAAGGTGCGCGGCATTCTGATTACGCATGGTCACGAGGATCACATTGGCGGTTTGTCCTATGTGCTTCGTCATCTGAACGTGCCAGTATACGGGACTAAACTGACGCTGGGCCTTATTGAAGGAAAGCTGAAGGAAGCAGGAATGCTTGGCGATACCAAGCGAATTTTGATCAATGCTGATTCCGAGGTTAAGCTGGGCTCCATCACAGCTACCTTCTTTAAAACAAACCACAGTATTCCGGATTCCGTAGGCGTGTGCCTGGACACTCCGGAAGGCATCGTCGTTCATACGGGCGACTTCAAATTCGACCATACGCCTGTAAATGATCAGTTTGCCGATCTGCAGCGTATTGCCGAAATCGGAAGCAGAGGCGTGCTTGCCCTGTTGTCCGACAGCACAAACGCCGAGCGTCCGGGCTATACGCCTTCGGAGAGCAAGGTAGGGGACGAACTGGAAGATATATTCCGCAAATCGACTCAGCGCGTAGTTGTTGCAACCTTTGCATCCAATGTGCACCGGATTCAGCAAATCATTAACGCTTCCATCGCTACCCGCCGCAAAATCGCGGTTGTGGGCAGAAGCATGGTTAATGTGGTTGGCATTGCATCGGAGCTGGGATATCTCAACATTCCGGAAGGCATGTTGATCGAGCCTGAGGAAGTAAACAAGCTGGCTGCGGACCGAGTGGTCATATTGTGTACAGGCAGTCAGGGAGAACCCATGTCTGCGCTTACCCGCATGGCTCGCTCCACACATCGTAAGGTTGATATTTTGCCTGGGGATACGGTTATCATTGCCGCGACGCCAATCCCTGGCAATGAGCGTTATGTCGGCCGCACGGTCGATGAATTGTTCCGCTTAGGCGCTAATGTTATTTATGGTCCAGGATCCGTATCCGGCGTTCACGTTTCCGGTCACGGCAGCCAGGAAGAGCTCAAGCTGATGCTTAATCTGATTAAACCGAAATATTTTATTCCGATTCACGGCGAATACCGCATGCTCCGGCTGCACGCCAAGCTGGGAGAAGCAATTGGAATTGAACGCGAAAATATCTTTATCGTCGACAACGGCGATACTGTTGAAATTCAGGGCGGAGTTGCCCGCAAAGGCGCCAAGGTTCAAGCCGGCAATGTATTGATTGACGGTCTTGGTGTTGGCGATGTAGGCAATATCGTATTGCGCGATCGCAAGCTCTTGTCTCAAGACGGCATCTTGGTTGTTGTTGTTACGTTAAGCAAGCAGGATGGCACCATTTTATCCGGTCCGGACATCATATCCCGTGGTTTTGTCTATGTTCGCGAATCCGAAGGCTTGCTTGATGAGGCCAATCGCATCGTTACATCCACACTTAACAAGCTGATGAATGACAAGGTGAATGAATGGGCTTCACTAAAAACAAACGTTAAAGATGCTCTTGGGCGCTTCCTGTACGAACAGACGCGGCGCCGCCCCATGATTCTGCCGATTATCATGGAGGTTTAATACGATCCGACCCATCACATGAAACAATCGCTCCTGTACGCCTTCATTGGCGTTGGGGGCGATTGTTTGCGTTTGCGGATGGTTTGCCAGCCCGAGTGAATAAAATCTCCACTCCTCCTCATACTAAGGGCGCGTTTAAAAATGGGTTTTAGTGCAAGTGATTGACTCTTTGGACTACCTTTAAAAAGGGAGAAGTGAAGCAGTATGAGCCTAACAGGGACAGGGACTAATTCATTAACCGGGCAGGAGCAGCAGCCTGGAACGGCGGGTGAAGAGAGGAAAACAGCGCCGCTGACGGAAAGTATTCAGCAGCTAGGCACAACGGGACTGCCGGCGCCGTCGGAGTCCAATATTTTTTGTATGACCATTATCGGACAAATAGAAGGGCATCTTATATTGCCTCCTCAGAACAAAACGACAAAATACGAGCATATCATTCCCCAGCTCGTTGCAGCAGAGCAAAACCAAAAGATCGAAGGCGTGCTGATCGTTTTGAACACGGTTGGCGGTGATGTGGAAGCGGGCCTAGCTATTGCAGAAATGATCTCTTCCTTGTCCAAACCAACCGTTACTTTGGTTTTGGGAGGAGGACATTCCATCGGCGTGCCGATTGCGGTGTCCGGCAAACGCTCACTGATTGCGGAATCGGCAACAATGACCATCCATCCCATCCGGTTAAACGGCTTGGTTATCAGCGTGCCACAAACGTTTGAGTATTTGGATAAGATGCAGGACAGGGTCGTTCGATTTGTCGTTGCCCATTCCGAAATCAGCGAAAACGCGTTTAAAGAGCTTATGTTTAAAACTGGCGAGCTGACACGGGATATTGGAACAACGATTATTGGCCCCGACGCAGTCAAATATGGATTGATTGACAGGGTTGGAGGGCTTGGAGATGCGCTACAGGAACTGAATGCTCTTATTGCAGAGCAGCGCAAGCCATCGGAGCTGGGCGCTCCGCTACCTCCTTTGTCACCGCCAATGTTAGCCGGGCAGCCGCCTGTCATAGAGGGGGGCGCGACGATATGACACTGTATACGACTATGCCGCTTGAGCTTGTGCTTCAAAATACAGATGAGGAGCATGAAGAAATGCTGGAGGTTTGGTCGGGTGGAATCAGAATGCAGGTCGTACCTGTCGCCCCGGGCGTTGGACGGGTTATTCGGCTTTTAGACTGTAGCCTGGACGATTATTTGAATCCCGCATATACTCCCGGTTCATTGATTCAATATGGGCTTAAAGTCCAATCTTGATTGATCCCTGCCAATTGAAAATAGTCCGTCCTCTCGAACTGTGCTATAATGGTAAACCAGAGGTGACGGAATTGGCGAAAAAAAAGGGAAGAAAAAAGTCGGTTGCCGCAACGCTTAAATATGAGGTTTACGGCATTTTGCTCATTACGATTTCCATCATTGCGCTTTCCGGCGAAGCAACAGTGGGACGCGCTTTATCCAAGCTGTTCGGCCTGATTCTGGGCAAGTTTTATTTTGTGCTGGCTCTGGTTGGCATTTTTGTCGGTCTTAGCGTTATGGTAAAGCGGGCTTGGCCGCGGGGATGGACAAGCCGGAGAACAGGGCTGCTTGTTCTGGTTCTTGCTTTTGCGCTTAGCAGCGCCATTACCGAAATCAACGTCCGCTTTGCGGGAGTAGAGCGGGAGGCATTATCCGGAGGCGTAATTGTCAGCGTTTTGAATGAATCGCTTCAGGTGGAGCTTCTTCAATCCCCCCCTATTCCCGGGGAGACGGTGCGAGATAAAGCCATAAGCGGCGGTTATACAGGCGCGCTGTTATATGGCATGCTGTTTTCGCTGTTTGGCTATTACGGAGCTTTTATTATTAATTTTGTCATGTATGCCATAGCGCTCATGCTGGTGACAGGCAAGTCTTATGTCGAGCTGGTATCCTGGTTGAAAAAACGGGTGCAAAGAGTGCTCAAGCTGCTTTTCGCCAAGCTGAAGAGCCGCCGCCGCAAGCGCAAAGCTCCGGTTGCCGCAGCGCTTGACCGAAATGGCGATGCGATGGCAAATGAGGCCGACGTTATTGAAGACGATGATCATTACGAGGCCGAGCCGAAGAAAAAGCGGAAATCGCTCTTTTTTGCATGGAAGCAGCAAGGCGGGGAAGATGGCGATCAGGGGCATCATGATGAATGGCAGCTTCCGGAGCAAAAACCGGCTGTTGCTAGCGATTATTCGTATGATGAAGAAGCAGCGGGGCCGTGGGAGCAGTCGGGAGAGATTCATGACGGACTGGAAGACAGGAATCAAGGCGAGGCATTTCCTCCTTGGGAAGGGGAGGCCGCGGCGCCGGGAATGCCTGAACAATGGGAACCGGACATACATAATGAGGCTGATGCCTATCAACAACCACAAGGGTCGCATGCGTGGGAGAACGAGCATGAAAGTGATAATGCCGCCCACGGCTTCCAGCAAATGGACGAGGGTATGCCGCCTGAATTGGCATCTGACATTGATGGCGAAGAGGGCGGGCAAATGGTTGATGAGGCAGCTGAGGAAAGCATCATCGTTGAGGGAGATGATAATGCTCCGCGCAGACCGATTGCGGAGCCTCAAGCTGATATTGCGGCTCCCAAGCCTTATCGTCTGCCGCCTTTTTCCCTGCTTAACAAGCCAAGCGGCATGAATAAAAGCGCTGAAGGCGCCGATATGTACGATTCACGACGCAAGCTGGAGGCGACGCTTGAAAGCTTTGGCGTGAGGGCGAAGGTGCTGGATGTTGTAAGGGGCCCGGCGGTTACGCGCTATGAGGTACAGCCCGCAACGGGCGTTAAGGTTAGCCGGATCGTAGGCTTGACGGATGACATAGCGCTGGCGCTGGCTGCCAAGGATATTCGCATGGAGGCGCCTATTCCGGGCAAATCCGCAATTGGCATCGAGGTTCCCAATTCCGAAGTGTCCGTTGTAACGATGCGTGAAGTGATGGAAACGCCAGCCTTCCAGAATGCGACCTCCAAATTGTCTATTGCTTTTGGCAGGGATATATCCGGCACAACGATTGTGGGCAACCTGGCAAGAATGCCCCATCTGCTTGTAGCGGGAGCAACGGGCTCCGGCAAGTCGGTATGCATCAACGGCATTATAACGAGCATTCTGTACAAGGCGAAGCCGGACGAAGTTAAATTTTTGATGATCGATCCCAAAATGGTGGAGCTTAACGTATACAATGGCATTCCCCATCTGCTTGCTCCGGTCGTTACCAATCCGCGCCGAGCATCTCTGGCGCTTAAAAAAATCGTTGTGGAGATGGAGAAGCGGTACGAGCTGTTCTCCAAATCAGCGACACGAAACATTGAAGGCTATAACGCTTTGATGGAAGGAAACCCGAGCGCGCTTCTTCCTTATATCGTTGTAATCGTCGACGAGCTTGCGGATTTGATGATGGTGGCTGCTAATGATGTTGAGGATGCGATAGCGCGTTTGGCGCAAATGGCGCGGGCGGCAGGCATTCATCTGATTATAGCGACCCAGCGTCCGTCGGTGGACGTCATAACGGGCGTTATCAAGGCCAATATTCCTTCGCGGATTGCATTTGGCGTATCCTCCCAGGTGGACTCCAGAACCATTCTGGATTCAGCGGGAGCGGAAAAGCTGCTGGGCCGGGGTGATATGCTGTTCCTGCCGGTAGGCGTATCCAAGCCAACCCGCGTGCAAGGAGCATTTTTGTCCGATAGCGAAGTGGAAGCGCTGGTTGCTTTTGCTCGCGACCAAGGCGAAGCGGAATACAAGGAGGACCTTGTTCCCGAAATTGACGAGGAGAGCAGCGAGGAAGGCGTGGTGCTGGACGAGCTGTTTGATCAAGCTGTGCAAATTGTCGTTGAAGCCAAGCAAGCCTCCGTTTCGCTTCTTCAGCGCCGGATGAGAATCGGTTATACCCGCGCAGCGCGCCTGATTGACCAAATGGAGGCCAAAGCAGTTGTTGGACCGTACGAAGGCAGCAAGCCGAGGGAAGTATTGATTACGCCCGAGATGCTTGAAGCTAATAAGATCAGCTCGTAATTGCCTCAGCCGGCAGCCGTTCAAGCGGTTGCCGGTTTTTTATTTTTGAGCGCCTTTCTTCATAAGCGTTAGTTTGTATAGAAGAGCTGTAACTTTCTCATACTAGAGTCAGGCAAAGCTTCCTGAACCAAACTAACTTGCAAGAGAAAGGCAGATTCCGACATGAGACATTACTTGATGACGGTAACGGTGATTATCGTTATGCTGCTGTTTGGCATCTTTTCTCTGTTGAATGGGAATGACGGAGGCGTAAGGGCTGCTTTTACAGGCGCTACGCTCCGGGTTGGCTCCAGCGGACAGGATGTAAACGAGTTGCAAGGCCGTTTGACGTATCTGGGTTATTATAACGGTGAAATTGACGGTATTTTCGGCTCCAAGACAAAAGGCGCTGTTACGTGGTTTCAATGGAAGTTCGGGTTGAAATCTGACGGCATCGTTGGGGCAGCAACCAAAAAAAAGCTGGTTGACGCTACGAAAAACTGGAAGCCGGGGGCGACAAACAGCGGTTCTGCGGGCGCAGGTTCGCCGGGAGGCGGCTCATCCTCGACAGGCCAGCCGCCGCTGCAGAAATCCAATCGGCTTGGCCTGACCGAAAACGATATACAAATTATGGCCAATGCGGTTTACGGCGAGGCGCGGGGCGAACCGTTCGAAGGTCAAATTGCCGTTGCAGCCGTTATTTTGAATCGCGTTAAGGACGAGAACTTTCCCAACACGGTTTACGGGGTTATTTTCCAACCTCGCGCTTTTACTGCGGTGGATGACGGCCAAATTTATTTGACGCCTAACGCCAGCGCCAGAAAAGCCGTGGAGGAAGCTATTGCAGGTTATGACCCTACTCAGGGCTGCCTGTATTATTTTAATCCGGAAACCGCAACCTCCAAGTGGATTTGGACGCGTCCCCAATTTAAGACCATTGGCAAACACATCTTTTGCATGTAAAAGCGGAAGGTCAGAATTTACGATCAAAAAACAATGCTCCGCTGAAGGAAGCAGTCATTTCTGCCACGAGCAGGGGTGGTTGCTTCTTCCATTTAGACTGAAGTAAAATAATGAAAAAGCGTACCTGAAAGGGGACAAACGCGTGAATGAATTTCAACGAGGGCGGATTGGCGCAATCAATCTGCATGTGCTTCCAACAAAAGTGTTTAAAACCTTTGCTATATCGCTTTACGCCGGAATCCCGCTTGCCGAAAATACGGTAACGCCGGTAGCCCTAACGCCATTCGTGCTTAGAAGAGGCACGGCGTCTACGCCTGAAACCATCGCTTTTCGGGAAAAGCTCGACGATCTGTATGGAGCTGGCTTTGGTTTTGATGTGTACAAAAGGGGCGACGCGCAAATTGTCCAGTTTCGGATGGATGTCATTAATGATCAGTTCGTGAGTGCAAGCCAGTCTTTGCTGGCAGAGGCGCTGGCCTTTTTGGGCGATGTAGTAAGCGAGCCCCTTCTGGAGGATGGAAAGTTTCGCAGTTCCTATGTGGAATCGGAAAAGGAGACGTTGAGGAACCGGCTACAGGCCATCGTTAACGATAAAATCCGCTATTCCGCCGAACGTTGCGTAGAGGAGATGTGCAAAAACGAGCCGTACCGCCTACAGGCATTGGGGCGTCTTGACGATATAGCCGGCATTTCGCCGGAAGCGTTGTACCAGAACTATTCAGCTTGGCTGGATCATGCAGCCTTTGATTTGTACGTTGCTGGGGATACGACTCTTGAAGAGGTGGCGGAGCTTGCAGGGAAAGCCTTTAAGCTTAAGCCGCGACAGCCAGGCACTTATGGTGCACCCGACAAGGGATATTCCATTAAGGAAACAAATTATGTCGTTGAGGAAATGGATGTTAATCAAGGCAAGCTGAACATGGGGCTCAGAACCGGGATAACTTACGGCGACGACGCTTATGCGGCTATGCTGATGTATAATGGCATATTGGGCGGCTACCCCCACTCCAAGCTGTTCCGCAACGTCCGTGAAAAAGAAAGTCTGGCCTATTATGCCTCCTCCAGGCTTGACGGACATAAGGGCATTTGCGCCATTCAATCCGGCATAGAATTTCAAAACTACGATAAGGCGCTGGAGATTATAACCGAGCAATTAGCCAGCATGTCCAAGGGCGAGCTGTCTGACTTGGAAATGAACCAGACCAAAGCAATGATTATGGGCCATTTGCGCGAAATACAGGATTCCGCCTATGAGATGATTGCTTACGATTTTAACGGCGTATTAAGCGGAAACTTGCGCACGCGGGACGAGTTGATGACTCAGATCGCCGCTATCACGCCGGAAGACGTTGCAGAGGTCGGGAAGCATGTCCGGCTGGAGACGGTATATTTCCTGCGCAACCGGAAGGAGGCATAACCTATGGAAAAGCAGCTGAATTACCCCCAGGTTCAGGAGACGCTGTACCGCGAAGTGATGGATAACGGGCTTGAAGTGATTGTGCTGCCCAAGGAAGGCTTCAACAAAACCTACGCCACCTTTTCCACCCGGTACGGCTCCATCGACAATCACTTTGCGGTAGGGCAAGGCGAGCCTGTAAAGGTGCCGGATGGCATCGCCCATTTTCTGGAGCACAAAATGTTCGAGGAGCCGGAGGGCGACATTTTTGCCACGTTTGCATCCCAAGGCGCGTCCGCCAATGCGTTTACTTCATTCGACCGGACGGTTTACCTCTATTCCGCAAGCGAGCAGGTGTACGAAAATTTGAGCACGTTGATCGATTTTGTGCAAAATCCTTATTTTACGGATGAAAATGTGAATAAGGAAAAAGGCATCATCGAGCAGGAAATCAATATGTATCGCGACAATGCCGATTGGCGCGTTTATTTTGGCTTGATTGAATCGCTGTACAAGACGCATCCCTTGCGGATTGATATTGCCGGAACAGCGGAATCCATCTGGCAGATTGACAAGGAAACGCTATACAGCTGCTACCATACCTTTTATCACCCGTCCAATATGCTGCTGTTTGTCGTCGGAGGCGTTCAGCCGGATGAGGTGTTCCGTCTGGTGCGGGATAACCAAAGCGCCAAATCGTTTCCCGGGCAAGGGGAGATCAGGCGAATCTTCGACGAGGAGCCGGAGGAAGTGCAGGCGCCGCGCAAGGTTATTCAGCTTTCCGTATCTCAGCCTAAATGCATGTTTGGCTTCAAGGAGCAAAAAACGGGCTATACCGGGGATAAGCTGCTGCGGCATGAAATAGCTACCAAGCTGATGATGGAAGCGCTGCTGGGACCAAGCTCAGCTCTGTATCAGGGGCTGTATGAGCAAAAGCTTATATCGGATTCCTTCGGACATGAATACAATTCCGCCAGCGACTATGGCTTCTCCGCC
>PJUA01000802.1_pt1 | contig 10645 bp, 9 predicted proteins | sample 1512151 | NCBI WGS metagenome assembly PJUA01 (sample SAMN08177678, study PRJNA422409) | Soil metagenome, whole genome shotgun sequencing project. | isolation source: Soil enriched on filter paper: beechwood xylan treatment | place: USA: Madison | collected 2015-01-15
ACGCCGATTACATCGCTTTTTTTGCCGAAGAGCTTGTCCCTTTTATCGAAGAGCGTTTCTCCGTTAGGCAGGACCCGCAATACCGGATTCTGGCCGGAGACTCTCTTGGAGGCACGGTAAGCCTTCACCTTGCTCTGAGCTACCCCGGGCTGTTTAACCGCGTCATTTCCATGTCGGGAGCTTTTTATCCCGTCTCCCAGCGCATTCTTGCTCAAGCCTCCGATCTAAGCGGGCTTCATATGTATATGATCGTTGGATTGCAGGAGAACGCTTTCGAAACGGATCGCGGCGTATTCGATTTTGTACAGCTTAATCGAGATACCGTTGCCATTCTGAAGCAAAAGGGCGCGTCCGTATTCTATGAAGAAAAGGATGGCAAGCATCAATGGGGCTTCTGGCAGCAAGAAGTGCCGCAGGCTCTCCTCCATTTCATTGAGGTGGAATAGTCGCCAACGAGCTTGCCCCGGACCGGCACAGACGGAGAGATGCTAATACGAGCCCTTATGCGAGCTTGGCATCTCCCCTATCGCTCTGCCGCCGGTCAGGCAGGCATTAAGCAAGCCCCAAATCACTCTTCACTTTTTGAAGCAGCACTTCACAGCCCTCTTCCACCAGCTCATAAACAAAATCGAAGTTGCCTGTATAATACGGATCAGGCACATCCTCCAAGCCCCTATCTGGCATAAGACTCATAAAGGTCAAAACCTTAGGCCAGGCCTTCTCGCCAGCTCCGTCGTGCACGCCGCCTATTCCAAACAGCTTCCGCACATCTCCGTAATTTTTTCCGTCCATGCAAACGATGTAGTGAAATTGATCATAATCATTCCGTTTGACTTGTCTCGCCGCCATTCCCTCATACGAAATGCCATGCTGCTCCAGCACCTGGCGCGTTCCCTCATGGGGAGGCTTGCCCAGATGCCAGTCGCCCGTTCCCGCTGAATCCACTTCAATGACGCCGTTCAGACCGGCCTTGGCGACTTCATGCCGCATAACAGCTTCAGCCATGGGAGAACGACAAATATTGCCCAAGCACACAAACAGGATTTGCGCCTTTTTTTCCATCCGCTAACTACCCTTTCTTTTGAAAAAATTGCTCTTGCGGTTCGCGTTGTTGGCGGATGCGGCAAACGCTCCTTTGAGCGACCTGCGCGGCAGCTTCCATTTAAAATAAACCGACATCATGCGGAATGCAATGATGATGACAAATAATACAAGAAGCTCCACAGGCCCTACAAACCAGCCCATTCCGACGGCAAGTCCCGCCAGCATGGCCCATACCGCATAAATCTCATCCTTCAGCACCAGCGGCTTCCTCCCCGCTAGCAAGTCGCGGATAATGCCTCCTCCAATGCCCGTCAGCATCCCGGCAACCAGCACCGCGCTGAGCGGATGGTTCATTTGCGTTGCATACAACGCCCCCTGAATAGCGAAGGCCGACAAGCCGATTGCATCAAAAAAAGCTTCGCTTCTGCGCCAGCGCAAAATCCATCTGACCGGAAGCAGAAACACAATCGTCATCGCTACAAGCGCCGTTTTTAGCAAATATCCCTGGCTCCACAGCATGGTTACAGGCATGCCGATGAGCAAGTTACGGATAACTCCACCGCCAAATGCTGTGACCAGCCCCAGTACATACACGCCTAAAATATCGTATTCCTCTTCCATTGCCACAACGGCGCCGCTGACCGCAAACGCTATCGTGCCGATCAAGCTGAACACGCTGAAAATATCCATGCTCACTGTTGCCTAGCCTCGCTTCCCGTTGCACTCTGCTCCGCCCCTCCCCATTTTAGCCCCGCTTGCTCCTGTTCGCAACGACAAATTTACGCAATTGCCGACAGAAGCGTTATCCCGACTTTATTGTGGGATTTGCCCTCAGGAGCTATACTATCAAAGATCGGACTTCTATCTTTTGAAGAATGGGAGAATACATAAATGAGCAGCAACATAGTCATTTGCACAGGCGGAAGCCTTGGCGCTTGGGCGCTCCAGCACATGGAGGACAGCGACTTTTACATTGGCGCGGATAGCGGCGCTTTATTTTTGGTGGATAACGGCATAACCCCTCATGTAGCGATAGGCGACTTCGACTCCGTAACGGCAGAAGAGCGGGAGAGAATCGCCGCTAATTGCGGCGAAATGATTCCTTGCGATCCCGTGGACAAAAATTACACCGATACCGAGCTGGCTTTCCGCCTTGCGCTCTCCAAAAAGCCGTCCCGCATCAAGCTGCTGGGAGCGCTCGGCACCCGTTTCGATCATGCGCTCGCCAATGTTCACCTGCTGGCGCTTGCCGAAGCGGAAGGCGTTGAAGCCTGCATTTTGGACAAGCACAATGCCATATCGCTCGCGACCTCCAGCCTTGTCGTGCATCAAGGGGGCTACTCTCAAGTATCTCTGCTGCCGCTGACAGAAGCAGTAACGGGAATCACATTGTCCGGATTTCAATATCCGCTCCAGAATGCCACTCTTGCGATCGGGCAATCTTTAGGCATCAGCAACGTGCTGGCCAAACCAACGGGAACCGTATCGCTGACAAGCGGCAAGCTGCTTGTTATTCAGAGCCGGGATTAATCTGTGTCCTGCTCCTCCAATATAATTTCCAAACCTTCAACATGCTTGCGGCTTAGCTGATGGCGGGCTTTGCGATTTTCTTTTGTGTCGAACACAATGGCCAAGTCGTAATCCTCGCCGGGATAAAGCTTTTCCCTCCCGATGTACGGCTTAAGCCGTTTCCGGTTAAAGGTCAGCTTTTCCCCCTTTACCTGGACAATGACATTGCCCCGTTCATCCGCCGGGCGGAAAACGATGCCCGCTCTGCGAAGCGGATAAATCCAGACGGCGTCTCCTTTCTGAAACGATTGAGCGCGCGCTGTAGCTGCCGCCCCTTCTATCTCATTTTCAATGGCAGTCGAGACAGCTTCATTTCCGCCAAGTGCAGGGTTCTTATCGTTCCTGCCAGTTCTATCTCGGCGCCTGTTTTCCCTGCTCTCGGCCCCCTCCTTTATCCCTTCGCTTATTTCCGAAGTGTGGCTGGCAGCAGCCCAACTGCCCATAGCTGGTTTGTGTTGCTGCTGAAGCAATGCTTCGGCCCGTGCCAGCACAGCCTCCGGTAACCCGTAACGCCTTGCTATATCAAAAGCATGGCTTTCTCCCGCCTCCCCAATCTCAAGCCGGTATAGCGGAGCCAGCGTATCAGGATGAAAGGCCATCCTGGCATTCATACACCCTTTGGTTGACGCTGCAAAGGTTTTTATTTCATTAAAATGCGTTGTTGCAGCAACCAATGATCCTCGCTCCAGCAGCGTTTCCAAAACGGCGATAGATAAAGCTATGCCTTCAGAGGGATCGGTTCCCGCCGCCATTTCATCCAGCAGCAGCAAGCTTGTTGAACCCGCTTCTTTCAGCATGGCGCTTAATACGGACAAATGTGCGGAAAAGGTGCTGAGCGACTGCTCCAGGCTTTGCCCGTCTCCAATATCGGCGGCAATCTGGGTAAACAGCCCCAATATGCTCCCTTCTCCGGCAGGCACAAGCAACCCGCTTTGATGAAGAAGCGCCAGCAGGCCTACCGTTTTTAACGCAATCGTTTTGCCGCCTGTATTAGGTCCTGTTATAATGAGCTGCTTCCAGTTCAAGCCCATCTCAATAGTAAGCGGCTCGCAATGCTGGCCCAATAGCGGATGGCGGGCGCCGCGCAATACAATAATTGGCGACGAAGCTGTCGTAATGCGGTTTCCGCCGCAGCTTTGCGACCATTTGGCGCGGGCTGTGATATAGTCCAATATCGCCATGACCTCCCTGTTCCCGAACAAGGCATCCCTATGCTGCTCCGCCTGCTCCGATAATGCAGCCAAAACCGCATATCGCTCGCGCTCCTCCGCCGCCCGCCATTCCTCAAGCTCGCCTTGCAAAGCCCCGATATCCTGCGGCTCCACAAACAGAGTTTGCCCGCTCGCGGATTCGTCCAGCACAGCACCAGGCACAAACTTTCGCTGCTCGCGTTTGACGGCCAAAACCAATCGGCCGCTTCTCCGGCTAATGACGGCTTCCTGCAAATAGCTTCTGTATTTGCCCATAATCTGGTTCATCCGTTTTTCAATTTTGTCCTCCACAAAATAGATGTGCCTCCGAATATGACCCAACCCGGGACTTGCTTCGTCCAGAAGCTGACCGTATCTCAAACATCGCTGCAATTCCTCTCTCAGTCGCGGACATTCATCCAGGTTTTCACCATAAGCGGAAATGGTAGGCGCTAGTTCCTGTTTGCTTGCCATATAACGTTTCATTTGAGCGACTGATGTAAGCCATACCGCCAGCTGCTCCAGCTCCTGCTCATGATAAACTCTGCCTTTGCCCAGCAACGCCAGCAGCTCCTGTATACCGTCCATGGCAGACAAAGGAATGCTTGCGCCTTTCGCCAAAAGCCGGCATCCCTCCTCCGTTTCACGCAATCTGGACTCCACGGCTCTTATTTCCGTTAACGGCTTCATATCAGCAACGAGCAATTTCCCGTCAGCCGATACCGCAAAGTCCGCAATAATCCCTTTTACTTTGTCATACTCCAACGTTTTAAAAGTTGCTTCATTCATCTTTCTTCCTCCTTTTTTTGAAAAAAAAGACAGGAAAGAACGCGTGAGCGTCTCTTCCTGTCTTCGGGGACACACAGACCGTCGCCAAATAGTGCGCTTATGTGGCGCAATACAAAAAATGGCAACAAAAAAACCGTGCTTGCCAAGAAGCACGGTGTTCAGTCTGTCTACCTTCAGGTATGCAGGCGGAAATCCTCATGTTCTCAACTCATGGGACCAGATCACGAAACAAAGCCTCTGTTGTAGGCACAACAGGACCTTCATGATGCTTGGTCGTATCCAATTTATGAGTTAAGAACACCATTAATCATTAAAATTTCCCCTTTGTAAAGGTTGCTTTAAACCATCCAACCTTGTTCCATCTAATCTTAACCGAGCCGCATTATAGAAGTCAATAGTGCGTTTGACCGCCCGGCTGGCTTAGCTGGCGTACACTTTCGGCTCGATACAGAATCGTCAAACCGGCAGCGCGACGACTTCTTCAAACAGGCAGCACGATCGCTTGGCCTGTGACTGCATATCCCATTCCCGATAGCAGGGCATGCCCTTGCCTGATGTCGATGTCATGCGACATATGGGTCAGCCACATCTGGCCGGGCTTCAAAAGCTCCGCAAGCTCGGCCGCTTCGATAACATCATAGACGGAACGGGTTTCGCGGGGATATGGCTCCTTATAAAAGCTGGTTCCTAAAACAAGGAGATCCAGCCCCTCCAACGGCCTTTTCTGTTCCTCCGTCAAATCAATGGCATCGCTGCAATAAGCCCATGAATAGCCGTTAACGCTATTTCTGAAGCGGAAAGCATAGGAATACCCGTTTTTACCATGATTGACCCGCCAGCTATCCGCTTTCCAAGGACCAAAATCCAAGGTTCCGTCGAATGGCAAATAATGAATTCGGCTCTCCAGCCATGGAAAACGCGACCTGATTTCGGCAATCACTTCCGTTGGCGCATACAAACGCCCCGTTTGACCCGTCCAGCGGCAAACATCATACCATTCCGGCAGCCCGCCGATATGATCGTAATGCGCATGGGTGATGAGCATGGCATCAATGCTTTTCAGTCCCGCCGCCTCCATCTGCAGCTTCCAGTCAGGGCCGCAGTCAATCCAAAGGATGCCCGCCTCATCATCATTGATTTGCAAGGATGAACGATACCTTCGGTTAAGGCCACCATCGGGACCGGGCATTCTTGCTTCCTCGCAAACGGCGCATTGGCAGTAGACTCGCGGAACGCCCTGAGAATCGCCCGTTCCGCGAAAAACCAGCTCCGTCATAGCGGCTTTAATTCAACCGTCTTGCGATTCTTCAAGCTTTGGACCATCTCAAGCCATGCCTCCGGTTTATTGGGCAGTGCGGAGTAATAGCCTTCCAAAAATCCGGCAATCAATGCCGCATCCAGCTCCTGGCGCTCCTCGTCCTGCGGGAGGAAGCACAAATCCAGTTCTTCCACTGCCTGCCCCTCGTGATCCCAGGATGGATGCACGTAAGTGAAATCCAGCCGCTTATAGCCAATATGGGACAATACCTCGCGGCGCACATACGGATTCATAGGTGATACGCCGCCAAAACCATGCTCAGCCGCCCGATACGGGTCATACACCTCGGCAAACATGCCAAGCGGTACGGTGCCGGACTCCTGCGCCAGCCGCTGCAAATCCTTCTCGCGGTTGCGCAGCAGGAATCGCCCGATGCCCATCGCCGGCTTGCCGATGATGGTGAAATCCGTCATGGCTACGCGAAGGCCGGGATAATATCGGTACTCCGTTGCGCCAACGACTTCTTCGCCATGCAGCGCTGCATAAACATGAATGGATGGATCAAGAAGCGGCTCGCGCCACAGCTCATACGCCAGCACCTCCTCAGGCGGAAAAATCGTCCCCAGCAATTCATGCAGCGGCTTAAAATATGGATCGTCTATAGATGTGATGCGGTGGTAGATCAACATACGTAACGCACTCCCCTTCTTTTTCATAGGTAGTTCAAAAAGTCCGCTTTCCTTTGCGGATCATGACTAGCGTCATGGCCGGCGGCGAATATGGAATTCAGCCGAAATCTCCGGTCCTCACGTAGCTTAGACTACGCTCCGGTCCTCAATTTCTAGCTTCATCCCATCTTCTTGGCACTGAAAACCGAACTTTTTGAACTTTCATTTTATTAGGTAGTTCAAAAAGTCCGCTTCCCATTGCGGATTATGCCTGGCGGCATGGCCGGCGTCGAATATGGCATTCAGCCGAAATCTTCGGTCCTCACGTAGCTTAGACTACGCTCCGGTCCTCAATTTCTAGCTTCTTTAGAAAAATGGATTTCGCCATTCCATCAAAGCGGCGTTATTCAAGGATTGCTCGTCGTCCAAATAATTTCGTTCCACTCCAATGGGCATTCTGCCGCATTTCAGCAAAAAGGTGATAACGGGGTCCTTCCATTCGCCCTCAATTACTTTTTCAAGATATTGCTCCGGCGTGGCGATATCCGCCTTGGCGGCATATCCCGGCATGCGTCCGCCTCCAAGAAGCCGCTTCAGGCCAAGATGCACAACCGTTTCATACATGGACTGCATCAGCCATTTGCCAACGCCCGCCTTGCGGTAAGCGGGAATGACGCATACGTCGATGACATATAGCGTATCGCCTTTTGGGTTATGGTTGCCGATGTAGCCATTATCCGCTATCGTCTCCCAGCTATGAGAGCCATGATAATCTTCCATATCGACAATGAGTCCGGTCATCGAGCCTACTAATCGGCCTCCAGCCTCCGCACAAAGCGCTCCCTGCGGGAATACCGCCACATGCCTTGACAGCTGCTCCTTGCTCCAGAGCAGCTCCTCCGGGTAAGGGGGAGGAAAGCTTTCGCGCTGAACGTCGATCATACCGTCAAAGTCAGCGAACCCGTAGCTTCTAATGGTAAGGGGCTCGGGCTTGCCTTCATTCAGAATGTACATTTGCTTCTTCAAGCATGCAGCCTCCTTTCCGCGAAATGCCGTCGCCGCTTGGCAGCTAGTATAGCTAGTATCATAACCGTTGACGAACATTCGTGATGTTCTCAATATTCAACGGAGTCGTTATGACGACCAGTCCGTATACAAATCCACTCTGCGATCGCGCCAGGTCATGACGGAGCCGTTCCTGCGAACCTCTTCCAGCAGGTCCAGATCAAGATCGCCTACCACAAGCATATCGTCGTTTATAACGCCTTCTGCAATAATGCCGCCTGGCGGGAACGGAATATCGTTTGGCGCAAGTATAGCCGCCTGGCCAAAATTGCCCCGCATAAAATCAACCTTGCGCAACGATCCAACCGTTCCTGTTGCCACAACGTAAATCTGGTTTTCAATCGTTCGCGCATGGCAGCAATACCGGACGCGATAGAAGCCATGTCTGTCGTCCGTGCAGGACGGGCAGAAAATAACATCGGCCCCCTTCGCCCGCGCCATCCGTACAATTTCCGGAAACTCGATATCGTAGCAGGTCAACATCGCGATTGTGCCAAACTTCGTTTGGAATACGTCTACGCCATCGCCTTTTGACATATTCCATTCCGTTACCTCGGTAGGCGTCAGATGGATTTTGTGCTGGACATCTATGCTTCCATCGGGATGGAACAGGTGGGCGGCATTGCGGAGCTTGCCCCCTTCAACCTCTATTACATGCGTTCCGCCAACGATGTACATGTCATAGTCCTTGGCTAACCCTTGAAACAATGCTATGTAGTCCTCTGTAAAATCTGGCAGTCTTTCAATCGGCAGTGCATTACCGCTACCGTCGCCCAGTGACAGAAGCTGGGTCGTCATAAACTCAGGAAACAGCAAAAACTGAACGCCGTATTCCGATGCTGTCTTGACATAATGGGTAACCTGGTGCTTGAATTCGTCGATATGATCTATGTCCGCCAAATGGTATTGTACGGCAGCAGTGCGAAATTTCATTGGTGTTCCTCCCTATTCTCCCGAGCTGTTGCGCCACGTCCAGTTGATGCACATGCCATTTAGTCATCTAGGAGCGGCGCTGCTTGAATTGCAAAGTAATGGTTGTTCCCAGCTCAGGCAAGCTGAAAACATCAATTTTGCCCTCGTGCATGTCGACAATGCGTTTGGCAATGGACAATCCGAGACCAACGCCGCCCGTTGTGCGGCTTCGGGCACCGTCTACGCGGTAGAAGCGTTCGAAGAGATGCGGAATTTCCTTTTCAGGGATGCCCATCCCCTTGTCCTTAACCTCGATTTTGACAATATTGCGCATTAACGTGATGGAAATATCTATAGGTTCTTTAGAGTATTTGATTGCATTATCCAGCAGAATAACAAGCAGCTGCCTGATTTTGTCCTTGTCTCCGACCATGCGCACCACTCTGGATAATGTTTTCACGCGGATGGTTCGCTGGAAGGTGGTCTGCAGCATCGTCGCCAGCTCGTCCACCACCTGTACCACGTCGAACAGCTCCAGCCGCAGCCAGTCCTCCTGCTCCGCTTCAGCAGGCGTCAGCATGGACTTGGTCAAATTTTGCAATCGCTCCGCTTCCCTCGCAATGGCGTCAATGGCTTCGTCGCGTACGCTTTCGTTGTCGCGGCCCCATCTTTTGAGCATGTTGGCATAGCTGGAAATGACCGTCAACGGCGTTTTGAGCTCATGGGATGCATCGGCAACAAACTGCTTTTGCCGCGCAAACGTACGATCCAGCCGGCCGATCATCTGGTTAAACGCCCGCACCAGCTGCTGCAGCTCCGCGGATTCCTCGCGGTTGCTAACCTCAATTTGCCGCAGCTTGCCGCTCCGGTCAATTTCGCGCATCGTATTCACCATCTGTTGTATCGGCGCAGTCAGCTTGGACGTAAACCAATAGGTGCCGAAGATGGCAAACAGTATAGCGCCGCCGCTAGTTACGCTAAGAGCCGCAACCAGCACTTGCAGGTAGTCGTCCAGCTCGTCCAGAATGCGGTTGACCTCCAGCATGGCGATTACCTTGCCGTCTTCGTACAGAGGCACGCGCATAAACAGAATGCGCTCCCCGCCTTTCGTCAGCATGCCTGTATGATGAAAGGCTTCGAACTGGGCAGGCAGCTCCATCAAAACGGGATGCGTGCCGGATATGTTCACGACCCGGTTATTAGGTACAATAATCCGGATCATTTCATTGACATTATGGTATTCCACCAGCAAATCCGGCGAATTGAGGCCCCGGCCGCTCTGAATGCGGGGATTTTCCAGCATCAAATTTACCTTGGTCGCAATAACCTCTTCTTCGCTTTGGGTCGTTATTTTGATTACATAGAAATATACGAATATATTGAAAAAAATCAAAATCAGGATAAGCCAAAATATTGTAAAAAGCGTAAATCGTTTACGCAGCGTCATGCATCCGGCTCCTTAATCATATATCCTACACCGCGCACCGTATGAATCAGCTTATGCCGATAGCCCTTGTCCAGCTTCTGCCGCAGGTACCGGATATACACGTCTACCAGGTTGGTTTCCCCGATAAAGTCATACCCCCATACTTCGGACAAAATATCCTCGCGCGACTTTTCCTCATTGCGATTTTCCACGAGATACACCAGCAGTTCGAATTCTCTCGGCGTCAGCTCAATCAAAATATCTTTGCGATATACCTTGCGAGTGCGCAGCTCGATGGATAAATCCCCCAGCTTGATCAAATCGGACCCCTCAGCCTCACGGGGATACTTCTGGAAAATCCGCAAAATATTGCGCACCCTCGCCAGAAGCTCCTCCATGGCAAAAGGCTTTGTTATATAGTCATTGGCTCCATGCTCGAAGCCGCTTACCTTATCGGGCACAGTATCTCTTGCCGTCAGCAAAATAATCGGCACCGGATTTCCCGCCTGCCGTATAAGCCGAAGCACTTCAATGCCGCTCATTTCCGGGAGCATCACATCCAGCAGCACAAGCTGCCAATCGCCGCCCGAAGCCATCTCGTAGCCAGTCCGGCCATCGCTCGCAACACCGACCTCGTATCCTTCATGCTCCAGCTCCAACTGCAAAATGCGCGCGATTCCCGCTTCATCCTCAACCACAAGAACACGCTCGTTCATGAATCGGC
>PJUA01000803.1_pt1 | contig 10616 bp, 9 predicted proteins | sample 1512151 | NCBI WGS metagenome assembly PJUA01 (sample SAMN08177678, study PRJNA422409) | Soil metagenome, whole genome shotgun sequencing project. | isolation source: Soil enriched on filter paper: beechwood xylan treatment | place: USA: Madison | collected 2015-01-15
CCACCGTCAGCGGCTCGGCACAGCGCTCCGCCATCAGGGCCAGGGCGCGGTCGATGGGGTCGTCCGACAGCGGCGCCGGCGGCTGCCGGGCTTCCAGGGCGCGCAGCAGCAGCCCCGCCGAATGATGGGCCAGCACCGGGTCGAGCGGCTTGTCGGCCGCCTCCGCCGCCAGATAACGCACCAGCCCGTCCAGCGCGCCGTCGATGGCGAAGAAGGCGTCGCAGGCGCGCACCGCCGCCTCCGGCACCAGCCCGGCGGTCGGCACGTCCAGCACGACGAAGCGGTTGGTTCCGCCGCTGCGGAAGCTGTGCGGCACGCCGTCGGCCACCAGCACCCCGCGCCCGTCGCCCACCCGGCCGCAGGCACCGCCGACCTCCATGTCGAGGGTCCCGGCGACCGGCAGCACGATCTGGTGATGGTCATGGGCGTGCCGCCGTTCATGCCCGTCGTAACTGCGGGTGCTGACGGTCGGCCGATGCGGGGACGCCACGCCGGCGGGCTCCTTGCTGTTGGATCGATGGGCCGATGCTACGCCCTCCTCCCCGGCGCGTACAGGCACAGCTGTGCACAGGCACGGGACCGGTCGCCCACCACAAATACCAGAAGGCGAAACTGAGTTTCATCAAATCGCGCCGGCGAATTTTCAAGTCAACGTCCGCAATGCGCACCGCTCAGCCGATATTCGCCCACCCATTCACTTGAGCGTTGCCTGATATTCCGGACGAACAATTGCGGCACCGGACAGCGCCTCCTTATGAGTATTTTCAAACAAGAAATACGACCGCCAAGGCACGGATCGTTCGCCATTCGCCAAAAAGCACTCATAAAAGGAACGCCCGATGTACCGAGATCGCATCCGCCTGAAATCCCTGTGGGGCAAGGTGGTTCCGGCGGAAGAGGCCGCCTTCCTCATCAAGGACGGCATGACCGTGGGCATGAGCGGCTTCACCCGCGCCGGGGACGCCAAGGCGGTGCCGCTGGCGCTGGCCGAGCGCGCCGCGTCGGAAAAGCTGAAGATCACGCTGATGACCGGCGCCTCGCTGGGCAACGACGTCGACCGGATCCTGACCGAGGCGGGGGTACTGTCGCGCCGCCTGCCCTTCCAGGCCGACCCGGTGCTGCGCAAGGCGATCAACCGCGGCGAGGTGATGTTCGTCGACCAGCATCTGTCGGAGACGGTGGAGCTGCTGCGCTCGCGCCAGATGGGGCCGGTCGATGTCGCGGTGATCGAAGCCTGCGCCATCACCGAGAATGGCGGGATCGTGCCGACCACCTCCATCGGCAACTCGGCGACCTTCGCCATCCTGGCCGAGAAGATCATCATCGAGCTGAACCTGACCCAGCCGCTGGATCTGGAGGGGATGCACGACGTCTACATCCCGACCCGCCGCCCCTTCCGCGAGCCGATCCCGGTGGTCACGGCGGAAAGCCGCGCCGGTCTGCCCTATATCCCGATCGACCCGTCACGGATCGCGGCCATCGTGGTGACGCGCAAGCAGGACAGCTCCGCCAACATCCTGCCGCCCGATGACGAGACCAACGCCATCGCCGGCCACCTGATCGAGTTCCTGGGCCGCGAAGTGAAGCAGGGCCGGATGGGCCGTTCGCTGGCGCCGCTGCAGGCCGGCATCGGCACCATCGCCAACGCGGTGCTGCACGGGCTGATCGACGGCCCATTCCATGACCTGACCATGTACAGCGAGGTTTTGCAGGACAGCACCTTCGAGCTGTTCGACGCCGGCAAGCTGAACTTCGCCTCGGGCTCCTCGATCACGCTCAGCGCCGGAAAGTACGCCGAAGTGCTGCCGAAGATCGGCTCCTACAAGGGCCGGCTGCTGCTGCGCCCGCAGGAGATCTCCAACCATCCGGAGGTGATCCGCCGCCTTGGCGTCATTGGCATCAACACGGCGCTGGAGTGCGACATCTACGGCAACGTCAACTCCACCCATGTCAACGGCACGCAGATGATGAACGGCATCGGCGGCTCCGGCGACTTCGCCCGCAACAGCCACCTCGCCATCTTCGTCACCAAGTCGCTGGCCAAGGGCGGCGCCATCTCCAGCGTCGTGCCGATGGTCACCCATGTCGACCACAACGAGCATGACGTCGACGTTCTGGTGACGGAGGTCGGGCTGGCCGACCTGCGCGGTCTGGCTCCGCGCGAGCGGGCCGAGACCATCATCCGCAACTGCGTCCACCCCAGCTACCGCGAACTGGCGATGGACTATCAGCGCCGGGCGCTCCAGCGCGGCGGCCACACCCCGCACCTGCTGGAGGAGGCTTTCGCCTGGCACACCCGCTTCCAGCAGACCGGCAGCATGATGCCGAAGCCGCTGGCGGCCGAATAGGGTCCCTTGAAAACGGGCGGGCCGCGGAATTCCGCGGCCCGTTCCCGTTACCCATATGCCGTCATACGTGCTGCCCGCCATTGCGCTCCAAGTAGAGAAGCAAGGCGGGATAATAGTGCTTGCGCTCGGACGAAATCTTCTCGCAGAAGCGCTTGGCGGCACCGCTCTTGAGCCAGTCCTCAAGCTGACCGTTCTGGCGTTTTTCCGCGACAATTGCATCGATCGCGTCCAGAATCTTGTGTATCACCTCAGGCCTCGTCTTATAAAGATCGGAGCGGCGTCTTCGTCGCTCTCACTCTCTTATATGGCCCAGCTGGTGGTGAACGGCCCTGCATTCTGGGAATGGCTGCGTGTTGCAATGCACAAAACGAATGGGGTGAGGCACCACGCGGCCGGTCGCCATCAGCGCCAGCGCTCCTTCAGGTCCTGAAGGCTGTAGGCAACGGGATCGTCGTCTGTGTTAGGCGCCGCGTCACCGATACGCGTTCCGGAACAGGCACCGTCTGACCAACCATTGGAACAGTGACCATAGCGCGCGGCCAGAAACTCCACGAAGTCATACACTGTTTCCTGCTTATCCTTGGGCAGATCTCGAAGCTTTACGAGCAAGCCGGTGTAGTCCATTGCACCGAAACCTTCTGAGACGTATCGCTGATAACAAACCATCATACCGGCTTCTCGCCTTGCTGACAGCCGTAGCCCGTGCAACACCTCGATATTTCACTTCTTTCGGCCGTCATTCCCGCGAAGGCGGGAATCCAGCCATTCCAATAGGTTGCCTGAACGAACACCTGGACCCCCGCCTTCGCGGGGGTGACGGCCGATGGGATTTCGCATCTCTCTTCAAGCCCTCTCCCGCTCCTCCTCCGGCGGGCGGAGCGCCTGTCCCGTCGGGCAGAGCCGCAGCAGCACGCAGCGGTCGCAGGCCGGCGCCTGATAGTAGCAGCAGCGCTGGCCGTGCAGCATCATGACCTCGTGGTTGTCGTAGACCTGCTGGGCGTCCCACTCCGCCGGCAACTGCGCCGACAGCACCGCATGCGACGGGCCGACGGCGACGTTGGCGGGGATCAGGCCGGTGCGGACGGCGACGCGGTGATGGTGGCTGTCCACCGGCAGCGCCGCCTGCCGCAGGGTGGAGAAGCTGAGCACCGCCGCGCTGGTCTTCGGCCCCACGCCGGGCAGTTCCTCCAGCCACGAACGCGCCTCCGGCACGGTCATGCCGGACAGCAGGTCGAGCGACAGGCTGCCGACCCGTTCGGTGATGCGGCGCAGGATGGCCTGGATGCGCGGCGCCTTCTGTTCCGGCCAGGTGACGCCGGCGATGGTCGCCTCCACCTCCGCGACCGGCGCGTCGCGCACCGCCTCCCAGTCGGGCCAGCGCCGCCGCAGCGCCTTGAAGGCGGCACCGGACGCCGCATTCCGGGTGCGGTGCGACAGCAGCGACGACACCAACTCGCTCAGCGGGTCGAGGCTGTGGAAATAGGCGACCGGGCAGCCGTAAACGGTGCACAGCAGCCGATGGATTTCGAGCGCCTTGTCGCGCAACGCAGCCGGGTCGGTCATGAAAACCGACAACAGCCGAACCGGTAAGGCGTTACCGGTAAATCATCACGTCTCGACTCAGCCCACCAGCCCCGACATCACCGCGCGCAGCTGCGCCGGCTTCACCGGCTTGTTCAGCACCAGACAGCCGGCCGCCTTGGCCTCGTCCGCCAGTTCCGGCGTGCGGTTGGCGGTGACGATCACGGCGGGCAGGATGCGGCCGCAGGCGGCGCGCAGCCGCGCCACCTCGTTGACGCCCAGCGCGCCGTCGTCGAGATGATAGTCGGCGATCAGCAGATCCGGCGGCTGCGGCATGCCGGACAGCAGCGCCAGCGCCTCGTCGCCGTTGGTGGCCGACACCACGTCGCAGGCCCAGCCGCGCAGCAGCGCCTCCATCCCCGCCACCACCGCCGGCTCGTTGTCCAGCACCAGCACGGAGGTGCCGGCCAGCCGGTTGGTCATCGGCCGGGCGGCGACGCTGGCCGGGCGCACGGCGCGACGCTCCGTCCCGCGCGGCACGGTGACGGCGAAGACGGAGCCCCGGCCCGGCTCCGACCGCACGGTGATGGGGTGGCCCAGCATGCGGGCGACGCGGTCGACGATGGCGAGGCCAAGCCCCATGCCGCGGTCACGCCCCTTGGTGACGGGGGTGTCGAGGCGGCGGAACTCCTGGAAGATCTCGGTGATCTTGTCGCGCGGGATGCCGGGGCCGTTGTCCCACACCTCGATGCGGATGCCGTCGCCGGTCCGGCGGCAGCCGACCACCACCCGGCCGCCCTGGACATAGCGCAGCGCGTTGGACAGGAAATTCTGCACGATCCGGCGCAGCAGCCGCATGTCGCTGCGCACCACCGCCCCCGATCCCACCACCTTCAGGTCGATGCCGCGCTCCGCCGCGACGGCGGCATATTCGGTGGCGAGCGGCGCCAGGATGCCGCGCAACGGGAAATCGCTGACCTCCGGCGTCACCGCCCCGGCATCGAGCTTGGAGATGTCGAGCAGCGCCGACAGCAGATCCTCCACCGACGCCAGAGCCAGGTCGATGTTGTCCACCAACTCCGCATTGGCGGCCGGCTGCTCCAGGTCGGCCAGGGCCGAGACGAACAGGCGGGCGGCGTTCAAGGGCTGCAACAGGTCGTGGCTGGCGGCGGCGATGAAGCGGGTCTTCGACAGGTTGGCCTGATCGGCCTGGGACTTCGCCTGCTGAAGCTGGTCGTTCAGCGTCATCAGCGCGGATTTCTCCGCCTGCTCGGATTCGCGCCGCCGCTCCTCCTCATGCTTGATGACGGTGATGTCGGTGTAGACGCCGACGATGCCGCCGTCGCGGGTGCGCCGCTCGTTCACCTGGATCCAGCGGCCGTCGGACAGGCGATTGAGGAACACGCCCTTCAGGTCGTGGCGGTGCTCCATCCGCTCGCGCAGCCAGACGTCGGGCGGCGGCTCGCTGACCGCGCCGGCGGCGGCGACCATCGCCACCAGATCGTTGAAGCGGATGCCGGCCTGGATGCGGCCCGATACCGACGGCCAGTAGGACAGGTATTTGCGATTGCACAGCACCAGCCGGTCGGACGAGTCGAACAGGGCGAACCCCTCGTTCACCGACTCGATCGCCTCGAACAGGCGGGTGCGCATGGTGTCCGCCAGCTCCTTGGCGCGGGCGAGATCGCGGTTGCTGTCCTCCAGCTTGTGCAGGGCGCGTTCCAACTCCAGCGTGCGTTCGCGGATCTTCTGCTCCAGCACGATGGCGGTCTGGAACAGCGAGAAGGCGCCGCCCTGGAAATCCATCGACCGCTCGACGCGGTCCATCAGCACCTTGTTGATGCGCTGGAGCTTGGCGTTCTCGCGCTCCAACTCGGCGATGCGGTCGGCGGGATCGAGCGTCCAGCTGCGGGTTTGGATGCCGGCCATGGCTTAGCGCCCTCCGATGGCGACGCCCGTGAAGGTCTGGTTGACGTGCATGCCGTTCACCTGTTCGCCGTAGGCGCAGAATCCGACAACCCGGTTGCGCGCCAGCCGTTCCGACATGACGGCATTCAATTGCCGCTGCTCCATCTCCAGCCGGCGCAGGATGCAGTCGCAGCCGAGGATCAGGTCGGGAGCGCCGACCTCCGCCTCGATGCCTGCGATCAGACCATCGAAGTTGGAGACCGGGTCGACCCCCTCCGCCACCGTCAGGACGATGCCCTCGTCGATGGCGCAGAAGAAGGTCAGGCTCTCGTCGTCGTTCACCTTCTGGATGGAGCGGACATGGTACTGGCCCCCGACCCGCACGACGACCGGATGCGCGGCGAAGATCATCGGGGTCAGCGGCTCGCCCTCCAGCCCGACCAGCCGGGCGTACTCGCGGCCTGCCGGCTCGGCATTGATCTCATGGACGATGCGGTGCTGCGGATCGGCGCCGGTGACCACCATCTTGCGGTCGGAGCTGACGAAATGCTGGGTGCGGAAGACGGTGAAGGGCCGGTTGGTGGTGAACAGCGTCACCACCGCGGCGTTGGGATGAAATGCCCCCTCGTGCAGGACGAAGGTGCGTTCGAAATGCAGGTCGTCACCGGCCGAGGCGCCGAACAGCGGGATGTCGATCAGGGCGTTGTGCAGCGCGCTGACCACCGTCTCCTCGCTCATCGATAGGCCGTCGATCAGCAGCATGGCGAAGCTGCGGGCATCCTCGCCCAGCGGCACCGGCCGGCTCGCCATCGCCCGGTCGCGGCGCGACAGCAGCGAGCGCGCGATGGCGGTGCTGTCGGCGATCTCGAAACGGTCGACATGGTCGACCAGCGCGGTGACGATGCAGAAATCCTCGCTCGGGAAGCCCACCGCCACCAGGGCGTTGGTGGTGTAGCCGCCGGGACCGATTTCCCCCGCCGTGGTGCAGCCGATGACCGGCACCATGCCGAACTCCCGCGCCAGGGCATCGGCCAGGGCGTTTCGGTCATAGCTGGGGGCGCAGAACACCACCACCAGTTCCAGCGGCACCTCGCCCAGCCCGGCACGCAGGTCCCGCGCCGCCTCGTCGGGGCGTTCGGCATGGGTCACGGCGCGCGGCATGCCGTCGCCGGACGCGGGTTTCACCGGGCCGTCTGCGGAGATCTCGCGTGTGGACATCGATGCCGCCTGCGCCTCCCTCTCCGTGCGCGGATGCGATCCGGCAAGGGTACTCCAGGGATGGCGGCGGGCAAGACCAATCCGCGGACCGGTGAAGGAGGACATGATGCGGGGCGGCTCCTGAAGATGCTCGGCCTAGATACTCTCTGCCGGCTGCGGATCGGGCAAGCCGGCCAATTCCTCGTCGGTGAACAGGCGGGCCTTGGCGGTGAAGCGGACGCCGTCCGGCGCCTCGATCGAAAAGCCGCCGCCGCGCGCCTGGATAACGTCCAGGATGACCTGGGTGTTGCGCCACCATTGGAAGGTGTCGTCGGACATGCAGAAAGGCGCGCCGGCGACCAAGCCGAGACAAAGGTCGCGCCCGCCCAGCTTGAACTCCCCCTTCGGCAGGCAGAGCGGCGCCGATCCGTCGCAGCAGCCGCCCGACAGATGCAGCAACAGCGGCCCGTGCTTCGCGGCAAGGCGGTCCAGCAGGGCGATGGCTTCGGGGGTGGCGGTGACACGTTCGGTCAGGACGGGGGCTGTCGGCATGGGACGTTCCCTTATCACGGAACCACGCGGCGAAAGAAAAAAGGCCGGGGGACGCGCCCCCGGCCCAGGTTTGCCCGATAGGGAGGAGCAGGGCTCAGAAGAAGCCGAGCGCTTTCGGGCTGTAGCTGACCAGCAGGTTCTTGGTCTGCTGGTAGTGGTCGAGCATCATCTTGTGCGTCTCGCGGCCGATGCCGGACTTCTTGTAACCACCGAAGGCGGCGTGCGCCGGATACAGGTGGTAGCAGTTGGTCCACACGCGGCCGGCCTGGATGCCGCGGCCCATGCGGAAGGCGCGGTTGCCGTCACGGGTCCAGACGCCGGCGCCCAGGCCGAACTCGCTGTCGTTGGCGATGGCCAGCGCCTCTTCCTCGGTCTCGAAGGTCGTCACGGCGACGACCGGGCCGAAGATCTCCTCCTGGAAGATGCGCATCTTGTTGTGGCCTTCCAGGATGGTCGGCTGGACGTAGTAGCCGCCTTCCAGCTCGCCGCCCAGATGGGCGCGCCCGCCGCCGGCCAGAACCTTGGCGCCTTCGGCCTTGCCGATCTCGATGTAGGAGAGGATCTTCTCCATCTGCTCCTGCGAGGCCTGGGCGCCGATCATCGTGCCGCCGTCCAGCGGATGGCCCTGGGCGATCTTGTTGACGCGCTCCACCGCCAGCTTGATGAAGCGGTCGTAGATCGACTTCTGGATCAGGACGCGGCTCGGGCAGGTGCAGACCTCGCCCTGGTTCAGCGCGAACATCGCGAAGCCTTCCAGCGCCTTGTCCAGGAACTCGTCGTCCGAGGCCATCACGTCTTCGAAGAAGATGTTCGGCGACTTGCCGCCCAGCTCGACGGTCGACGGGATGATGTTCTCCGACGCGTACTGCAGGATCAGGCGGCCGGTCGAGGTCTCGCCGGTGAAGGCGATCTTCGAGATGCGCTTGTTGGTGGCGAGCGGCTTGCCGGCCTCGATGCCGAAGCCGTTGACGACGTTGATGACGCCGGCCGGCAGCAGGTCGCCGATCATCTCCATCAGGACCATGATCGCCATCGGGGTCTGCTCGGCCGGCTTCAGCACGATGCAGTTGCCGGCGGCCAGCGCCGGGGCCAGCTTCCAGGCGGCCATCAGCAGCGGGAAGTTCCAGGGGATGATCTGGCCGACGACGCCCAGCGGCTCATGGAAGTGGTAGGCGTAGGTGGTGTGGTCGATCTCGGCGATCGAGCCTTCCTGGGCGCGGATGCAGCCGGCATAGTAGCGGAAGTGGTCGATGGCGAGCGGAACGTCGGCGGCGCGGGTCTCGCGGATCGGCTTGCCGTTGTCCAGCGTCTCGGCCAGCGCGATGATCTCCAGCCGCTCTTCCATGCGGTCGGCGATCTTCAGCAGGATGTTCGAGCGCTCGGTCGGCGAGGTGCGGCCCCAGGCGTCCTTGGCCTTGTGGGCGGCGTCCAGCGCCAGCTCGACGTCGGCGGCCTGGGAACGGGCGACCTCGCACAGCGGCTTGCCGGTAATCGGGGTCAGGTTGGTGAAGTATTGGCCGTCCACCGGCGCAACCCACTGGCCGCCGATAAAGTTGTCGTAGCGGGGGCGGAGCGCGATCTGCTTCTGGAGCGTTTCGAGAGCCTGGTGGAGCATTTGGGCCGTTCCTCTCAGTGTGGTGAACCGGTCAGGTCTCCGGTCCAACGCGTTTGTCGGGGGCCATTCAGCCACTCTGAGAGGGGAAGGGTAAATTGTACTATGGAAGGAGACGGTGCGGGGGTGGGATTGTTCGTGTCCCACCCAATGACCGATCCGTTCGCCGGGGCGTCGGGCGCCTCACTCCGCCGGCTGGCGCCCTTCGACATAGCCCTTGCGCAGCTGCTCCTGATACCAGCGGCGGTGATGCTCCATCGCCCAGTTCTCGTCGACCTCGCCGGAGCCCATGGCGTCGAAGGCGCCCTCCATGCCGATGGTGCCGATGTAGATGTGACCGATCACTGCGGCGATCAGCGCCGCCGCCAGCAGCCCGTGGATGACGTGGATGGTCTGCATCCCGCCGATCCCGGTGACGGCGAAGGGCACCATCAACAGGTAGCCGGTGGCCGCCATCGCGATGCCGCCCAGCACGATGCTCCAGAACACCAGCTTCTGGCCGGCGTTGAAGCGCCCGGCCTCCGGATGATGGCCGGCCTTGGAGAAGAGCCCGCCGGCCGACTTGATCCAAATCCAGTCGGCCTTCTCCGGAATATTGTCGCGCAGCCACAACGCCATGATCATCAGCAGCCCGACGACGAAAGGCACGCTGACGAAGTTGTGGATCGACTTGGAATACTCCGCCAGCGGCGTGAAGGCCTGATGGCCGATCAGCGGGATCAGCAACGGCCGGCCGAAGGTCAGGATCACGCCGGTCAGCGCCATGGTCAGGAAGCTGACCGCCGTCGTCCAATGGGCGAAGCGGTCCAGCCCGTTGAAGCGCAGAACCAGCCGCCCCGCCTTGCCGCCATGGATGCGGATGGTGCCGCGATAAAGGAAGAAGATCGCCAGCACCACCGTCATGCCGATCGCCAGCCCGCCGATGGCCAGCCGCAGCGTGTGGGTGCGCCACTCCCGCCACTCCCGCCCTTCCGGCTGGACCAGCACCGCCAGCTTCTCGTCCGGAATGCTGACGCGGCCGACGACCTTGTCGTCCTGCGGGACGTAGAGCGGCACCTGCTCCTTGGTGGTCGGCGAGTTGGGGCCGGGCGCCTGATAGAGCTGCGCTTGTGCGAAAGTCGGAGCGGCCAGACCAGCAATGGCCATCAGGGCGATCAGCAGCAGGGCGTGCAGGGGGCGCATGGTGGTCTCCCAATTGACGAATTGGCGCCTTACTTGCCCCCACCCCAACCCTCCCCCGCTCTCGCGGAGGAGGGAGCAAGTGCTTGTGCGGGAGAGTGGCGGCAGTCCCTCCCCCGCCCAGCGGGGGAGGTTAGGTGGGGGGTCTAACTCCCCACCGCGAAACTCCTCACGCCCCTCCCGTCCCCGGCCCGCCGGGCGCGAAGGGGGAGCCGCGGTCGTTGCGGCCGTAGGCGGTGGACCAGCCCGGCGCACCGGAGCCATAGCCGCGCCGCACCGACCGTTCCTGATAGATGTCG
>PJUA01000804.1_pt1 | contig 10608 bp, 11 predicted proteins | sample 1512151 | NCBI WGS metagenome assembly PJUA01 (sample SAMN08177678, study PRJNA422409) | Soil metagenome, whole genome shotgun sequencing project. | isolation source: Soil enriched on filter paper: beechwood xylan treatment | place: USA: Madison | collected 2015-01-15
ATGAAGGTACGGTTCTGAAGCTGCTGGACTTCGGCGCCATCGTCCAAGTCCTGCCGGGCAAGGACGGCCTGCTGCACATCAGCCAGATCGCCAACGAGCGCGTCAATGCCGTGGCCGACTACCTGAAGGAAGGCCAGCAAGTGCGTGTGAAGGTCCTGGAGACCGACGACCGCGGTCGCCTGAAGCTGTCGATGAAGGCTGCCCAGGCTGAAGAGGGTAGCGAAGCAGCTGCTCCGCAAGACCCGCAGTAAGTCCAGGCTGCGCCGGCGCTGACAAGGCTGCCGGCGGGTCACCGACGGAGAAATCCCCCATGTCGCAAGGCGTGGGGGATTTTTCTTTGGGCGCATGCGCTTGCGTGCTTGCCGGCCGGGACAATCTGTCCCAGTGATTTCGAACCAAAAGTATGAGAACCTGTCCTTCTGCAATGAGGGACATCAAGCTTGCTGCGATGTCCCCGGGTGTCACGGCCGCAAGGGGAGCCGCGCGCCCGTCTGCAGGTGCATCCGAATAGAGAGTAGGGGACATCTGTAGTGCCTGATCCGGCGCGAGCCGGTGGGTACATACAGGCAGAACAACACATTACTTTTGAAAGGAAGGCGATGCCCCATGTCATCATCATCGGTTGTGGATTCGGCGGCCTGGCTGCCGCGCGCGAGCTGGCCAGTGCCGACCTGCGCATCACCATGATCGATCGCAGCAACCACCACCTGTTCCAGCCGCTGCTGTACCAGGTGGCGACGGCCGGCTTGTCGGCGCCGGCCATCAGTGCGCCGATCCGCGCCATCCTGGCGCACCAGAGCAACCTGACCACCCTGATGGCCGCAGTCACCGGCATCGATACCGCCGGCAAGAGCGTCACGCTGGAAGACGGCAGCGTGCTGTCCTATGACCATCTGATCGTCGCGGCCGGCTCCACCCACAGCTATTTCGGTCACGACGAGTGGAGCGCGCTGGCGCCGGGTCTGAAGACGCTGGAAGACGCCTTCGAAATCCGCAAGCGCATCCTGATGGCCTTCGAGCGGGCCGAGCGTGAAACCGATGCGCGGCGCCGCCAAGAGTGGCTGACCTTTACCGTCATCGGCGGTGGTGCCACCGGCGTGGAAATGGCCGGGACGCTGGTGGAAATCGCCCGGCATACCTTGTCCGGCGAATTCCGCAATATCGATCCGCATTCGGCGCGGGTGGTGCTGGTGGAAGGCTCGGAGCGGGTACTCGGGGCCTATCCACCGGACCTGTCGGAAAAGGCGCGCGAGCAGTTGCAAAAGCTGGGCGTGGATGTGCGTACCGGCTGTCGCGTGGTGCATATCGACGAGACCTGCGTGCGCTATGCCAATTTCGACGGCGAGCAGAGCCTGGCCACGCGCACCGTGATCTGGTCGGCGGGTGTCGCGGCCTCGCCGCTGGGCAGGCAGCTCGGGGTCGAGGTGGACCGTGCCGGTCGCGTTCCGGTGTCGCCGGAGCTCAATATCGCCGGACATGAGGATGTGTATGTGATCGGTGACCTGGCGGCCGCGCAGTCCGATGGCAAGCCGGTGCCGGGCGTATCGCCGGCGGCCAAGCAGATGGGGCGGGTGGCGGCGCGCAATATCAGGCAGCGCATCGCGGGACAGAAGCCCGAGACCTTCGTCTATCAGGACTACGGTTCGCTGGCCACCATCGGTCGCAAGGCCGCCATCGCCATGGTCGGCAAGCTGAAGTTCTCGGGCTACCCGGCCTGGTTGTTCTGGCTGTTCGTGCACGTGTACTTCCTGATCGGCTTCCGCAACCGCATCATGGTGATGGCGGATTGGGCCTGGGCCTACTTCACCTTCAAGCGCAGTGCGCGGGTGATCTCGGCGACCATGCCCACGCAGGCCGAAGCGCCCTCATTGCGCAAGGAAGTGGCCGAGTAGTTTTCGCCGCCTCGCAGACACAACGCCCGCGTTTCCATGGCTGGGAAGCGCGGGCGTTGTGCTGTATGGAGAAGGGTGTCGGCCTCAGTCTTCCAGCGCCAGCATGGCGAAGCTGGCCAGCCAGTGGCCGCCGCTGTAGTGGCTGCCGACCACCTGATCGATGGAGGCGCCGATGTGACGCTGTACGGAGCTCTGCATGGCAGGGCGTGCCGCGTGGGTGGCGGGCAGGTGTCGCAGCACGGTCTTCATGCACCAGGCGCGGGACAGGTTCAGACCATCCAGGTGGGCGATCTTGGGATCGGTGGGGTCCGAGACATGCGCCGGCTGCATGATCTGCGAGACCTCGGCCACGCGCGGCAGGTAGCGGTCGAACCAGGCGGGGAAGTCCGCTGTGGGAAGTGCCTTGCTCATCAGGAGCGCTTCGGTCAGCGCGCCGGAAATGTACTCGTCACCGCCCGGTTCATAGTGAGCGGGATAGTCGGTGTCCTTGCTGAAATACCGCAGGGCACCGTCTACGATGACCGTTTCCAGTTCGCTGTCCTGCACGTGGCGCGCATAGTCCAGCGAAAGCGCCAGTGCGAAGGCGGTGTTGTAGTGGGTACCCACGCGGATGGGATAGCTGAGCTTGGAGAGATAGTCCAGCAGGCGGCTGCGGATTTCCATGGTCAGCGGTGCCATGGCGCTGCGCCAGGCCGCAGCGCGGGGCAGGGCCGACTGTGCCAGTTCCTGGTCCAGCGCCAGGATCCAGCCGAAGCCATAGGGGCGTTCGAAGGGGCCGCGACCGCCGACGCGGAAGTAATCGGTCTCGCGTTCCATCAGTTCCCGTGTGAAGTGCTCATCGAAGATGTCTTCGATGTCGCTGCGTGCCGGCAGGGCCGGGAAACGTTGCACGCAGCGCAGCAGCAGCCAGAAGCCATGGACCGCCGAGTGCCAGTCGTAGCAGCCGTAGAACACCGGATGCATGGCGCGCGGCGAGAGCACGTCGGCTGCGCCATGGAGCACATGCATGATGTGGTTGGGATATTCCTGGCGCAGATAGGCCAGTGGCATGCGGGCAAAAGCGTCGGCCCGTTCGAGGGTGAGTTGCATGGGGACTCCTTGAGGCTAGGGGAGGCGACGCCGCCAGCGCCGATGGGTGCATGGCGGCGTCTTGCCCATCGCCGGGATCAGCGGAAGGCGAGGAAGTACATCAGGAACACGTTGACCGTCAGCAGTGTCAGGGCGGTCGGAATCTGTACCTTGATGACCTGGTACTTGTTCTTCAGTTCCAGCAGTGCTGCCGGCACGATGTTGTAGTTGGCGGCCATGGGGGTCATCAAGGTCCCGCAGTAGCCGGAGTACATGCCGATGGCCACCAGCGGTGCCGGGTCGGCATGATGGCCGACGATCAGGAAGGGCAGGGCGATGCCCGCGCTCATCACCGGGAAGGCGGCAAAGGCGTTCCCCATCACCATGGTGAACAGTGCCATGCCCACGCAATAGATCACCACCACCAGGAAACGGTTGTCCGGATTGACGAACAGGCTCACCACCTGCTGCACCGAGGTACCGGTCTTGGCGGCCACGAAGACGCCTCCCAGCATGGCCAGCATCAGCGGCAGGATGGCGGCCCAGCCGATCGAGTCCACCAGCCGGCGCGACTGGCGCACCGCCTGCAGCGGCGTGCCACGGGTCAGCACGCAACCGGCGATGAGGGCGCAGATACAGGCTACGCAGAGTGCGGCCAGGGTCAGTTGCTTCTGGTCCAGCAGCATGACGCCACCGATCGACACGCCCTTGAGCAGCACGGTACAGGCCACCGTGATCACCGGGATCAGCACGGCCGGGAAGAACAGCCAGTTGCCCAGACGCTTGGCCGAGCTCACGCGTTCTTCGTAGCTCGAAGTGGCGTAGCTGCCCATGGAAAGCATGCCGGTGCCGGCGATGAGCGAGATGATGATGACGGTAGCGCCGATGATGCGGTGAGCCATGGACTTGCCCAGGTTCTCCACCAGCAGGTCACCGAACAGGAAGACGGCGCCAAACAGGAACCAGAACAGTGCCGTGCTCAGGCGCTTGGGGTTGCCCTTGTCGCGCAGGGTCATCACCACCAGCATCATGACGATGATGCCGATGAGATAGTAGATGCGGTTGATGGAAATGAGCGTGTTCATGCGGTCACCTTGGCGGAGTCGGTTTGGCCGGCTTTCCAGGCATCCACGTCGCGGCGGATGGAGGCGTCCAGGCGGGTCAGGCGGAACATGTGGATCACCAGCGCCGAGAGGGCGGTGGGAATGGCCCACAGGCCGATGTGCAGCGGTTCGATGTTGGTGATGCCGTTTTCCTTGAGGAAGGCATCCATCAGCAGGACGGCGCCGAAGGCGATAAAGATGTCTTCGCCGAAGAACACGGCGATGTTGTCGCAGGCGGCAGCGTGCGCCTTGATCTTGTCGCGGATGGCTTGCGGCAGGTCTTCGCCATAGGCATTGACGGCGGCACCCTCGGCCATCGGCGCCAGCAGCGGACGCACGGTCTGTGCCTGGCCGCCGAGATAGATCAGACCCAGCGCGGCAGTTCCTTCACGCAGCAAAAAATAGAGCATCAGGATGCGCGCGGAAGTGGCGCTGGCAATGCCTGAAATCCAGGCTTGTGCACGTTCCTTCAGACCGTAGTGTTCGAGCAGCCCGATAATGGGCAGGATCAGCAAAAAGGTCGCCAGGGAACGGCTGTTGACGAACTTCTCGCCGAAGGTTTCCAGCAGCATGCCGAAATCCATTCCGACCGAGAGTCCGGTGGTCAGCCCCGCGACCGTGACCACCAGCAGCGGGTTGAAACGTAGTGCAAATCCGGCCACGACGATCGGTATCCCGATCAGTGGCAATAGTGTCGTGCTCTCCATGAAGACTCCTGGTTGTGAATGAGTTGAACCAGTCGCTGCAAGGGCCATGCCAGCCAGACCGTGGCCTCCCTGCTGATACGCCCTGGTGGACGCAGGCATGGTGTAGCCGCGATCTCATGGTCTCCCTGCTGCGACATTTCTAATTGTTATGGGTACTGCAATTTGTCCGGAGGACCGGGCAATTCCTGAGGCGCGCTAGCGCCGACAAGCTGTTCAGGCCGCGGCACGCACGGCGATGCGTTCTTCATGCAGGCGGGCGCGGATCTGCCGCGCAAAATCCAGCGCATGCGGGCCATCTCCGTGCAGGCAGACGGTCTGGGCGTTCACGCTGACGAGGCTGCCGTCGATGGCCTTGACCTGCTTCTGCTGGACCAGCATCAGGGTCTGGGCGATGGCATCCTGATCGTTCTCGATCATGGCGCCCGGCTTGCTGCGCGCCACCAGACTGCCGTCGGCCTCATAGGCGCGATCGGCGAAGACTTCTTCCACCGCGTTGAGGTCGGCATGACGGGCGGCGGCGATCAGTTCGCTGCCGGCCAGGCCAACCAGGCTCAGTTCCGGATTGAAGGTGCGGATGGCGGCGCAGATGGCGTTGGCCAGTACGGCGTCCTTGGCGGCCTGGTTGTAGAGCGCGCCATGCGGCTTGACGTGGCGCAGGCGGCCGCCTTCGGCGCGCACGATGGCGTCCAGCGCACCGAGTTGGTAGAGCATGCCGCTGACGATGTCTTCGGGCGGCAGGTGCATGGTGCTGCGGCCGAAGTTTTCGCGATCGGGGAAGCTGGGGTGGGCGCCGATGGCGACGTGGTTCTGGATTGCCCAGCGCACGCAGCGGCGCATGGTGGCGGCGTCGCCGGCATGCCAGCCACAGGCGATGTTGGCCGAGCTGACCAGGGTCAGCAGTTCTTCATCGGTGTCGCAGCCTTCGCCGAGATCGGCATTCAGGTCGATGTGCATGGCGTAATCCTCATTTCTTGTAGAGCGTGGCGCGCGACCAGTCCAGCGCCGCCACGGTATCGCGGATGGTATCGAGATAGCGCTGCTGTTGCTCGGCCGCGAGCAGGGCTTGTTCCAGGGTGCAGGGCTCAAGCCGCAGGGTGGCATTGAGCGGTGCCTGCGCCAGCTTCCACAGGTCGGCGCCAATGACCACGCCGATCTTGGGATAGCCTCCGGTGGTCTGGGCGTCACCCATCAGGATGATGGGCTGGCCCGAAGGGGGGACCTGGATCACGCCCGGTACCACGCCATGGGAGAGCATGTCGCGGGCGTGCTTGCGCTTGAGTTCTTCGCCTTCCAGCCGGTAGCCCATGCGGTTGCTGCTGGGGGTGATGCGCCAGGGCGTGGACCAGAAGGCTTCGCGTGCGGCCTTGGTGAATTCCTCGATCTCGGGGCCGGGCAAGACGCGCAGCGTAATATGCCCGCCGCGCTGATGCGCTGGCAGGTCGCTGCGGCTCCAGTCGGGGGCGCGGACACCGAAGGCCGGGCCGCTGACTGCGCGCAGGGCGGCCTGGTCGTCGCCGACGGCGAGTTTGTCGCCACGCTTGAGGGCGCGTCCCTGATGTCCGCCGAAGCCGGCTTTCAGGTCGGTGCTGCGTGAATCCAGGACCACGGGCACATCGATGCCACCGGCCACCGCCAGGTAGCTGCGCATGCTGTGGCGCGCCGGGCGCTGCGGCAGGTCGGACGCCACCGGGGCCAAGCGCAGCACGCTGCCGGCGCTGACCGGCAGGCTCCAGCAGGCCGATATCGGTTTGCCGTCGAGCGTGGCACCGATATCGTCGCCACCCAGTGCAATGCGGGTGGCGCGACCGAAGCGCAGTTCGCAGAGGCCCATGGTGATCTCGATGCCGGCGGCGCCGGGCGCATTGCCGACCAGCAGGTTGGCGCTGGCCAGGGCCAGTGCGTTCAGGGCGCCACCGGGATGGATGCCCTGGCTGCGATGGCCGGGGCGTCCGAGGTCTTGTACCGAGGCCAGCATGCCGGGTTGGAGGATCTCGATCATGCGTCGATCCTTTCCACGGTGAAGCGCACATGGTCGCCCGGACGCAGCAGCGTCGGCGGCTCCTGGGCCGGGTCGAACAGGTGCAGGGCGGTCTGGCCGATCACCTGCCAGCCGCCGGGCGAGGGCATCGGGTAGATGCCGGTCTGCTCACCGCCGATGCCCACCGAACCGGCAGGAATGGTCATGCGCGGGGTGGTGTGGCGTGGCGTGGCCAGTTCCGGGGCCAGGCCACCCATGTAGGCAAAGCCCGGCATGAAGCCGAGGAAATAGACCACGTAGTCACCGGCGCTATGGCGGGCGATGACCTCCTCCCTGGACAGGCCGGTGTGGCGCGCCACGTTTTCCAGGTCGGGGCCGGCATCGCCGCCATAGACCACCGGGATCTCGACCACGCGGCCCTGGTAGCGGCTGGCATGCAGGCCAGGCCAGGCTTGCGTGATGCGCTCGCGCAAGGTGTCCAGGTCACGCACCGGGCGGTGCAGGAACAGGGTCAGGTTGTTCATGCCGGGGACCACTTCGCTGACTTCGTCCCATTGGGCGGCCAGCTGGGCCAGGTTCCAGATGCGCTGCTGCTGGGGCAGGCTCGCAGGCGCGGGCAGGCTGCAGAGCAGCGCACTGTCGCCTAGCGGATGAATCTTCGGGGGCTGCATGTTCTTGTTGTTGCTCGGTATGGATGAAGCGATCGGCCCGTGGTGGCGTCGGCGCGTGAATCGGTGGCAGTTCTTGTCGGCTTGTAAATTAAAGGCGACTACCTGGATGCCGATATTACCTTCCGCGCAAAATACAGACAATGTGTCGATAAATTATTTATTTTGCTTTGCGATATAGTGTTGCCATTTTGTCGTGACTGAACTTGCCCTGATGAACCAGCCCAACCCACCTTCCACCTCACCCCAGATCGTCTCTTCCCAGCATCTGGTTTCCGAGCGCAGTGCCGAGATGTCCGAGCTGGAATACGGACTGATCATGGCGGGCAACGCCTTCAACCGCTGGATGGTGCGCTGCATGTCGGCCGCCGGCGCCAAGGACATGACGGCCATCGAAGTCTCCCTGCTGCACCATGTGAACCACCGCGAGCGCAAGAAGAAGCTGGCCGACATCTGCTTCGTATTGAACGTCGAAGACACCCATGTGGTCACCTATGCATTGAAGAAGCTGGTGAAGGCCGGTCTGGTGCAGAGCGAGAAGGCCGGCAAGGAACTGCTGTTTTCCACCACGCCCGAGGGGCAGGCGCTGTGCATGCGCTACCGCGAAGTGCGCGAGCGCTGCCTCATCGAGACCCAGGCCGAAAGCGGCGTCTCCAATCACGACATCGGTCAGGCGGCCCAGCTGTTGCGCAATGCCTCCGGGCTCTATGACACGGCTGCGCGCGCCGCAGCGTCGCTCTGAACCCACTATCGATCAAGGACAGGACCCATGCGAGCAATCGAAATCAAGGAATTTGGCGGCCCCGAGGTATTGCAGCCCTGCGAGCGCCCGGTGCCGGAGTTGAAGCCCGGTGAAGTGTTGATCAAGGTGCATGCCGCCGGCGTGAACCGTCCGGACGTGTTCCAGCGTACCGGCAACTATCCGGTACCGCCGGGCGCCTCTGACCTGCCTGGCCTGGAAGTGGCCGGCGAGATCGTGGCCGGTGAGCTGGGTGACAGCGGCTTCAGGCTGGGCGACCTGGTCTGCGCGCTGGTGCAGGGTGGTGGTTATGCCGAATACTGTGCGGCCCCGCTGGCGCAGTGTCTGCCGGTACCGAAGGGCTTGAGCGCCCTGGAGGCGGCCGCGCTGCCGGAAAACTACTTCACGGTCTGGAGCAATGTCTTTGACCGGGGCCAGTTGTCGGGCGAGGAAACCCTGCTGGTGCAGGGCGGTTCGTCCGGGATCGGCGTCACGGCCATCCAGATCGCCCGCGCCCTGGGGCATCGCGTGTTCGCCACCGCCGGCAGTGCCGACAAGTGCCGGGCCTGCGAAGAGCTTGGTGCGGAACGCGCCATCAACTACAAGACCGAGGATTTCGAGGCCGTGCTCAAGGAGTTGACCGGTGGGCGTGGGGTGGATGTCATCCTGGACATGGTCGGTGGGGATTACCTGCCACGTGAAATCAAGGCGCTGGCCGACGATGGTCGGCTGGTCTTCATCGCCCAACTGGGCGGCGCCAAGGGGCAGCTCGACATGGGGCAGGTGATGCGTCGTCGCCTGACCATCACCGGCTCGACCTTGCGCCCGCGCCCGGTGGCGTTCAAGGCGGCCATTGCGGCCAATCTGCGTCAGCACGTCTGGCCGCTGATCGAAGCCGGCAAGATCAAGCCGGTGATCCACCAGCGCTTCCCGCTGGAACAGGCGGCCCAGGCGCACGCGATGATGGAATCGAGTGCCCACATCGGCAAGATCATGCTGGAACTGTAGGCGCGCAGGTGAAGCTCGGGCGGTCCGGTTTGACCGCCTTTACAGCAACCGGCTACAATACGAGGTTATCCAAATTGACACCCATCTCGTAGAACACAGCCTATGCGTCGCAAACTTGTAGCCGGTAACTGGAAAATGAACGGCAGCCTGGCTGCCAATGCGGCCCTGGTGGCCGGCATCAAGGAAGGCCTGCCGGCCGCTGTCTGCGACGTCGCGGTATGTGTTCCGGCACCTTATCTGGCACAGGTGCAGGGCGCCGTCGCCGGTTCGGCCGTGGCGCTGGGTGCGCAGGACATGTCGGCCCACGCCTCCGGTGCCTATACCGGTGAGGTGTCGGCATCGATGCTGCTGGAATTCGGTGTGCAATGCGTCATCCTCGGTCACTCCGAGCGTCGCGCCTATCATGGTGAATCCGACGCGGCGGTGGCGGCCAAGACGGTGGCGGCGCTGAACGCCGGCCTGGTACCGGTGGTCTGCGTGGGCGAGACGCTGGAGCAGCGCGAAGCCGGCCAGACCAATGAAATCGTGGGCGGTCAGCTCGATGTGGTGCTGACGGCCTTGAGTGTTGAGGATGCGGCGCGCATCGTGGTGGCTTACGAGCCTGTCTGGGCCATCGGCACCGGCAAGACGGCAACGCCGGAAATGGCGCAGGAAGTCCATGCGATGTTGCGTGCACGCCTGGGTGCCAAGAGTGCCGAGGCAGCCGCCAAGGTGCGCATCCTGTACGGTGGCAGCATGAAGCCGGACAACGCGCAGCAATTGCTGGCCATGGCCGACATCGATGGTGGTCTCATCGGCGGCGCGGCACTGAAGGCAACGGATTTTCTGGCCATCGTCAACGCGGCGGCCTGAAGGGTAGAGTAAGGGGTTTGTCAGTTGCGGAAGGGATACTTCGGCAGCGGGCAATTGAAACATCAAGAGTGGACTTGTTTAAATGAATACTTTGTTTTTGGTTGTGGTTGTAGTTCAGGTGCTGGCGGCGCTGGCGATCATCGGTCTGGTGCTGTTGCAGCACGGTAAAGGTGCCGACATGGGGGCCGCCTTTGGCTCCGGCGCGTCCGGCAGCCTGTTTGGTGCGACCGGGTCGTCGAACTTCCTGTCCAAGTCGACCGCCGTGGCAGCCGGCATCTTCTTCGTCGCGACCCTGGGTCTGACTTTCATTGGCAATCATCACGTGGCGCAAAGCGGCGGCGTGATGGATAATCTGCAGGCGCCGGTTGCTCCTGCCCAACAAGCTGCGCCGGCCGCTCCGGCTGCTCCGGCTGATGCTGCCAAGCCGGCTGACCAGTCGAATCAGATTCCGAAATAAGCCTTTGCGTATTCTGGAATAATCCCGGAATAAACATAGAAGAATCTTTCTTTTTAGCTGATTGTGCATTGAACAAGAGTAACAAATGAAGGTACAATAGCAGTCTCAGGCCGACGTGGTGAAATTGGTAGACACG
>PJUA01000806.1_pt1 | contig 10539 bp, 8 predicted proteins | sample 1512151 | NCBI WGS metagenome assembly PJUA01 (sample SAMN08177678, study PRJNA422409) | Soil metagenome, whole genome shotgun sequencing project. | isolation source: Soil enriched on filter paper: beechwood xylan treatment | place: USA: Madison | collected 2015-01-15
CGCCGTAGCTCGCTCTGACCTTGGCGATAAGCTCGCGCCACTCCTTTTCCCTGCGGTCGGTCTGGACCATTTCGCAGCCGATGCATAACATTTCGCAGCCGCTTTGCTCCGCGATGGCGGCATAATGCAGAATAAATGCGGTGTAGGAGGCGAACCAGTCGCTCCATTTGGGCTCGCAAGGCACATCCTTGTCAAAAAAATTGATATGGGCCCGCCATGTGCCATTAGCGCAGTTGACGACAGGCTTCAGGCAGACGTTAAGCCCCAGCTGCTTCGCTTTGGCAATAGCCGCGATCACCTCGTCGTCAGTAACGGTAGGATATTCGCGGAAGCGGATTTCGGTTGCTTGCGGGTGATCCTGAAGCGCGGCAAAGGTGATGGCCGTCCAGTTCACGGAAAGCCGGGATGCCATAAGCTCCATGGACTTCTCCGCTTCCTCGCCCCTCCAGGTCCCCCGAACGCCGGTCCATCCCCAGGTCATGCCTGCGATATAAGGAAAGTGCTGTGTCATTTTTGGGTCTCCTCCTATTTTGTTATTGATAATATAGGTATTGTTATATAACAAATTAACACCACTGCTAACGGTTTGGCAATAGCTTTGGGTTATTTCACAAAAGGATCATAGAGCGTGGACGCCAAAAGGATATTGCACACAATAAATAGTCCAAAAAATGAGCATTTTCTTAATGATAGCGATTTCAATTTCATGTCATTTGAGGACCAGAAATGATAGCAGAAACCATTTTTCTCAATTGTGAACTGGAGTAAACTAGAAATGAAAACGGAACCAAAACTAATTTTTTAGGGGGAAAAAAGCAGTGAAAAAAAGGATAAGTCTCATTGTTTCGATTTTTGTTATGCTAACAACATTAGCTGCTTGCAGCGGCAATGGAGGCTCGACAAGCAATGGTAATGAGCCAGCGGCGAGCAAGGAACCAACGGCCTCGACTCAAGGAGACGGAGAAGAGGCCGCTGGTTCGGATATTTCCGGCGAGGTTGTTTTTTTGACTCACCGTACCGACATGGTGGACACCGAATACCTGGAGTACAAAAAACGGTTTGAAGAGAAGTATCCCAATGTCGATCTCAAGTTCGAGGGAATCCTCGACTACGATGCAACCTTGAAGGTGCGCATGGCCTCCGGGACATTCCCCGACCTGGTCATGGTTCCAACCATTCCTAACAACGAGCTGTCGGAGCATTTCGCTCCGCTGAACGATATCGAGTTTTCCGGCGATATCTATTTTGCCGACCTGAAGGCTTATGAAGGCAATATGTATGGCGTTTCCTCCGGCGCATCAACGGTAGGCATCGTATATAACAAAAAAGCATTCCAGCAAGCAGGCATTACGGAAATTCCGCAAACGTACGACGCTTTTCTGGAAGCGGCGCAAAAGCTGAAGGATGCGGGCATTATTCCGCTGGCCTCCAACTTCAAGGATAAGTGGCCGCTGGACGCATGGGTCTATGACGTGCCGACACTGTTTGCGGAAACAACGGCTCACCAGAACAATCGCGCGGAAACCGACACGCCTTATACGATGGACAATGAATACGGCAAATCGTGGAGCATGCTGCGGGAGCTTTATGAAAAAGGTTTCCTGGAAAAGGACATTAACTCCACAAACTGGGAGCAATCCAAAAAAGACGTAGCGTCTGGAAAATTCGCCATGTATCTGCTTGGCAACTGGGTTATCAATCAGGTTATCGAAAACGGAGCCGCCTCTGAGGACATTGGATTTTTCCCTTTCCCTGTCGACAACTCCGGCAAGGTGAAGGCGCCGCTTAATCCGGACTGGTTCTATGGCGTCAACAAGAATGGCAACGTCGCTGCGGCCAAAGCATTCCTGAAGTTCCTGATTGAGGAATCCGGCTATGACGATTATTCCGGCTTTATCCCGACGCTCAAATCGAAGGAGCCAAAGCTTGCCCAGCTGGCTGAATTCAACGGATTCAACCCGACCTTTTACGAGCCGGTTCAACCCGTAGACGCCGCTACGCAAATTCAAAACAAAGCTCAGCTTGACCAGGCTGGCGTTGTTCAGGAATTCGTATTGTCGAAGGAACCGCAGAAGGTTCTGGATAAAGTAAACGCATCATGGGCCAAGGCCAAAAAGGATCTGGGGCTGTAGACAAAAAGCCCGGTTTAAGGAACGGGGAGGCTGGTTGCGGCCGTCCCGTTCCTGCTTCCGGGCAAAACAGATACGCATCCAGGAGAGGAGAGAAGCAGGATGCTGGGAAAAATGTCCCTGCGGTCGCAAAAAAGGCTGCTATTGTTTTCATTCGTCACCGTACCTCTGCTGCTGCTGATTACCTTTGCCTATTATCCGGCAATGGAGCTGATCCGGCTGAGCTTTACGAATTGGAACGGTATCAGCGCAGACAAAGCTTTTATCGGCTGGGCCAATTATAAGGAAGTGTTCTCCAATCCTGATATATTCGGGGTGTTCCGAAACAACGTTGCTTACTTTGTCGTAGGCATCGTGCAAAACATCGTCGCGATCTATTTTGCGGTGGTGTTGAACAGCAAGCTGAAGGGGAGAAAATTTTTCCGGCTGCTGCTGTTTTTGCCCTATATTTTGAACGGGGTAGCGGTAGCTTATTTGTTCGGCTATGTATTCGATACAACCAGCGGCTCGCTCAACTATTTGCTGGGTCAGCTAGGCTTCGACAAGCTTGCGGAAACGAGCTGGCTCGGGAATACGTCAATTGTCAATTATTCGCTGGCCTCCATCGGCTTCTGGCGATTTATGGGTTTTAACATGGTTATTTATTTGGCTGCCCTGCAGTCCATTCCGAATGATCTGTACGAGGCCGCGTCCATCGACGGCGCAAACGGCTGGCAGAAGTTTTTCTACATTACACTGCCTAACATCTACAAAATAATCGAGCTGAATTTGTTCCTGACCGTCACCGGCGCGCTCGAAGTGTTTGACCTTCCTTTTGTACTGACAAAAGGCGGACCCGGCGGTGCAAGCGAAACCTTTGTTATGAAAATCATCGAAACGGCATTCCAGTTCAACAATTACGGCTTGGCTTCCGCCATGAGCGTAGTGCTGCTGCTGTTCGTTATTATCGTATTGTCCATTCAGCGTTACCTGCTGAATCGAAAGGGGGACTAGGGCATGGGAAAGGCTTCGCGCGCTTGGTCCTTTGTCAAATATTTGAGCATTGCCGTAGCTGTATTCGTTATCTTGTTCCCACCGTATATTATTGTCGTCAACGCCTTTAAAACGTCCGAAGAATTTTTTGCCAAAACAGCGATTGCGCTGCCGGACAGCTTTCTCCATATCGATAATTTTATTCAGGCCTTCAAAAAAGCGAATATGCCGCTTGCCTTCGGCAATACACTGTTTATCGTGGGAGTTACGCTCCTTCTAAACATCCTTATTGGCTCCGCGTTTTGTTATGCGGTTGGCCGGTTTCAATTTAAATTCAAGGGCGCGCTGGTGGGACTGTTTCTTTTTGCAACGATCATTCCCCAGATCACAACGCAGGTCGTCAATTACAAAACGATTCAAATGCTGGGGCTGACCAACAATCTGATGGGACCTGTGCTTCTCTACGTTGGGGCGGATATTTTGCAAATTTACATCTTTCTGCAGTTCATCCGAAATATCCCCTACGAGCTGGATGAAAGCGCGATGCTGGAGGGCGCTTCGTTGTTCCGCGTGTTCCGGTCGATTATATTCCCGCTGCTGGGACCGGCAACCGCTACAATCGTTATTTTGAAAACCATCTCGATTTATAATGATATGTTTGTGCCGTATCTCTATCTGCCGCGCCCCGAGCATGTTGTCGTCTCGACCTCGCTGATGCGATTCTTCAGTATTAACAGCGGCGATTGGCAGATGATTTCATCCGCTATTCTGATCATCATGATTCCAACGGCGATTCTGTACCTGTTTCTGCAAAAGTATATTTTTGCCGGCGTAACCAGTGGTGCTGTTAAGTAGTCTGAGTATATTAGGAAGCCGTCAGCTGTGTATTTAGGCGCTGCGGGAAAACAAAGTAGTTGTGTTTGAACCGCAGCTTGCTGCAAACTGGAGTAAAGTCTGAAAGCCGGCGGATAGCAAGGGGTGATACAGATGAAGGTCATGATTGTCGACGATGAAGAAATGATCAGGCGCGGGCTGGAGAAGATTTTGGGCAAAATGGGGCTGGACATTGAAGTGGTCGGCTCCTACGGTAATGGCATGGAGGCTTGGAATTACCTGTCGCGGCTGGATGATCGCGGCCTTGACGTATTAATCACCGATATCAAAATGCCGATGATGGACGGCCTCAAGCTGGCTGAAAAAATGCAGGGCAAACCGGTGTCGCTTATTGTATTAAGCGGCTTTAGCGAGTTCGAGTATGCACGCAGGGCGCTGCGCAGCGGAGTGATGGATTATTTGCTCAAGCCGGTGGACAAAAGCCTGCTGCGGGAGGCGCTGCAAAAAATTAAAGCCGTTCGAGGCGCTGAGCCGCTTTCGATGACTGGAGCTCAGCTGCAGGAAGAACATTACCGCACAGGTCCCGAATCTCCTCATGGAGGAAGCGGGGGCTCCGCTGAATTTTCGCCGGGTCAAAGAGATGATGGAGGACAGAATCAGCATGTTTCCGCATTAACACATGCTGCCATTCAGCAGGCTGGGGGGGCGTACGAAGGTATTCATGGCGAGGAGATGTCTTCCGGCCGCATCCGGAAAACGCCGCATCTGGCGCGGGTCCATCCCGCCGTCCAGCAAATTCGGCAACTGCTTGAACGGGAATACGATAAAAATCTCGATATGGATATGTTGGCCGAACTGGCGGACATGAGCGCCAACTACTTGAGCAGATTGTTAAAGCAGGAGACGGGAATGACAATTACTGACTACCTGATCCTTGTGCGGATCGACAAGGCCAAGCAATATTTGCAGGATCATCATCACTTGAAAAATTATGAGATTGCCCAGCTAGTGGGATACAGCGATCCCGTTTACTTCAATAAGCTGTTCAAAAAAAGCGTTGGCGTCACGCCCAGAGAATTCCGAACGCAAGGCGGAGCCTAATCGTAGACCTAATAGAAGAGCTAATCGTAGACCAATTCAAAACCAAATCAAGACCTAATCGAAACCTCTATGAAATCTGTCTTAAATGCCGGTGCGAGTACAGGCGACAGCGTTTCATGGGGGTTTTTTTATGGGATATGGATTCTCCCCTTTACAGAATGGGCGGATGGTCGTAAGATGAAGGCCGTAACGAACAAAACAGAGAACTTCCGCTTTGGAAGGATGGAGACGATCATGGCTAGTACAACAATGAAAAGAGCTGCCAAAGCCTCATTGAGAAGGACGTTCGAGCAAGCAATTTCTGAAAAGGATGCAAGCCCGCTTAAGTTTTTGCTGGCGGTTTACAAGGACAATTTTTCAAATCTATTCATTTCCTTATTATTCCTTGTGGTCAAAAGCTCGCCGATTTATGTGCTGCCAATCGTGACGGCCAATATTATCAACATTACAACAAAGCCGGATCAATATCCGGTCAGCGCCATCTGGATCAACTTTATTGTCATTCTGGTCGTCATCGTGCAAAATATTCCTACTCATGCCGCCTTTATCGCTTATATGAGTAAAGCGATCCGCCATGTCGAAGCGGGTCTGAGAAGCGCGATGGTGCGCAAGCTCCAGCAGCTCTCTATCAATTCGCATCGCGAGCTGCCCGCGGGCAAACTGCAATCCAAGGTGCTGCGAGACGTTGAAGCTATTGAAACCATGTCCAAGCAAATTATGCTGGCGCTGCTGCCGGCTCTGCTGAACATCATTATTGCGTTTACGATTACTGCAACCTATAGCCTGTTGATTGCTACCTTCTTCATCGTGACCATTCCTATGTCGGTGCTGCTGGTCAGCTTATTCCGGCGAAAAATCCGCAATAACAACAAGGAGTTCCGCAGGGAAATCGAGCAGATGTCCTCCCGCGTGTCGGAGATGGTGGAGATGATTCCCGTCACCAAGGCGCATGGCCTGGAGAAGGTGGAGATTGCCCGAATCGACTCCACTTTGCGAAATCTGCAAGGAAAAGGCTACAGGCTGGATATTGTGGAAGCTTATTTTGGCGCCTCCAACTGGGTTTCGTTTCAGGTTTTTCAGGTGTTGTGTCTGCTGTTTACCGCCTATTTGGCTTATATCGGGCAAATACCGGTGGGCGACATTGTGTTGTACCAGGGCTTTTTTGGCATGATTCTGGGCTCCGTGACAGGGTTGATGACCGTTTATCCCCAGCTAGCCAAAGGATTCGAATCCATTACCTCCATTCGCGAAATTTTGACTTCTCCCGATATCGAAGACAACAAGGGGAAGACGAAGCTGGAAGAGGTAGAGGGGCATTTTGTTTTCCGCGATGTCGAGCTGTCGTTCCCGGATAGCGAGCAGCATGTGCTGCAGCATGTTGATCTGGAGGTTCAGGCTGGTGAATGCGTCGCCTTTGTCGGAGCTTCGGGAGCGGGCAAATCAACAGTGCTGAATTTGGTTATCGGCTTTCTGCATCCCACAAACGGAACCGTATTGATGGATGGCCACGACTTGAGCGAAGTGGACTTGCGGACATACCGAAAGCATCTGGCTGTAGTTCCTCAGACAAATATTTTGTTCTCCGGCACGATCCGTGACAACATCACATACGGGCTGAAGGATATTACGGACGAGCAAATTCAGAGGGTTGTGGAAATGGCGAATTTGACGGAGCTGATCGACAGGCTTCCGGAAGGCATCCATACGCATGTAGGCGAGCACGGCGGGAAGCTGTCCGGCGGCCAGCGGCAGCGCATTGCCATCGCTAGGGCGCTCATTCGGGACCCCAAAGTTATTATTTTGGACGAGGCGACCTCGGCGCTGGACAATGAATCGGAATTCCATGTCCAGCAGGCTATGCGCGAGCTAATAAAAGGCCGCACCACGTTTATCGTCGCCCACCGCTTGTCTACCATTCGCGATGCCGACCGGATCGTCGTTATGAAGCATGGACGCATAGTAGAGGTTGGCACCTTTGATGAGCTGATGGAGCTTAAGGGTGAGTTTTATAATCTGAAGCAGCTGCAATTATAGAGCGTGCTTAGCCTTATTATTTCAATCCGGAGAATTAATTAGGAGAAGTCATTAGGAAGATAAAAGGAGCCTTTAAAATCGCTATAAAAGCAGATTTTAAAGGCTCCTTGCTATGGATCGGCTTCAACTAGCTTCACGAAGATGGCTTAGAGGCAAAGCCGATTAGTTAAAAAGCTTATTATAATGCAGAGCCCTTTAGATGCAAAGCTCATTGAAATGCAGAGCTCATTAAAATGTGAAAAGCTCATTTAGATGATAGGCCAATCATTAGCTGTATCTGATTTCAATAGCTATGCTTTGCGCAGGTATAGACGGCTCGCGGCTTGCCAGATGCCGCCTGGCTCAAGGGAAACAAGTCCTGTTTCCTCGGCTGGCAAATCAACGTTAGGCGCATTGACCAGATTCAATTGCGGCTCCGGACAGAAAAAGCCCGGCGTAGCGCCGTTGTTCCAGATCATCCATTGCTTGTAGGAAGGGCTGACATCGTATACCAGAACAACGCCTTCACGTATGTCCGTCAGCTCCATTGCATTGCGGCCGTTGCGGCTTTCCGACGTATAGTGGTTGTCCATGGATTCCCAATACGGTGAAAGTCCTGTCGTCTGCATCTGGATTTCTTCCTCGCGCAGCGGCAAATGGCGTCCGGTTGGCAACATCCGCTCGTTTAGCTCCCAGCGCTTGCCTGTCGTCAGCGTAAAACGGTAGTCCTCCGTCGTGCTGCCCGGCGCAAACGGTGCGTTGATGGCGGTATGGAAGGCGATCATGCAAGGCATCGGCTCGTCTCCCTCATTATGTACGGACACAAGCTGCTGCAGGCCGGAATCGCTCAAGCTGTAGCGCAGGGCGATTGTAAAGCGATGCGGCAAATAGGTATAGATAGGATGCTCTTCATTAACGGTGATGCTCAGAGCAGCATAGCTTTCTGTTTTGCCCGTTCCGAAGTCGTCAACCTTCCATTCAGCCGTATGGAAAAAGCCATGCAAATGATTGCCCGTTTTTGCTTCGTTAACAGGGAATGTATACGTTTTGCCGTTCCAATCAAAGGTCCCGTCCTCATAACGGTTTGGCGGGAATAACACGGGAATGCCGTGTACGCCGGGATTGGCGCGGAAGTCATTCATTTCATCGGACGATGGCTCTCGTAAAAAGGCATATCCTTTTTCCGTATCGCGGAATGCAATCAGGTTTGCTCCCACTTTAGGCAAAATAGCGGCTTCGCTGTTTCCAAAGCGCAGCCATACGGCCTCTTCATCATGAAACGCTCCAAGACTTGCTTGTCCTTGTTTGGTCATATCAATCTACTCCTTTTTTTGCCGAAAAGTAAACGCTCACTTTCTAGAATAGCAGGGTGGCGGCAAACAAACAACCGCCCTGTTTCCCGTATGGAAACAAGGCGGTAGCTGTCAGCCGGAACGAGGCGGAGGTTATCCCCTTAGCTCTTTAGCCGCTGTGTAAACAATTGCTCGATTACGTATTGCTTGCGTCGGTTCACGTTCAATTGTTTGGCATCGGAATACTTGGCACCGAAGTAGATGGTGCCTTCGGCAATGGATTTGATTTTGGAAATGTTGACGAAGCAGTTGGAGCTCACCTGATAGAAGCCAGGCGTGCTTACAAGCTGCTTCAGCTCGGCGGCAGTCATTTTTTTAGTTCTATTGTAGTTTCTGCCGTGAAAACAAACGAGCCCTTGGACGCCGGTTTTGAAATAAAGCACATCCGACTCCACATCAAAATTTTCATAATCGTTGCGCTCCTGAAGTGCTACAATCATCCATCGTTCCCCCTTTAGGATACCTTATGAATTGTTAGCGCTTACATTATAGCATGCCGATTTTAGATTGTGAAGTGCTTTTTATGAGGAACTTGCTATCGGTTTGGTTGGAGAACGGGCGGCCGGGTTCGGGCGTGGGCACGGGTTTGGCTAAAAATGCATTGTGCCTGCAGGCAGCTTGTGCTATGTTCACTTTAGTTGTAAAAGAATGAAGACATGTGCGGAGAGAATGGGTTGAATTGATAAGCGATTTATTGAGCTGGAGCGGTCTGTTTTATGTCGGCTCGTATGGCAGCGCCGATGATTATACGATCCACGTCTGCCGCCTGGATCAGGCGAGCGGCGAACTTGAGGTGCTTCAGAAGCTGGACGGCGCGCCAAATGCATCCTTTCTGGCGCTGCATCCATCGGGCGGCATGTTGTATGCCGTGAAGGAACTGTCAGAGCATAACGGAACGCCGGGCGGCGCGCTAATTGCATTGCAGGTTGATCCCGAAACGGGATTGCTGGGGGCAATCGGAGAGGATAACCCCACCTTCGGTGCGCATCCCTGTTATGTCAGCGTGGCGGCGGATGGGTCTGCCGCTTTTACAGCCAACTATTCTGGCGGCAGCGTTGCCCTGCATCCCCTTGAGGCAAACGGCATTCCCGCAGGCGGCCAAAAAACGTCTCATTACGTTCATGAGTGCAAGCCGGGGCCGGTTGCCGATCGCCAGGAGGCGCCGCATGCCCATTGCATCAAGCCTCTGCCGGGCACGCCGTTTGTATATGTCGCCGATCTGGGCATGGATGGAGTAGTTATCTATCGTTATAAAACGGAGTCCGGCAGTCTGGAGCGAGTTGGGGTGTGTCGACTCGCTCCGGGGAGCGGGCCGCGGCATCTTGAATTTCATCCCAAGGAACCATTTGCCTACGTTACTAACGAGCTTTCTTCCGGCGTAACGGTGCTCCGGGTTGACCGCGAGAGCGGACTGCTTGCCGTTATTCAAACCGTCTCCTCTATTCCGGATACGTATGACGGGTACAACGATTCAGCGGATATTCATATTTCGCCGGATGGCAAGTTTTTGTACAGCTCCAACAGGGGGCATGACAGCATTGCCGTATTTGCGATTGAAGAGGAAACGGGATTTTTGACGCCTGTTCAGTTTCATACCAGCGGAGGCGTCCAGCCGCGTAATTTCGGCATAACGCCGGGCGGCGATTTCCTGCTGGCCGCGAATCAGAAAAGCGGCAATATCGCGGTTTTTCGCATGAACAAGAAGACTGGAATGCTGTCGGCAGCGGTCCATAGCTTGCAATTGTCTTCGCCAGTTAACATTACTTTTGGACGTTAAGCGTCGGAACGAAAGGAAGGTCCTGCATCTTGTCATCACCCGCATCTGCCTCCGGTCAAACGACCGGAAGCGCTCTGCGCAAGGCCACTGTTTACGCCATGCTGTTTGCCATCAGCTCCGTTCACCTGTTGAACGATGCCATGCAAACGGTAGTTACGGCTTTATTTCCAATTTTTGAAGATTCGTTAAAGCTTTCTTATGCCCAAATCGGCTGGATTGCCTTTACGCTTAATATGACCTCATCGGTATTACAGCCGGTAGTCGGCATCTGGTCGGATAAAAGGCCAACGCCATGGATGCTGCCGGTTGGCATGTTGTGCAGCATGATTGGTATGGCCGGACTTGCTTTTGCGCCTAATTA
>PJUA01000808.1_pt1 | contig 10508 bp, 12 predicted proteins | sample 1512151 | NCBI WGS metagenome assembly PJUA01 (sample SAMN08177678, study PRJNA422409) | Soil metagenome, whole genome shotgun sequencing project. | isolation source: Soil enriched on filter paper: beechwood xylan treatment | place: USA: Madison | collected 2015-01-15
ATAGGGCGTGTCGAAGACGTAATGCAGCGCCACCGTCAGCTCGACCACCCCCAGCCCGGCGCCGAGATGGCCGCCGGTCACCGAGACGGCGTCCACCGTCTCGGTGCGCAACTCGTCTGCGAACTGGCGGAGCTGTTCGGGCTTGAGGGCCCGCAGCTTGGCTGGCGTCGGACAATGGTCGAGCAGCGGGGTCTTGGTGGCGGTCACGTCGTGATGGTCCTCAAGCTCTGGTCAGGCGCGGCGCGCGACGACGAAGTCGGCGACGGCCTTCAACATATCGGCACGCCCATCGAAAATGTCCAAGTGCTGCGATGCCTGATGGGACAGCATTTCCGCCTGGGCGCGGGCACGGTCGCGGCCGAGGATCGACACGAAGGTCGCCTTCCCGGCCTGGGCGTCGCGGCCGACGGTCTTTCCGGTTTCTTCCGCCGTGCCTTCCACGTCCAGCAGGTCGTCGACGATCTGGAAGGCCAGCCCAAGGTCGTGGGCATAGGCGCGCAGCGCCGTGCGCTGCGGCGGGTTGGCCTTGCCCAGAATGCCGCCGGCCTCGCAGGAGAAGGCGATCATCTCGCCGGTCTTCATGCGCTGCAGCCGGGTGGTGGTGCCGAGATCGAAGCTCTCATGCTCCGCGATCAGGTCCAGCATCTGGCCGCCGACCATGCCGTGGCCGCCGGCCGCCTTGGCCAGCGCCGACACCAGCTGGCAGCGGATATTGGGGTCCTCATGTGTCGCCGGGTCCGCCAGCACCTCGAACGCCAGCGTCAGCAGACCGTCGCCGGCCAGGATGGCGGTCGCCTCGTCGAACTGGCGGTGGCAGGTCGGCCGGCCGCGGCGCAGCTCGCCGTCGTCCATCGCCGGCAGGTCGTCATGGACCAGCGAATAGCTGTGGACCATCTCCACCGCGGCGGCGGCGCGGATGGCGCAGTCCGGATTGACGCCGAACAGCGCCGCCGACTGCATCACCAGGAATGGGCGCAGCCGCTTGCCGCCGTTCAGGCAGCCATAGCGCATGGCGTCGAACACCCGCGCTTCCGCCAGATCGGTGGTCGGCAGCAGGGCGCCGATCTTCATCTCGACGGCCTGCGCGATCTCCGCCATGGCGGACTTCAATTCGGTCTGGGAAATGGTCTGCACGTCAGTCGATCCGGGCGGGTTCGGTGCCGAGGGAGCCGTCGGCGCTCACGGTGATGCGGTCGATCTTGGCCTGCGCCTCGCGCAGCTTCATCTCGCAATGGCGCTTCAGCGCCGTGCCGCGTTCGTAGGAGGAGATGGCGTCGTCGAGCTTGCCGCGGCCTTCCTCAAGCTGGCGGACGATCCGCTCCAGTTCGGCGAGCGCATCCTCGAAGCTGAGGGCGGCGATGTCGGGCGGAATGGGTACAGCAGAGGCGGAAGGGGGCATGTCGGACTGAACCATCGATGGAACCTCAAGCCCGCGAAGGTATGCCCCGCCCTCGTCCTGCGCAAGGCCCGAGGCACTCCCGTACCCCGCCCCTTGCGGACTATGTGCCGCCACTGTGCGGCCTATGCGTTCGGGCAGCCCCTCCCCCGTTCGGGAGAAGGGGACCGCCGTCGCGCGGGGAAGGTCCCGGTCAGCAGTACATCAGTTCGCGCACATGGGCCGCGCTTGCCGACGCCAATGCCCGAAGGTTGTAGCCGCCTTCCAGCACCGAGACGATCCTTGCGCCGCAATGGGTGCGGGCCAGTTCGCCCAGCTTGCGGGTGGCCCAGACGAAGTCATCGTCGATCAGGTGCAGGCCGGCCAGCGGATCGCGCGAATGGGCGTCGAACCCGGCGGAGATGATCAGCAGGTCCGGCTTGAAATGGTCGATGGCCGGCAGGATCACGTGCGTCATCGCGTGCCGGAACTCCGGCGACCCGGCCATGGCCGGCAGCGGCGCGTTGACGCAGTTGCCGTACTCCCCCTTTTCCCCCGCATCGCCGGTACCGGGATAGAGCGGCGACTGGTGGGTGGAGCAATAGAGCATGTCGGGATCGAACTGCAGGATGTCCTGTGTCCCGTTGCCGTGATGGACGTCGAAATCCATCACCGCCACCCGCTGCAGCCCATGGGCGGCACGGGCGTGGAAGGCGCCGACGGCGGCGTTGTTGAACAGGCAGAAGCCCATAGCCTTCTCCCGCTCCGCATGGTGGCCGGGCGGGCGGACGGCGCAGAAGGCGTTGCGCGACTGGCCGGTCGCCACCGCGTCGACCGCGGCGCAGACCGCGCCGGCCGCACGCAGCGCCGCCTCCCCCGATCCGGGCGAGACGACCGTGTCGGCATCGACGCCCGCATGCTCCACGTCGGGGATCAGCGACAGCACGCGGTCGATGTGCGACTGCGGATGCGCCCGCAGAAGCTGTTCAACCGTGGCGCGCGGCGCCTCCTGCCGTTCCAGCATGTGGAACTCCTCCGTCTCCAGCGCGGCGAGCACGGCGCGCAGGCGGTCGGAGCATTCGGGATGACCGAGACCCGTGTCGTGCTCCAGGCACGCCGGGTGGGTGAACAGGGTGGTGAACATCGATTTTTCGGTCGTTATCGTTGGTTTTCGGGCGGCGATTGCAGCGTTTCCGAAAACCATTCTTCCCGGATCGCTAATGAAAGTACAGGCTGAATCCAGGACGATTCGTCACAGCCCACTTTCGGGAACCGGGGCAATCCGTGCCCCCCTGCGATCGGGGTATAACCGGTGCGGAGGATCGCTGGTTCAGGCCACCCGTTCGATGACGAAGCGCAGGACGCCGTCCTCTTCGGTGACGGACAGCAGGCGGTTGCCGGTCGCTTCGCAGAACGCCGGAAAGTCCTTGCGGGCGCCGGGGTCGGTCGCCTCCACCGTCAAAGTGTCACCGACGGCGATGGTCTTGATCGCCTTGCGCGCGCGCAGAACGGGCAGCGGGCACTGCAAGCCCTTGGTATTCAAAGGATGGTTGGTCATCGCGGAATGCTACCCGACCGGCCGGCCGCTGTCACGACGGATGCTGTGGCGCGGCCGGGCCTGCCATTACAAATGATTATCGTTAACAACCGAAGGCTGATATATCTGTAGCGGCTCTGTTTCGCGGTGCGAGAAAAACGGCGCTCCGCCGATGATGGCGACGCTCAAGCCGCCGCATGCGCCAAGCAGCGGCGCGGTCGCTATGCCGGATTCCCACAGGTGGACAATAGCCGCAAGATACGAATATACTAGGATACGAACATTTTTCTTTGCCGGGCCGTGCAACGACGGCTCAGGCATAAAACGAATCGGAACGGACAGGGCGACGGTAGAGCGATGAAGATCGAGGATTTGCAGGCCAACGCCCGCCGGGCAAGTGCGCTGTTGAAGGCGATGTGCAACGAGCGGCGCCTGCTCATCCTGTGCCATTTGAGCCAGGGCGAGCGGTCGGTGGGCGAGTTGGAGGATCTGGTCGGGCTCAGCCAGTCGGCGCTGTCCCAGCATCTGGCCCGGCTGCGCAACGACAATCTGGTCCGCACGCGGCGCAGCGCCCAGAACATCTACTATTCGCTGAATGGACACGAGGCGCAGACGATCATGACGACGCTGCACGGCCTCTACTGCACGCCCGCGGCGGAGGACGCCGACAGCGACGGCCGCAGCGGCGACTCGGCCGCCGACCAGTCCGACCTGCGCACCGCAGCGGCCGGCTGATCGCCGGACGCCGACTTCTCCGCCGCCGACCGCCTCGTCTTCACGGGCGCAAGCCTCAGCCGCGCGCCCGCAGAGCCGCGACCGCCAGCGCCAGCCAGCCCAGCATGAAGCTCCATCCGCCGGCCGGCGCCGTCATCGGCACCGGCAGCGGTCCGACGGTGCCCAGCGCGTAGAGCGTGCCGCAGAACAGCAGAATCCCGGCGACGAACAGCCATCCCGCGATCCGCAGGGCCAGCCCGCCCATCGCGCCGTTCCCGATCCGGCTCCCCCCAATCCGGCTCCCGAGCGCCACCAGCAGCACCAGCGCCAGCGCATGCGCCATCTGATACTGCCCGGCGATGCGGAACCATTCCTGCGCCTGTGGCTGGGCGGCCAGCGCGTGACTGGCATAGGCGCCGGTGCCGACCGCCATGGCGCCGTTCAGCGCGGCGAAGACGATCCAGATCCGGTCGATCACTCCCACGGGCGTCCTTCCCTTCCTTCGCGCCACCGCCGGCCCGTGTTTAGAGCCCGGGGCAGTGTTATGCTGACGCCTGTCTACACGCAGCCCGCCCGTGCGAGCAAGAAACGACCATGACGCCCACGCCCCCCACTCCCGCCCCGACACCACTGGTCAGCATCGTCACCCCCACCTGGCAGCGCGAGGAGTTCCTGCCGCGCCTGCATGCCTGCATCCGGGCACAAACCCATGGCGAAATCGAGTGGCTGGTGTTCGACGACAGCCCGCGCCCATCGGCCTACCTGAAGGCGCTGGCCAATCCGCGGCTGAAATATTTCTATTCGCCCCGCCGCTACGCCATCGGCGAGAAGCGCAACATCCTGGCCGAGCATGCCAAAGGATCGGTGATCGTCCACATGGACGACGACGACTTCTATGCGCCGACTTATGTGGAGCGAATGCTGGACTGGCTCGACCGGGGACATGATCTGGTGAAGCTGTCCGGCTGGTTCCTCTACAGCGTGCCGCACCGGCGCTTCGGCTATTGGGACACGGCGCGCGGCGGCTCGCACCACCGCTGGGGCCGGCAGGCCTGCAGCTATGTCGAGGCGCCGGAGGCCCCTCCCTCTCCCGACAATCTCGACGGTTACGGCTTTTCCTACGCCTACCGGCGCGCGGTGTGGGAGGCGGTGCGCTTCCCGGCGGTGAACGCCTGCGAGGACGCGCCGTTCGTCAAAGCCGCGCGCGAACGTTTCCGCGTCGGCGCCTTCCCGGACACGGAGGGGCTGTGCCTGCACACGCTGCACGCCCGCAGCACCAGCCTGTGCCTGCCGCAGTACGAGTTGCCGCCGCTGCTGATGGATCGGCTATTCGGCCCGGAAGCGGCCGCCTACACCTGAACGTCGAGGAACATGCCGCGGCGATAGTTGCGCGGCAGCGTCAGCACGCCGTTGACCACCAGGGCGGCCAACTCACGCAGGCTCGGAACCCGTTGCCGTCCCTGCTGGACGACGCCTTCGGCACGTGCCCGTGCGCCGCTCGCGGCAACACGGCCGCCACCGGAGTCGGGGCGGATCAGCTCGTTCGAACGGTCACCGGTGCGTCTGGTCTCTACCATGGAGGTTATTTACCATTAATGCCGCGCAGGGGGAATAGGCGCCGGCTGTGACAATAACCGTTTGAACCCAAGCGGATAGCGCCCGCAGCCACCGGTCGGCTGCGGCAAGCCGTCCGGGCCGCGGATATTTGGCCTAACGCAATTTCGATAGTGGTAGGATTTCCTTTACGTTTAGAATGCGAACCTTCGGTAGACATATTATTTCGCCGGGTGCGCAGCGTCACGCCGTTCCACCCCACCGAGATTTCCGCCCCACCGCGAGCCTTGCCGAGGCATCATGACATCGGACGTCGCACGCTTCCTTGGCTTCGCATTTGCCAATGCGGATGTGCTGATCGAGGTGGACGCCCGCGGAATCATCGGCTTCGCCGCCGGCGCCCTGCAGCATGTCCTGGGCATCACCGATGCCGACCTGATCGGCCAGCCGGTCGACCGGATGCTGGCGGCCGGCGACCGCGGGCTGGTGCGGCGCCTGCTGCGCACCGCCGGGTCCAATCGGCGGCTGGAGCCGCGGACGGTCGCCCTGGCCGGCGGGGCGCAGGCCACCCTGTCCGGCTATCGGCTCGGTCGCTCGCCCAACGTGCAGCTGACGCTGACCCGGTCGGAAAGCAAAGGAGCCGACGCGCCGGCCCGCGACGCGGAGACCGGGTTGCTCGACCCCGAGGCCTTCCAGGCGCAGTTGGGCGAGCGCTTCGGCGTCGATGTCGGCCAGTCGCCGCCGAAGCTGACCCTCATCAAGATCGCCGACTTCGGCGAGGTCAAATCGCGGCTGGGCCCGGAACTGACGCTGCGCCTGCTGGGAGAGGTCGGGGCGCTGCTGCGCGTCCACGCCGCCGACGACACGCTGGCGACCCGGCTGGGGGAGGACCGTTTCGGCCTCGTCCACGGCAGCGACCTGTCGGCCGGCGCACTCGCCGACGAAATCGCCGTGACCGGCGCCGGCCTGTCGCCGGACGGCCAGCCTCTGGCATCGGAAAATCTGACGCTCGACATGTCCGCCCCCGGCCTCAGCCGCGAGGATGCCGGGCGCGTGCTGATGTTCACGGTGAAGAGCTTCGCCGAGGAAACGGCCAAATTCGACATCTCCACCATGCACGACGCGGTGAAGCTGCTGGTCGACCAGACGGTGACGCGGGTGACCAGCCTGCGCACCACCCTGACCGACGACCGGCTGAAGCTGCAGTTCCAGCCCATCGTCTCGCTCGCCACCCGCGGCCTGCACCATTACGAGGCGCTGGCCCGCTTCCCCAACGGCGCCCCCGGCCCGACCATCGCCTTCGCCGAGCAGATCGGCATGGTCCATGACGTCGATTTGCTGGTCTGCGAAAAGGCGCTGGAGACGCTGAGCGCCGATCCCTCGCTGCAAATCGCCGTGAACATGTCGGCGGCTTCGCTTGGCAGCGACATCTTCGTGGTCGCCTTCCAGCGGCTGGTCGCCCGCGACCCGGCGCTGCGCTCCCGCCTGCTGGTGGAGGTGACCGAATCGACGGGCCTGACCGACCTGCCGCGCGCCGCCCGCGTGCTGGAGGAGTTGCGCCGCGCCGGCCACCGCATCTGCCTGGACGATTTCGGCGCCGGAGCGGCGTCCTTCCCCTACATCCAGGCCCTGCCGGTCGATTTCGTGAAGATCGACGGCAGCTATGTCCGCCGGCTGGGCGGCAGCCCGCGCGACGACGCCATCCTGCGCGCCATGGTCGGGCTGTGCCGGGAGATCCGCGTGCAGGTGATCGCCGAGATGGTGGAGACGCCGGACCAGGCGGCGCAGCTCAACGCCTGGGGATTCGAGCTGGCCCAGGGCTATCATTTCGGCAGACCGGCCGACCGCCCGGCCTACAAGCCGGCCAGCCTGTTCACCTCGCCGGGGGCCGCCCGTCCCGGCCTGTCGGACGGCTGGGCCTGAGGCCGCCCCAAATCTATGACCGACGCCATACGACCAAATCTTTTCCTTCCGAGTGGAATGAAAGCCGGAGCGGCGACGTTCATCGGCTCATGAGGGGACAAGATACCCCCGACACCAGGAGGACGCCGGAATGACTGGCCGCTTTGGTTTTGGATTGAAAGCCGTGGTTCTGGGCGCTCTGGTCGCCGGATCGATGCTGGGCGCCACCGTCAGCCCGGCCGCCGCCGATGGCGGCTGGCGCGGCGACCATGGCCGCGAATGGTATGGCCCCGGCCGTGGCGGCCATGAGTGGCGCGGGTGGGACCGCCCCCATCACCGTCACCATTGGCGCGAGCGCGGCGCCTACTACGCCCCGCCGCCCGTCATCTACGCACCGCCCCCGGTGGTCTACGCGCCGCCGCCGCGGGTGATCTATGCCCCGCCGCCCGTCGTCTACGCATCGCAGCCGGTGGTCCCCGGCTTCGGCCTCAGCGTCAACATCCGCTGACGCAACGGCGCTGACGCAACGGCCCACCCGGCGAAAAGGACGGCTTCCGGCAGAGCGCTCCCCGCATTATGGTGCGCCCCGTTCGGTAAAGCCGCCCCCGCCGGGGCGCAGCAGCCAGGGAGACGGGCTTTGCGGGTTCTTAGTGTGTGCGCCGCGGTGGTGGGCAGCCTTTCCATCGCCTTCGGGATCGCCGGCACGGTTGCCGGTTCCGCCGATGCGGCCGAGCCCCGCCTGATGGCGGCGCTGGGCAACACCGTGCTGACGATGACCGACATCGGGCCGAATCACACCCAGGTGTCTGTGAACGACAAGCCCGTGTTCGAGGACAAGGAGAGCGACATGCTGTCCTTCGTCGGCGCCTATTCCCTGAAGGACCGTTGGATCGCGCTGTTCCAGGCCGACACCGGCGCCAAGGACTGCCCCACCCGCTTCCGCATCCTGGAGGTCGGCGGTCCGCAGCCGCTGGTCTCCTATCCCTTCGGGTCGTGCAGCGATGCCGCCCAGGTCACCATCGACAACGATGTCCTGACCATCTCGATGCCGCAGCCCGCTGGCGGGGGCGAGGCCGCCTGGACCTACCGCAACGGCAAGATCGGCCGCAGCAAGTGAGCAATCGGCACGGCAGGGTTCCGCGTCCCGCGCCGTGTCCCTTGCCATGTCCTTCGATTGACGGCGGCAGGCGCAGCTTTTAAGGTCCGGACCTCCGCACATTCCCGTTCCGGGACAGGAAGTTCGCCCCATGATTGCCAGCAGCGCCAGCCGGCCGAGCCGCCGGCCCAACACTCCGCTCTTCTCCTCGGGTCCCTGCGCGAAGCGTCCGGGCTGGTCGCTCGACGCGCTGGACGGCGCGCTGCTCGGCCGCTCCCACCGCTCCAAGCCGGGCAAGGCCAAGCTGAAGGAGGTCATCGACCTCACCCGCGCGGTGCTGGGCATCCCCGGCGACTATCGCATCGGCATCGTCCCAGCCTCCGACACCGGGGCGGTGGAGATGGCGCTGTGGTCGATGCTGGGTGCCCGCGGCGTCGACATGCTTGCCTGGGAAAGCTTCGGCAAGGAATGGGTGACGGATGTCGCCAAGCAGCTGAAGCTGCCGGACGTCCGCAACCTGATCGCCCCCTATGGCGAGCTGCCGGACCTGTCGGCGGTCGATTTCAGCCGCGACGTCGTCTTCACCTGGAACGGCACCACCGCCGGCGTGCGGGTGGCCGACGGCGACTGGATCGCCGACGACCGCGAAGGGCTGACCATCTGCGACGCCACCTCCGCCGCTTTCGCCATGGCGCTGCCCTGGCACAAGATCGACGTCGCCACCTGGTCCTGGCAGAAGGTGCTGGGCGGCGAGGCGGCGCACGGCATGCTGGTGCTGAGCCCGCGCGCCGTCGAACGGCTGGAGAGCTTCCAGCCCGACCGGCCGCTGCCGAAGATCTTCCGCCTGACCAAGAACGGCAAGCTGATCGAAGGCATCTTCGAAGGCGACACCATCAACACGCCGTCGATGCTCTGCGTCGAGGACGCCATCGACGGCCTGCGCTGGGCCCTGTCGCTGGGCGGCCTGACCCAGCTGATCCGCCGGTCGGAGCAGAACCTGCGCATCGTCGCCGAATGGGAGGAGACCAGCCCGTGGGCCGGCTTCCTGGCCAAGGATCCGGCGAACCGCTCCTGCACCTCGATCTGCCTGCGCTTCACCGACCCCGACGTGACCGCTTTGACCGAGGAGGCGCAGGCCGCCTTCGCCAAGAAGCTGTCTGCCCTGCTGGAGAAGGAGGAGGCCGCCTTCGACGCCGGGTCCTACCGCGACGCGCCTCCCGGCCTGCGCCTGTGGGGCGGGGCCACGGTGGAGAACGAAGATATGGAGGCGGTGCTGCCCTGGCTCGACTGGGCCTTCGCCACCGTCAAGGCGGAGGTTCTCGGCCCCAAGCAGGGCTGAGGCCGATCAAGCGCAAGCCGGGCCTTAATCCACAGCCCTGTTCCACCCCCTCAAAAAGCCCCACCGTGGCACGACCGCCACGGTGGGGCTTTTTGCAGGGGCGGCTCTTGTGCTTTGCAGCAAAGGTTCGGGCCGGAAAACCGTTCGTACACCGCAGCATTTCTGCACCAGTGTGACCAGCCCGACGCGCGTTCCGACCTCGCGAGCTTGACCATGGTTATCCACAGAACCGTGGACAAGGTGGTGGATAAGCCTGTTGAACCATCGGTGCCGCCTGTCCCGAAACCGTCATGGAGGAAACGGGACCGATTCGCCCCGGCGGTCGCCGGACGGGCGGGGGCGGTTCCCCGGTTGAGGCACCGCCCTATCCCGAAGATGGTCTGGCAGCCTGTCGGTTGTGTCCCGACTCTTGGAAGGGATTTCCGGCGGTCCCGCTGCGGTGCGGCAACGCCGGTGCAACGACGGAAGGGCTCGGGAACGACCATGGCGCACTACCTCATCACCGGCGGCTGCGGGTTCATCGGCTCGCATCTGGCCGACCGGCTGCTCGCCGACGGGCACCGGGTGACGATCCTCGACAACATGTCGAGCGGCCGGCTGGAGAACAAGCCAAGCGCCGCGACGCTGGTGGTGGGCGACGTCGCCGATCCCGATGCGGTGCGCGAGGCGATGGCCGGCGATTCCGGGGAGGGCGTCGACGGCGTCTTCCACCTCGCCGCCGTCGCGTCGGTGCAGAAATCGCGGGAGCTGTGGGCGGAGACCCACCGCACCAACCTGCTGGGCACCGTCACCGTGTTCGAGGCGGCACGCGACGCCAAGCGCGGCAGCCCGGTCCCGGTGGTCTACGCTTCCTCCGCCGCGGTCTATGGCGACAACACCAACACGCCGCTGAAGGAGGACGAACTGCCGCGCCCGCTATCCGCCTATGGCGTCGACAAGCTGGGCTGCGAGATGCACGCCCGCGTCGCCTGGGCGATCCAGGGGGTGCCGA
>PJUA01000809.1_pt1 | contig 10489 bp, 8 predicted proteins | sample 1512151 | NCBI WGS metagenome assembly PJUA01 (sample SAMN08177678, study PRJNA422409) | Soil metagenome, whole genome shotgun sequencing project. | isolation source: Soil enriched on filter paper: beechwood xylan treatment | place: USA: Madison | collected 2015-01-15
CTGCCTGGACAATGGCCGTCAACTCGGATAAAGCGACGGCAAACTCTTGATTGATAATAACATATTCGAACTCCGGGGAGTGCGCGATTTCGCCGCCAGCAGCCAGGATGCGGCGGGTGATGACGTGCGGTTCGTCCTGTCCGCGCTTCTTCAGGCGCTCTTCCAGCGCCGCGATCGACGGCGGCAGGATGAAGATGCCGATGGCATTGGAAAACTGCTTCTTGACCTGCTGCGCGCCTTGCCAGTCGATTTCCAGCAGTACATCGGTGCCGTTGGCGATCTGGTCGGCGATCATCAGGCGCGAGGTGCCGTAGTAGTTGCCGTGGACTTCGGCCCATTCGAGGAATTCGCCCTCGGCCTGGCGCTTCAGGAAATCCTCTGCATCCGTGAAATAGTATTCACGGCCGTGTTCTTCGCCCGGGCGCGGGGCGCGGGTGGTGTAGGAGATGGACAGCTTGATGGCGGGCTCCTGCTTCAACAGGGCGTTGACCAGGGTCGATTTGCCGGCGCCGGAGGGCGCAACCACCATGAAGAGGCTGCCGGAAGTGGGTTTTTGGACGGGCATGGGGTCCTCGCTGAAAATGTCGTGAATATCGTGAATCTCTGCCCGACAGGTCGGGCAACGCTGGCGCCTGGGCTTACTCCAGATTCTGCACCTGCTCGCGCATCTGGTCGATCAGCAGCTTGAGCTCCATGGAGGCGTCGGCCAGTTCCTTGACGGCAGCCTTGGAGCCGACGGTGTTGGCCTCGCGGTTGAGTTCCTGCATCATGAAATCCAGACGCTTGCCGACCTGGCCCCCCTTCTTGAGGATGTGGCGGGTTTCGCCCAGGTGGGCCGACAGGCGCGCCAGTTCTTCGGCGATGTCGATGCGGATGCCATAGAGCGTCACTTCCTGGCGGATGCGTTCCAGCGATTCCTCACGGGTGGCCACCGGCGCGGCGCCGTTCTGCGTCTGCAGGGCCAGGCCCAGGGCTTCGGTCATGCGTTCGGTGGCCTTTTGCTGGAATTGCTCGACCAGTTGCGGCACCAGCGGGGTGATGCGGGCCACGATGGCTTCCATTGCATCGACCCGCGCCAGGATTACCGCCTGCAACGCCGCGCCTTCTCGGGCACGGCTGTCGACGAAGGCGTCCAGGGTCTGCTGCAGGGTCGCCAGGATGTCGGCCTGCAGGGTTTCCTGGCTGATCTCGGCTTCCTCCATGACACCCGGCCAGCGCAGCAGTTCGTTGACCGACAGCGGCGCTGCATCCGGGAATTGCGCACGCAGCTGGTCTTGCAGATTGGCCAGTTGCGCCACCACATTGGTGTTGAGCGCCTGGCTGTTGCCGCTGGCCACCTTGCGGCCGAAGGACAGGCGGCATTCCACCTTGCCGCGCACCAGGCGGCCCATGATGGCCTCGCGCAGCATGGGTTCGACCGCGCGCAGGTCGTCGTTGATGCGGAATTGCAGGTCCAGGAAGCGCGAATTCACGCTCTTCATTTCCAGGGTGACCGTGCCGGCGGTGGTTTCACGGGTGGTGACGGCGTAGCCGGTCATGCTGTAGATGGTCAAGGTCGGGGCTCCATAAGCGGGCGCGGCGCCGGGTAGGGCGCGCTGACAGGTCGGGTTGCGGGCGGTGCGGGCAGTTGCGGGGCAAACTCGGCTGCTGCCGCGACGGCAGTCTTGCTGATCCATTACAATGCCGGACTTGAACGTTCCGGCAGCGCCTGTGCGGTCTGCCCGGGATGTCGCCCGGTCGGAGCCCGCATTTTAATGAAGATTGGCGGCGCCGCGCTATCAAAAACATCAAAATGAGCGGTTTTGACGGTCATCGACCGGCCCGGTACCCGGTTGCCGCCGCCGATTTCCCTCAACCTTCACCGCTACCTGCTTAGCCAAGACCCTACAAACCTAGACAAGGATCACCATGACAGCTTCCCATCGCCCCAGCGGCCGTAGCGTTTCGCAGTTGCGCGAGGTTCGCCTGACCCGCCAGTACACCAAGCATGCCGAAGGATCGGTGCTGATCGAGTTCGGTGACACCCGCGTGCTGTGCACCGCCTCGATCGAAGAAAGGGTGCCGGGCTTCCTCAAGGGCAAGGGTCAAGGCTGGCTCACCGCTGAATACGGCATGCTGCCCCGTTCCACCCACACCCGCATGGACCGCGAAGCCGCCAAGGGCAAGCAGTCCGGCCGCACCCAGGAAATCCAGCGCCTGATCGGGCGCGCCCTGCGCGCCGCCTTCGATCTGGAGGCCTTCGGCGAGCGCACCCTGCAACTGGACTGCGACGTCCTGCAAGCCGATGGCGGTACCCGTACCGCGGCCATCACCGGCGCCATGGTGGCAGCCTACGATGCGTTCTCGGTGCTGCAGGGGCGTGGCCTGATCGAGACCATCCCGGTCAAGCAGTTCGTGGCCGCGATCTCGGTCGGCGTCTATCGCGGCGTGCCGGTGCTGGACCTGGATTACCTGGAGGATTCGGACTGCGATACCGACATGAACGTGGTCATGACCGATGCCGGCCACTTCGTCGAGGTGCAGGGTACGGCTGAAGGTGCGGCCTTCGACCGGGCCACCCTGAACAGCCTGCTGGACCTGGCCCAGCAAGGTATTGCCACCCTCAACGGTCTGCAGAAGCAGGCCCTGGGCCTGTAAGTCGATCAGCCCGCCGGCCAGCGCCGCACCATCGGGCGGCCCGGGGCAAATCGCATTACAATGCGGCCTACACAAGACACAGGGGAAAACGCCATGTTGCAGCCAGGACATGGCGTTTTTCATTATTGCGACTCCTGCCACCCATTCGGACCAAGCATGCACACCAAGCAAAAGATCGTCATGGCGTCGAACAACGCCGGCAAACTGAAGGAATTCGCCAGCCTGCTGGGCGACATTGGCCTAGACGTGCGTCCACAGGGCGAGTTCGACGTCTCCGAAGCGGAAGAGCCTTTCGGCACCTTCGTCGAAAACGCCCTGACCAAGGCCCGTCATGCGGCGCGCCTGACCGGGCTGCCGGCACTGGCCGACGACTCCGGCGTCTGCGTCAATGCCCTGGGCGGGGCGCCCGGCGTCTATTCGGCGCGCTATGCCGGCGAACCCAAGTCCGACGCCAACAACAACGCCAAGCTCATCGCCGACCTGGCGGCCCATGCCGACAAGTCGGCCTATTACTACTGCGTGCTGGTCTATGTGCGCCATGCCGACGATCCGCAACCGGTCATCGCCGACGGCGTCTGGAAGGGCGAAATCATCGCCCAGGCGCGCGGGGAGGGCGGTTTTGGCTACGATCCGTATTTCCTCTTGCCTGAACTGGGCAAGACTGCAGCCGAGCTGAGCCACGCCGAGAAGAACGCCGTCTCCCATCGCGGCCAGGCCCTGCGCGCATTGATCGAGAAGCTGAAATGATCCCCATCAAACCGGTTCCGGCTGACATTCCCGCCGGCCAGGCCAGCGCCGGCCCGGCGCAGGCGGCGCTGGCTTTCCTCAAGCCCGGCAGCCTGCAACTGACGGCCTTGCCGCCGCTATCCCTGTATGTGCATTTTCCGTGGTGCGTGCGCAAGTGCCCGTATTGCGACTTCAATTCGCACGAGGTCAAGGGCAGCTTCCCCGAGCAGGATTATCTGGACGCGCTGCGCCTGGACCTGGAGCAGGCCCTGCCGCTGATCTGGGGCCGCAAGATCAATACCATCTTCATCGGGGGCGGCACACCCAGCCTGCTGTCGGCGGCCGGTCTGGACCGCCTGTTGTCGGACCTGCGCACCTTGCTGCCTTTCGACGCCGACATCGAGATCACGATGGAGGCCAATCCCGGCACCTTCGAAGCCGACAAATTCCGCTCCTACCGGGAAAGTGGCATCAACCGGCTCTCCATCGGCATCCAGAGCTTCAATGCGCAGCACCTGGAAGCACTGGGGCGCATCCATGACGGTGACCAGGCGCGCAAGGCGGTGGAGATCGCCCACGCCAATTTCGACAATTTCAACCTCGACCTGATGTATGCCTTGCCGCGCCAGACCCTGGCCGAGGCGCAGGTCGACATCAGTACGGCACTCGCGTTTGCCCCGCCGCATCTGTCGCTCTACCACCTGACGCTGGAGCCCAACACGCTCTTTGCACGTTTCCCGCCGGCAGTACCCGATGAGGATGCCAGTGCGGACATGCAGGACATGATCGCGACGCTGACCAGTGCTGAGGGCTATGCCAATTACGAGGTCTCTGCCTATGCCCAACCGGGTCGGCGCGCCCGGCACAATCTTAACTATTGGCAATTCGGGGACTACCTGGGCATCGGCGCCGGCGCACATTCCAAACTGTCCTTCCCGCATCGCATCGTGCGCCAGATGCGCTACAAGCATCCGCAGGCCTATCTGGAGCAGACCCGCGCCGGCCGGCCGATCCAGGAAGAGACCGAAATCGGCCGCGACGCGCTGGGCTTCGAGTTCATGCTCAACGCCCTACGCCTGACCGAGGGTTTTTCGCCCAACCTGTTCGCCGAGCGGACCGGGATGGGCCTGAACCAGATTGGCAAGCAGCTCGACCTGGCCGAGCAAAAGGGCATGTTGTATCGCGATCACGCGGTGATCCGGCCCACCGATCTGGGGCGCCGTTTCCTGAATGACCTGCAGGAAATCTTCCTGTCAGGATAAAGCTGGTTGCAAGCTTGCTTTTATCGGGTATATTTAGAAAAAATTTAATTTTAATTAAGTATTCTGCTGGGAAACTTATTTAGAGTTTTTCGACACCCAAGAGCGTTTCGGCAGGCTACGGAGCGCGCCACGATAAAAATATGGCTGTTCAGGATAAAAGCGTTTCGTTTCCACTCGTGTTTTTGCAGCCCGTTGCCGACGTTCATCACGTCTGGACGGCGCTGTCGCTGCATATCTCGCCGGCGGTCGAAGACGGCAGCGCCTTGCTGTCGAGATTGTTCAACGAGTTCGACCTGCATGACGCCCTGGGTGGCCTGACCTGCATCATCCCGGTGCGCGACCCGGCGATCTTTGCGCCGGAGTTCAGGCACGAGATTCCCCAGGGCCAACTGGCACTGCGCGTGCCGGTCGAGCATTGCGTGGACCCCGGCAAGATCGATGCGCTGGACTGGCTCTACAGCCGCGGCTTTGCCATCATCGCCGACGGTTTGCCGGCGCAGGGGGCCAGCGTGTTCCCGTTCGTGGAATCGGTGGCGCTGGATGCCAGCATCGGCAACCTGCCCGAAACCACCCAGTGGCTGCACCGCCTGCGCGGACCCCACCTGGCCGAGAACGTGGCCGATGCCCTGCAGTTCGATAGCTGCCGGGTGGAGGGTTTCCGCTGGTTCTCGGGCGAATATGCCCTGCATCCCGACAGCCGCCTGTCGCAAAAGAATTCGATTTCCCGCGCGCGCCTGCTGAAGTTGCTGGAACTGGTGGCGCGCGACGCCGATGCCAATGAACTGGAATCCCTGCTCAAGCAGGACCCGGCGCTGTCCTACCAACTCTTCAAGCTGGTGAGTTCGGCCGCGTTCGGCTTCTCGGCCCATATCACCAATTTCACCCAGGCCATCAACCTGCTGGGGCGCCGTCAGTTGCAGCGCTGGTTGCAGCTGTTGCTATATGCGCGCTTCCCCGGCGACGAATCGGCCAATCCGCTGCTGCCACGGGCGGCAGCCCGTGCAGCCATGATGGAGGCGATGGCGCAGCGGGTGGAGTGCACGCCCGAGGAACTGGACCGGGCTTTCATCACCGGCATGTTCTCGCTGCTGGATATCCTCCTGGGCATGCCGCTCAACGACATCATCGAGCCCTTGAAGCTGCCGGTGGACATCTGCAATGCGCTGGTCTATCGCAGCGGCCGGCTGGGCAAGCTGCTGGACGTGGTGGAACGCTCCGAAGATGGCCGCATCCCCTTGCGCCATGTGGACCTGGACGCCGCCGGTCTGGACGCTGAGGTGTATTGCCGCTGTCTGATCCAGGCCTTCAGCTGGGCCACACGCGTCAGTACCGAGGCGTGATTACGATGATCTCCTCCGTGGGCAGTGACGATCTGGCATGCTGTTCGGCAGTGCTGGACGCCATGCAAAACCTGCACGGCATGGCATTGCATGCCGCGCTGGGAGGAATCGCATCGGGTTTCCTCAAGCGCCCCGGCGGACGCTACGTGATCGGCATGCCGGCAGAGGCCGGTAACGGCCTATGCCAGCCGGTGGCGCATGAAGAGGCGCAGTTCGGCTATTTCGTTTTTCCTTCCCTGACGCGGCCCTATACCGAGCTCGAGCGCAACCGGCTGGCGATGCTGGGCGCCTTCCTTGGCCGCCTGATGCAACGCCGCGCCGAAACGGAGAAGCGGGCCCGCTCCCTGGACCAGATCGAAGCCAAGCTGGAAGAGCAGGCGCAGATCCTGCACCAGATGCACGAATCGGTGATCACGATGGATCCGGCCGGTTTCATCACCAGCTGGAACCGCGGCGCTGAGCAATTGTTTGGCTATACCGCCCTGGAAGCCATCGGCCGCAACGTGCTCTTCCTCTACGAGAATGAGGAAGAAGAGGATTCGCTGCACGACGTATTCCTGGAGCAGGGTGGTCGCGAGATGGAGGTGCGGCGCCGCAAGAAATCCGGAGAGGTATTCTGGGCCAGCCTTTCGCTGTCGGTCATGCGCGACCAGAGCGGGCATCCGATCGGCCTGATCGGCTACCTGAGCGACATCACCGAACGCAAGAACGCCGAAAAGCTGATTCATCACCTGGCCTACTATGACGCCCTGACCGGCTTGCCCAATCGCACGCTGCTTACCCGCACCGTGGATCAGGCACTGATGGAAGCCCAGCATGAAAACATGCACGGTTGCGTCATGTTCATCGACCTGAACCGCTTCAAGCCGATCAACGACACCCTGGGCCACGTCGCCGGCGACATGCTGCTGGTGGAAGTGGCCATCCGTCTGCGCCGCGCCTTGCGCGAGCAGGACGTGGTGGCACGCCTGGGTGCCGACGAATTCGCGGTGGCCCTGTTCGATATCGACAAGGATTATCACCCCGGTTTCGTCGCCCAGAAGCTGCTGGCGGTGTTCGACGATCCCTTCTTCATCGATGGCCATGAACTGCGCGTGGGCGCCAGCATTGGCGTGAGCATGTACCCGGAGGATGCCAGCGACACCGAGACCCTGCTGCGCCTGGCCGACATCGCCATGTACCGCGCCAAGCAGGGCGGGGACAACAACGAAGGCGGCTACGTCTACTACAGCGAAGAGATGAACCGCAACACGCTGGATCTGTTGCGCATCGAGACCGGTCTGCTGCACGCCTTCGAATACAACGAACTGCTGTTGTACTACCAGCCCAAGGTGGACATGAACACCCTGGCCATCACCGGGGCCGAAGCACTGGTGCGCTGGCAGCACCCGGAACGCGGCCTGCTGCTGCCGGGCGAGTTCATCCCCATTGCCGAAGAGACCGGCCTGATCGTCCAGCTCAGCGACTGGGTGCTGGATGCCGTGTGCCGGCAGGCGCGGGCCTGGAAGGAAGCCGGTATGGCGCCCATCCGCATCGCCCTGAACGTGACGGCGCGCGAATTCACCCGTTCGCTGCCCGACCGCGTGCGCGCTGCACTGAGCCGCCACATGCTCAGCGGCGACTGGCTGGAGCTGGAAATCACCGAGAGCATGCTGATGCATAGCACCGATCGCGTCATTTCCATCATGGAAAAGATCTGCAGCCTGGGTATCACCATCTCCCTGGACGATTTCGGGACCGGCTATTCCAGCCTGTCCTACCTGAAGCGTTTCCCCATCAATACCCTCAAGATCGACCGCTCCTTCACCATGGGCATCCCGGACGATACCAATGACTGCGCCATCGCCAGCGCCATCATCGGTATCGCCAAGCAGTTGCGCCACAAGGTCATCGCCGAAGGGGTGGAAACCGAAAAGCAGTTCAACTTCCTGCGCGAAGCCGGTTGCAACGAGTTGCAGGGCTATATCTTCTCGCGCCCGATTCCGGCCGTGGATTTCCATGCGATGCTGCTGGAAGGGCGTAAGCTCAAGGTGGCGCTCGATGCTGCCTATACGGGTGAGGGCAGCGAAACCGGCAACACGCCGCACGCCTGAGTCCGCGGTCAGGACGGCGACACCGGTCGTCATGCGGTCCTGCCGGCGTGTTGTAAAGCAATTCAGCTTTGATTTTCGATGTTTTCTGGGATAAAAATCTCGAACTTCGTCCAGTTCTGGCGGCGAGAATCCGTCACTCCCACCGCTGCGCTTGCGGACGACCTATCCTCCATCCTTTTCATTTGCGGAAGGAAACAAGCATGAAACGACACATCGCAGCATTGGCCATGATGGCCTGTGGAACCGCCCTGGCTGCCACCCCGGAGGCGATCAAGGTGCCGATGAACCTGGTCGATGCCAATGGCGTGGCCGCCGCAGTGGGTGAGGTGACCATCAGCGAGACCCCTTACGGTCTGCTGTTCACGCCGGCCATCAGCGGCCTGCCGGGCGGGCAGCACGGTTTCCACGTGCATCAGAATGCATCCTGCGCACCGTTGGAAAAAGACGGCAAGATGGAACCGGCCCTGGCCGCAGGTGGTCACTGGGACCCGCAAAAGACCGGCAAGCATGAGGGCCCGTATGGTGAGGGGCACCTGGGCGATTTGCCGGCACTCTACGTGAATGCCGCCGGCAAGGCCGAGTACCCGGTGCTGGCGCCGCGCATCAAGACACTGGCCGAGGTCCGTGGCCATGCCCTGATGATCCACGTGGGCGGCGATAACCATGCCGACCATCCTGCGCCGCTGGGTGGAGGCGGGGTGCGGCTGGCCTGCGGCATCATCCAGTAAGCAGAGCGCTCAGATCAAGGCGTAGACAGCCACCGCCGCCGCCACGTCAATGGCAAGTACCAGCGCGCCGCCCAGGCGGCGCTGCATGTACGCACCGAGCGCCCAGAATCCGGCCAGCAGGGCGGTGCTGATCGCCAGCAGATGCAGGTAGGATTGTTCGTCTGCCTGCCACAGCAACACCGAGGCCGCCGCCAACAAACCCACGAACTGCAATCCTGAAAGCCACTGCCGCACGCGTGGCAGCTGGACGTCGTAACGGCGACGCGCAGCCTCAAGGTCGAATGGCGGGTACGGTTCCATCCCTGCGGGGCGCCAGCCTGGTGCCTTGAACCAGATCTTCAACTTGTCCTGCCAGCGCGGCATCGTTGCCGCGCTGTGCAATAGCTGCCAGTAGCCGGACAGGACTGCCCACAGCGGATCCCAGCTATTGAGGGGTGTACGGGTGCCGTAGACCACCTTCTCCTTTTCCTCGGCAAAGGTGCCGAACATGCGGTCCCAGATCACCAGCATGCCGCCGTAGTTCTTGTCCAGGTATTGCTCGTTGACAGCATGATGTACCCGGTGATTGGAGGGCGAGGAAAACACGCGATCGAACCAGCCCAGTTTGCCGATGTGCTCGGTATGGATCCAGAATTGGTAGGTCAGGACGACCAGGCCGGCGATGCCGAATTGTTCGGGCTCCACGCCGAGTATCGCCATGGGCAGGTAGAACACCCAGCCAAGCAGCGCCACGGTGCTTTCCTGACGCAGCGCAGTGGAGAGATTGAAGTCCTGGCTCTGATGATGCACAGAGTGCGCCGCCCAGCCCAAAGCGTTCTCATGGCCGAAGCGGTGCAACCAGTAATCGAAAAAATCGAACAGCAAGATGGCCGCGATCCAGCCGAACGCACCTTGCCAGAAGCGCGCCGCCGGGAAGATGGCCACGGCACGATAGGTGAGCGAATACAGCCCGACCTGGAACAACTGGGTGAGCAGCGCCACCAACTGGCTGATGACTCCTTGCGACATGCTCGCCAGGACGTCGGGCAGGCGGTAGGTATTGCGGCCGCGAACGTAGCCATAGGTGAATTCCGCCACGATCAACAAGAGGAAGACGGGAATGATGTAGACAATGATTTTTTCCATGGCGGATATTATGCCGCGATGCACAAAACACTGTCTGACAGTACCCTGACGTTTGCGCCCAGTCAGGCAGGCGCCGAGTGCCAGAATCTCCTGTTTGCCGTCCATGCTGCGACAAATCAGCAGGTACCCCGGGGAGGGGCCGCAATGTCGATGAAGCAATAAAAAAGCCCCTGTAAAAACAGGGGCTTAGTAATGCTTGGCGGAGACGGAGGGATTCGAACCCTCGATACAGGTTTAAGCCCGTATGCTTCCTTAGCAGGGAAGTGCCTTCGACCACTCGGCCACGTCTCCACACTGAAGGCTGTTATCGCATTGCTGCGTTGCCTCAGCGAAGACCGAGATAATATCTTCTCATTTGCATCCGGTCAACAGTCGTCTTGCAAATAATCACTGTTTTTTACCGGTGCGGTCTTCGCTATTGCGGGTAGTGCAGAGGATGCAGTTGGTGCGGATTACTTGGCGCTGTCCAGGTCGAAAGCCTTGTGCAGGGCGCGCACGGCCAGTTCCATGTACTTCTCGTCGATCAGCACCGAGATCTTGATTTCGGAGGTGGAGATCATCTGGATGTTGACGCCTTC
>PJUA01000810.1_pt1 | contig 10475 bp, 7 predicted proteins | sample 1512151 | NCBI WGS metagenome assembly PJUA01 (sample SAMN08177678, study PRJNA422409) | Soil metagenome, whole genome shotgun sequencing project. | isolation source: Soil enriched on filter paper: beechwood xylan treatment | place: USA: Madison | collected 2015-01-15
GCATATCCCTTAATCGGGCGTCCTCCACCTTCAGCCCTCCTTTGGTTTATTCCTTCATCCAGCCGTCCCGCAGCGCAAACAGCTCGCGCAGCTCATCCGTGCTCAGCTCCGTTATCCATTGATCCGACTGGCTGACGACCTGATCGTTTAACGATTGCTTGCTGTCGATCATTTCGTCTATTTTTTCCTCCAGCGTACCTAGCGTTATAAACTTGTGCACCTGCACCTGCCGCGTCTGGCCGATGCGGAACGCCCGGTCCGTTGCCTGGTTTTCCACCGCCGGATTCCACCAGCGGTCGAAGTGGAACACGTGATTGGCAGCCGTCAGGTTTAGCCCTGTGCCGCCCGCCTTGAGCGATAGCACGAAGGCGCAGCCCGGCACCTCCTCCGATTGGAAGCGGCTTATCATCTCATCCCGCTTCTGCTTGGGCACGCCGCCATGCAAATAAGGGACCTCGATGCCCAGCCTATTTTGCAGGAGAAGCTGAATTTGCTTGCCCATGTCCACATATTGGGTAAAGATCAGGCAGCGCTCGCCTTCTGCGGCTATTTCCTCGCACATTTCCAGCAAACGCGCTGTTTTGCCTGAGCGTTCGGGGTCCCATTCTTTGTTGGCATTATCGTTCAGCAGCAAGGAGGGATGATCGCATAGCTGCTTCAGCTGGGTCAACGTTGCCAGAATCAGCCCTCTGCGGCTCATGGCATCCAGCGTATCCAGCTTTTCCATCAAATCGGATACCAGGTTTTCGTATAAAGTGCCCTGCTCCGTCGTTAAAGTCATATAGCTTTTGGTTTCGATTTTGTCGGGCAGCGAAAGCTGGATAGCGGGGTCCTTCTTCACCCGTCGCAGCATAAACGGCTTGACCCAGCGCTGCAAGCCGCTGATCAGTGCTTCGTCCCTATTTTTTTCGATTGGCGCCACAACCGCCCGGCGGAAATCCGGCAGCGACCCTAAATAACCGGGATTGATAAAATCATAGATCGACCACAGCTCCGTCAGCCTGTTTTCCATCGGAGTGCCTGTCAGCGCAATACGATGTCTAGCCTCCAGCTGACGGATAGCTCTGGATTGCTTCGTGTATACATTTTTAATATTTTGCGCCTCGTCCAGGCACAACACATTCCAGGATACTCCCGCTAGCTCCTCTTCATCCAGCTGGGCAAGCGAATAGGAGGTAATAACAAGATCCTTCCGGGCGGCCGCTTCCCAAAGCTCCTCGCCCTTGAGCCGCCTGCTGCCGTAATGAAGCATGACGTCAAGCTCCGGCGCAAAACGGGCCAATTCCTTCTCCCAATTGCCGATAACGGATGTCGGGCAGATGAGCAGCGAAGGGCCGTCTACTCCAAGCTCCTCGTGCTTGATGCAGAGCAAATACGCCATAAACTGAATCGTTTTGCCCAGCCCCATATCGTCGGCCAATACGCCGCCTAACCCGAAGCGGCGCAGAAACAGCAGCCAGGATACGCCCTCGAGCTGGTACGGCCTCAGCTCGCCCTTGAAGGTAATGGGCACATTGGCCTGCGGGATATGGGAGATATGCTGGAGCTGGTTCAGCCACGCCTCCAGATGCTGGTTCAGCTCCACCTCGGCGCGAAGATCGCTTTCGGGATCATCGTCAAGCTCCGCCACGCTTTCCCCGCGCAAATGCATTTCCAGGACATCGCGGAAGGTGAGCCCTTTTCGTTTTCCTGCGCGATTAAGCCATGTCTTAATTTTTTCGGCATCCTGAGGGTCAAGATGGACCCATTCATCTCCAACCCGGAACAGCTTCCGGTTTTGCTTCGCCATTTCCATAAACTCGGCTTCCGTCAGGTTTACATCTCCAAGCGCCAGCTTCCAGTCAAATTGCATGATCTGGTTCAGGCCAAACATCGGCTGAGCGGCTGAACCAACCGAGGATTTGAGCTTGGCTCTAAGCTTCAGCTTTCTGGAACGGACCGCCTCCCACCACGCCGGCAGGAGCACGGGACAACCCGCCTCCAGAAGCGCCACGCTGCCGTGCTGGAGCAAATGCCACGCTTCGTCCTCGGTCAGCTCATGCCTCAGCAGCGGTTCTTCCAAGCCTTCACCAAAGCCGCTTTCCTCCGCCAAATCCGGCAGCACGGCCAGCCATTTGACCGTTTCCTTCATCAGCTTGCCGGGCAGCAGCTCGCGCCATACCTCTGGCAGCTGCTCGCCTTCTTCGGATTCGGCGATGAGAGCCGCTTCCCCGCCATTCCAGGCAATGGGCATCCAAGGGCCGCCATTCTGATCCTGAATGGCTGGACGCAGCGTCCAGCCATGTCCATGACCCGGTTCGCTAAGCTGCAGCGCAACCCGAAACGGCAGCACATCCTTTTCCAGACCAATTGCAATCAGCCACTCATCTTCATCGGCGCCCTTGTGGCGTACTACGCTTTCACCAGCGCTTCGGCCTATATCAACCCATGCATTTCCGACCTCGCCGTTTTCGGCAATCCATTCCTCAACGGCAGCTCCAAGCCATTGCTTCGCCCCGCCGTCGCCTTCTTCAGCCGCAGCTTCCAGCAAATCAAGCCACCTCTCCGCTTGATCCTGCATCGCTTCTGGAAAAGCCGCCTTCCAATGCCGCTGCTCCTCCGACCAAAGCTCCCAATCCGGAATAAACCAGCCATTCAGCAAAAGGATACGGATGCTCTCCGCCATCTCCTTGAGCGTCTGGAGCCTTGGACTCCAATCCAGCTGAAGCAGCCCGACAGGCAACGGCTTGGACAGGTAATCCATTGCTTGCAGCGGGGAAAGCTTAAGCACGCTTTGTCCATTTGTCCGAGCTTCGTCGATATCGCTTCCGTACCAGGACCCCTTATGCCAGGCAAACAGCAAGGAGCGCAGCTTTCCTTCCGGCATATCCTTGCGGTCGCCGCACCAGAGGCAGACACCGGGTTTTCCAGCCTCATCATTCCACATTCCGTCCACCAACAGCTGACGCAAATTTGCCAGATTTCTCATTGTATCAGTTTACCCCTCCACAATTCTTCCTGCAGCGCTCTTAGCCGTTGGTATTTTGAGGCGAGTCCCGATAAGTAGCCCTCAAAGCGGCCGCCCTCCTTCACCGCCTTATACAGCTTCTCCAGCTTCTTTAGCTGCTTGACCGCCAAGCGATAGCTTTGGCGGTTTCTGGAATGTATGGCGGCTTCAATGGACTGGTGGTAAAGCGGAATGAGACATTGGGGATCGGCCTTGCCAACATCGCGCAGCGTTGCCGCGTCGTGATCCTCCGGCTTGACGCCCATAAGCATTTGCAAATCAGCCCAGTCGCGGAACCGCTTCATCTCGATCCAATGCTCCGACAAATCGGCATAGGAATACGGCAAAAGCTCCATCATATAGTGGTTCCACTGGGGCATATCCGGACGTATAGTATCTCCGTGCCTGCACAGCGACATAAAAGGCCCAATGTTTCTGGCGCTGCGCACCCCTTTTATACAATCGAACAAATAAGCCATCCATTCTCCCGCAATATCCCAGTTTTCTTCATTCATCCTTGCGCCAACGCAGGGATAGATCAGCCGCTGATTGCGCTCAAAGCTGCATTGGCGAAAATGCTCTATCGCTTTCCTGTCGTCCTGCGCAAAATAATGCATCATCCCGGAAGCCGCATGAAGCCTGTCACTGCTTGCTTGTTCGGTCCCGGCATTTTCCTCCAGCCTGTTGTTCAGATACGAAAGCTCCTGCTGGAACCAGGCCTCATTAAGGGAAAGATTGTCGCATATCGCCATATAAAAGGTAATCCACTCAAAAAGCTGTTTTTCATCCGAAAAAGCTCTTTTCCGCACGTAGGCAGTCAGCTCGTTGACAATGACAAGCTCTTCCCCTTCAAGACTGGCAGCGTTAATTTCTCTAATCAGCTCAAAGGCATGCTCGATCCACGGCTCCGCCATTCGGATAAAAGACATCTCATGGTAGTAACGGCTAAAGCTGTCCACCGTTTCAATAGCCCGTTCCGCCTGCTCCATGACGAATACAATGGAGGCAATCCAATGCAGCCTGAGCATTGGTTTATCCCAGTTTTTCGAAACGCCTTTTAATCCCGACAGTACGGGCTGCAGGGCATGAAGCGAGTGGCGGCATTTTTGCCAGGTATCGCCATACATACTATGCATATCGCGAAACCAGCCAGAAAGGGAATGCGGGGTTATTCCGTCGCCATCGAAAGGATGCTCTCCGCTCTCTCCCCTCTCCAGCCCATTGCCGAAGCCAGCTTCCTCTCCCGCAGACACAAGCGAGCTGGCCGTGGAAATACCCATCATTCGAAAATAAGCCTGCTTGGCTTCCTGCTCGCCCTCATTTTGTGCCAGTGATTGAAAAAAGACGGCTGCCATATGCATGCAGAAACCGTCGTAAGGGCATGTGCAGGAGGTATAGTGAAATTGGTCGAAGTCCATTACGACCGCGTTCAAATCACTTCCTGTCACAATCGCGGTTATCGTGTTATGGGCAACTTCCTTTACATCATCCACGTTTCCTTCTATATAGACCGTCCAGCCCCTCTTAAGCTCAGGCAGGGACAGCTGCTCCCGAATTTCCTTTTCAAAAATGGAATAAAGCTCCTTGTTCACCCGCATCAGAAACGCTCACCGTTCCTTCCCGTTTTCTTGCATCTTATTATTATACCAAAAAAAAAGCCGCTTCGAGAAACCAATCTCGAATGCGGCATATCCTTCATTTTGTTATATGGGCAGCGTTACGACAAAAGCGATGACCTTTTCGCTTCTGGCCTCCACCTTCACTGTGCCTTTATTGCGCTCGGCAATGGATTTGACGATAAACAGGCCAAGCCCTTGATGTCCCTTACGCTTGGTAGTATACCCGGACCGGAATAATGGCTGCTTCGCCAAATGGACGGCATCCATGCAAGGATTTGCGATGTCGATTTCGATGAATTGATCATTTTGCCGGACAGCCAGCACGACATGCCGATCAGCTTCATCAAACTTTTGTGCCTCGTCGAACGCATTGTCGATCAGATTGCCCAATACGCGGTTCATATCCAGCGTTTTGACGCCCATTCCTTTTACATCAAGACCGCTGAAGCTGCAGTCAAAATCGATTTTGTAGCTTTCCGCCTGCGAAACCTTGGATCGAATCAAGGCGGCAATCGCCGGATTCCCGATATTGATAATATCGTTCATCAAACGAATTTCTCCTGTCAGCTCCTTGGTGTAAGCAGCAAGCTCCTGTGTTTTGTTCAAAACGGCCAAGGAATGGATGGTCTGTACATGATTCAGAAAATCATGGCGCTGCGCCCGAATCGCCTGGAACATGCTGTTAATTTCATCCGTATAGGTTTGCTGAGCTACGCCAATCGCCTTTTCCCTTGTTCCTTTGTAATAACGCATCACAACAAGAGCAATGGCAAGGCTGACCATCGTTAGCAAAACAATAATAAATCCCAAATTAAAAAATTGCGAATTCAGCTGATCTCTCAAAATGTCGTAATCCGAAACAATGGAAATGACGTAAGCATCCATCCCTTTGCCGGATTCGTCGGTTATGCTAATTCCTTTGTCGCGGACAAAAACCGGTACGAACATTTTGTGAATCCGTTTGCCCTCCACGCGCTCCTCTAGCTCAACCAGCCTTTTGGTCTGATAGGCCTCCTGGACTGCGGACACGTCGCCTTCGCTTTTAAAGCTGTATTTTCCATAAAGAATAGGCCGCTGCACAAAATGCTCCCGCACCTCGCCGCTTTCTTCAGTCGACCAGACACCGTCGGGGAAGGTGCGCGGATTAATGACCGCAACCTCAAGCAAGGAGGGTCTGCCTTCCTCCAGACTGGTGATCAGCCTGTCCACGCCCGTCACCTTGTTATAAACATCCTGCCTTTGAAAATTGACGTAAGGATCGGTAATAAAATTGGTGGTTCCGTCAAAATAATAGCCCCACTTGTACACCTTATCCAGTTCCGTAGAGGAAACCTCAAAGGGGCCGCTCCAGAAATGACTCATGCTTTGACCCAGCCAATCCTTGCCAACGGGCTCAAGCCGGAACAGCTGACCGAAATAATCATGCCATGGCTCCCACGACTTCGTGCTTTTACCCAGCTGGCCGGGATCGGAGGAACGATGGATAACGATGTCATCCTGCGTTTTTTTCAACAAGGAGATATGGGAAAGCTCCAGCTTGTCTCTAAGCTCTCTTAGCTGTTCGTTCGTAACATTGTCGACATCGGGGTCAAGCGCATATTGCGCCGCAATGGAGGCAGCGCGAAGCTCCCTTGCGATCCCTTCCTCATAAAGCTCGGCGCCGATTCGGGACTGCTCCACCGAAAGCTCAATTTGCGCCGAAAGCGCCAGCATTTCATTATGATGGGCTGTTTCCAGCGATTGTCTGGCCAAAAAATAATAGACCGTATTATTAATTAATATGGCTGCTATAATTACTCCAATTGCGATGAACCAAATATTGCGACGCATCTATTGCCTCTTGCCCCTTTACCCGTCATTTTTTAAATAGCAGCCGAACTGCATAACCCCGCTCGGAACGTTTTTTGTAACGGGGCAATGTGCGGTACATCATCAATCCTTCTTTAGCGGCCTCTTTGGCGTCATTTTGTCTGCCAAGCTTGCTGTACAGCTGCGACATCCGATAATACGCTTCACAGGAGGAGGACTGGATTTGCTGAAATTGCCGGAGACAGTCCAGCGCCTTTTCGGCATCCGTATTTGCGTAAATATCGGCGAGACGCAGGTAAGGCGCGCCGTATTTGACCCTTGGGTTCAGCTCTAGCGCTTTGTTCATACTGGCGATGCCTTGCTCAATATTTCCGGTTTCCGCCTGACTGTGGCCTAATGCATCCCAATATTCGGCAGAGTCCTCCAGCGTCCTTTGAAGCGGCTCCAGCAGCTGCAGCGCCTCCTTGAATTTTTTGCGTTCAATCAGCAGACGAGCCAGCTCTTGCTTGGCGGACACATCATTAGGCGATCCCGCGATATGGGCCTTCAGCTTGCGTATTCGCGAAAGCCGCTTAAGCGGCTTTACAATGCTGGGCGAAATACCTACAAATCGGCGGTCTAGCAAATACAACACCACAAGCAATACAAGAATAGCTATAATCGGATTGCCCAAAAGCCAATACAGCCAAAGGAATAAAAAAGTCAATTTAAACATGGGACCCCTCACCAACCTTACTATAATTAGCTCCTGTTTTTCCAACGGCTTTTTAGCAACTTCCTTCCATAATACCACAAACTTTACCTCATGGAGCATTTCCCGCCACACGAAAAAGACAGCATGCTGCCATGCCGCCTTCATTCGGGTTATTTGGTTTCTTTGTAAAATATGGCCAAATATTGTTACCTTACAAAGTTTGACGCGCTTGTTCCCGCAATTCGCCCGAATACGATTGTGTCGCTCAAAGCGTTGCCTCCCAGACGGTTACTGCCATGAATTCCGCCTGTTACCTCGCCTGCAGCAAACAAGCCGGGAATGACTTCTCCAGAAGTCGAAATCGCTTGTGCCAATTCATTAATTTGTACGCCGCCCATCGTATGATGCACGGTAGGCACACGCACTGCCGCATAGAACGGACCGTCATTAATACCATTATTAACACCATCTGTATCCGAAAATAAAGTGCGTCCAAATTCATCCGCCGATCCTGACAAATCCCCGTCTTTGCAATAGCGGTTATAGGTTTTGACCGTTTCAATCAAGTTATCGGCAGGCACGCCCATCAATTGAGCAAGCTCTTCCAGCGTATCGGCCTTCAGGCTGCGGCCTGCGCTTACCAGACTGGCAATGGATTCGCCAAAGTTGTTTAATTCATCTCCCTTAGGATACGTATCGCTATCCATAACAATATACATGGTGGTATCCTTCTGATCGAATAAGGCAAGCGTCATTTCATCGCGGCGTCCGCCTTCATTGACAAAACGTTTCCCGTCCAGGTTAACGAAAATTCGGCTTTCTACCGCATGCTCGATATTGCCCGAAAGACTTCCGGTTTTGGGATCGCCTAACGGCAACAGCTGGATATTCTCCATTTGAACCAGATTAGCGCCGATTTTCTCCGCCATAATCATACCGTCGCCTGTAATGCCGCTGGTGTTGGTACTTGGAATGGAGGCATCCAATGTAGGCCATTTTTTACTGATTTCATTGTATTTCATGCGCATTTCAATGTTTTGACCAAATCCTCCGGTTGCCAATACGACGCCGTTTTTCGCTTTTACCGTAACGGTATTGCCGGATTTGCCGGTACAGCGCACGCCGGTTACAATTCCGTTTTCAACGATAAGCTCATCCGCTGTTGTGTTGTACACCATCGTAATGCTTTTATTTTTATCAATGTATTCCTGATAGGTTTTAAAGAAGCCTGTGCCTTCGGGCTCAACAGGTTTATGCGCGCGAGGCCACATGCCCCCAGTAACCGTAAATACGCCATCCTTGAATTCCATACCGAGGCTTTTGAGCCATACGACGCCCGACCAGGCATTTTCAACAAGCGTACGCACCAGCTTGGGATCGCCTTGCTTGTCTCCGCCCTCAAAGGTTTGAGTGTAATGCTTCTCTACGCTGTCCTTATTGGCAATGGCTGTTTCGCTTCCATCGTCAACGGCATTAAAAGCGCCGCCGGACAAAATCGTGTTCCCGCCCATTTTGGAGGCCTTTTCAATGACGATTACGGTTTTGCCAGCCTGATTGGCCGTTGTTGCCGCAGCCATGCCGGCGCCGCCGGCTCCAATAACAACAACGTCAGCTGCAAGCTCCTGATCGCTTTCCTTTGTTACTTCCTTTTTGATGGCGAGCAGCTTGTTAATGCCTTCATCGTTTAATCCGGCCTGCTTCAAGCAATCTGCAACTCCATCAACGATTGCGTTACTGGTAAGGGACGCTCCCGACACGATGTCCACGCCCAACCCCTGAATTTCAACGATTTCGTTAGCAATGGACTCGATTGCCGGTTCGCCAACCCCCGCGGTTTCACTGTGGTCAATCTTGATATCCGTAATTGCCGTATCAGAGACGGTAACATGCACAGTCATCTCATGCATGCCGGCTACGGTAGCGGAGTAAGTTCCGGCCACATAAATGGCGTCGGCATTTGGTGTAGCGCTTACACCTGCTGGAGTGCTTTCCGCCTCCTGATTTCCTTTGCTGCATCCCGTTACCATTGCCGCCGCCAAAATAATAACAAGCGCTAACGACATCATTTTTTTACTTAGTTGAACCCTGCTGACTGTTTTCACTTTTTTTCCTCCCGATTTTAAGTAAGTAAATAAACAGCGATATTGTGAATCTTTTCACTTATTGAGCTTATCAAAAATAAAATTCAGATGCTGAATAAAATGTCACTTTACTTGAGATTTTTTAGATTTGTAAATAAAGAAAATGCTGCGTACACGAAAAAGACAGCACAATGACATGCTGTCTTCATTCAGCTTATTTGGTTGTTATATTTGCAACTCCCCAAGCTTGATCAGCTCGACAACTGCTTGCGAACGACCTTTGACGTTCAGCTTTTGCATAACATATTCACCTGTTTCATTTTGGATTTACTAGAGAAAATAGAATACTCTTTTGATCAACCCCTTTACCACAAAACAACTATGCTATAATAAAATCAATACAATGCTGAGCGAGGTGAAGTCGATGAAATGGGGAGAAATTACAGAACTCCATCCCAGTCGTTTTGTGCTGGTTGAAGCCATTAAAGCAAGCTCCAGCAATCGCATACGTCAGTTAGAGGACATGGCAGTCATTCAGGATTATGATAATCCGCAAGAGGCTTGGAGTGGCTATAAAGAGCTGCACAAGTTACATCCGTCTCGTGAGTTGTACGTGTTCCATACGAGTAGAAGTGATGTCGAAGTTGTCGAAGAGTTTTTTTCAGGAGTGCGGCAGCAACTATGAAGATAAAACTACAAAACGGTTTGCCCATTGTTTCCTTGACTCTAACTCGAAATGACCAATCTATCGTGCTGAACAATGTACTATTTGATACCGGCTGTGCGGCAACAGTGTTTGATACCGATGCATTAGCGGCAATAGGCATCCACATTGATTTTATCAATGGACGAGCCAAGCGAATGTATGGTGTAGGGGGAACGAGCGAAATTTGCTATGAACAGCAAATTGGCGAACTTCGTATTGAAAAAGTTACTTTAAACAATTTCCCTATTCAACTCGGCTCGATTCAAGAGCCATATGGATTTGATGGTATTGTTGGCATTGATTTTATGATCAGAACCAAATGCAGGGTGAATTTTGATACCTTAATTATTGAGCTTGAAAATTAGACCAAGCTATACTCTCCATTAATGGAAAGCATTCGCTTGGTCTATTTTTGCGCCAAGCACACACTCCTGATACCTCCTCCCCTTACACGAAAAAGACAGCACATTGACATGCTGTCTTCATTCAGCTTATTTGGTTGTTATATTTGCAACTCCCCAAGCTTGATCAGCTCGACAACTGCTTGCGAACGACCTTTGACGTTCAGCTTTTGCATAAC
>PJUA01000811.1_pt1 | contig 10467 bp, 8 predicted proteins | sample 1512151 | NCBI WGS metagenome assembly PJUA01 (sample SAMN08177678, study PRJNA422409) | Soil metagenome, whole genome shotgun sequencing project. | isolation source: Soil enriched on filter paper: beechwood xylan treatment | place: USA: Madison | collected 2015-01-15
AATTGCTTTCTCTGTCCTTGCGGAAATGCGTTGTACATTCCCAATAACCCGGGCGCAACGGAAGTGAAACAGCATCGGCCGTTATGACCGCTCTTGGCGCAAAGCAGACTTCGCCCATTGTCCGCCAGTGCCCTCTGTTCCGGCTTAACGTATATCGTGCTGTCCTGCACGATGCTGACCGAGCTTCGGGGCAGCCTCACAAGCCGGCCGCCTGGGCGAGCGTGACGCCGAAACGGTCGTGGCGGCGTTGGTAGCGGCGGGTCATCTTGGCCGAGGTATCCCCAAGATGCCGCTGCACGAAACGCTTCGGGGGCTGCCTTCACACTGCAAACTTTTACCCAGACGACGCAGGAGTTCCTTTCCCCTTTCCCCGCCGCACCCGGGCCACTGCGCCGCGCGTCGCCCGCAGGCGCTCGGTGTAGCGCGCCGGCATCACCGGCGAGGACCAGCGCCCCGCCTGCATCAGCCCAGGCAGATCGACGCCGGCGGCCAGCAGGTCCTGGGCGGCGCCGACGCGGAGGGAATGGCCGCTGAAGCCGACGGCCAGCGGGTTGGCCTCTCCGGTGCGCCGCTCCACCACGCGGCGCACCGCCGCCGGGCTCATCCGTTCGCCAGCGCCGCTGCGCGACAGGTGGCAGAACAGGAAAGCCCCGTCCCGGGTGTGCGGCCCCTCCCCGTCCGCGTCGGACGGCCACCGTGGTGCCACTGCCCGCCAAGCGGCGAGCGCCGCCACCGCTTCGGCCGACAGCCAGGCCTCGGCGCCCTGCCCCTCCTGGTCGGTCTTGGAGCGCCGGATGCGAATGGTCGCCTCGCCCGGCTGCGCATCCGGGTTCAGGGCAAGGTCGACCGGGTGCAGGTCCTCCCAGCGCAGCGCCACCAGCTCGTCGGCGCGGGCCAGGGTGTCGCGGCCGACCAGCAGCAGCGCGCGGTCGCGGAGATCGATCGGCTTCAGCGGTGTCGGCCGGTCGGGCTGGGCCGGATCGAGCCGGTCGAGGATCGGCGCCAGCATGGCGTCGGTCAGCGCCGCCGCCTGCCGCCGCTCGGAGGCCACCGCGCGCGCGTGCCCGCGCCGCTCCAGCGTCACGCTCCAGTGCCGGCACGGGTCGGTGTGCCCGGCGGCGCGGTGGATCAGGCTGATCGACGCGAGGTAGCGTGCGATGGTCGTCGGCTTGCGGGAGCTGCCGAGGTCCCGGATGTAGTGGCCAACCGTCGCCGGCGCGGCGGGCAGCCAGGACAGCCCCTGTCGCCCGCACCAGCCGGCGAACAGCCGAACGTCGGCCGCGGTGGCGCGCAGGGTCGCCTTGGCATAGCCGCGCTGGGCGACGTCCATGAAGGCCCGCAGCGCCGCCATCGCGGCGTCGGTCAAGTCGGGCTCAGGCACCGGCACCGCCACGGCCGACCCGGCGCAGGGGTTGGCGAAGCGGCCGGCGGTGTGCCACCAGGCGAGCGAGCTGCGGTAGCGTCGCAGGGTGGCGGGGGAGCGGCCGTCGGCGGCCGCCGCGGCCAGGAAGGCCGCCACCGTCTCGCGGCTGGCCGGCATCGCCGGACGCCCGGTCTGCCTGCACCACGTCACGAACAGGCGGGCGTCGCCGAGCAGGGCGCGCCGGGTGGGGGCCGCCATGGCGCGCGCGGCAAAGACCGTGCGCAGGCGCGCGACCTCGGCGGGCGTCAGGGTCGGGACCAGAGCGAAGGGAAGGGCGGCGTCCGGGGCCGGCAGGGTGCGGTCTGGGGGCATGGCGCCATCCTAGCGGTGCGGCGCCTGTCGATTTTCCGGGATCGCTGGACTCAGTTTCAAGCAGTTTCAGGTCGTCCGTGATCTCCAGGATCGGTGGAAAATAAACCAGGATCATCGGATTGATGTCCAGGATCACCGGACGATGTCGATACAGAACATCGTCACGGTAGCGGTCATGCCGCAGAGCAAACCCGATCATCAATCGGCCACTGACGAAGAGTGGCACGAGGCGGAGCGCCGGGAGCGCGTCGTCCGGCCGCTGGCAGAGCGCGAGCGTTTGACGCGGGCGGAGGTCGCCGATGCCGCTGCCATATTGGGGCTTAAGCGGAGCCGCATCTATGCGCTCGTGGCGCTCTATCGCGAGAAGCCGGTGACGAGCGCCTTAATTCCGCCGAAGCCGGGTCCGGCCCGAGGGTTCCGTTGCCTGGAGCCGGAGATCGAGAGCGTCATCGAAGCGGCAATTCGCGGTTATTACATGACACGCCAGCGTCCCACGGTGGCCGGGTTGCGGCGGCACATCGAGCACGAGTGCAAGGCGCGGGGCCTTTCGACGCCATCGGTAAAGGCTTTGCGTGTCCGCATTGATCGGCAGGGCCGGAAAGCTCTGGTGAAGGCGCGGGAGGGACCGAAAGCGGCCCGTGACCAGTTCCGCCCCGTCTTCGGGGAGTATGTGTCGGATCACGCTCTTCAGGTCGTCCAGATCGACCACACACGCGTCGATGTCATGGTCGTCGACGAGATGTACCGACTGCCCCTTGGGCGCCCTTGGCTGACGTTGATCATCGATGTCGCAAGTCGGATGGTCATGGGGTTCTATCTGACCCTGGAGGCTCCATCGGCGACCTCCGTCGCCATGGCCATGCGGCACGCCGTGCTACCGAAGGCGGAATGGCTGGCGGAACGGGGGGTAGCGGCTCCCTGGCCGGTCGCGGGGCTTCCGGAAACCGTGCACATGGACAACGGTAAGGACTTCCATTCGAAGGCTCTGGAGCGCGGCTGTCGGGAGTATGGCATCGAGCAACAGTATCGGCCTCCGGCGACCCCGCATTTCGGGGGCCACATCGAGCGGTTGATCGGAACAATGATGGGCGCCGTCCATCTGCTCCCGGGAACTACCTTCTCGAACATCGACGAGAAGGGCGACTACGACCCGGAGGAGACGGCGGTTATGACGCTGCCGGAGTTGGAGACTTGGCTCGCCATCCAAATCGTGGGGGTCTACCACGCCAGCATCCACAGCGCTCTTCAGCTTCCGCCGATGACGGCGTGGGAGGACACCGTTGCCCGGCGCCCCACCCCGGTGCGTCATCCGGCCGACCCGGAGCGGTTCCTCTTCGATTTTCTGCCGTTCGAGAAGCGGAAAGTGACGCGGGAGGGCATCCGGATGTTCAACATCCACTACTGGGACAGCATTCTGAGCGTATGGGCCGGACAATCGGGCTCCCGGATGCCGGTCAAATATGACCCACGCGATTTGTCGCGGGTGTTTCTCCAGGCTCCCGATGGAAAGCACTGGCCGATCCGCTACCGCGATCTGCGCCGGCCACGCATCACACGCTGGGAGCACATGGAGGCGATACGGGTGCTGCGGGAACGGGGACGCAGGTGCGTCGACGAGGCCATGATCTTCGATGCGATCGAGGCCCAACGAATGCTGGTCGCCGAGGCTGCGGCACGAACCAAAACCGCCCGAAAAGAGGTGCAACGTACCGCCTATGCACTCGCCGGGTCTGAGGCGGCGAGCGCAACCCCAGAGCGGACGGAGCCTTCACCACCCTCGCCCGCTGACGACGGCCCGCCGACCGATCGGCCCCTGTTGCCCTACGATGTGGAGGAATGGTCATGAGCGAGGGTTTCGAACACCTCCATCCGGCCTATCGCGAATACGCGTGCCTGGCCGACCATGAACGCATCGAGTGGATCCGGGCCGACCGCTGGATCAACCACCGGAGGGCGGAAGCGGCGCTTGGCAAGCTCGAGGAGCTGCTCACCTACCCGAAGCGGGACCGTATGCCGTGCCTGTTGCTGTTCGGCGACGTCGGCATGGGCAAGACCAAGATCATTCGCAAGTTCGTGCGGGACCACCCAGCGGTCTTCAACGAGGGAACGGGGGTGACGACCATGCCGGTGGTCGCGTTCCAGATGCCGACGCAGCCGGACGAGGGGGATTTCTACGACGAACTGCTGACCGCTCTCGACGTGCCGCAACGGCGAGCGGGAACGGTGCGTGGTGCTCGCAACCTGTGCCGGCGTCTGTTGGGCGAGATGAACGCCCGGGTGCTGGTCATCGACGAAGTGCATGCCATGCTGGCCGGCACCTACCGTCAACAGCGGATTTTCCTGAACACGCTGCGGTTCCTGACCAATGATCTGCGCATCCCCTTGATCTGCGCCGGCACCGATGAGGCTCGGATGGCGTTGTTGACCGATCAGCAGCTTGCCGACCGGTTCGACGCGCTGGAGCTGGCGCATTGGCGGGACGATCAAGCATTCCGCGACCTGCTCGCCAGCCTCGCGGCAATCCTGCCGTTGCGGCAACGGTCGTCCCTCAGCAGCGCCTCCGTCAGCCGGCGCGTGCTGTCGATGACGGATGGGATCACGGTGCGCGTCTTCCGGTTGATCGAAACCGTGGCGATCGCGGCGATCCGGAGCGGTCGGGAGATGATCGATGACGAGAGTTTCACCGCCGACGATCTCGTGCTTCCGCTGGTTTCCATGACCGTCAAGGCGCAACGCGGCTTGGGGCGGAAGGCTTCGGCGGCGGTGTAGCCATGACAGTTGCATCCGTAATCGTGACGACGGTGCTGCCGCTCGCCCCCCGGCCAATGGAAGACGAGCTGCTGTCGTCGTGGCTGTCGCGGGTCGCCTGCCGGTACGACCTCGATGGTGGTGCCTTGCGGGCTATCCTGACCACGCCGGGTGACGATGCGGAAGCCATGCCGACTATGAACGGTCTGGATTACCGGCCGGCTCACGAGGAAATCACCGCGCTTGCCTCGGCAGCCCGGCTTCCAGTCGAGCGTCTTTCGATCCTTGCTCTGAAGACGGCCAACCCGACTTGGCCGCGGCATTGGTACGCCTGGGACTGGGGCGTTTTGGATCAGACCAATGGAACCGAGCGTTATGCCGATGCTCTGGCTCCGGGGTGGTGCGACCTCTGCCTGAGCGAAGATCACGCCACCGGCCGGCATGCCTACCTGCGTCGTCATTGGGCGTATGCGGCGGTTGGTTTTTGTCACCGACATCGCCTGCCGCTGCGTTATCTCTGTCCATTTTGTCAAACGGCCAGCACCCTCCGGTTTGTACCGTTCGATGGCGGAACCCGACTGTGTTGTGGAGACTGCGGCCGCCCGCTTGATGAGTATGGGGCGGCAGGTCGCAAGGACGCTGCCGCCAGCACGAGCGCCGACAACGATCGGATCGACCGCGCGTGGGGTGTGGTCATGGCCTTCGAGACGGACCTTTGTCGGGCGCTGAACCGCCGGACGCCCACGGCTCGATGGATGGGGCGAACGCGCTCAGCGGCGTTCATCACCGCGACCGAGGACCTGATTGTGGCGCTGATGGCGGGCCAGGGCTCCTACCCCCGCGAACATGCGATCAATGCATTCGACAGCGCCGCCTTTCCGCCGCCTGGGAAGTTCAGATCAAGAATCGACCTGCGATACTGGGCATGCTGCGTGCCGCCGGCGCGGCGTCGAAGCATGCTGGCCGCCGTGGTCTCCGTTCTTCTGGATGAGGAAGCCAGTGCTTTGGTGTCGGAGTCTTGGATAGGATCTTACCGGTGGACCGCCTCTCTGGATTGGCTATACCGCTGGCTCGGTGAGGACCAAAGGGCGTGGCTGGTTGCACGGAGCGCGGAGTGGCCGGAGCTTCTGAGGCAGCGGTTGGAAAAGATCGCTGATGAGATGTCTGTGAGGCGGGCGGCCCACCATGGCTGGAAAGCCTCTGTTCAGCGCCAGAAGGCAGGGGGGCCGGTTGCGCGCAAGCCGTTTCCTAGAAAGACGCAGGGCACTCCGCCATTCACATCGCAGGCACTCGGGTTGCAGGATGCCGCCCATTACCGGCGTCTGGCGGAAGCGATCCTTTCGAGTCCTGAGTGGTTGGCTGTGCGCCATGCCTCGCCAGGGGTGCGGCGACGCACGTTACATCAATTGTCGGAGGCTGCCCTGGCCGAGCACAACCGTGGCGGCGAACGGGCGTTATGAAATCTTCTGCGGGGCGTGGTGATCAGTTGATTGCCGTGAGCAAGCCGGGAGGTTGATAACCCAAGGCAGCGCCGTTGATGTCGAGACGCAGGCTCTGGAGGATGTAGCAACCGACCGGGCCAGTGCTAGCCAACCGGCCATCGCCGGCGAGATGGCCGACCGTCGAATTCGAGCATAAGCAACCGGCACAGTTTCTATCTGCACCGCCACCGGCCGGATCGATTTTTGCCAGTGGCGGGGTCAGCAGTCCCAAAACTTGTCGAGATCATGCCGCTACTGGACTATCGAAGGCTTATCGGGAAAGGTCTAGCTTGTGGGCTGTGAAACAGCGCGCAGGCGGGAGCCCACAGTTTCAGTTACTATCAATGCGTTTCCCTGCCGATCGGTATCAGAACCCCACGCCGATCCACAAGCTGGTGAACTGACTGCCCTGGTCGGTATTGAAGATCTCCGGCTTGGCGCCAACGGCAAGTGGCGCAGGCAGCTGCAATTGTCCGTTGCGCTGCAGTGGCTGGCCGAAGGCCGTTCGGTCACCAACATCGCGGTCGATCTCGGCCACGAGAACACCAGCGTATTCATCACCATGTTCCGGCAGGCTCTAAGTCGCACCCGCACGGTACCTCTCGATGCGTGGAGGGGAGAGCACCGGACTTGGCTATCAGCTGCCGGGCAGGGGCCGGCTCAGAGGAGGACGGGCGCCGGTGGCGCCGTGCTCTGTCCGTCGACGCTTATCCCTTGGCAGAAGTCTTCACACGAGGCTTCCGCTTGGCGCCGGATCCCGCCGGTTCGACGCGATGGAAGCCGAGGAACATGCCGACTGCCTGGTCGACAACGGTGCGCCTCCATTCCGGCGTCACCTCCTCCGCCTTACCGACCACCCGGACCCAGAGCAGCGGCTCGTCAATCAGTCCCAGGAACTGCCGCGTCGCCAGCTCGGAATCCTTGATGCACAACAGTCCACGCTCCGTCAGCACCTCCAGGTAGGCGCGCACCGCGCCCATCGCTGGGGTCTTGCCCACGGCGAAGAAGCTCTCGGTGAGCTTTGGGAACCGCTGCCCCTCAGCGATGACGAGGCGCAGGAAGGCGATCGACAAGGACGGCGCCCAGAAGGCCGCGACCGCCTCGCCGATGCGCTTCAGCCCCAGTTCGGGATCCGCAAGCGCGGCGGCGTCCGTGGTGATGTCCAGAACCGGGAAGGCGCGCCAGACGCGTTCCACCACCGCGTGGAACAGGGCCTCCTTGCCGTCGGGGAACTGGTTATAGAGGGTGCGCCGCGCGGCGCCCGCCTCCTGTGCCACCAGCTCCATGCTGGTGCCCTCGTAGCCGTGGCGGAGGAACACGCGGGTGGCGGCCGCGAGGATGGCGTCCCTCTTGGTGAGGGCGGCCTGCGGGCTGGCCACGGCTTCGAAGATGGATGCCGGCGTGCTCTCGGTCAAACTGAACCTCTTCCGCTCTTGACTGCACTGCACAGTGCATGGCAATTCTGCACTCCATTGTGCAACGGAGTTATGCCATGACCGAGGCAATGGATGCTACCCCTGACGCTGACGGCGCTCGTCTCGCGCTCGGCAAGCGGACCTTTGAGGCTGCCCTGGGGACCCAGGCCGACACCTTTGCGGCGCAGGTCGACGCTCTGGCGCCCGGCTACGGCCGCAACATCCTCGAGTGGGAGTTCGCCGACGGCTACAACCGCCCTGGCCTCGACCTGAAGACCCGCGAACTGGTCATCGTGGCGAGCTGCGCCGCCCTGGGAGCGGTCGGCCACCCAGCGGTGCGGATGCACGCCGTGGCCGCGCTGCGGGCCGGTGCGACCCGCCAGGAGGTGACCGAGGTCCTGGTGCAGGTGGGCTTCGCGGCCGGGCTGCCGACCGCCTTGGGCGCGCTGCAGGCCGCCCGTGAGGCGATGGCGGCCGCGGGGAGCGAAGGGGCATGACCACGCTCCCACGGCGCCGCATAGGCCTTGCCCCGTGAGCGGCGGCGCTCCCGCGGCGGACGCGGTCCTGCTCCCGGGCGCGCGGCGCGGCACCGTGCCCGTCATGGCCGCGGCCTGCGGCGTCATGGTCGGCAACATCTACCTCTGCCAGCCGCTGCTCGACGAGATGGCGCGCGGCTTCGGCGTCGCGGAGCAGGCGGCGGGCCTTGTCGCCGTGGCGGCGCAGGTGGGCTACGCGCTGGGCATCCTGTTCGTGGTGCCGCTGGCCGACGTCTCGGAGCCGCGGCGGCTGCTCCGCTGGCTCATGGCCGCCACCGCGCTCGGCCTGCTCGCCGCCGCCGCGGCGCCCAGCCTCGCGCCGCTGATCCTGGCGAGCGCGGTGGTGGCGGCAGCGACAGTGGTGCCCCAGATCCTGATACCTCTGGCGACCTCCCTCGCGCCCAAGGAGCGCCGGGGCCGCGTCATCGGGGCGCTGCAGACCGGCCTGATCCTGGGCATCCTGCTGTCCCGCACGGTGTCCGGGAACGTCGCGGCCCTGGTGGGAAGCTGGCGGGCCTCCTACCTGCTGGCGGGCCTCGTGACGGCGGGCCTGTTCCTGCTGCTCCCGTCCTTCCTCCCGGCGCACGTCCCGCCGCGTCGGCAGCGGAGCTACGCGGCCCTGCTCCGCTCCCTGCCGGGGCTGCTCGCCCTGGCGCCGGTGCGGGTCTCCGCGGCCCTGGGATTCTGCGTCTTCGCCGCCTTCTCCGCCTTCTGGGCCACGCTGGCCTTCCACCTCGCCACCCCGGCCTTCGGGCTCGGCGCGGCGGCGGCGGGGCTGTTCGGCCTGTGGGGCGCGCCGGGCGCCATCCTCGCGCCGCTGGGCGGGCGCCTCGCCGACCGCGTCGGCTCGAACCTCGTCAACCTGATGTCGCTCTGCTTCGCCGGGGCAGCCTTCCTCATGGCCGGAACCTGGGGCGCCGCCTCGATCCTGGCGCTGATCGCCGGGGTGAACCTACTGGACTTCGGCACGCAGAGCGGACAGGTCGCCAACCAGGCCCGCATCTTCGGCCTGGGCGACGACATCCGGGCCCGGCTCAACACCGTCTACATGGTGGCGACCTTCGGCGGCGGCGCCTTCGGCTCCTTCGTCGGCACGGTGGCCTGGGGCCGCTGGGGATGGCAGGGCGTCTGCCTGACTTCCGGCCTCCTCGTCCTCCTCGCCGCCCTCATTCTGATGGCCGCCACGCTACGGGGCGGCCCTACACCCTCGCAGGAGACACAGCATGACTGACCTGTCCGGCAAGACCGCCCTCGTCACGGGCGGCTCCCGCGGCATCGGCCGGGACATCGCCCTCGCACTGGCCGCCGCTGGCTGCGACGTCGCCGTCAGCTACCGCCAGCAGGCCGAAGCTGGCGGGGCCGTCGTGCGGGAGATCGAGGCGCTCGGACGGCGGGCCGTCGCGCTGCAGGCCGACCTCACCGGGGCGGATGCCGCGGCGGCGCTGGTCCAGGGTGCGGAAGCGGCCCTCGGCCCCCTCGGAATCCTTGTCAACAACGCCGGTGTCACCCGTATCCAGCCCCTCGACAAGATCAGTCCCGACGACTGGGACGAGGTGGTGCGGGTCAACCTGACCTCCGCCTTCCTCGTCACCCAGGCGGCGCTGCCGGGCATGCGAGAGCGGCGGTGGGGCCGCATTGTCATGCTGGCCTCGATCGCGGCGCAGACCGGCGGCGTCATCGGGCCGCACTACGCCGCGAGCAAGGCCGGGCTGATCGGCCTCACGCACAGCTACGCCAGCCTGCTGGCCAAGGAGGGCATTACCGCCAACGCCATTGCACCGGCATTGATCGAGACCGACATGATCCGGAACAATCCGAACATCCGCCCGGACCTGCTGCCGGTGGGGCGCTTCGGTCAGCCGGACGAGGTGTCGCAGGTCGCGGTGATGCTGGCGGGCAACGGCTACATCACGGGACAGACCATCAACGTCAACGGCGGCTGGTACATGAGCTGACGGTATCCGCACGGGAGAACGACCATGGACTTCAACCGCCTCGGCCATTCCGGCCTGCGCGTTCCTGCACTCGCCTTCGGCACCGCCACCTTCGGCGGCGGCAATGACTTCTTCAAGGCTTGGGGTTCCACCGACGCCAATGGCGCCGCCCGGCTCATCGACGTCTGCCTCGACCACGGCGTCAGCCTGTTCGACAGTGCTGACGTCTACTCCGACGGCCTCGCCGAGCAGATCCTCGGCGAAGCGATCAAGGGCAAGCGCAACCGCCTGCTCATCTCGACCAAGGCCACCTTCCCGAGCGGGAACGGACCGAACGACTTCGGCTCCTCCCGCCAGCATCTGATCGAGGCCGTGGATGGCGCCCTGCTTCGGCTGGGGGTGGACCACATTGACCTCCTCCAGATGCACGGCCAGGACCTCAACACCCCCGTGGAGGAGACGCTCGCGACGCTCGACCAGTTCGTGCAGTCGGGCAAGGTCCGCTACGTCGGCGCCTCGAACTTCTCCGGCTGGCACCTGATGAAGTCGCTGGCGGCGTCGGAGCGCCGCGGCCACGCGCGCTATGTCGCGCACCAGGTCTACTACTCGCTGCTCAAC
>PJUA01000813.1_pt1 | contig 10463 bp, 10 predicted proteins | sample 1512151 | NCBI WGS metagenome assembly PJUA01 (sample SAMN08177678, study PRJNA422409) | Soil metagenome, whole genome shotgun sequencing project. | isolation source: Soil enriched on filter paper: beechwood xylan treatment | place: USA: Madison | collected 2015-01-15
CCTTGCCGAAACCGATACGCTTGCCGATCACATAGGAACCGACCAGGCCAGCGATAGCGGCGTTGATGTGCACCACGGTGCCGCCGGCGTAATCCAGCGCGCCCTTCTGGAACAGCCAGCCCGAGATCGCGGTCGCCTTTTCAGCGGCAGCAGCGTCGGTGAAGGCGTCCGGACCCGGCCAGAACCAGACCATGTGGGCCATCGGCAGGTAGGAGAAGGTGAACCACAGGATCGAGAACAGGATCACGGCGGAGAACTTCACGCGTTCTGCGAAGGAACCGATGATCAGCGCCACGGTGATGGCTGCAAACGCACCCTGGAAGGCCACGAAGACCAGTTCGGGGATGACTACGCCCTTGCTGAAGGTACCGGTGTTGGAGTCACCCGTGAGGCCATGCAGGAACAGTCGGTCGAAGCCGCCGAAGAATGCTCCACCCTCGGTGAACGCGATGCTGTAGCCGTACACGAACCACAGGATGTAGATCAGCGAGAAGATCATGAAGCACTGCATCAGCACCGACAGCATGTTCTTGCTGCGCACCAGGCCGCCGTAGAACAGGCCCAGGCCCGGCAGGGTCATGAGGATGACGAAGGCGGTGCAGACCAGCATCCAGGCGGTATCGCCCTTGTTGGGCACCGGTGCAGGTGCGGCGGCAGCGGCCGCCGGGGCGGCAGGAGCAGCAGCGGCAGGAGCGGCAGCTTCAGCCTTGGGTGCAGCCGGAGCGGCAGCAGCCGGGGCAGCGGCGGTGGCCGCAGCTTCAGGCTTGGGCGCGTCCTGCGCCTGGGCCGGGGCAGTAAAACCTACTGCAAACAGCAGCGCGCCAATGGCGAGCGCGCCGGAAAACATTTTCTTCATGCTCATTAGAATTCCCCTTTTTTTACAGAGCGTCTTTGCCGGTTTCGCCGGTGCGGATACGGATCACATCCAGCAGATCCTGGACGAAGATCTTGCCGTCACCGATCTTGCCGGTGCGGGCTGCGGTCTCGATGGCTTCCAGCGCGCGCTCGACGATGGCGTCGTCCACCGCTGCCTCGATCTTGGTCTTGGGCAGGAAATCGACCACATACTCGGCGCCACGATAGAGCTCGGTATGGCCTTTCTGACGACCGAAGCCCTTGACTTCGGTCACGGTGATGCCTTGCACACCGATCGCGGAGAGGGCTTCACGCACCTCGTCCAGCTTGAACGGCTTGATGATCGCAGTGATCAGTTTCATACGAACCTCTTGTTAGAAAGTTTTGCTGATGGAGACGACGACGCCGTTCTTGCCGACGTTCTTGGCACCGTCCGATGCCGGAGTGGTAGCGAAGCCATCCTTCATGTCGGTACCGACATAGGCCACGCCCAGGGTGATGCCGGCAACTTCGTCGAAGGTCTTGGACAGGCCGATCTTCCAGTCGGTGTAGCTGGCCTCGTTGGGGTTACCGCGCACGTTCTGGTGACCCACGTGCAGACCCAGCATCACGCCATAGAAGGTCTCGAAGTTGGCACCCAGGTCGTAGTACTGGCTGTACTTGCTGTTGACCGCGCCGAACAGGTTGGTCAGCGATTGCGAATACTTGAAGTAGCCCGGGCCGTAACCGATCTGGCCATACAGTTCGAAGGTATTGGCGTTCTTCAGGCCGGCATTGGCCAGGGTGTTGCCCGGGTAGTAGTAGTACAGGCCGCCGACGTCGTAGGTGAAGCCGCCGCCGATGTCACCACGCTTGCCGCCGTAGATGTCCCATTCGACATTGCCCTTGGTATCGGTACCGGTCAGTGCGCCCGCGTCCTTGATCCACTTGATGTTGGTCAGCCAGGTACCGGCGTACAGGCCGGTCGGGTTGTGCGTGTAGTCAGCGCCAACCTGCAGGGCGGGGTCGAAACGCGTCTGGGTCAGGCCGCGGTAGCGGTAATCGCTCACGACCGCAGCGTTGAAGCTCAATTCATTGTCTGGCTTGGCGTCCTCTGCACGGGCCACGGTAGAAACGAAGGATGCTGCGATGGCTGTTGCAAGAATCAGTTTCTTCATGACTTTCCCTCTGGTTTGTGTTTAACAGTTAAGTCTTTTAGTCTTTTGCCCAAACCATGTAGCAGGAGCCGTGCCATGTCCTTTCGGCAAGGCAGACTTGTGTTTTTGCTGTAAAGCGGAGATTTGCAACGATTTTTTTCGACACCAGCTTCAAAATAGTGCACCGGAAGCGAAAATGCACGACTGTGGTGCGATATTGATTGCTTTTTGATAATCCTGCGTCAAACGAGGCAAACACATTTTGGTGCGTGGGCCCGGGGCGAAGCCAAAGTCACCAAGTCGGCGCATTTCCTGAAGGAAAATTCTTCACTTTCCGGCACCCGCTCGCAAAAAAACGGTCTCATCAGGGCATCGCGTTTTGAGGATGGCTGCGAAACCGCTAAACTTGCAGCTTAGCTATCTGCCAAGGAGATCCGACATGGACAAGCCCCCATTTTTTGAAGACCTGCAATCCAAGATCAACAAGGCGATCGAGAATTCTCCGGCCAAGGACATCGAGAAGAACGTCAAGGCCATGCTGAGCCAGGGTTTTGCCAAGCTGGACCTGGTCACGCGCGAGGAATTCGACATCCAGGCCCAGGTGCTGGCCAAGACCCGCGCCCGCCTGGAAGCGCTGGAAGCGCGTGTTGCCGAGCTTGAGGCTCAGCAAAAACAGACCCCATGACCCTGGCGACAACCTTCTCTTCCTTTCCTCCCCCTCCCCTTTTCCCTTCCAGCACACTGCCGGGCTCGTTGCGATGAGCCTGGCGGTCTTGCGCAGCCGCGCGCTGGCCGGGATGGCCGCCCCACCGGTGACGGTGGAAGTGCATCTGGCCAATGGCCTGCCATCCTTCACCATCGTCGGTCTTCCCGAAGCCGAAGTGAAGGAAGCCAAGGACCGCGTCCGGGCGGCGCTGCAGAATGCGCGGTTCGAATTCCCGGCGCGACGCATCACGGTCAACCTGGCGCCCGCCGACCTTCCCAAGGAATCCGGGCGCTTCGACCTGCCGATCGCGCTGGGCATCCTGGCGGCCTCCGGGCAGATTCCCTCTGACCATCTGGATGACTATGAATACGCCGGCGAACTGTCGCTGTCGGGCCAGTTGCGGCCGATCCGCGGCGCACTGGCGATGACCTGCGCCATGCAGCAGCCCGGGGAGCCGGACCGGCGGCAACGCGCCTTCATCCTGCCGGCCGGCAATGCCGACGAGGCGGCGCTGGTGCAGCAGGCGACCATCCTTCCGGCCGCGTCGCTGCTGGATGTATGCGCGCATTTCAGCGCCCGCGACGAGAGCGGCCGCCTGCAGCGCCATCGAGGCGCCACCGGGGCCGGAGCAGCGGGCAGGCGCCCGGCCTATCCCGATTTCAGCGATATCAAGGGACAGCTCCGGGCCAGGCGGGCGATGGAGGTGGCGGCAGCCGGAGGCCACAGCATCCTGCTGGTGGGGCCGCCCGGGGCGGGCAAATCGATGCTGGCCACGCGTTTTGCCGGCATCCTGCCGCCCATGAGCGAGGCCCAGGCGCTGGAGTCGGCCGCCGTCCAATCGCTGGCCGGCCACTTCGACAGCGCCCGCTGGAAACAGCGACCCTATCGCGCGCCGCATCACACGGCCTCCGCCGTGGCGCTGGTCGGTGGCGGTGGCACACCCCGCCCGGGCGAGATCTCGCTGGCCCATCACGGGGTGCTGTTCCTGGACGAGATCGCGGAATACCCGCGCAGCGTGCTCGACGTGCTGCGCCAGCCGATGGAGTCGGGTCACATCGTCATTTCACGGGCGGCACGCCAGGCGGAGTTTCCGGCGCGCTTCCAGTTGGTCGCGGCCATGAACCCCTGTCCATGTGGCTTCTACGCCGACCCGACAGGTCGCTGCCGCTGCACGCCCGAGCTGGTCAAGCGCTACCAGCAACGCCTGTCCGGCCCCCTGCTGGATCGCATCGACATGCAATTGCAGGTGGCTGCGCTGACGCCCACAGAGCTGGGCGCGCCTGGGCAGGGGGAATCCAGTGACGCCATCGCCGCACGGGTGGCGGCCGCCGCCGAGCGGCAATGGCAACGCCAGGGCATGCCCAACAGCCAATTGAGCGGCGGCGCGGTGGACCGGTATTGCGAACCCGGCGCCGAGGGCGCGCAACTGCTGCAGCAGGCCATGGTCCGCCTGCAGTGGTCGGCCCGGGCCTATCACCGCGTGCTGCGCCTGGCGCGCACCATCGCCGATCTGGCCGGCGCGCCTGCCATCCAGGCGGCGCATATTGCCGAAGCGATCCAGTACCGGCGCGCCCTCAATACAGGGTGACGCCGCACCGTTGACGGCGACAGGGCCTGTTGCGATGACCATGCGGCGGCTCTGTATCTTTTGCGACTGCCCTGACCGGGCTAGTCTGTGATGGCTGGAGCGGCGATGACGCCGCTCGCGTCATTTCCGGAAAGAGCCCGCCCATGCCCACCACTTCCACCCTGCTTGCCTTTGGCGCGATCTGCCTGGGCATGGTACTCACGCCCGGACCCAACATGCTTTATCTGGTTTCGCGTTCGGTTTGCCAGGGCCGCAAGGCCGGGCTGATCTCGCTGGGCGGCATCGTGCTGGGATCGGTCTTCTATATGCTCTGTGCGGCAGGCGGCATCACCGCGCTGGTGATGGCGGTGCCCCTGGCCTATGACGCACTGCGCCTGGGTGGCGCGGCCTACCTGCTCTACCTGGCCTGGCAGGCGTTGCGGCCGGGTGGACGCTCCCCCTTCGCGTTGCGCGAGTTGCCGCCGGACAGCCCGCGCAAGCTCTTTGCCATGGGCCTGGTGACCAGCCTGCTCAATCCCAAGATCGCCGTGATGTACCTGTCCCTGCTGCCGCAGTTCATCCATGCAGACCAGGGCAGCGTACTGGGACAATCGCTGGCGCTGGGCATGACCCAGATCGCGGTGGGCCTGAGCGTCAATGCCATGATCACGCTCTCGGCGGCGTCCATCTCGGCCTTGCTGGCCGCCCGCCCAGGCTGGCAGCTGGTACAGCGCTGGCTGATGGGCATGGTGCTGGCCGGGCTGGCCTTGCGCATGCTGGTGGAGAGCCGCCGCTAGGCCTGTACTCAGCGCGCCGGCATGATGCGCCGTACGAAGGCCACCAAAATCAGCACCAGCGCAGCCAGTCCCAGCCATTGACCGGTGGACTCGAAGTCGCCCGACACCAGCGCCAGTGGCGCATCCTTGCCGGTGAAGCCGATCACGGCGGCCAGCAGCACCCCGACCAGGCTTTCGCCGACGATCAGGCCGGATGCCACCAGGATGCCGCGCTGGCGCGGCTTGTCGGCATAGGCGTCAACGTCGGCACCGGCAGCCCGGGCGCGTCGGCGCAGGCCGCGTTCGATCAGCCAGCCCAGTACCGCACCCAGGAACAGGGCGCTGCTGACCATCGGCGGCAGGTAGATGCCGATGCCCACTGCCAGTACCGGCAGGCGCGCCACACCGCCACGACGCGCCAACAGCCAGTCGATCACGATCAGCACGATGCCCAGCGCCACCCCCACACCCAGCATGGACCAGTTGAGCTCACGGGTGAAGATGCCGGTGGCGATCGCCGTCATCAGGGTCGCCTGCGGCGCCGCCAGCGCCTGTGCCGCATCCATGCCGGCTCTCGGCAAGGCGCCGGTGAAACCGTAGGCGTTGTACAGCAGGTTCAGTACCGGCGGGATGATCAGCGCACCCACCACGCAACCGACCAGCAACGCCACCTGCTGGCGCCATGGCGTGGCACCGACCAGCTGGCCGGTCTTGAGATCCTGCAGGTTGTCGTTGGCGATGGCGGCCACGGCAATGATGGCAGCCGTCACGAACAAGGCCACGGCAATGGCCAGCTTGCTGCCTTCAGGCGTGGCCAGCAGCGGATCGACCGCCCCCGAAACCAGCAGCAGGACCGACACCAGGATCACGGCGACGATGCCGATGCCGGAAATCGGGCTGGACGAAGAACCGATCAGCCCGGCCATGTAACCGCAAGCGGCCGCGACCAGAAAACCGAACACGAAGGCGAACACCACCGCATAGACGACCAGCCCGATGAACAGACCCGCCGTCACCGGCGTACCCGAGAGGAACGAGGCAAACACCACCGCCAGCAGCGCGATCATGGCCAGGCTGATGACGATGATCCAGCGCGGCGACATGTCCTGGTCGGTGCGCTCGGTGCTGCCCTGCTGGCGGCGCGCCAGTGTCGACAGCGAGGCCCTGACGCCTTCCAGCATGGGTTTGAAGAGCGTCACCAGGGTCCAGATCGCCGCCACGCCGATCATGCCGGCGCCGATGAAGCGCACCTGGCTCTTCCAGAGCCCGTTGGCGAAGTCGGACAGCGCCACGCCGGCAGCATGCGGGGTCACTGCGGTCAGGTACGGCACGGCCACGCCCCAGGCCAGGATCATGCCGATCAGGATGGCAATGCCGGAGACGATGCCGATCATGTATCCCGCGCCGACCAGTGCCAGCGAAAAGCCCATCGTCAGCCGTACCACCGAGGCACCGGCAGTGAGCCACACGCTGATGCTCTCGGCGAACAGCTTCAGGCCGCTGGCGATGACGCTGAAGGCGGCCGCCAGGGTGCCGCCGAAGAGGATGTCCCGCAGCCCGCGGCGGGTCTCTTCGCCGCCATCGGCATCGGCGCTGCCCACCCGCAGGATTTCGGCCGCCGCCACGCCCTCGGGATAGGGCAGCGCGCTTTGCACCACCATCACCCGGCGCAGCGGGATGGAAAACATCACGCCCAGCATGCCGCCGGCAGCACAGATGCCCAGCGTCTGCAGGAAGGGGAAGCCCTGCCAGTGCCCCATCATCACCAGCCCGGGCAGGATGAAGATGATCGAGGACAGGGTCCCGGCCGCCGAGGCCTGGGTCTGCACCATGTTGTTTTCGAGGATGTTGGCATTGCTGAACAGGCGCAGTACCGCCATCGAGATCACGGCGGCGGGAATCGCCGACGAGAAGGTCAGGCCGACCTTCAGCCCGAGATAGACGTTGGAGGCGGTAAACACCACCGTGATCAATGCGCCCAGCAGCATGCCGCGCAGCGTCAGCTCCGGCAGGCTGGTTTGGTTGTCGTTTTGCATATCCGTAGAGGGTTCCGTTGGGATGCGTTCTTATACCGCAAGAATTGCCGGCCGGCCATCAGACAATGGCGCTTTTTCAGCAGCCCGGGTCGGGCCTGATGCCTTTGCTATGATGGACGCCCTTCCATTCCGGTCCGCCCCATGCGCCCTGTCCGCGTCGCCCTCGTTTCCCTGAGCCTGGCCTGCCTGTGCCTGGCGGCCTGTTCGCCGCGCTACAACTGGCGTGAAGCCAGCGACAACGGCGCCCATTTCGTGGTGCTGCTACCGGCCAAGCCGGCCAGCGTCACGCGCCCGGTCGATCTGGACGGCCCCAAGGTGGAGATGAGCATGACCGCCGCCGAGGTGGACGGCCTGACCTTCGCCGCCGGTACCGCTGAATTGCCCGACGCCGCCAGCGCCAACCGGGCGCTGGACGCCATGCGCACGGCCCTGCTCAACAACATCGGTGGTCAGGTTCAGTCAGGTGCGGCCTGGCCGGGCAAGACCTCCGGCTTTGCGCGCACCGTCGATCTGGACGCCCGTGGCGTCTCCCGTGGCCGGCCGCTGCGGCTGGTGGCGCGGCTGGTCGCCCGTGAGCGGCGGGTGTACCAGATCCTCATCGTGGGCGATGAAAAGGCCTTCACCGAGGAAAACATTGAAACCTTTTTCAGCTCTTTCAAACCAAGCTGAGCGGGGCCATTGCAAGATGACAGAAATCAGGCGACCGGAGTATTCTTGTCGCTGCCCGTCACTCCAAACGGGCAATCCCGCAGGAATGCGGATGCAGTCTGCAGCGCATTTCCACCATGGCCTGGCCCAAGCGGCCGCGCCCGAAGAAACGTTTTCAATCAAAGACCCTGAGGAAATATGCTGATTACATTCAAATCAAAAGCGGCTGCCGATGTGGTGATGTACGAATCACACGCCAAACCCATCCTGGACCTGCTGCACAAGGATCCCGCACGCGGCGTGATCACCGCGGCCGAGGCCGGTGACGCCGTCGCCCTGCTGGAACAGCAGATCAATGCCAGCAAGGCGCACGAAGCGGCCGAAGCACTGGCGCGCGATGTCAACGCCCACCACAACGCCGACACCGACGACCACAACCACGAAAAGATCGAGGCCGTCAGCTTCTCGGCGCGCGCCTATCCGCTGCTGGACATGCTGCGCGAGGCCAAGAAGGGCGGCTACGACATCCTCTGGGGCGTCTGACCCCGTTTCCTCCCCCTGCCCGTCAAGACGGCTGCCGCGATCATCCACCGCGGCGGCCGTTTTTATTGGTACGGGCCAGGCTACCCCGCCACACCGACAGGTGTAGGACACCTTGACGGCTGGTACACTGGCGGCCCGCGCCCTTTCGCCGACCCATGACCGCCGCCAATGCTGCAAGCCATTGCCAAGGCGCAACTCCGGTCTGCACCGGGCCTCCTAGACAAGCAAAGACGTGATCCAGATTTCCCTTCTCTCTCCCTCGGCCAAGGCCGATTCGCTGGCATACCAGCTGGCCTACGCGGCCCAGGCCGTGGCCGCCGTACGTGCCGGTCATGCCCTGCCGCAGGCCCTGGCACAGATTTTTGCCCGCAGCGACGCCCCGGCGCCGGCCCGTGGTGCCATCCAGGACCTGAGCTACCGCGCCATGCGCCGACTGGGCCTGACCGATGCCCTGCTGAGCCTCTTGGCCAACAAGCCGCCCCAGCCTGACGTGCTCCACGGCCTGCTGGTGAGCGCCCTGGCGCTGCTGGTGGAAGATGACGAGGCCGGCTATGACAGCTTCACCGTGGTCAACCAGGCTGTCGAAGCGGCCGCCATCAGCCCCGAGATGAGCTTTGCCAAGGGCGTAGTCAATGCCATCCTGCGCCGCTTCCTGCGCGAGAAGGCGACGCTGATGCCGCAGGCCACCAAGACCCCGCCAGGGACCTGGAACTATCCCACCTGGTGGATCGACCGTCTCAAGGCCGCCTATCCCGAGCAATGGCAGGCCATCCTGCATGCCGGCAACCAGGCGCCACCGCTGACCTTGCGCGTGAACCGCCGCCGCGCCAGCGTCACCGAGTATCTGGCAGAGCTGCAGCAGGCCGGCATCGGCGCGCGCCAGGTCGGTCCCTACGCGGTGCGGCTGGACCAGCCGACACCGGTGCAGCAGATTCCCGGTTTCGCTGCGGGCCTGGTTTCGGTACAGGACGCTGCCGCCCAGCTGGCCGCGCCGCTGCTGGATGTGGCCGACGGCATGCGCGTGCTGGACGCCTGTGCCGCGCCCGGCGGCAAGACCGGCCACCTGCTGGAACTGGCCGATCTCGACCTGCTGGCGCTGGATCACGATAGCCGCCGCCTGCAACGCATCGCCGAAAACCTCGAACGCCTGCACCTGCGGGCCAGCCTCGTCACCGGGGACGCCCGCCAGGACGACTGGTGGGACGGCCAGCCCTTCGACCGCATCCTGGCCGACGTGCCGTGCACGGCTTCCGGCATCGTGCGGCGTCACCCAGATATCCGCTGGCTGCGCCGCAAGACCGACACCGCGCAGCTTGCAACACTTTCTGCGCAAATTCTGGACAAGCTTTGGCAGATGCTGCGACCGAATGGTAAATTGCTGCTCGTAACCTGCTCGCTGTGGCCCCAGGAATCGGAGCAGCAAGCGATCGCCTTCGCGCAGAAACACAACGCCATCCGGTTGCCCGCTCCTGGTCAACTATTGCCGACCGCAGACGCAGAAGCAGACGCCGACCACGATGGCCTGTTCTATGCGCTGTTCCAAAAACCTGGTGCATGAATTTGACGCAATCGGCCCTCCTCCTCTCTCCAGCACGCAGCCTGACCACGGGCGGCGCCCGACTGCTGCGCAGTGTGCTGCCATGGCTGCTGGCGGTGCTGCTGGCCTGTTCCACCCTCACCGCCCGGGCCGCCGAGATCACCGTCAGCCAGGCCAGCATCGAAGCCAGCGACCAGGGCTATCGCCTGTCGGTGTCCTATGACTTCGAATTGAATCGCGGCCTGGAAGACGCGCTTTCACGCGGCGTGCCGCTGTACTTCACGACCGAAGTCCAGCTCACGCGGCGGCGCTGGTACTGGTTCGACGAAACCAGCGTCTCGGCCACACGCACGGTACGCGTGTCCTATAACGTGCTGACCCGGCAATACCACACCGCCATCAGCGGCCAGTTGCAGCAGAGCTTCAGCAACCTGGAGGACGCGATGACGCTGATCCGCCGCCCGCCGCGCTGGATCATTGCCGACAGCAACACCCTCAAAGCCGGCGACGCCTATCAGGTCGGCCTGCGCATGCGCCTGGACGTGGCGCAGCTGCCCAAGCCCTTCCAGGTCAATGCGCTCAACAATAGCGACTGGCGCCTGTCCTCCGACTGGATCGAATTCACCTACAAACCCGAATGAGCCGCACCTTACGCTATC
>PJUA01000814.1_pt1 | contig 10440 bp, 5 predicted proteins | sample 1512151 | NCBI WGS metagenome assembly PJUA01 (sample SAMN08177678, study PRJNA422409) | Soil metagenome, whole genome shotgun sequencing project. | isolation source: Soil enriched on filter paper: beechwood xylan treatment | place: USA: Madison | collected 2015-01-15
CCAGCAGCGAGATGAACATCAGGATGAAGCCGGACAGGAAGATGTCCTGCGCCCGCAGGGCCTCCAGCAGGGCCGGGCCGATGGTGGGCAGGCTGAGCACGACGGAGATCAGCACCGATCCCGACACCAGCGACGGCAGCAGCGAGCCGATGTCGGAGACGAAGGGGTTCAGCGCCATGCGCAGCGGATAGCGGGTCAGCCGGCGCAGCGGCGGCACGCCCTTGGCCTTGGCGGTGACGACATAGGGCTTGCCCAGCTCGTCCAGCAGGTTGGCGCGCAGGCGCCGCACCATGGCGGCGGTGCCGGACAGGCCGATGACGATGGTCGGCACGATCAGGTGTTCCAGCACCGAGCCGATCTTGGCCCAGCTGAGCGCCTGATCCTCATAGCGGGCGTCGACCAGCCCGCCGATGGGAAGCCCCAGCCATTTCTGGCCGTAATAGAGCAGGATCAGCGCCAGCAGGAAGTTGGGCGTCGCCAGCCCGATATAGCCGATGGCGGCGGCGAGGTAATCGACCCAGCTGTTGGCGCGGATCGCCGCCAGCGCCCCCAGCGGGAAGGACACCAGATAGACGAACAGCACGGCGGCGAGGTTGAGGATGACGGTGAACCACAGCGTCTCCCCCACCACCTCGACGACCGGCTTGTTGAACTCGAACGACCAGCCGAGATCGCCCTGCAGCAGGCCGTGGAAGCCGTTCGGCCCCGGCCAGACGCCGATCCAGACCAGATACTGCTCCGCCAGCGGGCGGTCGAGCGCATATTCGTGGCGCAGGAACTCCGCCTTCGCCAGACCGGCCTCCTGGCCGGTGGCGCGCAGTTCGGCGATCTGGTTGGACAGGTAGTCGCCGGGGGGGAGGTTGATGACGATGAAGATCAGCATCGACACCACGAGCAGTGTCGGCACCATCACCAGCAGCCGGTGCAGGATGAAGCGCAGCATGGGCGGTCACTCCCCCCCGCGGTGGCTGCCGGCCGGCTCCGGATCGGCCGGGCGGGCGTCGGCGAAATAGAACTCGTCGGGGCGGTAGACGCCGAGATAGGCGCCGGGATCCCACAGCCACAGCCCCTTGTCCGGGACGTTGCGCAGGCGGTTGGAGACGGCGATGGGCTGCGGCGTCTTCGACACCACGCCGATGGCGTAGAGCTGGTCGGCATGGATGTCGAGCAGCGCCGACCACAGGGCGCGCCGTTCCGTCTCGTCGGTGGTGTGGCGCCAGCGCCGTGCGAGTTCCATCAGCTCCTGCGGGATCGGCATGTCGATGGGTTCGCCGGCGCTGCCGGAGGTCTGGTAATACTGCCCCCATTTCGGCCAGCTGAAATTCTCCTGGGTCATCGGCGCCAGCTCCTCCGGACTGCTGTCGGGGGTCGGAACGCCGTTGTCCCAGCCGCCCCAAACCGCCATCATCGTCTGGCCGGCATAGACCCGGTTGCGCAGGACGTCGCGGTCCACCGTGCGCACCAGCAGCCGGATGCCGATGTCGCGCCAGGTCTCGGCGATGATCTGCAGCGCGTCGGCCACCTCCGGCTTCTCGCCGGCGGTCTCGACGATCACCTCCAGCGGCCGGCCGTCGGGAAGCTGGCGGTAGGCGGCGCCGCGCGGGCGCTTCAGCCCCATTTCGTCCAGCAGGGCCGCCGCTTGGCGCGGGTCGTAGCCGGTCCACACCCCGGTGCGCTCCGGCTTGTAGAGCGGGCTGCGCGGCAGCACGTCGACGCCGCTTTCCTCCGCCAGCCCGAAGAAGAGCGAGCGGTTGATGATGCGGCGGTCGATGCCCATCGACAGGGCGCGGCGGAACCGGACGTCGCGCAGCACGGCGCGCCAGACCGGATCGTTGTAGTTCAGGTTGGGATAGAGCGCGATCTCCGCCGCCTTGCCCTCCGGCCACAGCAGGGTGCGGTAGTCGCCGGCCTGCTCCCCCGCCACCAGAACCGGGACCTGGGAGAAGGTCAGCCCTTCGGCCTGCAGGTCGGCCTTGCCGGTGGCGACCTGGGCGGGGATCAGGCCGCCGGCCATCACCGTCACGTCCAGCCCGTCGGTGTAGGGCAGCTGCATGCCGCGCGCGTCGAAGCGGTGGTAATAGGGGTTGCGCTGGAACAGCAGATGGGTGCCGGTGCCCTTGGAGATCGCCATCCAGGGCTGCAGCGTCGGCTCGTCCGGGTTCTCCATCCGGAACATGTCGTCGCGGGCGTTGTGCAGGGCCGCCCAGTTGCGGACCTTGTATTTGGCGATCAGCGGGGCGAGGTCGGCCTCGCTGGTGTAGCGGGCATGGAAGCGCTTCAGGTAATGGGCCGGGCGGTAGATGAAGGGCGGCCGGGCGGCGGCCAGCGCCGGAAGGAAATAGGGGTTCGGCTCCTCCCAGCGGAAGCGGGCGGTGACCGCGTCGGGGAAGCTGACCTCCGGCGGCTTGCCGTCCACCAGCATGAAGCGCGGCGGGCCGGACGGCGACAGCATCGGGTTGTTGGCGATGTCCTCCCACCAATAGCGGATGTCGTCGCTGGTGAAGGGGGCGCCGTCGGACCAGCGGTGGCCGGCGCGCAGGGTCAGGGTGAAGTCGCGGCCGTCATGGACCGTCACGTCCTTCAGGATGTCGGGCACGATCTCCCGCTTGGCATTGTAGCCGACCAGCCGGGCATAGCCGTAGAGCACGGCGATGCGGCTGTTGCGCCGCTGGGTGATGAAGGTGCGGATCCAGCCGCCGGAGCGGCCGAGGTCGCGGCCCTTCGCCTCCAGATCGACGATCAGCGGCTCCTCCGGCATGCGCTGGCGCACGGGGGGGATCAGGCCGTAGACGACCTCGTCGCGGAGAAGGGCCGGCTCCTGCGGGGTGAAGGCGGCGGCGGGAGTGGCGAGGAGGAGGGCGAGGAGGAGTGCGATCCCTCGGACTCCCTCTCCCGCCCCGGGAGAGGGAAGGGGCCCATGCGGAGCATGGGAAGGGTGAGGGGTGATCCAAGGAACCATGCGGTTCAGGATTCTTGAGATACCCCTCACCCACCCCGCCGCGAAGCGGCGGGGCCCCCCCCTCTCCCGGGGCGGGAGAGGGCGCTTGTCGCGCAGGATGCCTGGGGACGTTCTCATGCCGCCCTCCTCACGAAATGCCCGGGCGCGGCTTCCACCAGGGGAGGGGGCGCGCCGTCGGGGGTGGGGCGGAAGGGTTCGGGCCACAGGTCGGGGCGGCCGGCGCCCAAGGCCACGGTGGCGATGTCGATCGGACGGTCGACGTCCGGTTCCGGCGAGGCGGCGATCAGCGCGCGGGTGTAGGGGTGCAGCGGGGCGGAGAACAGCAGGGCCGGCGGCGCCTCCTCCATCACCCGGCCGGCGCGCATCACCGCGACACGGTCGGCCAGCCGCGCCACCACCGCCAGATCGTGCGAGATGAACATCAGGCTGAGGCCCAACCGCTGCTTGATCGATTCCAGCAGGTCGAGCACCTGCGCCTGCACCGACACGTCGAGCGCCGAGGTCGGCTCGTCGCAGATCAGCAGTTGCGGGTCGAGCGCCAGGGCGCGGGCGATGCCGATGCGCTGGCGCTGGCCGCCGGAGAAGGCGTGGGGATAGCGGTTGGCCCAGGCGGGGTCGAGGCCGACCTGCGCCATCAGCGCCCGCACCCGCTCCCGCCCCTCGCCGCGACCGCAGACGCCGTGGATCGCCAGCGGCTCCGCGATGATCTCGCCGACGCTCATGCGGGGACTGAGGGAGGCATAGGGATCCTGGAACACCATCTGGGCACGGCGGCGGTAGGCGGTCAGCTCCGGCCCGGTGGCGGAAAGGAGGTCGAGCGGCGGTTGCCCGGCGGAGGCGCGGAACAGCAGGCGGCCACCGGGATCCGGCCGCTCCGCCAGCATGGCCAGCCGCGCCAGCGTCGTCTTGCCTGATCCTGACTCGCCGACGATGGCCAGCGTCTCGCCGCGGCCGACCGACAGGTCGACGCCGTCCAGCGCGCGGATACGCAGGTTGCCGCGCTCGTAGGTCTTGGCGACGCCGTGGAATTCCAGGATGGCGTCGCGCACGTCCTCGCCCGGCGGCGCGCAGGTCATCGCGGGGATGGAGGGGGCGGCGGCCATCAGCTTGCGGGTGTAGCCGTGCAGCGGCCGGCCGAGAACGTCGGCGCAAGCCCCCGATTCCATGACCCGGCCGGCGCGCATCACCACCACGGCGTCGGCCATGTTGGCGACCACCCCCAGATCGTGGGTGACCAGCAGCACCGCCATGCCGGTCTCGCCCTGCAGCTCCTTGATGAGGGCCAGCACCTGGGCCTGCAGGGTGACGTCGAGCGCGGTGGTCGGCTCGTCGGCGATCAGCAGTTGCGGGCGGGCGACCATCGCCATGGCGATCATCGCGCGCTGGCGCAGGCCGCCCGACAGCTGGAACGGATAGGAGCGGAAGGCGCGCACCGGATCGGGGAAGCCCACCCGCTCGAACATGGCGAGGCAGCGTTCCCGCGCGCCGGCCCGGTTGCAGTTGCCGTGCAGCCGCAGCACCTCGATCGTCTGGTCGCCGATGGTGTGGAGCGGCGACAGCGCGCTCATCGGTTCCTGGAAGATCATCGAGATGCGGCTGCCGCGGATGTCGCGCAGGCGGGATGCCGGCAGGCGCAGCAGATCGACCGCCTCGGCACCCTGGCCGAACAGGATCGAGCCGCCGGTGACCGTCGCCCCGCGCGGCAGGATGCCGAGGATGCTGCGGCAGGTCAGCGTCTTGCCTGATCCGGACTCGCCGACCAGCGCGACGCTCTGGCCGGCGCCGATGGAGAAGCCGACGCCGTCGACCACCGGACGGGGGGCGTTGCGGAAGCGGATCGTCAGGCCCTCGACAGTCAGCATCTTGGCGTCTCCAGTGCAATCGCGTATCGGGATGACCGGGGGCCAAACCCCCTCTCCCCCCTGGGGAGAGGGTCGGGGTGAGGGGGGCGCACAGCGAGGATTCTCGGGATGGCCACGCCATGCATCCCCCTCACCCTAACCCTCTCCCCGGGGGGGAGAGGGGATGCCTTGCGCCTCAGCCCCATCGCATCCATTCCATCATGCTTGCGTTGCGGATTCACTGTTGTCGCTGGTTTCGGCCGCTTGGGCGTCGGGCGACGGGAGCGGCGCCTGGGCCGGAGGCGGAGGCGGAGGCGGGACGGCCGGCGCTTCGCTGGTCAGGCGCTTGCCGACCTGCTGGATCACCCGCAGCGGCAAATCCGGCACCGACGACAGCAGCCGCAGCATGTTCGCCCCGTCCAGCCGCAGCAGACGCAGGTCGGTGCGGGCGCGGATGGTGGAGAAACGCCGCACGCCGGCCAGCAGCTCCAGATCGCCAATCACCTCGGGCGGCTTGATGTAGGCGATGTGCAGCGGCGGCTGGTTGTCGGGCATCAGCCGCACCAGCTCCGCCTCCCCTTCCGCAAGGACGAAGGTGAATTCCGACGGTTCGCCGCTGCGGTAGATGAAATCGCCGGCCGCCACCGTGCGCCATTCCGACGCCGTCAGCAGGCGGCGCAGCACCGTTTCCGGCAGGTCGGAGAAGACGGGGGAGCGCGACAGCAGGCGCAGGGCCGGCTCGTCGGTCTCCTCCGCCTCGCCCGGCATGGTGTCCTCGTCATGGTCGGCGCCATTCTGGCCGCGCCGGACCAGCCGGCCGTCCTCCAGGTCGTAGAGCGCGTCGAAGGCCGGGTTGTCGGAAATCCGCTCCTCCAGCACGATCAGCGTCATGGTCGGCAGCAACTCCTTCATGGCGAGGAAGATGCGCAGCCGTTCCTCCGGATCGTAGCTGTTGAGCGCCTGATAGATCACGAAGATGTCGGGCTTCTTCATCAGGCCGCGGATCAGCTGCACCCGCTGGCGCACGCTGATCGGCAGCAGCGAGCCGCCGATGCCGACCTCGCCCAGCGCCACCAGGATCAGCACGAAGGCGCGCGCGTCGGTCCGCTCCAGCGCCTCGTCCACCAAGGCCCGCAGCTGGGTGATGGCGCGCGGATCCTCCGTCGTGATGCGGCCGAACAGAAGGTTGTCCATCACGTTCAGGCGCGGGTGGTAGAGGTCGGGATCGAAGACGGCGACCTTGTCGCGCAGCTCGTACGGCATGTCGTTCAGCAGGCTGCGGCGGATCGCCAGGATCGCCTCGCGCTCCGCCGGGGGCACGAAGTCCATGCCATCGCGCTTGGGCACGATCATCAGGAACATGGTGGCGAACAGCAGGGTGTCCGCCTCCTGATGGCGGCGCTGCGGCCGTTCGGAGCGGCGCTTCAGCCGGGTGACCGCCTCCACCAGCTCTTCGAACAGGGCGTCGTCGATGTGCGGGTAGCGCATGATCATGACGTCGCCGTCGTCGCTGTCGCGGTAGACGCCGACCACCCGCAGGGCGAAACGGCGGCCGATGCGGACGGCGGAGTCCCACAGCCCGTATGTTTCCATCAACTCGCGGACGGTCGGGTTGCAGACCATGCGGGCGACCGTCAGCCGCTTGCCGTCCGGCAGGCCGAACAGCATGTTCTCGGCAAGGCTGGCGTAGGGGTTGAAGCAGTCGCGTTCGAACCGGGCCAGCAGCTTGTCCATCCCGCGTTCGGTGATGGCGTCGCGCAGCCAGTGGCGGGCGCGCAGCAGCGGCTGGGCGACGAAGGGATAGTCGTCGGGGTCGAACACCTCGCGCAGGCCGCGCTGGTAGACGGCGGTCTCGCCGCCGGTTGCCGCCAGACACTGCATGAACCAGGGACGCAGGCTGGTCCAGTCAGTGGCGCCGATCATGGCGAAGTCGGTCCAGATCCCCTCCATGCTGTCGGTGGAGTTGCCCGACGCCTGGGCCTCCACGATCTCGCGTCGGCGGGCGGGCGACATGCTGTCCGGATCGTCGGCCGGTGGGCGGTGGCGCAGACCGTAGGTGATGTTCTGCATCATGCTGCCGGTGAACATGCGCGGTTCCGGGCTGGCATAGGCCATGCGGCGGCCCAGCAGCTCCAGCGGAATGGCGTCCAGCGACTGGTCGCCGATGGTGATCCGGCCGGAGGTCGGCGGCGACAGCCGCACCAGCACCTCGGCCAGACGGCGCAGCGCCAGCGCGTTGGTGCCGGCGATGCCGACCAGCGAGCCCGGCGGCACCTCCAGCGACAGGCGCTGCAGCATGCGGTCGCCATATTCGTTGGCCCAGGTCACCGCCTCCAGCCGCAAGGGGGCCTTGAGGTCGGGGGGCGTGGCGGGCGTCGGCGGCGTCCACTCGAACAGGAAGGGAGGCGAGAACTGGTCGGCGATCTGCTCGTACTTGATCTGGGCGTCGATCATGTTCTGGTAATAGTCGAGCAGCTCCTTCCAGGGGGCGGTCAGGTCCTTGAAGGCGGAGAGTGCCGCCACCAGCGCGCCGATGGACATGTTCCCGTGCAGAACCAGATAACCGCCGATGGAAAACAGGAAGAACGGGGTGATCTGGTTGATGAAGTTGTTCAGGAACTTGACGAAATACTTGCGCTTGTAGATCTCCAGCCTGATCCAGTAGATGCTGCCGAGATATTGGGAGAATTCCGCCATCACGTAGCGGACGGTGCCGTTGACGCGGACCTCGCGGACGTTCTCCACGCTTTCGCCGATGCGTTCGGACAGCTGGCGGACCTTGCGCACCCGCTCCTTGCCCAGCAGCTTCACCTTCATCTGAAGCTTGGGGATGATGTAGGCCTGCACCGGGATCAGCGCGACCGAGACGAGGCCGATGGTCGGCTGCTGGATGAACAGGAACAGCAGGATGGTGAGCATCGTGCCGCCCTGGTAGAGCGGCTGTGCGAAGGAATCGCCGATGAAGCCGGCCAGCGGTTCGGTTTCCGCCGAGATGGTGGAGATCAGCTCTCCCTGGCTGACCTTTGAGAAATGCGGCAGCGGGAAGCGCAGCATGCGGTCCAGCAGCATGAAGCGCAGGCGCCGCACCTGCCGTTCGCCGACCACGCCCTTGAAGGTGTTGATCCGCATCTTGAAGGCGCCGTTGGCCAGCACCAGCGCCAGGAAGGTGAAGCACAGCACCAGCAGGTAGGTCACCGGCCCCATGGACATGCCGAGGATCTCGCGCACCGGCTGGGGATCGGACAAGGCCCGGTTGATGATGATCTTCGGCAGTTCAAGCGAGGCGTAGAGCACCGGGAAGGACGCGACCGTCAACAGGGCGAGCAGGATCTGCTGGCGTCCACTGTGCTTCCAAATGAACTGAAATATGTTGCGGTCCATCAATGGCCTTCAGCGTCACGGCCGGTCAGGGCCGCAGGGGTCACGCGCGGGGGGATGAAGGACGGAAGATTGGCGTGGGCCGGGCCATTTTCCATCGGTGCTTTTTCCGCTGCCGCTTTCTCCATTACCGCCCGCTCAGCTTTCCACCTTCCAGGCGTAGTAGCTCCAGCGATCGTCGGGCGGCAGGGGCAGCGGCGTCCAGTTGGGGCGCTCCAGCGGACGGTCGGACAGCACGACGCCGCCGGGCAGCATCAGCGCGTCGATCAGCGGCGCCAGCCACGCCGCCTGTTTGGCGTCATGGTTGCGGTCGGTGCTGCCGAAATCGGCATGGGCCAGCCGGGCGCAGCGGCCGAAACGCTCGGCGGCGGCCGGCATGGTTTCCTGGAAATCGCCGACGAACAGGCGGTCCTCGTCCGGCGTCAGCTCCGGCGGCACGCGCACCCACATGTCGAAGACCAGGATGTCGCGCGGCGGGAACAGGTGGCGCAGATGGTCGAAGGTGCGGCCCTTGCCCAAGCCCACCTCCAGCACCATGCCGTCGCGCCCGGCGACCGCGCGCTGCGCCCAGGCCAGCGCGTCGCGCTGCACCGTCATCCGGTCGATCATCCGGTCGAGCAGCGACCGGCTTTCTACGGCATTCCCGATCGCACCAATACCAACATCGGCCGCCATCGGCCCCCTCCCCTTGCCAAGCGCCCGAACGGCACGACGCAGTTTGAAAGGCTGCGTGCGCGCCGTCGAGACAAATTGTCGCATGGTCGGGTCCGGCGGGTGCGGCTTCCCTGACTTCCGGCCGGCTTATGGCCGGTTCGGGTCGAAGCGCTTCGCCAGCCCCTGCCAGCAGCGGTAATAATCGTGCTGAAGCTCGGCAGTTTCCAGTGCGTGCCGCGTCGGACGGATGACGGCGCGGGTTTCGAACATGAAGGCCATGGTGTCGCCGACCCGCTGCGGCCGGGCGGTGTCGGCGGCGGTGGCCTTGGCGAAGGTCTCCGCATCGGGGCCGTGGCCGCTCATGCAGTTGTGCAGGGAGGCGCCGCCGGGCAGGAAGCCCTCCTCCTTCGCGTCGTAGACCCCAACGATCAGGCCCATGAACTCGCTGGCGATGTTGCGGTGGAACCAGGGCGGGCGGAAGGTGTCCTCCTGCACCAGCCAGCGCGGCGGGAAGATGACGAAGTCGATGCTGTCGACGCCGGGTGTGTCGCTGGGCGATTGCAGCACCAGGAAGATGGACGGGTCGGGATGGTCGAAGCTGATCGAGCCGATGGTGTTGAAGCGGCGCAGGTCGTATTTGCAAGGGGCGTGGTTGCCGTGCCAGGCCACCACGTCCAGCGGCGAATGGCCGATGCGGGCGGTCCACAGGGCGCCGTCGAACTTCGCCACCAGTTCGAAGTCGCCGTCGACATCCTCGTACCAGGCATCGGGCGTCAGGAAGTCGCGCGGGTTGGCCAGCCCGTTGGAGCCGATGGGGCCGAGGTCCGGCAGGCGGAAGGGCGCGCCGAAATTCTCGCAGACATAGCCGCGCGCCGTGCCGTCCGGCAGTTCGACGCGGAAGCGCAGGCCACGGGGGATCAGGGCGATCTCCTGCGGCTCGACCTCCAGCACGCCAAGCTCGGTGTAGAGGCGCAGGCGGCCCTGCTGCGGCACGATCAGCAGCTCGCCGTCGGCATCGTAGAAGAAGCGGCCCTGCATCGACCGGTTGGCGGTGTAGAGATGGATGCCGCAGCCGGTCTGCGCCTGCGGCCCGCCATTGCCGCCCATGGTGGTGAGGCCGGCGACGAAGTCGGTCGGCGTGTCGGGCATCGCCGGCGGGTTCCAGCGCAGTTGGGTCGGCGGGGCCGGCACCTCGTCGAAGCGGCTGGTCAGGCGGCCGGACTCCAGCGGGCGGAAGGGTTCGTGCACGACCGCCGGGCGGATGCGGTAGAGCCAGGAGCGGCGGTTGTGGGCGCGGGGTGCTGTAAAGGCGGTGCCGCTGATCTGTTCGGCATAGAGGCCGTAGGGCGGGCGCTGCGGCGAGTTGCGGCCGACGGGCAAGGCGCCGGGCAGCGCCTCCGTCGCGAACTCGTTGCCGAAGCCGGACTGGTAGGTGAAGGCGGGGGACGTCATGCGGGCTGCTCCCTGTTCCGGGGGATGCGGCCGGCCTGGGCACCGGGCGCGACCATTTGTCGCTCATATAGTTTCTTCTGAAACTATACGCCAGAGGAAAATGTAGAGATCCCCTCTCCCCCCCGGGGAGAGGGTTAGGGTGAGGGGGATGCACAG
>PJUA01000816.1_pt1 | contig 10390 bp, 9 predicted proteins | sample 1512151 | NCBI WGS metagenome assembly PJUA01 (sample SAMN08177678, study PRJNA422409) | Soil metagenome, whole genome shotgun sequencing project. | isolation source: Soil enriched on filter paper: beechwood xylan treatment | place: USA: Madison | collected 2015-01-15
ACCGCCTGATCGAGGAGTGCATGCTGGCGGCCAACGTGTGCGCGGCCGACCTGTTGAAGCGTCACGATCATCCGGCGCTGTACCGCATCCACGCCGGCCCGACCAAGGAAAAGCTGACCCAGCTGCGGACCTTCCTCAAGCAGGTGGGCCTCACCCTGGGTGGGGGCGACACCCCCAGTGCGTCCGACTATGCGGAGCTGATGCCCAAGGTCAAGGCGCGTCCGGATGCGGTCCTGATCCAGACCATGCTGCTGCGCTCCATGCAGCAGGCGGTCTACAGCCCCGACAACATCGGTCACTTCGGCCTGTCCTACGAGTCCTACGCGCACTTCACCAGCCCGATCCGTCGCTATCCCGACCTGCTGACCCATCGTGCCATCAAGGCCGTGCTGCAGGGCAAGCGCTACGAGCCCAAGGGCATCGACAGCAGCGCGCTCAATACCTCGATCTCGCCGGCCGCCCGCAAGGCGCAGGCACTGCAGCGCGCCACCGACAAGGCTGCCGGCAAGAAGCCGCGCGGCGAAAGCGCCCTGGCGATCTGGGAAGCGCTGGGCCTGCACTGTTCGGCCAATGAACGTCGCGCCGACGAGGCCTCGCGTGATGTGGAAGCATGGCTGAAGTGCTACTTCATCCGCGACAAGCTGGGCGAGGAATTCACCGGCACCATCGCCGGCGTGGCCACCTTCGGCATCTTCGTGCAGCTCGATGCACTCTATATCGAAGGCCTGGTGCACGTCACCGAACTGGGGGCCGACTACTTCCAGTACGACGAAGCGCGCCACGAACTGCGCGGCGAACGCACCGGCATCCGCTACCAGCTGACCGATCGCGTGACCGTGCAGGTCAGCCGGGTCGACCTGGATGCACGCAAGATCGATCTGTCGCTGGTCAACGAACCGGGCATCCGCACCCTGATCAAGAATGAAGCCAAGCGCGCCGAAAGTGCCGCGCGGGGCAAGTCAGGGTCGGCCAGGAACGCCGCCGGCGGTGACGCCGGCCAACCGGCAGCCCGCGCCAAGAAGGGCGCCGCGCCCAAGCCGGCCGCCGTGGCCGCCAAGGGCAAGGGTGCCAAGGGTGGTGCCCAGGCCAAGACCGGAGCCAGCCACGCCCGCGCCGGCGAAGCCGACCGCAAGCGTGCCGCCGCCAAGGGTTTCAACAAGGGCGGCAAGAAGAAGCGATGAGCATGTCCCCGGCCGCCAGCTGCCCAGGCAGCCCGCGACCGGGTTTGATGGAATGATTTGACCGCAAGACGAAAGACACAAGCAGGATTTATGAAGAGCAAAATGATTTTCGGCTTCCATGCCGTGACCTCCCGCATCCGCCACGAGGCTTCCTCGGTGGACGAGATCTACGTGGATGCCGAGCGCCGCGACCGCCGCATGCTGGATATGCTGCATGCCGCCAAGGAAGCCAATGTGCGCATCATCCAGGCCGACGACCAGCGTCTGTCGGCCATGGTCGGTACGCGCCGTCACCAGGGCGTGGTGGCCAAGGCCGCCACACTGTCGCTGGCGCGCACCCTGGATGAACTGCTGGACGCCGTGGTCGGTCCGCCGCTGCTGCTGATCCTGGACGGCATCACCGATCCGCACAACCTGGGCGCCTGCCTGCGCGTGGCCGACGGTGCCGGCGCGCACGCCGTGATCGCCCCCAAGGATCGCGCCGTGGGCCTCAACGCCACGGCCATGAAGGTCTCCAGCGGCGCCTCCGATACCGTGCCTTACATCACCGTCACCAACCTGGCGCGCACCATGCGCGACCTGAAGGAGCGCGGCGTCTGGATCATCGGTACCACGGACGACGCCGAGAAGGGCCTCTACGAGGGCGACTTCACCGGCCCCACCGCGCTGGTCATGGGTTCCGAAGGCGAGGGCATGCGTCGCCTGACCCGCGAGACCTGCGACGTGCTGGTCAACATCCCCATGTTCGGTTCGGTCGAGAGCCTGAACGTGTCGGTGGCATCGGGCGTGTGTCTGTACGAGGCGCGACGTCAGCGCTTGCCCAGGTAAGTCCGGTCATCCCCGCATGACAACATCGCCGGACTTTGTGTCCGGCGATTTTTTTTTGTCGTTCCACCCCGCAGTTCGTTCAACGTTCCAGGAATCCATCATGTTCAGCCGACTCAGAGAAGACATCGCCAGCATCCGTGAGCGCGACCCCGCCGCACGCAATAGCTGGGAGGTACTGACCTGTTACCCCGGCCTGCACGCGGTGATCCTGCATCGCTGGGCCAAGGCCTGCTGGCACGCCGACCTGAAGTGGCTGGGACGCTTCATCTCGCAACTGGGGCGCACGTTCACCGGTATCGAGATCCATCCCGGCGCCACCATCGGTCGCCGTGTCTTCATCGACCACGGCATGGGCGTGGTCATCGGCGAGACCGCTGTGGTCGGTGACGATTCCACCATCTACCAGGGCGTGACCCTGGGCGGTACCTCGCTGTCCAAGGGCGCCAAGCGCCATCCCACCCTGGGACGCGGTGTCATCATTGGTGCCGGCGCCAAGGTCCTGGGCGGCTTTACAGTGGGCGACGGCGCCAAGGTCGGCTCCAATGCGGTGGTGACCAAGGAAGTGCCGGCCGGCGCCACGGCGGTCGGCAACCCGGCGCGCATCGTCGAGCGTAATCCCGCGGCGGTCGAGCACGACCAGGCGACAGCCCGGCTGTTTGCGGCCTATGGCGTCATGCCCAATGGCGACGACCCGCTCTCCAAGGCGCTGCATGGCCTGATCAACCAGGTGGCGGCGCAGGAGCAGCAGCTCGAGGTGGTGCTGGCTGCCTTGAAGAGCGCGGGGATAGGGTGTCGACGACTGGAAGAAACAACGCACTTCGACGCCGCCCAGTTGAACCGGCTGGTGGATTGAAGTGAGGTCGGAGTCCGCAGCCGGGATCATGCCGGCTGCGGTGGGAGGCTGGGCAGGGGAGCGGTGATTCAGGCGATCTCGTCGCCCTGGACGTCATGCCGGTGCAGCACGCCGTCGGCGCTCAGGCTGATCCAGCCACCGCGCGGTGTCTCGACGTCGTATTCCCAGTCGGGCAGGACGTAGCGCAGTCTGTGAATCTCACCGTCCTCCAGGCGATGCAGGGCAGGGCGGTGGGTGTGGCCGTGGATGAGCACGTCGCTGCCGGTCTGCGCGAAGAGCGCGGCGATGGCATCGGCATTCACATCCATGATGGCCATTTCCTTGTTCTGGTTGGCGTCCTGGCTGTTCTTGCGGATGCCTTCGATGATGGCCTTGCGCTGCGCCAGCGGCATCGCCAGGAATTGCTGCTGGTAGGCCGGCTGCCGCACCTGGGCGCGGAAGGCCATGTAGGCCAGGTCGTCCGTACACTGGGCGTCGCCGTGCGCCAGCGCCAGGCGGCGACCGGCCAGGGTGACCACCGTCGGGTCGTCCAGCAGCGTCATCCCCGCGGCTTCCGCAAAGCCCTGGCCCACCAGGAAATCACGGTTGCCGGCCATCCAGAACAGTTGCACGCCATGCGCCTGCACGGCCTTGAGGGCATCGGCGATCTGCCGGTTGTAGGGCGTGACCAGGTCATCGTCGCCGGCCCAGTATTCGAAGATGTCGCCTAGCAGGTAGAGCTGCTGCGTGCGCGTCGCCTGGTGCTGCAGGAAGGACAGGAAGGCCGCCGTGGTACGCGGCAGGGAGGCTTGCAGATGGAGGTCGGAAACAAAAAGCGCAACCGTCGGTTGCGCTTTCTGCATGAACTGGAAATCAGTCATGGTCGGGGTGAAGAGGGTCTGGCTCAGACCACTTCGGCCTTCTCGATCACCACGTCTTCCGCCGGGACGTCGGCGAACATGCCGGCGCGGGTGGTCTTGACGCCCTTGATCTTGTCGACCACTTCAGTGCCTTCGACGACCTTGCCGAAGACGCAGTAGCCCCAACCGTCCTGGCCCGGGAAATCCAGGAAGCTGTTGTTCTTGACGTTGATGAAGAACTGCGCCGAGGCCGAGTGCGGGGCGGCGGTGCGGGCCATGGCCAGGGTGTAGGGCTCGTTCTTGAGGCCATTCTTGGCTTCGTTCTCGATGGGTTCTTTGGTTTCCTTCTGCTTCATGCCGGGTTCGAAGCCGCCGCCCTGGATCATGAAACCGTCGATGACGCGGTGGAAGATGGTGCCGTTGTAGTGACCTGCATTGACGTAAGCCAGGAAGTTCTCAACGGTCTTCGGCGCTTTTTCCGCGTCCAGTTCGATCTTAATGTTGCCGTGGTTGGTGGTGAGCAGAACTGCCATGTTGAATCCTTTGCTTGAGGGTAAAAATAAAAAAACGAGGCGGGCAACGCTGGCCCGCCTGGCATGCCGGTGCGGTCGGGACTTACTTGACGATGCTGGCCGATTCGATCACCACCGGAGTGGTCGGGACATCACCGCCGCCGGTGCGCACCTGCTTGATCTTGTCGACCACGTCGGTGCCGGCGATCACCTTGCCGAACACCGCATAACCCCAACCATCCTGGCCCGGATAGTCCAGGAAGCGGTTGTTGGCGACGTTGATGAAGAATTGCGCGGTGGCCGAGTGCGGTGCCGAGGTGCGCGCCATGGCGATAGTATAAACCTCGTTCTTCAAACCGTTATTGGCCTCGTTCTTGATGGGGGCATCGGTGGGCTTTTCGCGCAGGTTCTGGTCCATGCCGCCGCCCTGGATCATGAAACCGTTGATGACGCGGTGAAACACCGTGCCGTTGTACTGGCCCTTCTTGACGTACTTCAGGAAGTTGTCCACCGAGACCGGGGCTTTTTCCGGGTTCAGCTCGACGGTGATGTCGCCCATGCTGGTTTTCAGCAGCACGCGGGGCGCGTCAGCGGCCAGCACGGGAGAAGCCAGCGTAGCCGACAGGGACAGGGCTGCTGCCATGCGCAGCAGGTGACGACGAGAAATGATCATGCGTTGCCTTCGTAAATGATTTTCCATTGCGATCCTTCACGCACCCAGTACTGGCGCTTGCGGATCGCGTTCTTGCTCTTGCCGACGGCACTCTCCTGGGTGAAGGTGCTGACGATCATGTCTTCCGGTGTGCCGGGATAGCGGAACAGGCTGACATCGCGCAGTTTGACACTGGTATAGCGCGCGCCGTTCAGGCTCTTCTGCTGGCGGCCGAACCAGGTGCTCAGGTTTTCGCCCTGGGCCGAGCGGAATTCGGGGGAATAGTACGACAGGACCTTGTCGGCATCCGCATTTTCCAGCGACTGGCCCCAGTCTTCCAGCATGGCGCTGGCGGCGTCACGCTGCCTGGCCCATTCGCTCTTGTCCACGAACTGCACGTGCTGGCTGATCACCACCACCGTCCGGCCGACCTCGGCCGTGGAATACAGGCTCTGCAGGTCGGGATTGGCCAGCACCACGCAGCCGTCGGAGGACAGCGGCGGGCGGCTGAAATTGTCCGAGGGCGTGCCGTGCAGCCAGATGCCATAGCCGCTGCGGCCATTGCGCTTATCCCATTCGTTGGGGTAGGACAGGGGCAGGGCGCCAGTGCCATAGAAATCGGGCAGCTTGGGGCCGGGGATGCGGTTGTTGACGTAGTACACGCCGATGGGGGTGCGCTGGTCGCCGGACTTGGTCTTGTTGGCACCGAAGCGACCCTGGGAGACGTAGTAGTCGGTCAGGTATTTCAGTTCACCGCCCTGGTTCTCATAGACGTACAGGCGCGATCGGGTGGTGTCGACCACCAGCACGTTCTTCTGGTCCTCGCCGACCTGCAGCACGGCCTTGGGAATGAGTTGCGGGTCCGGCTTTTCCTGCAGCGAGCGGATGCGCACCATGGCCTCGTCGCGCAGTTCCTTGAGCTTGTCGGCCGGGCCGTCAGCCATGGCGCCGAAGTTGCGTACCGGTCGCGCATGCATCAGCAGCAGGTCGCCCCGTACCAGATGGCCCAGGCGGAAAGTGGGATAGGCCGCCACCAGGGCGTCGGCTTTGACCTGGGCCTCGCGCAGGCGATTGGCGCCAAGGTCCTTGTAGATATCGATCAGCAAGGCCTCCGGGTCAGGCTTGGCCTCGGCCGCGCCGGCCGGACTGCTCTGCGGCGGAATGGAAGAAGAAGAGGCCACGCTGCCCATCGAAGGCAGAGCTGCCAGACACAACATCAGCAGGCGTCCCAGCATGCGCATGGAACGCCCTTGCAAAGCGCTAGCCACCAATTACCCTCCCGATCGTTCCTGTTTGATCAGCCATCGATTGCCCTGTTTGACGAATATCAGGGTCTTGCGGCTGTCCACCGTCAGCCGATCCGAATTATATATCTGGCGATAGCGCACGGTGGCGGTGTTGCCGCTGATGGTGACCGTGGCATTGCTGACCTTGACGCTGATGCGGCCCTTGTCCTCGATGCGGGCGCGGCGTTCTTCGGCCCATTCCTTGCGGGATGCGCCCTTGGGGGTGTCGAAGTCGCTGGCGTAGTGGCCCAGGTAGCTGCGCACATCCTTGTCGCTCCAGGACTTGGCCCAGCCATTGAGGGCCGCCAGTACCGCCGACTTGTCCTGTTCGGCGCTGGCTTCCGCCTTGGCCTTGTCCTTGTCGGCGCGGGCCTTGTCGGCCTTGGCCTTCTCGGCGGCGGCCAGCTTGTCAGCACGCGCCTTCTCGGCGGCTGCCTGGGCGGCTTTTTCCTTCTCGGCGCGGGCGGCCTGTTCGCGGGCCAGCTTGTCGGCCTTGTCCTTTTCCTTCTGGGCCAGCAGTTCGGCCTGCTTCTGCTCGGCGGCAGCCTTGTCGGCGGCGGCCTTTTGTGCGCGCGCCTGCTCGGCCGCCAGTTGCTCGGCGCGTGCCTTGTCGGCGCGGGCCTTGTCTGCCGCGGCCTTGTCAGCGGCAGCCTTTTCCGCCGCCGCCTTATCCGAAGCCGCCTTGTCGGCAGCAGCCTTGTCCGCTGCGGCCTTGTCGGCCTGCGCCTTTTCCTTGTCGGCGGTGGCCTTGGCAATGGCAGTCTTTTCCGCTTCGGCCTTGTCGGCGGCGGCCTGCTGGGCTGCCTTTTCGGCCGCCAGAGCCTTGGCGCGCTGCTGCTGTTCGGCGGCGCTGGCGTCGGCCTTGGCCTTGGCGTCACGCTGGGCGCTGGCCGCGGAGGCCAGGCGCGGCACGGTGCCGCCGGTGGTATTGCCGTTCAGGGAGCGCAGCAGGGTCAGCTTGGGTTGCGGCACGTTGGCGCCCGGGTCGATCTGCAGCGCCTTGTCATAGGCCTGGCTGGCCAGCTTGGCATAGACGTCGCCCAGGTTTTCCAGCGCCGTGGCATAGGTCGGGTTGGTGCGCATGGCCATGTCCAGCGCCGCACGGGCCTTATCGTACTGGCCGTCAGCCGCGTACAGCACGGCCAGGTTGTTGTAGGGCTCGGGCAGGTCGGGGAAATCCTCGGTCAGCTTGCTGAACACCGCGATGGCCTCGGCAGAACGGTTTTGTTCTGCTAAGATCAGCCCCTTCGTGAAACGCAGTTGCGCATCGCGCGGGTGTTTCGCCAGTACGGCATCGGTCTTGGTCAGTGCTTCGGCATACTGTCCTGCCCGCATCAGCTTGTTGATGTCAGACATTTCACTGGCATGCGCGAGCCCGGCAGGCACCCCGAACAGGGCGGCCACCAGGCTGGACAACACTGCTGTCTTGTGGGCAGTCTTGCTGATCAAACCGCGCAAACCATGAATGGATGTCTGTTCTTGTGATTCTGGGGCCATGGTTTTATCGATGCTATACTCGAAGAAATTCGAAGAAAGCTGGCATTTTATAACAAACAAGTAAGACAAAAAGAGGTTTGGCTACCGTGACCCGTTCATGTTGCAACTGCTGTTAGAACAATGATCCCCGGCAGGGGCATGCCAGCGCCAGAACGCTTTCCGGCGCGGCCCCACGCAATCGCATGAACCCGGCACCCCCTAGCGGTCACGCCAACCCAAGAATTCCCATCCCATGAGCGAGCTCAAGATTTACAACACGCTAGCGCGTGATAAGCAGACCTTTTCCCCGATCGAACCCGGCAAGGTGCGCTTGTACGTGTGCGGCATGACCGTCTATGACTATTGCCATATCGGCCATGCACGGGTGCTGGTGGTGTTCGACATGGTGCAGCGCTGGCTGCGCGCCTCGGGTTACGACGTGACCTATGTGCGCAACATCACCGACATCGATGACAAGATCATCAAGCGCGCCCTGGAAAACGGCGAAACCATCAGCCAGCTGACCCATCGCTTCATCGACGCCATGAACGAGGATGCCGGCGCCCTGGGCGTGCAGCGCCCCGATCACGAGCCGCGCGCCACCCAGTACGTGCCACAGATGCTGGACCTGATCGGCAAGCTGGAAAAGAACGGCCTGGCCTACAAGGCCAGCGATGGCGACGTCAATTACTCGGTGCGCGACTTCCCCGGCTACGGCAAGCTCTCCGGCAAGTCGCTGGACGATCTGCGCGCCGGCGAGCGCGTCGATGTCAACACCGGCAAGCGCGACCCGCTGGACTTCGTGCTCTGGAAGGCGGCCAAGCCGACCGAGCCGGACGAGGCCAAGTGGGATTCGCCCTGGGGCTGTGGCCGTCCGGGCTGGCACATCGAGTGCTCGGCCATGTCCAGCGACCTGCTGGGCGACCATTTCGACATCCACGGCGGCGGTCAGGATCTGCAGTTCCCCCACCACGAAAATGAAATCGCCCAGTCCGAAGGCGCGCACCAGCACACCTTCGTCAATTACTGGATGCACAACGGCTTCGTGCGCATCGACAACGAAAAGATGTCGAAGTCGCTCGGCAATTTCTTCACCATCCGCGACGTCCTGAAGCAATACGACCCGGAAGTGCTGCGCTTCTTCATCCTGCGCGCGCACTATCGCAGCCCGCTCAATTATTCGGATGCGCATCTGGACGACGCCCGCCAGGCCTTGACCCGTCTGTATACCGCATTGAAGGATGTGCCGCCCGAGGCCGGCGGCCTGGTCGCCGACGAAGCCCACGCCCAGCGCTTCGCCGATGCCCTCAACGACGACTTCAACACCCCGGTGGCGATCTCGGTGCTGTTCGAGCTGGCCAACGAGGTCAATCGCAGCCGCTCGCCGGCACACGCGCGCCAGTTGAAGGCGCTGGCCGGCATCCTTGGCCTGCTGCAGCGCGAGCCGGGCGAATACCTCAAGGGCGGGGTCAGCGCAGCCGGTGGCCTGGACGAAGCGGCCATCGCAGCCCTGATCGACGCCCGCAAGGCGGCCAAGGCCGGCAAGAACTTTGCCGAAGCCGACCGCATCCGTGCCGAGCTGACCGACGCCGGCATCATTCTGGAAGACAAACCGGGCGGCCTGACCGAATGGCGGAGAGCTTGATTTGAATACCAACCGAAAAGCCAGCGAGCTCGATCCCAGCCTGATCGTCCCGGCCTACTGGGAAGAGGCCAAGGCCGAGCTGATGAAGCGCGACCGCATCATGCGCAAGATCATCCCGCAGTTCGGGGACCTGCAATTGACGGTGCGGGGCGATGCCTTCACCACGCTGGCACGTTCGGTGATCGGCCAGCAGATTTCGACCAAGGCCGCCAACGCGGTCTGGCAGCGCTTCCTGGAAGCCTGCCCGCGCTGCACGCCGGGCCAGGTGATCCGTACCGGCCCCGAGGCGCTCGCTGCCTGCGGCCTGTCCAAGCGCAAGGCCGAATATATTCTCGATCTGGCGGCCCACTTCAAGGCCAAGACGGTACATCCCGACAAATGGGCGGAGATGGAAGACGAAGCCGTCATTGCCGAGATGATCCAGATCCGCGGGATTGGCCGCTGGACAGCCGAGATGTTTTTGATATTTAATCTGCTGCGCCCGAACGTGCTGCCGCTGGATGACCTGGGATTGCTCAAGGGCATCAGCGTCAGTTATTTCTCGGGCGAGCCTGTCTCGCGCAGCGATGCGCGCGAAGTCGCCGCGAACTGGGAACCGTGGCGCACCGTGGCCACCTGGTATCTGTGGCGCAGCCTGGATCCGCTGCCATCCGATTATTGATCCAAGGGGAAGAGGGCGCGGAGGCCTCTGGTGTATACTCCGCTCCTCTCAAGATTTAAGGCAAACCGATCCATCCGGGACCATCGCGCCGCAACCCGCACCGGGGCGGCCTCCCGCCGATGATCGGACTTGTTGAAAAGGAACACAATGAGTAAATCGACAACGACTTTTCTGGGCTTCGAGCAGGCCATCGCCGAGCTGGATGCCAAGATCGAAGAGTTGCGTTTTGTGCAGGACGACTCGGCCGTCGACATCTCCGAAGAGATCGAACGCCTGGTCAAGAAAAGCCAGCAACTGACCAAGGACATCTACGCCAAGCTGACCCCCTGGCAGGTGTCGCAGATCGCGCGCCATCCGCAACGTCCCTACACCATGGACTACGTGCGCGAAATCTTCACCGACTTCCACGAACTGCACGGCGACCGCACCTTCGCTGACGACCAGTCCATCGTCGGCG
>PJUA01000818.1_pt1 | contig 10361 bp, 8 predicted proteins | sample 1512151 | NCBI WGS metagenome assembly PJUA01 (sample SAMN08177678, study PRJNA422409) | Soil metagenome, whole genome shotgun sequencing project. | isolation source: Soil enriched on filter paper: beechwood xylan treatment | place: USA: Madison | collected 2015-01-15
AGTTCATCTCGCTGCTGGTGCTGGTCGGCATGCTGGTCTCCGACATCGCGCTCGCCCTGCTCGATCCCCGCATCCGCCTGGGCAAGGCGAGGAAGGCCCAGTCATGAAAGACAAGGCCATGAAAGGCGGGGCCATGAAGGATGGGACCATGAAGGATGGGACCATGAAGGACGGGGCCACGGGCGGCGGCTGGGAGCATTACGTCGACAGCCGGCCCTATCCCGATCCGGAGTCGCCGGACGCCCCGGCCACCCGTTTCGATCCGGGTGCCTCCACCGGGCGGCTGATGCTGCGCCGCTTCCTGCGCCACCGGCTGGCGGTGCTGGGGGCGCTGTTCCTCGGCCTTTCCTATCTCAGCCTGCCCTTCGTCGACTTCCTGGTGCCCTACGGCGCCAACGAGCGCGACGTGGAACATCTCTACGCCCCGCCGCAGGGCATCCACCTGTTCCACGAGGGCACCTTCATCGGCCCCTTCGTCTACCCGACCGTCGGCCATCCCGACCTGAAGGACTATCGCTGGCGCTACGAGACCGACACCAGCCGGCCGATGCCGCTGGAGTTCCTCTGCCCCGGCGTTCCCTACCGCTTCCTCGGGCTGGTGGAGTTGCGGACGCGGCTGGTCTGCCCGCCGCCGGACGCCTCGCTGCATCTGCTCGGCACCGACCGGCTGGGCCGCGACATGCTCTCCCGCCTCGCCATCGGGGCGCAACTGTCGCTGACCGTCGGGCTGCTCGGCATCGCCGTGTCCTTCGCCATCGGCATCACTCTGGGCGGCATGGCCGGCTATTTCGGCGGCTGGATCGACGCCGGGGTGCAGCGCCTGTCGGAAATCCTGAAATCCCTGCCGGAGCTGCCGCTGTGGCTGGCTCTGTCCGCCGCGGTGCCGGCGCAATGGAGCCCGGTGACGGTGTTCCTCTGCATCTCCGTCATCCTCGGCCTGCTCGACTGGCCGTCGCTGGCCCGCGCCGTGCGCTCCCGTTTCCTGGCGCTCCGCGAGGAGGATTTCGTCATGGCGGCGGAGCTGATGGGCGCCAGCCCGGCCCGCATCATCCGCCGCCATCTGCTGCCCAACTTCGCCAGCCACCTGCTCGCCAGCGCCACCCTGTCGATCCCGGCGATGATCCTGGGCGAAACCGCACTGTCCTTCTTAGGGCTGGGCCTGCGTCCCCCGGCGACCAGTTGGGGGGTAATGCTGAACGACGCCCAGAACCTTATGGCGGTGGAAACCTATCCTTGGGTGTCATTGCCGATGCTGCCGGTGATCCTGGTAGTCTTGTCCTTCAACTTCTTCGGCGACGGCCTGCGCGACGCCCTGGATCCCTATCATGGCGACTGACCCCTCGAAACGGCCGGCTCCCCGAAGCGTGAGCTTGGCTATAACTCATATATCACAGCGCATAGCTGGGTTGCCGCCTCCTGGCCGGAAGGCGGGTTGATGCGCGGCCCGATCCATGTGAGGGGTTCTATCCAGGCTGGAGCGCTGCTGCCGGTCCCTGGACCAGTCGCGCAACCACCGGGACCGAGCCGGTCCTCAGACGAGCACAGTGAATTGTTCTGCAACGGCTTTTCGGTTCCGACGCAGTGCTGAAGCGGAGTGTCCGAGCATGCACCAGCCCCTGGCCCCCCTTCGCTCCATCCATCCCGACCGCACCCCGCCGCGCATCCTGCTCTACAGCCACGACACCTTCGGGCTGGGCCATCTGCGGCGGTCGCGGACGATTGCCCAAGCGCTGGTGTCGGCCTTTCCCGATGCCTCGGCACTGATCCTCACCGGCTCGCCGGTCGCCGGCCGCTTCGATTTTCCGGAGCGGGTCGACCATGTGCGCCTGCCCGGCGTGGTGAAGCTGCCGGACGGCGGCTACACCGCCCGCAACCTCGGCCTGCCGATCGAGGAGACCGCCGCCATCCGGGCGGAGATCATCCGCGCCACCGCCCGCGCCTTCCGCCCGACGCTGGCCATCGTCGACAAGGAGCCGACCGGCCTGCACGGCGAATTCCTGCCGGCGCTGGAGGAGATGCGGGCGACCGGCAACACCCGCGTGGTGCTGGGCCTGCGCGACGTGCTGGATGCGCCCGAAGCCCTGCAGCCGGAATGGGAGCGCAAGGAGGCGGTCGCCGCCATCGAGCGCTATTACGACCAGCTCTGGATCTACGGCCTGCCGGAGGTCTACCGCCCGCTCGACGGTCTCGACCTGCCGGCGGAGATCGCGGCGCGGGTGCGCTACACCGGCTATCTGAAGCGCGAGCCGACCGAGGGCGGCGGTGCCGTCCAGGCCGCGGACTTGCCCATGGCGGCGCCTTATGTGCTGGTGACGCCCGGCGGCGGCGGCGACGGCGCGGCCCTGGTCGACTGGACCATCGCCGCCTATGAAGCCGATCCGGACCTCACCCCCCGCGCCCTGATCGTCTACGGCCCCTTCCTGGAGGATGCCCGCCGCCAGGAGTTCGCCACCCGCATCCGCCGGCTGAAGGGCAGGGTGGAGACGATCAACTTCCATTCCCGCATGGAGGACCTCTATGCCGGGGCCATCGGCGTGGTGGCGATGGGCGGCTACAACACCTTCTGCGAGATCCTGTCCTTCGACAAGCCGTCGGTCCTGGCCCCGCGCACCCGCCCGCGCCTGGAACAGCGCATCCGTGCCGAGGCGGCGGAGTCCCTGGGCCTGCTGCGCACGCTGGACAGCGACCGCGACGGCACCGACCCGCTGGCGATGGCCGCCGCCATCCGCGCCCTGTCGAGCCAGCCGCCGCCCTCGGCCAGCCCGCTGCCCGGCCTGCTCGGCGGGCTGGACCGCATCGTCGGCCTGACCCGCGAGGTGCTGGAGGCGGACTCGGTGATCGCCCGTGCCACCCCCGTCACCCCGATCCGCCGGGCGGCGGAGCGGATGTCCCGCGCGATGGCGGGCAAGCGCGCATGACCATCCAGGCAAGGTGATCGCATTTGGCGGTTATGATCCCACACAAGGAACCACGTCATTCCCGCGAAGGCGGGAATCCAGCCGTTTCAGTTACTTCGCACGAAAGTTTCCTGGATCCCCGCCTTCGCGGGGATGACGAACGCCCTTTCATGGGAATCTTGACTCCATCTGCGGTTACCCTAACCACCCAGGGAACGGACGGCATGATGCCGTCCGGTGTGCATGGTGACTCGTAAAGCATTGAAAATCGCCGTGGTGGTGAAGGGCTACCCCCGCCTGTCGGAGACCTTCATCGCGCAGGAGCTTCTGGCCCTGCAGCAGCGCGGCATCGAACTGGCGATCTGGTCGCTGCGCCACCCCACCGACAGCCGCCGCCATGCCCTGCACGACCGCATCACCGCACCCGTCCATTACCTGCCGGAATATCTGCACGACGAGCCGGGCCGCGTCCTGCGCGCTCTCGGCCGCCTGATCCTCCGCCACCCGGCCGGTCTGCTCCGCACGGCGCTGGGCTGGCTGCGCGACCTCAGCCGCGACCGCACCGCCAACCGGGGCCGCCGCTTCGGCCAAGCCCTGGTTCTCGCGGCGGAGCTGCCGGCTGACGTGCCCTTCCTCTACACCCATTTCCTCCACACCCCGGCGTCGGTCGGGCGCTATGCCGCCGCGATCCGCGGCATCGGCTGGGGCTTTTCCGCCCATGCCAAGGACATCTGGACGACGCCGGAGTGGGAGAAGCGCGAGAAGCTGGCCGACGCCCGCTTCGGCGCCACCTGCACCGCCGTCGGCGCCGCCCATCTGCGCGGCCTCGCCGCCGACCCCGGCCGCATCGACCTCGTCTATCACGGCCTCGACCTCTCCCGCTTCCCCGCCCCGCCGGACCGGGCGGACGCCCCGGCCCGCGACGGCTCCACCCCTACCCTTGCGGTGGAGATCCTGTCGGTCGGCCGGCTGGTGGAGAAGAAGGGCTATGACCGGCTGCTCGACGCGCTGGCGACGCTGCCGGACGGGCTGCACTGGCGGCTGGTCCATATCGGCTCCGGCGATCTGAAGCAGTCCCTGCGCGCCCAGGCCGAGCGGCTCGGCCTGACCGACCGCATCGACTGGCGCGGCGCCCAGGATCAGGCGACGGTGATCGAGGCGCTGCGCCATGCCGACCTGTTCGTTCTGACCAGCGTCGTCGCCGGCGACGGCGACCGCGACGGCCTGCCCAACGTGCTGATGGAGGCGGCGAGCCAGCGCCTCGCCATCCTCTCCACCGCCGTCTCCGCCATCCCCGAATTCATCGCCGACGGCACCCACGGCCTGCTGACCGACGGCACCCCGCCCGCCATCGCCGCCGCGCTGGAACGGCTCGCCACCGACCCGGCGCTCCGCCTGCGGTTGGGGGAGGCCGCCCATGACCGCCTGCGCGCCGAGTTCGGCATGACCGCCGGCATCGACCGCCTCGTCCGCCGCCTGGAGGAGGCCGCGGCGTGACCGCCTCCCGCATCGCCTTCTATGCCCCGCTGAAACCGGTCGACCACCCCATCCCCTCCGGCGACCGCCAGATGGCGCGGCTGGTCCTGCGCGCTCTGGAGACCACCGGGCCGGTGGAGGTGGCGAGCGGCCTGCGCGTCTATGACGGCGCCGGCGACCCCGCCGCGCAGGCCCGCCTGTCCGCCGCCGCCGCCGCCGAGTGCGACCGCCTGCTGTCGCTCTACACCGCCGAGCCGGCGCGGCGCCCGGCGCTGTGGCTCAGCTACCATGTCTATTACAAGGCCCCCGACCTGATCGGCCCGGCCGTCGCCCGCGCCCTCGGCATCCCCTATGTTGTGGTGGAGGCGACCCGCGCCCGCAAGCGCCTGACCGGCCCCTGGTCCGCCTTCGCCGCCGCCGCCGAGTCCGCCATCGAGCAGGCCGCCCTCGTCCTCTGCGTCAGCGCCCGCGACCGTCATGCGGTGGAGGCCTATGGCCCACCGGACCAGCAGGTGGCGATGCTGCCGCCTTTCCTCAACCTGCCGCCCGCTATCGACCGCAGCGAAACCGCTTCTCCGCCCCGGCTTTTGACCGTCGCCATGATGCGCCCTGGCGACAAGCTGGCCTCCTACCGTCTGCTCGCCGACTCCCTGTCCCGTCTCGCTGCCCAGCCCTGGACGCTCGACATCGTCGGCGACGGCTCGGCGGCGGCGGAGGTCTCGGCCCTCTTCGCCCCCTTCGGCCAGCGCGTGCGTCTCCTCGGCGCCCGCCCGCCCGCCGACCTCGCCGCCCATTACCGCGCCGCCGACCTGCTGGTCTGGCCCGGCCTGAACGAGGCCTTCGGCATGGTCTATCTGGAGGCCCAGGCCCACGGTGTGCCTGTGCTCGCCATCGACAATGCCGGCACCGGCACCGTCATCCGCGACGGCATCGGCGGCCGCCTGACCGGCCCGACCGCGCAGGACTTCGCCGCCGCCCTGTCCTCCCTGCTGGCCGATCCGCCGTCTCTGCACGCGCTCGGCCACCGCGCCCGCGCCCATGTCGAGGCCCACCACGCCCTGCCGGCGGCGGCGGAGCGTCTGCGCGGCCTGCTGACCGGACTGATGTCATGATCCGCCTCGCATTCCTGCGCCACGGCATCACCGCCTGGAACCGCGAGGGCCGCATCCAGGGCCGCACCGACATCCCGCTCGACCCGCAGGGCCGCGACCGCCTCGCCCGCCTGACCCTGCCGGCGGAGTGGCGCGACGCCACCCTGCACGCCAGCCCCCTCTCACGCGCCATCGAGACCGCCCGCCTCCTCGGCAACGACCGCCCCGTCCACACCGACCTCCGCCTGATCGAGATGGATTGGGGCGCCTGGGAGGGCCGGCACGGCCACGACCTCCGCGCCGACCCCGCCAGCGGCTACCGCGACCTCGAACACTGGGGCTGGGACTTCCGCCCCCCGGGCGGCGAAAGCCCCGCCGACGTGCGGGATCGGTTGATTGGATGGCTAGACTCCCTCTCCCGCCCCGGGAGAGGGAAGGGGCCCATGCAAAGCATGGGAAGGGTGAGGGGTGATCCAAGGAACCATGCGCTTCCTGATCCTAGCCCCACCCCTCACCCTCCCCACGCCTGCGGCGCGGGTCCCCTCCCTCTCCCGGGGCGGGAGAGGGCGATTGTCCCCGCGGAAACGCATTCCCCCCACCTCGTCGTCACCCACATCGGCGTCATCCGCGTCGCCCTGGCGCTCGCCTGGGGCTGTGACTTCCGCGGCCCGCCGCCGGTTCCGGTCAAGCGCGACCGCCTCTACGCCATGGCGCTCGCCGCCGACGGCACGCTCCACCCTGCCGGCCCACGGGAGGGGCAACGCCTGTCATGAAGCTCATGATCGCCGTCACCCACCTACTCGGCACCGGCCATCTCAGCCGCGCCCTCGCCCTGGCCGAAGCCTTCGCCGCCCGCGGCTGGAGCGTCGATGTGGTCAGCGGCGGCCGTCCCGCCCCCCATCTCGGCAGCAGCGGCGCCACCCTGCACCAGCTGCCGCCGCTGGCGAGCGACGGTGCCGACTTCGCCACCCTGCTGGCCGCTGATGGCCGCCCCGCCGATGCCGCCCTCTTCGCCGTCCGCCAGGCGATGCTGACCGGCCTGCTCGACAGCCTCCGCCCCGACGTTCTCATCACCGAACTCTTCCCCTTCGGCCGCCGCGCTCTCGCCGCCGAGTTCGACGCCCTGCTGGAGCGTGCCCGCGCCCTGCCGCACCCGCCGCTGACCCTGGCATCGATCCGCGACATCCTGGCCCCGCCCTCCAAACCGAAGCGCGTCGCCGAGACCGAAGACCGCCTTCTCCGCTTCTACGACGGCGTTCTGGTCCATTCCGACCCCACCCTGATCCCGCTGGAGGACAGCTGGCCGCTGACCCCGGCGATGCGCCCGCTGCTGCGCTACACCGGCTTCGTCGTCCCGCCGCCGCCCGTCCCCGACGACGGCACCGACGGCAATGCTGAGATCCTGGTCACCGCCGGCGGCGGCCCGGTCGGCCGCCCGGTCTTCGAGGCCGCGGCCCGCTGTGCGGCATCCTGGGCCCTGCCGCAGCGCTGGCGCCTGCTGGTGGCGAAGGGCGACGCGGCGCTGGCCGACCGGCTGCGCGCCATGGCCCCGGCCGACCGCCTGCTGGTGGAGCCGGTGCGCCCCGACTTCCGCGCCCTGCTGGGCCGGGCATCCGCCGCCGTCGGCCGCTGCGGCTACAACACCGCGCTGGACTGCCTGACCGCCGGCGTCCCCAGCGTCTTCTGCCCCTTCGAGGACGGCAAGGAGGTCGAACAGACCATCCGCGCCGCCATCCTGGCCCGCCAGCCCGGCATCGCCACCCTGCGCGAGGCCGACCTCACGCCCGACAGCCTCGCCCGCGCGTTGACCTCCGTGCTGGGCGCCCGCATCCCACCGCTCAGCCCCGCCTCGCTGGCCGGTGCGGCGCGCAGCGTGGAGATCGTCGAAACCCTGCTGGCGGAGAAGACGTCATGACCAACTGGACCGCGGTGGAAGACGAACTGGCGCGCTGGACCGATCTCGGCCGCCGCTGTTCCCTCTGGCTGCGCGACGACGACGCAATCGCCGCCAGCCCGCAACTCGACCGGCTGCTGCATCGCTGCGCCCAGGCCGGCATCCCGCTCGGCCTCGCCGTCATCCCCGCCGACGCCGAGCCCTCGCTGGCGCAAGCGCTTGCCGGCCAGCCCCACGCGACCCCGCTGGTCCATGGCTGGTCCCACACCGACCACGCCGCCCCCGGCGCCAAGAAGTGCGAGTTCGGCCCGGAACGCCCCGCCGAAATCCGCCATGCCGAGGCCGAACGCGGCCTGTCGGTCCTGCGCGCCCTGTTCGGCGACCGCCTGCTGCCGCTGTTCGTCCCGCCCTGGAACCGCATGGCCGCCGACATGCCGTCCCGCCTGTCCGCCGCCGGCTACCGCGCCGTCTCCGCCTTCGGCCCGGCGCCCGCCAGCCGGGCAGAGGGTGGAGACGGCATAACCTGGATCAACACCCACCTCGACCTGATCGATTGGCACGGCACCCGCTCTGCCGTCCCGTTGGATGGGTTGCTGGACCTCCTCTGCCGCGAACTGCGCGATCGCCGCGAGGGCCGCCAAGAGGGCAGGGGCAACCCCGCCGAGCCCATCGGCCTGCTGACCCACCATCTGGTGCATGACGCGGCGATCTGGGACCTGCTGGACCGCCTGCTCGACCGTCTGGCCGGGCATCCGGCGGTGGAGTGGCCGGCGGTCGAGAGCCTTGGGTGGCCGCCCCCTATCGGAGGGTTTTCGATGGTTGCGGCCCCCTTTGGAAACGCCCCGGAGGGCTAGGCCTTTCCCTCCTGTCAGCCTGTCTACAGACGGGAGGCAGGCGGGGATCACTGTCCCTGCTTGACTGGAACGCCCGCCGCCGCACGGCTTCCCTGATCGTGCCAAGGAAGCGGGCCGGGATCGGGGTACCCCTCCAGATAGGTGATGTCGGCATAGGTCTGATCATGGATCTGCCGGATGACGTCGGTGAACGTCTTCTCGGTCCACTCCTCCGGCGTGCCGACCGCCGCGTAGGCCATCTGACGGCTGATCTCCGCAAGGCCGCCTTCGACCTTGGTGAAGGTTGCATACATGTCGAGGTGATAGCCACCCTTATACGGATAAAGGCACGCCCACAGGTTCAGGGAGTTAGAATTCGACACCTTGCGGATGGCGTTTCCGGTCCAGACGGCCCCGTCGCAATCGGCCATCTTCATCCCGAGCCCCCCGCCGGCAGCCGCAAGCATGCCGAGCCTGGAACCCGCCAGCGGATTGACCACCTTGAACCGGCCGGGCTTCTCCGGGGGTTCCGCCGAGGCAGGGATAGGCATGGCTGTATTGATCGTTCCTGTATTCTGCCCAAGGCCGTCGGTCGCGGCTTTGGCGATCACCTGCCTGCCCGCATTGGTCTTCAGGTCGAAAATTCTGTAATACTCAACCTGTTGCTGCTTGGTAGCCAATGCGTTGTTCGTCCCGCCGCACCCAGACAGGCCCAACGCCCCCAGCACGACCGTCGCCAGCGCAACCTTCAACCGCCTCATTACTGGTCCTCACATGTGTGGATGTGCAATCCGCTTCCTTGAGTAGGCTTAAAGCCCAGGGCTTTCCCCCGCCGGTCAGATTACCCCCAAAGATGGCACCTGACACAAGTGAAGATACGCATGATGCGTTCTACCACAGTGAAAAATGGCTCCCTGCTCTCCTTTCACCGCAAAGATGGCCGTTCTGGATCAGACAGATCGAGCGCAACGACATACTCGAACACTCATAACAACCGCATAACTTCCGTGCCGAACGCCGTTTCCCCGAAAGTTCTTCCCAAAAACGGAAAAAGCCGGCCCGCGTCAGTGACGACGCGGACCGGCTTGGTAGTGCGTTAGAAAACCTGTCCCTTACGCCGCGTGGTCGGTGATGTAGCCCGTGGCGGTGCCGAGGTTGGCGGTGCCGTGGGTCAGGTGCAGCAGGAAGTTCTCCGTGCCCTCGGTGGCGTTGTCGCCGTTGATGTGGACGGAGACCGTCTTGCTGGTCTCGCCCGGCTGGAAGGTCAGGCTGCCGTGGGCGGCGGTGTAGTCGCTGCCGGCCTTGGCGGTGCCGTCCTCGGTCGAGTAGTCGATGGTGGTGGCGGTGGTGACCGCCTTGGCCAGCTGAACGGTGAAGACCGCCTCGTCGCTGCCCGGCACCGAACCGGAGTGGCCGGAGCTGGACGCCAGACCCGCCTTGATGATGTTCATCTTGGTCGGGTCGATGGTCTTGTAGTCCTTCTCCAGCAGGCCGCCGACGTCGCCCGATTCCGGGGTCCAGGCCCAGTAGGTCCAGTTCATGCCCTGCTGGCCGGCCGGCAGGTCGCTCTTGCCGTCCAGGTTCCAGTCGCCGTTCATGTACTTGACGAAGGCGTTGGCCCAGGTCTGCTCGGCCGCGCTGTTCATCTGGCCGCCGAACTCGCCGATCAGGACCGGGGCGATGTTGTTCTTATAGATGAAGCCCCACATGCCGTCATACTGGGCCGGCAGGTTGTTCGGATAGGCCGGGTCGTTCAGCCAGCTGAAGTTGCCGACGCTCTGGCCATAAGCGTGCGGCGAATAGACCAGCTTGTTCGGCACGTCGAACTCGATGGGATGGTTCTTCACGCCGGCCAGCGTGCTGCTCCACTCCGTGCCCTCGACCAGCAGCAGCCAATCCTTGTTGACGGTCTGGATCGAGTTGCCGATGCGCTCGGCCGCCGCGGCCCAGTCGGTGGCCTGGTTGCCGTCGCCCCAGGTGGCGGTGACGCTGGGCTCGTTGTGCAGGTCGGCGCCGATCACCGCGTCGTTGCCGGCATAATGCTTGGCCAGCATCTTCCAGTTCTCGATCACCTTCGATTCCGGGTTGTTGGCGGTGTACCACAGCCCATGCTCGTTGGTGCCGGCGCCGCCGTCGTTGCGGTGGTGGTCGAGGATCACCTTCATGCCGA
>PJUA01000819.1_pt1 | contig 10323 bp, 6 predicted proteins | sample 1512151 | NCBI WGS metagenome assembly PJUA01 (sample SAMN08177678, study PRJNA422409) | Soil metagenome, whole genome shotgun sequencing project. | isolation source: Soil enriched on filter paper: beechwood xylan treatment | place: USA: Madison | collected 2015-01-15
CGCGGCCGGGCAGCAGGTCGCGGGCGAAGGCCGGGCGGCGCCCGCCGGTCGCGGTGGTGCAGACGCCGGTCAGGGCGATCCCGCGCAGCGGGAAGGGTTCGGCGGCCTCATCCCCTCCCAACGCACCATTGAGGAACAGCGCCAGCGGGTGCCGCAGCGTTTCCAGCGACGAACCCAGCAGTGGCAGGCGGACCCCGGCGGTTCCGGCGTCAAGGGCGTCCGCCTCCAGCAGTGCCAGGTCCGACCGGATGGCGTCGAACGCCTCGCCCACCCAGGCGGGGTCGAAAGGCTGCAGCCAGTCCTGCTGGCCGGTCCACCCCAGCGTGCCGTCCAGCATGGCGGCGGGAACCGCGGCGCAGAGGTCGGCGAAGCCCTCGAGGGCCTCTGCCCGCACTACGACCACATGCACCGGGCAGACCATGCCGAGGTTGTCGCGGATCGCCCGCAAACGGGCGCGCAGGGCCTCTGCCCGCTTGGCCAGGGCCTTGCGCGGCGCCTCGCGTTCGGCGGCGGCGCACAGCTCGTCGGCGCCGACCATCAGCAGGATGCCGTCCAGCGGGCGGCGCATCGGCCGCTTGCCCATCGCCGCGACCAGCGGCGGCCAGGAGGCGTCGAGTTTTGAGCCGTCGGCGGAGTCGGCACCGGCATGCAGGATCGCCGCCCCTTCGCAGAACCACCAGCAGCCGTCCCCGCCACCGCCATCCTCCGGCCAGCTGACATGGGTGGGGTCGGTGGCGAGCAACGCCGGACCGCCGACGCCGAAGGCGAGGAACCAGGGAATGTCGCCGCGCCGCAGGGGGACGCGCATCTGCCGGGTCAGGATGTCCAGCCCTTCGCCGTAGATGCGGGCCAGCGGAGGCTTGTCGGCGGCGCCTTTCGACGGAGGCGGCGCCTCCGCCCTCACATGCAGGGGCGAGGATGCCATGGCCTTGCGCGCCATCGTCTTGTTGCGGACCGGGGCCTTGGCGGCGGGCTTGCGGCCGCGGCGCAGCCGGGCGCGCAGCGTGGGCCAGACCGTCCGGGCCGCCCGGTAGAGGATGTAGAGCGGCAGCGCCGCCAGCGCGTAGGGCAGAAAGGCGAAGACGAAGGACAGGACCCAGCCGATGGCCGAGCCGATGGTGGAGAGCAGGAACTCCAGCGTCAGGATCAGTAGGACCATGACAGCCCCATATCCTCGACCGCGGACCGGGCGCCGCGCAGGTCACGCTGTAGATCGTTCACCGCGGTGGACCACAGCAGATGCGAAACCAGCAGGAACAGCGCCGCCACGCCGCCGGCCGCCATCCACCAGCGCCGTGCCGAGGGAAGGAAGCTGCCGAGCACCGCACCCGCCGGCGGATCATAGGCGCGCGGGCTGGCAAGGCCGGCCCGGATCGGCTCGGTTCCACCCTCCCTGCCAGTGACGATACGGTGCAGCGGGGAGCGCCGCGCCGCCGCCTGCGCATCGTCGGGAAATCCCAGGGCCAGAGTTGCGAGATAGACGGTGGCAAGCCCGCGGTCGGCCTTGGCGCCCTGGCGGATCAGGTCGTCGGCCTGGACGAACAGGGTCTGCACCGTGGCGTTCGCGCCGAACAGCCGGCCGGCGACGACGGCATCGGCCGGCTTCACCTGGGACAAGGCCTGGTCGGCCAGCATCGCCATCGCGAAGGCCGCCTTCACCACCATGCCATGGGCCACAGGTCCCTGGGCGGTCGCCGCGCTGCTCATGCCATGGAGCGTCGCGACCAGCCGTTCGGCCACCGATCCGGCGGGGGCCTGCTCCTGAGCGCACCCGGCCAGCAGATCGGTGTGGAAGGCGCGGAACAGGGTCAGAACACCCGGACCGGTTCCGCGCGTCGCTTCCAGGGGGAGAACCGGCGCGGCCGGAGCTTCGCCGGGCAAACGGGCAGGCGAGGGGGCAGGCCGGACGGTCACGGTGTTGTGTCCTTCGGCAGCGTAGCCACGGTGAAGCCGTTGCGACCCAGCCGGATGTCCAGGGCGCCCGCGCCATCCAGCGACTGGCGGTGGGTGCCCGGCGTGCCGTAGCGGGCGAAGACGATGGTTGCGATCGGGGTGGCGGCGAAGGGCGGCAGGCTGTGCAGGATCACGCTCTGGCCGGGCACCATCTCCCACGATGCAATGGCGATCTGTCCGGCGGCCTCTCCGTTCAGGACCGCGCGGTCACGAAACCATGTGGCGGCGTCGAGCGAACCGAGCCGGCGCGCCAGAGCGCCGTCGGCTACCCGGACCACGTCGACGGCCACCGGATGGCGGTCGTTGGCGTCGGCATCGGCCACAATGCGAAGAATGGGGGCGGAAGTGCCGCTCGCGCCGCTATTCGCGTCCGGACGGGCGGATCTGTCCGCGGCGCAAGCGGCAAGCAGCAGGGCGATCGTCAGAGCCAGACGCTTCATGGTCAGCCGCCCGGCGCCGCGGACGCGGCTCCCGGTTGGCCGGCGCAGACATAGCCGGCCGGCGTGTGACGATACCAGTTGCCGGCCGATCCGGCGCAGGGGGCAAGCACCCGGTCGTTCCGCTGGGGTACGGCCGGTTCTCCTGCCGGAATCGCCACGGAGTCGGCTGTATCCCTGCCGGCCATATCCCTGCCTGTCGCCGGCCGGTTGGTTATGGCGAAGGACTCCTCGTCGTCCTCGACGATCATCACGTAGCGGGTGCGCTTGGACGGATAGCGGATGCCGACGTCATAGTCGCCATCGGCCACCCGCTCCAGGAGCGCGGCGGATTTTTCGCCGCCGATCGGAGCGCAGCCCGCCCCGGCGAGCAGGACCGGCAGCAGCATCGCCGTGACGAGCGGGCGGCAGGAGAAGGGGCGTGTCATCGGAATGGTCCTGCTCATGCCGGTATGGCCGTGACGGTGCCGGTAACGGTGCCGATTGCAGCACCCGTCTCCATCAGGTCGGGCGGGGTCGGGTCGATGCCCGCGTCGGCCAGCGTGCGGTAGACGGACCGCCAGACCAGTTCCGGCACGGCGAAGCTGGCGTCATGGTCCTTGACCCAGAAGAACAGGTTGTACTTGCACAGCCACTGGCCGTTGACGGCGCGGAAGCCGTCATAGCGGACGAAGGGCAGGCCGCCGGTCGCGCTGGGCATCACCCGATCGGCGGCGCGCAGCGCACCGGTCAGCAGGTCGCCCATCCGTCCGGGGTCGTGGCGCGCATCGGCGAAATATTCCAGCTTCATCGATGCGCGTTCGACCGCGCTGAAATTGACGACGGTGGCCTCCGACACCTTGGCGTTGGGCATGGCGACGATGAAGCCGGCGACGTTGCGCACCCGCACCGTCCGCCAAGTCATGTCCACCACGACGCCGCGGACGATGTCGGTGATCTGGATGCTGTCGCCGATCTGGAACGGCCGTTCGATGTTGAGGACGATGCCGGAAAAGACGTTGGCGATGTTCGCCTGGATGGCGAGGCCGACCACCATGCCGACGAGGCCCGATGCGGCCAGTAGGCTGGTGATCGGCTGCTTCAGCACGAAGGCGATGATGCCGCAGCCGGCGAAGCCGAAGACGATGAGGGTGGAGAAGCGGCGGACGATCGCCGGGACCCGGCGCTGGGTGCGGATCTCCAGCGGGGTCCAGACGAAGCGTTCCAGCGTCCGGTCGACCAGGATCGCCGGCACGATCCACCACAGCACGTTGATGCCGTTCACCACCATGGCGATGCCGCTGGCCGGAAGCGTCGCCACCGCCTGGTCCAGCGCGATGTTGCCGGCCGACATCAGCAGAAGCGGCCAGGACAGGATGCGCATGAACAGCGTCTGGATCTTCCAGAACTGGCCGCGGTCGCGCCGGTCCATGAAGGCGGCGAAGACCGCCAGAACGGCGCTGAAGATGGCGATGTAGACGAAGAAGTCGCGATGGATGAAGTCGCGCGCCGCCGGGGCGTCCGGCGTCGCCACCACGCCGAAATCGACGCGGGAGAAGTCGGGCTGGGGCCGGCCGAAGCCGACATAGTTGGGGTCGCCCTCGCTGCTCACGCTGGTGACGTCCTGGGAAATCCAGGCGCGCGCCAGACGCCAGCCGGGCGAGGGGGCCAGCACGCGGCGGGCGCGCAGCTGGTCGAGCAGAGTGGAGCTTTCGCTTTCGCCCTCCAGCGCCCGGCGGAAGCGGTCGGCGAGGCTGAGATCGGCGGCCGAGGCGGTTTCCGCCGCCGCCATCGCCTTCAGCTTCTCCACGAAATCGTTGGTGTTCACCAGCGACATGCCGAGCACGTCGGTGACGAACATCACGGTGTTGCGGTTCTGCGTCCGGTGGCGGAAGCTGACGCCGACCGAATGGCTGCCGTAGGGCGGGCGCTGGTCGGCGAAGTCGAGTGCAAAGCGCCCCTCGATCCGGTAGGCGACATAGGTGGTGACCTCGCCGCGCTCCTCGCGGTAGGGCTTGCCGAGTTCCACCGGCTTGACCGCGTTGGTGAAGACGACGTCGGCCGGATTGAAGGCGCCGCGGTAGCGGAACCAGATGGTCAGGTTCAGCGTCGCTTCGTTGGTATCGGGGTTGAGGTCGCGGATCTCGTGCAGTTGAACGCCGGTGTAGATGACGTCCGTCTTGTACATGAAGCGGTCGTTGACGTAGAGCGCCCGCCCCCGCTGCACCTCCTCCAGGAAATTGGAGACGCCGGCCTCCCGGATCGGCTGCAATTGGGTCAGCGCCGCCACCGGGTTCAGGCCGTTGTAGGTCGCTATCATCACCGGCAGCGTCGCCTGCCCGCGCGTATCGAAGGTCCAGGCGCCGGCATTGGCCTGGAAGGCGTTTTCGGTCCGGTCGTGGCCGGCGATGGCGAGGCGCAACGCGTCGCCGTCCGGCTTGCCGGTGCCGGCGGGGAAAGCTGCGATGGCGCCGGCGATCAGGTCGACGCCGTCGGCCCCCAGCGCCGCCGCCCAGTCGGGCACCGCGTTGAAGCGTTTGACATACTGGCCGTAGAAGCGCTGCGCCCGCTCGTTCGCCGTGTCGAACAGCACGGGCGACGCGACCACCAGGCCATGGCCGTAGGCCTCCGGCGTCAGCGCCTTGGGATTGGCCTGTGTCTGGGTGACGATTTCGGTGCGGAAGGCGGCCGTCGCCATTTCGGAGCCGCCGGCGATCAGGTTGCGCACGCCGGTGTCGCGCAGCGCGACCACCACGCGGGCGCTGTCCACCGCCGACCCGATAACGACGATGGCGCCGGTCGGCATCTTCTCCTTCACCGCCTGGGCGAGCGCCGGCAGGGCGCCGGCTCCGCCGCGTCCGGGGGCGTAGGTCCACTGGTTGACCAGCTTGGTGCCGAAGCGCTGGAGGATGGTGTCGAACTGACCGGCCAGGGAGGCCGCCTGCTCGCTGTCTTCGCGGATGATGGCGACCATCGGTTCGCCCACCACGTTGCGGACATAGTTGGCGAGGAAGCGGGTCTCATGCGTGCGGTCGAAGGCGATGCTGAACAGCCATGGGCTGGGTGCTGCATCCGCCGGGCGGACCAGCGGGCGCGGGGCGATCAGCGGGATCTTCTTCTGGGCATAGATGGCGGTGGCGCTGTCGGTAGCCTCCGGCGTGTGGCCGATCACCGCGACGATGCCGGGATCGTTGGCGATGCGTCGGGCGATCTCCAGCGATTTTCCTTTATCGCCCTCGTCGTCGAAGGGCCTGATCTCCAACGGCCTTCCGCCGATGCCGCCCGCTGCATTGATGGTATCGGCCCGCAGGGCCGCACCCTTGCGCAGCGCCAGCCCCAGCGCGGCGTCCGGTCCGCTCAGCGGCCCGACGACGGCAAGCGTCAGCGGCTCGCCGCCGCGCTCGCCGAGGAAGCCGGCGCGCACGACCAGGGACACCAGTACGGTGACCAGCATTGCCGCCGCCAGGATCAGGGCGAAGCGCGCCTTCTTGGTCATGTGCGACCAGCGCAGCGGCGGCCGGGAACGGGGCTGGAGCGAACTCAACATCAGGTGAACCTCGGGAGAGGGAAAAATCGAGCCGCGCGGACCATCCTCACCGCTCCTGCATCGCGTGCTGAAGGCCGTTAAGGACCGGCGAGAAGACATAGTCGAGGATGGTGCGGCGCCCGGTCAGGATGCTGCAGGTCACCCGCACGCCGGGGAAAAGCTCGTAGGTCTTGCCGCCATAGTCGAAGCGGGTCACCGGCAGCTCGACGCGGACCTTGTAGTAGGACTGCTTGTTGGCATCGAGCAGGGTGTCGGGGCTGATCGTGCGGACCCGGCCCTCGATATGGCCGAAGCGCGAGGCGTCGCTGCCGGCCAGCGTCACCACCACCGGCTGGTCGGCGCGGACATAGCCGATGTCCTGCACCGGCAGGCGGGCGTCCACCACCAGATTGCCGTCGCGCGGCACCAGCTCCACCACGGTTTCGCCGGCCTTGACGACGGCGCCCTTGGTGGAGACCGCCAGCGTCTTGACGATGCCGTCCATCGGCGCCCGCATGCTGGACCGGTCGAGGCTGTCCTGGTAACGGGTCAGCCGTTGCGACAGTTCGCTGTGGTTGCGCCGCGCCTCGTCGAGCGCGTTGCGGCCCTCCTCCTCGTATTTGCGGCCGATCCACACCAGCTTGCTGCGCGCCTCGGCCAGGGCGGCCTCAGCCTGGGCCAGCGTCGCGCGGTCCTCGGCGATGGAACCGGTAATGCGGGCGTCGTCGCGCAGCAGCTCCAGATGCTTCATGCGATTGGTGATCTCGCGTTTCAGCAGGCTTTCGCTGATCGACAGCTGTTCGCGGATCAGTCCCTGCGCCACCTGGGAGCCGGAGATGCGGGCGCGGACGGCGGCCATCTGCTGTTCGCGCTGGACGATGTCCTGGCGCTGGATGTCGAGGTCGGAAGCCAGCCGGTCGCGCCGGGCGCGGAACAGGTCGCGGGTCTGCGCCACCAGATCCGACCGCTCGCGACTCAACTTGTCGGGGAAGTCGATGCTGTCGCGGCGTGCGACCTCGGCCTCCAGCCGGGCGATGTCGGCGGAAAGCGAGCCGAGGCGCAGGCGCAGCTCCTCAAGGTCTGCGCGTGTCTTGGTCTGGTCCAATTCGACCAGAACCTGCCCGGCCTTCACCGAATCGCCTTCCTGCACCAAGATGTCGCGGACGATACCGCCTTCGAAATGCTGGACCGATTGGTTGTAGGCCAGCGGCACCACGTCGCCGGGGGCGCTGCTGGAGACATTCAGCTCGGCGACCGACGTCCAGCCCACCGCGGCCAGGAAGGCGGCGATGCCGACGGCGAACAACCCGTCGCCGAAGCGGCCCTCGGTCTCAGGCGCCGTGGCGGTGGTGAAGGGCAGCGCCGGTGCCGTTGTGCCCCCCAGAGGAAGGGTAGGGCCGGCGGCCGTCTTGCGGGTCAGCAGGGGAAGCGGCTTCATGATGCCACCATTGCGGCCGTGTCGGAGGTCATCGCCGTGTCCTGCGGCCGGTCGAGGTCGAGCACCAGCGAGGCGCCCTGGAGGATGCGCGGATCGTGCGAGGCGATGACCACGGTGTGGCCGGCGCGCGCCAGCTCGATCAGCGTGCGGTAGACGACGGCGGTACCTTCGGCATCCAGCCCGTCGGTCGGCTCGTCCAGCAGCACCAGCCGTCCACCGACCGCGAGCGCGCGGGCGAGCGCCAGCCGGCGCCGATGCCCGACCGGCAGTTCCTGGCCGAAGTTGCGCAGCGGCGTGTCCAACCCCTGGGCGCAGTCGGCCACAGCGCGGTCGGCGCCGGCACGGTGAAGAACGGCCTGCAACTCCGTCTCCGACAAACGCGGGTTGGCGAGCAACAGGTTCTCCCGGATGGTCCGGTTGAGGAAGACGGGCTCCTGCGGCAGGTAGCCGATCTGCTGGCGCCACCAGAGGGGGGCGAATTTGCGGATGTCGACACCATCGGCCAACACCGCACCCTCCTGAGGATCGGCCAGCCCGGCGATCATGCGGATCAGCGTCGACTTGCCCGACCCGTTCCGGCCCTTCAGCACCAGGATGTTGCCGGCGGGCACCGACAGGGACAGACGGCGCAGCAGCGGGGTGACGGCGCCGGCCGGGGTGTATGTCAGGTCGCGCAGTTCCAGCGTCCCGTCATAGCGGGGCAGGCTGGTGCCGGTCGGTGGCTCCACCGCCGTGCGGGCGAACTGCTCCAGACGGCTCTGCGCTTGGCGGGCCATCGCCAGCGATTCGCCGATCTGCGCCAGCCGGGTGAAGGGAGCCAGCGCCCGGCCGACCAGCAGGTTGACGCCGATCAGCGAGCCGACATCCAGTTCGCCACGCACCACCAGCACGGCACCCGTGGCGATGACCGCCACACCCTGGAGCGCCTGGAGGCTCTGCGCCATGGATTGGGCGCGACCCTGGCGCATCGACATCCGCTCGCGCATCGTCCGCAGCGCCTTCGCCGCGCGCTGCCACTCGCCCAACAGCGGCTTCGCACCGCCGAACAGCGCCACCGCGTCGCGGCCGACAATGGCGGAGGTGACGAGGCCCTGCGCGTCGGCGCCGGCCTGCGCCATATCGCGGCCGACCGCCCGCATGTCGGCCTGGGCCAGAAGGCCGGCGGCGATCGACAGCAGGGTGAAGAGAACGCAGATCGCCGCCAGCGGCCAGGAGACCAGCGCCACCACGACGATGAAGCCCACTGCGAAGGGCAGGTCGAACAGGGTCGCCAGATTGGCGGAACCCAGTGCCGCGTCGATCTGTTCGGGCGCCCGCATTGCCTCGCGCCGGGCGGCGTCGCCTTCCGCCGAACCGGCTCCGCTCCTTGCGGTCAGCAGGATGCCGAAGGCGCCGGTTGCCAGCCGCTCGTGCTCGACACGGCCGATGCGGCCGGCGATGCCCAGCCGGACATGGCGGAACAGATGTTCGAACGCGATGGACAGCACGACGCCGACGGTCAGCGCCACGAGCGTGGAATCGACGCCGTGCGTCACATACCGGTTCAGCACCAGCATGGTGTAGAAGGAGGAGGCGAGGCCGAGCAGGTTCGCCGCGAACGAGGCCGCGAAGACGCGGGTCGTCAGCCGCAGATTTGCGCGAAGCCGCAAAAGCAGCAAGCCGATGGCGCCGCCGGTCATTGCTGGTCTCCCTTCCCACGCTTGCGCTTCGAATCCCGGTTGGCGGGAGGCGCCGGTTCCTGCCTGCCGGGGTCGTCGAACAGTCCGCGTCCCATCGCCGCCGATTTCGGCATCGGCTTGGTCTGGATGTCGGCGGCGCTGAGCCGACCCATGGCGGCAAGCAGGCGGTAGCCGGCGAGAACCAGTTCCGTCTCGGCGGCGGCGGCGTCGCTGCGGGCGTTGATCAGCGTCGTCTCGCCCGACAGGATGTCGATGAGCGAACGGGACCCCAGTTCACGCTCCGCCCGCGCCACGTCGAGGAAACCGGCGGCGAGGCTCGCCTGATCGTTCAGCAGCTTCACCTGTGACCGGGCGCTTGCCAGCCGGCTCCAGCTGTTGCGGACGGTTTCCAGCACCGTGCGCTCCTGATCGGCCCAGGTGGCGTCGGCGGCGCGCAGGTCGGCCTCGGCGAGGCGGACGCTGTTGATCGCGGTCAGGCCGGTGTTCAGCGAAAAGGTGACCTGCAGCTTGAACAGCAGTTCGTTCTGCCGTCCGGGCTGGCCGGCGACGTCGCGCTTGATGTTGCGCTCGACATAGCCTTCCACCCGGGGATAGAGGCTGCGGCCGCGCACCGAGGTCACGGCCTCCTCGGCCGCGGCGGTGGTCAGGGCCAGCTCCTGCAGACGCGGATTGTGGCGGCGCGCCTCCTCCACCGCCGCGTCCATCGACGGGGGCAGGGAGGCCTTGGTCATCGCCAGAACCTCGGCGCCGTCCAGCCGGAAGGACACATGGCCGAAATAGGCCTGGAAGCGGCTCAGCGCGGTCTGCATTGCCTCTTCGGCCGCGACGCGGCGGGCCTGGGCGCCGGCGAGCTGGCTCTTGGCCTGCAGGACGTCGGTGGAGAAGCCGTAGCCCTCCTGAAGGCGGACTTCCTCAAGGCCGGTCTGGCGGCGGATGTTGTCTTCCGACTGCCGGGCGAAGGTAAGCAGTCGGTGGGCGCGGACGAGGTTGGCGTAGGCGGACAGGCCTTCCACCAGCAGTTCCTGGCGGGTGCGCTCCACCGCGATGTCGGCGCGAACGACCGAGACCTGCGCCCGCCGGATGTCGGCATTGGTCGCGTCGAAGTCCCAGATCAGCTGGGTCGCGCGTATCGAAAGCTGACCGGCGTTCAGGTCGGTGTTGGGAAGGCCCGCCGGCTTTTCGGTGGTTTCGCGTCCGCCGTTGGCCGACAGGCTGAGAGTCGGATACCAGCCGCCATGGCTGATCCGCAGTCCGTTGCGGGCGGAGTCTGCCGCCGCCTCTGCCCCTCTCAGTCGGTCATGCGTTTCCGTC